>ERZ1106919.1298-NODE-1298-length-16632-cov-7.440128_pt1 | contig 16632 bp, 9 predicted proteins | sample MGYA00403654_ERZ1106919 | MGnify/ENA primary metagenome ERZ1106919 (study PRJEB35170, sample SAMEA104062450) | human gut metagenome | biome: human gut; feature: human-associated habitat; material: faeces | place: Denmark | collected 2012-10-08 ... | reverse complement strand
CACCTTCTATGAATCCTTCCAGCCCAAGTGCCACATCTGGTCGCTTGCCAACCCGCGCACGCACGGCAAGATCAATCTGATGGAGGCCATCGCCTACTCCTGCAACTATTATTTCTATGAAGTCGGCCGTCTGACCTACGACAGCTATAAAAAGGAAACGGGAAACAACCCGTTTGATATCGTTGCCAAGTCCCTTGGCCTCGGCGAGCCGACGGGCATCGAGCTGCCGGAGGACACCGGCGCACGCGCGAACGCAGAGGAAAAGAACAAGCAGTACGCAGGCGAGGACGCAGGCTGGTTCGGCGCGGACGTTCTGCAGGCCGTCATCGGCCAGAGCCTGAACAAATTTACACCCCTGCAGCTGGCCTGCTACGCCTCGGCGCTGGCAAACAAGGGCACGCGCTATGAAGCGACGCTCCTGTCCCGCGTCGTCTCGTGGGACTATCAGGATCTGATCGAGGAGTCCAAGCCCGTCGTGGCAAGCACGCTGGAGATCTCGGAAAAGGCGCTGAACGCGCTCGATCAGGGCATGCGTATGACCGCCTCCATCGGCACGGCGGAGCAGTATCTCAGGGATTATCCCATCCCCATCGCCTGCAAGACCGGCACGGCGCAGTGGCAGGGCACGACCTCCACCGGCTCGTTCTCCGGCTCTGACCACGCCTCGTTCGTGCTCTACGCTCCGGCGGACAATCCCGAGATCGCCATCTCCGTCTATGTCGAGCGCGGCTCACAGGGCGGCAATCTGGCGAATGTCTGCATTCCCATTCTCGACGCCTATTTCTCCAGCTCCACCAAATATGAGACCATCGCGACTGAAAATATCGCTTATTGAGAGGAACCGCTATGACCGACCTTTCGCATATCCGCAATTTTTCCATCATCGCCCACATTGACCACGGCAAATCCACGCTGGCAGACCGCCTGCTGGAGCTGTGCAACGCCGTACCGGCACGGGAGATGGAGAACCAGATCCTCGACAACATGGACTTGGAGCGGGAGCGTGGCATCACCATCAAGTCCCGTGCCGTCCACCTGTTTTACACGGCGCAGGACGGGGAGACCTACGCCCTGAACCTCATCGACACGCCGGGCCATGTGGACTTCAACTACGAAGTATCCCGCAGCCTGACGGCCTGCGAGGGCGCGATCCTCGTGGTGGATGCGTCGCAGGGCATCGAGGCACAGACGCTCGCGAACACGTATCTTGCCATCGACGCGGGGCTGGAGGTCCTGCCGGTCATCAACAAGATCGATCTGCCAGCCGCGCGGCCCGAGGAGGTCAAACACGAGATCGAGGACGTCATCGGCATTCCTGCGCTCGACGCGCCGGAGATCTCGGCGAAAAACGGCATCAACATCCATTCCGTGCTGGAAATGATCGTGAAGAATGTCCCCGCGCCCACGGGCGACCGCGAAGCGCCTTTACAGTGCCTGATTTTCGACAGCCAGTATGATTCCTACCGCGGCGCGATCGTCTATCTGCGCGTCATGAACGGCACGGTCCGGCCCGGCATGGACATCCGCATGATGGCCTCCGGTGCGGTCTATAAGGTCGTGGAGGTCGGATATCTGCACCCGAAGGGCATGGTCCCGGCCGAGAGCCTCGGCGCGGGCGAGGTCGGCTACCTGACCGCCAGCATCAAGACTGTGCAGGACACCCGCGTGGGCGACACCGTCACGCTGGCTTCCCGCCCCACCGCCGAGGCCCTGCCCGGCTACCGGCAGGTCAAGCCCATGGTGTTCTGCGGCATCTACCCCGCCGACGGCGCCCGTTACCCCGACCTGAAGGACGCCCTGGAAAAGCTGCAGCTGAACGACGCCTCCCTGACCTTTGATCTGGAGACCAGTGCGGCTCTGGGCTTCGGCTTCCGCTGCGGCTTCCTGGGCCTGCTGCACATGGAGATCATCACCGAGCGTCTGGAACGCGAGTTCGATCTGGACATCATCACCACCACGCCCAGCGTGCGCTACCGCCTGACCCTGACCGACGGCACCGTGGAGATGATCGACAACCCCTCCAGCTACCCGGATCCCTCCAACATCGTCAAGCAGGAAGAGCCTTTTGTGGACGTGCACCTGTACACCCCCAACGACTATGTGGGCGGCCTGATGGATCTGTGCCAGAACAAGCGCGGCACCCTCATCGACATGAAGTATCTGGACGATGTGCGCGTAGACCTGCATTATGCCATGCCGCTGGGCGAGATCGTGTACGACTTCTTTGATGCCATCAAGAGCCGCAGCCGCGGTTACGCCAGCTACGACTACGAGTTCAAGGAGTACCGCGAGAGCGACTTGGTCAAGCTGGACTTCCTGCTCAACGGCGACCCCGTGGACGCGCTGTCCATGATCGTGTTCCGGGATAACGCCTACGCCAAGGGCCGCCGCATCTGCGAAAAGCTGCGGGACAACATCCCCCGCAACCTGTTCGAGATCCCGGTGCAGGCCGCCATCGGCGGCAAGATCATCGCCCGTGAGACGGTCAAAGCCATGCGCAAGGACGTGCTGGCCAAGTGCTACGGCGGCGATATCACCCGCAAGAAGAAGCTGCTGGAAAAGCAGAAGGAAGGCAAAAAGAAGATGCGCCAGCTGGGCAGCGTTTCCCTGCCCAGCGAGGCCTTTACCGCCGTGCTCAAGCTGGACAGCGACGACGATTGAGCCCCCGCTTTTTCCTTATAAAGTACAGCGCCCCTGTGCACGGAACCCATCCGGTGCACAGGGGCGCTTTTGTTGTTTCGTCTTTTCAGCGGCGGTTGTTCCAGCTGGACAGGGCAACGACCACCGCGCACAGCCGCATCTTCAGCAAGGCCAGTTTGATGCGGTCATTGCGGCTGCGGGCGTCCTGCAGGGGCATGTCCCGCACAGCGGCTCGTACCGCCGGGATGCGCAACGCCTGCCGCAGCCATGCGGTGCGCTGCCGGAAGCTCAGCGGCCCCAGACAGACATTCTTGATGCCCAGCTGCAGGTCCAGCACCCGGCTGTGGTTTACGGCCCGGCGGCAGGCGGGGTCATCGTTCAGGCCCCAGTCCCTTGCCACGGCTTCCACCGCATCCGAGAGGTAAAAGTTATCGGCCAGCCGCTCCGGGTGGTAGCTCTGGGAGGCCGACCCCGAGGCACGCAGCTTATAGCGGTAGAGCTTTTCCGGGATGCCCACCACACAGTGCAGGTGCTGCCGGTAAAAGGACACGAAAAACAGGGCGTCCTCCGCGATCTTATGATCGGTAAAGCGGCAGTTGCCCTCTTCGATGCAGCGGCGGCGGAACAGCTGCCGCGTGACCAGCGACATGGCCGACAGCTGCGGGAACAGCTGCGGGCAGGGGTCGCCCCGGTATACCCCTTCCAGAACCGGGGCAATATCGGTGCAGCCGGTACGGGTGCCGTCGGCCGCGTAGTGCTCCTCATAGCCGCCGAACAAAATCAGGTCGGCGTCCGTCTGCCGGGCCGTGCGGCACAGCACCTCCACCATCTGGGGCTCCAGCGCGTCATCGCTGTCCAGAAACTGCACATAGGTGCCGCGGGCTGCAGCCAACCCGGCATTGCGGGCCGCGCCGACCCCGGCGTTCTTCTGGTGGATCACCCGGAAGCGGGCATCCTGCCGGGCGGCCGCATCACACAGCGCCCCGCAGCCGTCCGGGGAGCCGTCGTCCACCAGAATGGCTTCCCAGTCCGGGCAGGTCTGGGCCCGCAGAGAGTCCAGTGCCGCCGGAAGATATTGCTCTACGTTATAAACCGGAACAATAATACTGATCTCAGGCATGGGCGGCACCCCTTTTGGCGATCAGGCCGGTGTACAGCTGCTGCAGGCGCAGGGTCTCCTGCCGGATGTCGTACCCGGCAGCCCGCACCTGTGCCGCCGCCTGCGCACGGTCGGGCAGATTGCGGTCCGCATCCTTCAGCACTGCGGCCCATGCTTCGTCCGGCTGTTCCAGCGAAATGCGGCAGCTGTCCGGCCGCAGCAGGACTTCCTCGGTGACGCCGGTGGAGAACACGCAGGGCAGACCGGACGCCTGCGCTTCCATGCCCACCACGGGCAGGCCCTCAAACAGCGAGGGCATCACGAACACATCCATGGCCTGATACCAGACGGAGGTGTCGCTCTGCACGCCCAGGAACTTCACATCCTGCGCAATGCCCAGCCGGGCGGCCTTGGCTTCCAGCTCGGCCCGCAGCTCGCCCTCGCCCACCAGCAGCAGGCAGCTGTCCGGCCGCACCTTTTTCAGGGCCGCAAAGATGTCCAGCAGGCGGGTGTGGTTCTTCTGCGCCATCAGGCGGGCCACACAGCCCACCACCAGCTTATCGTTCAGGCCATATTCTGCCCGCAGCTTTGCCCGCACCTGTGGCCGGTAGCCAAAGCGGTCCAGGTCGATGGCGTTGCGCAGGGTCACGCCCCGGGCATCCCACGCGCTCTGTCCAAAGTAGTAGATGCCGGCCGCCCGCCCGCAGGCCCAGTAATCGGTGGCCGCGCCGGGAATGAACTGTTTGCAGAACCATTTGATCGGCAGCTTGGCGTCCTTGGGCAGACGGGTGTTGTGGGCGTGGGCGATGCGCACCGGCAGGCCCGCCTTTTTAGCGCTTTCCAGCGCAAAAAGCTGCATGGCCTCGTTGTGGGCGTGCAGCACCTTGATCTCCGGGTGCTGGGCCAGCAGCTGCTGCATAGAGCGCAGGTAGGCCGGGTAGCTCTGCGGGGCTACGCCCGGGCTCTGGAAGATGCGCCCGCCCAGTGCGCGGATCTCGTCATCAAAAAAGCCGGGCTTTTTTTTGTTGACCAGAAAATCGAACTGGAATCGCGTGCGGTCCAGATGCCGGTAATAGTTCATCAGCATCGACTCGATGCCGCCCCGGTCCATGTTGCTGACCGACTGCAGGATATGGATCATGAAGAACTTCCTTTCTCCCGGTACTGTGCCCGGATGCGCCGCTGCACCTCCTGCGCCGAGGGCGGCTGCCATGTCTGTTTTTGGGCGGCAGGGTCCTTCGCCGGCTTTGCAAAGCAGCAGACCGCCAGCGGGATCATGCGCAGACCCATGGTGCACCAGAAATAAAAGGCCGTGTTGTCGGTAAGGTAGGTCATGGACAGCGGGTTGAGGATGGCAAAATACAGGATGCCGGCCTCGGGCCCGTAGCGTTTGGTCCAGTACCAGGGCAGGATCAGGTACAGGAACGCGCACCAGAAGCACAGCCCCGGAAAGCCCAGCTCCACGAACACCTTGAGGATATCGTTGTGCAGCGGGTAGGCCACATCAATGAGGCCGATTTCATAAAAGCGGGTGACCATGGCGTCCACCGCCTCGAACCCCAGCCCGATGAAGGTAGGCGAAAACTGATAGTAGTCCTTGGCCAGGCTCCAGATGTAATCGCGGCCCATCATGTTGATGCCCACAGCGTTCAGCAGCCGGGAGATGGCCCCGGTGTGCACCAGATACAGATACACCCAGAACAGGGTCACCCAGGCCGCGCCGGTGAGCATGATCAGCTTTTCCTTGGCATGGCTGCGGCGCAGCACCCAGATGTAAAAGGCCGAGACCACCAGCGCCGGCAGCAGGATGCGCTTCATGCCCGCCAGTACAAAAAAGAAGGAGCAGCCCGCCAGCACCCAGTTGCGGGTGCGCTGCTGCTTGGTTTCTTTTGGCGAAAAGAACAGGTAGTACAGCACAAAGATGCCCTCCAGAAAGGTCACCTCGTGGATCTCCAGCCGCTCGGCATAGCCATAGGTGTTGTTGCCCAGCGACAGGATGCTGGTGAGCAGGGAGCTCACGCTCTCGCCCACACCATAGGCGGGCACCTCGCTGAACAGGATGAAGAGGTTTGCGCAGCAGATGCCGATGGTGAACAGGTCGATGCTGAACCGCCCGTACAGGTACACACAGCAGATGGCCACCACCGTGGCGATGCTCTGATACAGGATCTTTTCCACGCCGCGGGTGATGGAGGTAAAGGCCGTGAAGTTGCGCACCCAGATGAACATGGACCAGGCGGCAAGCACCGCCAGATACAGGATGTACAGCCCGGACGGCCCGGCCAGTTTTTTCAACCGGTCAAAATCACCCCGGATGAAAAATTCCAGCCCGGCCAGCCCCACAAAGGCCAGCGTCACCGCCTTGGGCAGACCGCCCAGCACCACATTGATGCTTTTGCCTTCGCCCAGCCCGGACACGGTGAACAGCAGCACCGCCAGCAGTTCCATCCAGCGGGGCTGGCGAAACTCCCGGCTGCGGAACGGGTCTTTTTTGCCGTAATATTTCCGGGTCAGGATCTTGGAAACATCCTGCACGCGGTCCACCTCGCTTTCCGTGCCGGTGTAAACCGGTCAGTTGATCAGCTGGAACAGTCTGCCCTGCAGCTGCCATAGCCCATAGTCCGCCTGTTCCAGCGCCCGCTGCGCCAGCCGCACGGCATAGGGCAGCATCCGGGGGTCCGGCAGCTTCGTTGCCCACCGGCGGTACAGCAGGCAGCAGCAGGCAAAGGCCGTCTGCCGGTCCGCCTCCGGCAGACCGGCCACACACACATAGCAGTAATTGGCCAGCTGCAGGATCAGGTTGCAGGCAAACAGCGCATCCTGCGGCAGGCCCAGACGCACCGCACCGTCCAGCATTTCTTCAGCCACCCAGTAGGCCTGCAATGCTTTGGCCGTATTCTGGGAGGTCGCGGTGAGCCCCATTGTATTTTTACACCACAAATATACCACAGGTTTTGTCGAAGCAATGCACTTCGCCCGCGGAAAGACCCAGAAATGGATCATGGCATCCTCAAAACAAGTGTATCCGGAGGGGAACCGTACCCGTTCAAACAGGGTCCGGCGGTACAGCTTGCCCCAGGGAGTGCCGGGCAGCTCCACCACATCCAGCCGCCGGGGGCCGGTGTAGCACGCTTCTGCGTACTGCTGCACCGCACCGCGGGTGTCGGCTTCGTCGCAATACTGCCAGCCGCCCTGCACGATATCCGCCCCGGTACGCGCCTGTGCCGCCAGCAGCGTCTCCACTGCGTCCGGCAGCAGGCAGTCATCGCAATCCACAAACAGGACCCAGCGGCCCACCGCCCGGGCCAGACCGGTGTTGCGGGCGCGGGCCGCGCTGCCGCCCTGCTCCGGGTGCAGCACGGTGACCCCTCCCTGCCGGGCGTACTCGGCCAGAATGGCCCCGCTGCCGTCGGTGGAGCCGTCCTCCACCGCCAGCACCTGCAGGCGGCGAGTGGTGTTCTGGTGCAGGATGCTGTCCAGGCAGGCGCGCAAAAAGCGCTCCCCGTTGTGCACCGGCACGATCACCGACACATCCACCGCATCGTCCTGCGGCGGCAGCAGGCAGGGCTCCCCGGCATCGCACACCGGCTTCGGGCAGATGCCCGGCGCGCGGGCGGCAAAGGTCTCCAGCTGCTGGTCGGAAAAGCGCTGATGCTTCACGGCTCCCAGCACCCCGGCGGCACAGCGGCCCGCCGTGCGGGCACCCCACGCCACGGCAAGTGCCAGCGGCTCACAGCCGGTTTTGGAACGGACGAGCTGGCAGGCCCGTTGATTCTGCAGCATGACTGCCGCCTCCTTATCTTTTTTACACCGTCTCGTGTGCAGTCTCCGGCTGCGGCTTATTGACATCCCGCAGCTTCTTGAATGCGCAGCGCAGCAGATCCCGGATGTTGAATTCCTTTTCGTCATCCGAGGTGGCACTGGCTGCCCTGTACTCGATGGCGTAATCCGGGTTCAGGCTGTTGTACTCCTGGATCTGCTCGTCCAGCACTTCCAGAATGGCCTCCGCCTTGACGGCGTTGCATTCCCGGAAGAAGCCCACGATCTGGCCCGCACCGTTGGAACCGATGAAACTCTCCTCGGTGCCAAGGGCCGCCACCAGCCCGGCGAAGTCCCGCAGGACATGGTTGCCCACCGAGTAACCATACTCCCGTGAGAGATGGTTCAGGCTGGTAAACTGGAAGCACATGCAGGTAAAGTGGCTGGGCAGCAGGCCCTGCTTTTCCAGCCGTGCCATCATGGCATCCACACGGTCGCGGTTGGGCAGACCGGTCTTTTTGTCCACATACATAAAGTATTCCACAAAGTCGCGGGAACGGCCCACCACAACGGCCAGTGCGCAGCCCACGAGGAAGAAGAATACAAAGCCGATGGCCAGATACAGCTTGGTGTTGATGCTGGGCCACACTCTGGTGGAGCTGGTGGTCTGCAGATAGTCCGCGCTCAGGGAGCGGTTGTGCTCCATGCTGGTCTGGTTCACGATCTGGTAGTAGTCCACCAGCGTCTGCTCGTACTTGTTGATCTCCGACTCGATCGCGGCATGGGAGGCCTCATCGCCGCCCACCCCGCCGGCTGCCTGGAAGGTGTCCAGCAGCTGCTGGGTGTAGGCCCGGCGGATGGCGCTGCTGCGCAGGGTCTTGTCGATCTCCACATACTCCAAAATCAGCGAATCGTAGGTGATCTGCTTGCTCTGGTTGTCATCGTAGGCCTCTACGTTCTTCAGGATGTAGTCGGTGCCGCTGTCGTTGGCGTCGTTGTGGTAATGGTAGTTGATCAGTTCGCGGTTCTTCTCCGAGTAGTTCTGGATCAGGCCGCTGAGGTAGGCTTCCCGCTCCTGATACACCTGCTCGTTCTGCACGCTGCTCTCGATGCTCTGGGTCAGGTTGCGGCACAGCTTGTCGGCGTTGCGCACCTGCGGCCCGGTCATCACATTCGCGTACAGCGACGGGATCTCGTAGTCGTACAGCATCTTATAGATGTCGTACAGGTCCTCGTAGGAATAACCCGTGACCGAAGAGCGGAAGTTGGGATAGTTTGTCTTTTTATCCTCCAGATAGTTCAGCACTTCGGTGGTGTCGGCCGACAGCACGTCCACGCACTCGTAATAGTCGTAGCCGCTGTTCAGCAGGCCGCTGGAGGGGTTCATGGTCAGAGGCAGCTCCACATATTCCTCCGTGTAGATGGTGGAATAGCTGCTGACGATGGCATCCAGCACCCGGCGGGCGTAGCTCGCACCCAGGCTGCCGTCCACCACCAGCGTCACCTTGTATTCGTCCGGGAAGTAGGTAGACTCTTCCCCCTTGTCGATGAGAGCTTCCTGCAGGGCCTTCTGGTCGTCCGGGATCAGCTCTTCCACCGTGCAGTGGGAGCGCACAAGGTTGATGCCGCTTTGCAGCCCAAGGCTCTCCATGGCCTGCGAGATGACCTTGGAAGAATAGATCTCGTCCACGTTCATGGCGGTGCCGTCCGGGGCAAAGCCGTCCTTGATGCCGTCGTGCAGGTACTTGATGTTCACACTGGCGGTGTAGGTCTGGTTGTTCTTGCAGTACCAGTACACCACCACTGTGCCCGCCATGGTCACGGCCAGCACCAGTGCAAAGAACCGCCGGAGGTAGCGCAGGATATCAAACTTTTTCAACGCTGTTCCTCCTTCCGGATCTGCCGGGCGGTGCGCACCATGCACAGGCCGAAGCACAGCACCACAAAGACTGCCATTTCCACGATCACCCGCTTGAGGCCGATCTGCTGCACAAAGGAGCCGGCCGCATAGTTGAACACCAGGTAGTTCTGGGTCTTATAGATGATATAGGAGGCATCCGTCACCCGCAGTGCCTGCTGGATCTGATCCATGGTGGTTTCCAGTTCCTGCAGCATGGCGTTCACCGTGGTCAGACCCGCCGGGTCGCTCATGGTCTGCATTTGCTGCACCACATACTGGGTGGTGGTGATCACATCCTGATGGGAGGTCGCCTCCGCCAGGGCACCGTCGGCGTCGCTGGCCATGGTGTCCAGCGCCGTTTTGGTGCGGGACATATAGAACTCTCTGTTCTCGTCCAGCGTGGGGATCATGACGATGGCGCTCATGCTCTCATCGTACAGGCCAATGCCCAGATTGTCGGAGTTGTAGTAGGCCATCTGCTCCTGATAGTCCAGCTGCTCGATCTGCAGCTTGTATTGCAGCATGGCCGTCAGGGAAGAAACATCCGCCGACAGGCCGCCCCGCAGGATATAGGCCTGGATGCGCGGGATCTCGTAGTTGATCACGTTCTGGATCTGCTTGGACAGGCTCAGGAAGGTGTTGCCGGTGGTGGCGTCCTGATAGCTCTTGTTCTCGCTGACACGGGCCGTGAGGTAGCGGTCCAGCTGGTTGGCCCGCAGCGTCAGGCTCTTGAGGCGCAGATACGGCTCGGTGTCAAAGTAATCCGGCATGGTGCAGGAGAACACGCTCTGGTTCTCGCCGTAGTGCTCCATGAAATAATCCTTGTAGCTGCCGCAGAAGATCCGGAGCAGCGTGGCTGCGGTCAGGTGCTGGCAGGGTTCTTCCAGCTGCAGGCTGATGCTGCAGCTGGTGGTGATGTAGTTTTCCGAGCTGCTCACGTTGGTCACATCGGTGGGTTCCACCGTAATGGCCTTGCGCAGCTGTTCCACCGTCATCTGACCTTCCAGTCCGGCGTTGTACAGGGTGCTCTGCAGCACCTCGTCGGAGGTCAGGTCGGTAGTCGTAAACCGGGTGCGGTTGGGGTTGAGCCCCTGCGATGCCTCGGAGTAGTTCAGGGTCATCTGGGCCGAGGCCACCCGGCTGCTGTCCTGATATTGTGCGGTGCACAGCAGTGCCGCGAGCAGGATGCACACCACGATCAACGGCACCCGCAGGCTCCAGAAGCGCAGCACAGCCTGTTTGAAGATCTGCTTGATCTTTGTCACCACGTCTCCGGGCCTCCTTTCAAGTTCGTTCATCTCAGTACCAGTTCACATCCACCAGAACCAGCTCCGGCGGATTGTATACGCGGGGGATCTGGTTGGAGTCGCCCAGGCCGCAGCCCACGATGAGGGGTGCCCCGCTGTCCAGCTGGTACATGCCGCCCGCATACTCCGGGAACAGCCCCTCCTCTGCGGTGTACAGCCGCCCCAGCACCGGCAGGCGGATCAGGCCGCCGTGGGTGTGCCCGGCCAGCGCCAGGTCAAAAGGCGCATCCTGCATGTAGTCCACAAAGGCCATGGGCACATGGTTGATGCAGATGCGGAAGGTGTCGTACTGGCGGCTCAGGCTCTCCACACAGTCGCTGGCACCGTATTTGTAAAAGTCCTTCAGGGCACCTTCCAGCCCGATGAGCTCCACGTTGTTTTCCCCGATCTGGATGGTGCGGGTCTCATTGCGCAGCAGCTGCACCCCGGCCTCCGAAAATTTTTCGGCCAGCTGGTCATCCACCCCGCCGTAGATCATCTCGCTTTCGTGGTTGCCCAGCACCCCGTACAGCGGGGCCACATCGGCAAGGCTGCGGCACAGCGAAAGCATATTCTCATACTCCGGGTTCGGGAAGGTGACAAGGTCACCGCCCAGCAGGATCAGGTCCGGGTCCAGCTCCTGCACGGTCTGGATCAGCTCCTCGTTGTGCTCGCCGTATTCCCGCAGGTGCAGGTCCGACAAAAACAGGACCCGCAGCTTTTCCGACACATGGCTGGAGGTCACCCGGTAAAAGGTCACCTGAAAATGACTATTCGTATAATCCGTGTACAGTTTCAGTCCGGCAGCTGCCACGCCGCACAGCAGCACAAAAGCCGCCAGCAGCTGCAGCAGCCGGTTCTGCCACCATCGGCGGCGTGCGCCGTCCGGCGGGGGCGTTCGTTTTATTCTTGCATGTTGCGCCATGCTCTTCTGCCTTTCCCCATCAATGGGTCAATGATTCATCACCCGCCGGAACAGCTCCGGCGAGAGGGCAAACAGCGCCGCCTTGGCCCGGCGGCGGGGCGTGCAGGCAAACTGCAGCATCCGCAGCCGCTGCGGGCGGTAGCCCGGCAGGGTCCTGCAATCGAACCGCGCCGCGCAGTCCAGATACTTCCAGCACAGGTCATCCTGCAGGCGGCGGCGCAGCGCCCGCGGGGTCACCGTACGGTAGATCTCCGCCAGACTGTCGTAGATGCGCAGCCGGTCCTGAACACGGCGGGTGCTCAACCCTTCCGCATGCGTGATGGAACCGGCGCGGCAGTTATCGTAATAGTAGATCTCCTGCCCGGTCAGCACCACCCGCTGCGCCTGCAGCAGCACCCGCGGCGTGAACTCTTCGTCCTCGTGCAGGATGCCCTTGCAGAACTGCAGGCCGTTCGCCCGCAAAAAGCCGGTGCGGTACAGGTGCCGCCCCACTTCCACCCGCAGGCCACCGGTCTGCAGGCATTTCAAAAGATACTCCTTACCGGTGTAAACTGTGTGAAAGGTGAAGTTTTTTTCCACCGCTTCTTCCCAGCGGGTCATCACCGGTTCCTCGCGCAGAAAATGCACCTTGCCGATGACCACATCGGCCCGGTCCTGCAGCGCCATCTGCAGCAGGCCGGGGCAAACGTTCTCTGCCAGCCAGTCATCACCGTCCATGAACAGGATATACTCGCCCTGTGCATGGCACAGCCCGTAATTGCGGGCGTCCGACAGGCCGCCGTTGGGCTTGTGGAACACCGTGACCCGGCTGTCCTCCGCCGCCAGTGCGTCACACACCGCGCCGCTGTCATCGGTGCTGCCGTCATCCACGATGAGCACTTCCAGCGGCACATCCGGCTGCGCCAGCACCGAGCGGACACAGCGCTCCACATAGTCCCGGATGTTGTACACCGGGATCACGACCGAGAGCAGGCCCTCGCACATCGTTTCTTCATTCCGCATCGTGTTTTTCCTCCGTCGCTCCTTTTTTGATCGTAAGCGTGTGCAGCAGCCCGCGCAGGGTGTCCACATTGCGCCAGTCCAGCACCGCGTTCACCACAAGGAACAGCGGCAGCACCCACAGCCCGAACAACGCACCCTTCAGGCACACCATCAGGTAGCCGCCGCCATAGCAGCGGTCAAATCCCAGCAGGTACAGCAGCACAAAGCAGAGCAGCCCGTTGACGCCCAGCCGCACAAAATCGCCCACCGGCGACTCTCCCAGCACTTTGGTCCGGGTAAAAAGGATCAACGCCGTATAGCGGTACAGGTGCGCCGCCAGTGTGCCGAACAGGCAGCCCGCGATGCCGAACCGCAGCACCGACATCACCGACACCAGCAGGTTGATGCCCATCTCGATCAGGGCCTGCTGCCGGGTCTCTTCAAAGCGGCCGCTGATGTTCAGCAGCATCCCCGACGGCTGCTTGGCACTGGACAGCAACTCCACCGCCGTGAACAGCACCAGCAGGCGGGTGTCAAGGTACTCGGCATCGGTCACACCGGACGTATACAGCGCGATGATGGGCATCAGGAACACCGCCACGGTCGTGAACAGTGCAAAGGCCGCAGAAAGGTAAAGGGCATCGTACAGCCGGTACAGCCGCTTGAACTTTTCCGGCTCCACATAGAACAGCTGCCCCAGCCGAAAGCTGATGCTGTTGACGATCGAGTAGAACAGCTTTTCGATGTTGGAGAAAAACAGCATATAAATGGTGTACACACTGGCCGACGCCAGACCGCACAGGCTGGAGATCAGGATCGTGTCGGTGTTGTTGAACACGATGCTCGTGAGCTGATGCACCAGCACCGAGCCGCGTTGGGCCAGCGCCTCCAGATTGGGGGTGTCGTGCGCGTTGAGCCACGGATAGTTTTTGCGCATATAGGCCGTAAGCACCAGCACCTGAAACACCGAAGGCACGCAGTAGGTCACCTGCACCAACAGGATGCTGCGGGTAAACAGCAGCGCCAGCATGCGCAGCAGGTTGCCCGCCGCCATGGTGGCCGTGGTGATGTAGGTGATCACATAGTTTTTGCCTTCCACTTCCATAAAGGAGCGGTATTTGCCCTGCACCAGATAGCTCACGATGCCCGGGATGCCGTAGAACACCACGATCAGGCTCACGGTGCCGTAGGACAGCACTGTGTTGATGCACAGGGGGTACAGCAGCGCAAACACCACCGTGACCAGCAGATACACGATACCGGTGCGGCGGTAATAGTGATGCGTGGCCGAAAAAATGCCGTTGATGGCTTTCCGGTCGCCCACGGCCACCGGAAGGTAATAGGCCTGCTGCGAGGCCAGGCCCACGCCCGCTTCCAGCAGAGTCAGACAGGAAAAGATCTGCTTGATGGTGCTGTCCAGACCGTTGAGCTCCGAACCGAAGCTGGTGAGGTACAGCCGCGGCAGCAGCAGGCCGAACAGGATCACCGACAGGTTGTACAACAGCGACGAGCACATGTTGTGCAGCACCCGGCGGCGGCTTTCGGCCGCGGTCAGGACCGGACCGGTCGGGTTTTGTGCGTTGTCCATCACACCGCACCTCCATGCGAAGGCATCGCCTTGAGCGGATCTCCGGTCACATGATGGTACACTTCTTCATACCGATCCAGCATGATGTCATAATCAAAATTGGCCCGCACATAGTCCAGCTGCGCTTTGCTCTGCTCCGGGGTCAGCGGCCGGGCGGTGTCCCGCTCCAGTGCCCGGGCCAGACTGTCGGTGTCCTCGGTGCGGAACTCGGTGCCGTAGTCGGCGGTCACAGTGGTGTTCTCCGGGATGTCGCTCACGAGGCACTTCACCCCCAGCGACAGCGCCTCCAGCAGCGAAAGCGAAAGGCCCTCGGTGTGGCTGGGCAGCACGAACAGGGCACAGTTGCTGTACAGCTCCAGCAGCGCGTCGCCTACCACATAGCCCGTCGTGATGATGTTGGGGTTGCCCGCGATCTTCTCCCGCACCGTGGTGCAGTACTCGGTCTCCGCAAAGGGGCCGGCCAGCACCAGTTTTTTGTCCGTGTGGGCTTTCAGATAGCCCTCCACCAGGTCCAGCGGGCCCTTTTCCGGCGAGATGCGGCCCACATACAGAATGTAGCTCCCGGCTTCCAGCCCGTATTTTTCGCGAATCAGGTTGCAGGGCAGCGGCTGGCGCATCTGCACCGCATTGGGGATGAGGATGGCGGTACGATCGTACTTCTCCTGAAAATAGTTCCACTCGCTCTCCGACAGCACCACCAGATCATCCGCATACTTTGCGGCCACCCGCTCGCCCAGCCTCAGGTAGGCGCTGGCAAAGCCGCCCCACTTGTCCACCTTCCAATTCAGCCCGTGCACGGTGCACACCGTGTGCTTGCCGAACAGCTTGGCGATCACCAGCGGCACCGATGGGCCGATGGCGTGGTAGTGGATCACATCGCAGTCCCGCGTCAGGGCGTCAAAGGTGGCCAGGAACGAATAGACCATGGCATTCAGCGACGCCTTCTGAAAGGTAAAGATGCGGCGGGCCTGCACGCCCTCGGTCGTGTAAACATTGTGCCCCTTCTGCAGGCCGCGGTTGTACACCGTGACCTCATAACCGCGCCGGACCAGGCTGGTTGCCAGCCCGCCGACCATGACTTCCACACCACCCGAACGGGACGGGAAGTCCTTGTGCCCGATCATTGCCACCTTCATACCAAAATCTCCCTTTCCGTGACAGCGTTTGCTGCCGTTCTGCCGGTCGTGGCTGGCCGGCTTCTGTGTGCAACTCAATTGTAACATAACCGCAACACCTGCGCAATGTTTCCGTGCATTGTTTTTGGCAAAAATCCCCGCAGAGCCTGCATTTTTCTCCATTGACCGGGCCGTACCTGCGCCAAATGTTTAACAAAGTTTAAGGCGTTCCGTGCCCCCAAATTGATTGACATACTTTTCACAGGTATGCTAAACTGTTTTTGTTGGTTCTGTGCAGATTTTTCCACAGAGCAGGGCCAAAAATCACGAAGAGACACAAGAAGAGAAAGAGAAGGAAACCACTATGAACAAGATCTCCCGCAAAGGCTTTCTGAAGATCGCCGCTGCCGCCGCCATGAGCGGTGTCACCGCCGGTGCTCTGGCTGCCTGCAACTCCGCAGCTTCTTCCAGCACCGCCGCTTCCGGCGATGCCATCTACACCGCCGGTACCTACACCGGCACGGCCACCGGCATCGGTGAGGTGAAAGTGACCATGACCTTCAGCGAGACCGCCATCACCGAGGTGGTCATCGATGCCTCCAACGAGACCGAGAGCATCGGCGGCGTAGCTGCGCCCACCCTGCAGGAGGCCATCATGGCCGCACAGGGCACCGAGATCGACAACATCTCCGGTGCTACCGTCACCACCAATGCCGTCAAGAAGGCGGCTGCCAGCTGCATCGAGCAGGCCATGGGCGTCAAGGCAGACGGCGCAGACAGCTCCGCTGCCGCTTCGGAGAACGACTGGCTGGGCACCGAGCCGGAGATCGACGAGAGCAAGGTCACCAAGACGGTGGACGTGGATGTGGCCGTGGTGGGCTGCGGCATTGCCGGTGTGGCAGCCGTGCGCAGCATCGCCGAGGACGGCGGCAAGGTAGCAGCCTTTGAAAAGGCTGACGGTCCCCAGTGCCGCAGCGGCGAGTATGCCGTCATCAACGGCAATGTGCAGGCCAAGTGGGGCCGCAACACCTGGACCCGTGAGCAGATCGACGAGATCGTGGACTCTCACATGGTGGAAAGCACCTACCGCTGCAAGCGCTCCATTATGAGCAAGTGGGCCCACAACATCGGCGATGCCTTTGACTGGTGGGTGGAGGCAAACCCGGATCTGTACTACGCCGAGACCACCCGCAGCGCCATCCCTGACGAGAACGCAAACAACTTCCTGATCCCCATTTTCTACCCGCTGCCCGAGAACTACGACTGGAAGCAGGAGCGCTTCCCCTGCTACCCCACCTCTGTGGAGTTCCTGCCCAACCAGTCCGTCCCCGTCAATGCC
>ERZ1106919.1292-NODE-1292-length-16690-cov-315.965374_pt1 | contig 16690 bp, 8 predicted proteins | sample MGYA00403654_ERZ1106919 | MGnify/ENA primary metagenome ERZ1106919 (study PRJEB35170, sample SAMEA104062450) | human gut metagenome | biome: human gut; feature: human-associated habitat; material: faeces | place: Denmark | collected 2012-10-08 ... | reverse complement strand
GAGAAATATGATAAGCGATTGAGTCTGGCACCTCGTGACATCGTGGCTCGTGCCATCGATAAGGAGATGAAGATTCACGGATTGGATCATGTCTGTCTCGATGTAACCCATAAGAATCCAGAGGAGACCAAGCGTCACTTCCCTAATATCTACGCCAAGTGTCTGAGCATCGGCATCGACATCACCAAGGAGTATATCCCTGTTCGTCCTGCCGCTCACTATATGTGTGGTGGTATCAAGGTTGATTTGAACGGCTGTTCAAGCATCAACCGTCTCTATGCCCTGGGCGAGTGTTCATGCACCGGTCTGCATGGCGGTAACCGTCTTGCCAGCAACTCGCTCATCGAGGCTGTGGTTTATGCCGAGACTGCTGCCAAGCACAGTATTGAACATGTAGATGAATACGACTTCAACGAGAAGGTACCAGAATGGAACGATGAAGGTACTTTGACCAACGAAGAGAAGGTGCTGATTACACAGAGCGTGAAAGAGGTGGGCGAATGCATGAGCAACTATGTAGGTATCGTGCGCAGCGATCTCCGTCTGAAGCGAGCATGGGACCGTCTCGATCTTCTCTACGAAGAGACAGAAAACCTCTTCAAGCGTGTAAAGGTAAGCAAGGAACTCTGCGAGCTCCGCAACATGATTAACGTGGGTTATCTCATCACCCGCATGGCGATAGAACGCAAGGAGAGCCGTGGTCTCCACTATACCATCGACTATCCTGTTCATGCTTACGACAAGAAATAAAGTTTTTTCAAGCTACCATATAAAGCCGCCAGGATATTCTCACACGATATCCTAGCGGCTTTTTCTTTGCCTACAGGAAAGTTCAAATTCTTAATGACATAGATGACCACGCTTTTGCAGCAAAGATTTTGGTAAAACGACATAAATCGCAAAAATAAATTTTGGTAAAACGACATATTTTTGCTAAAAAGATTTTGGTAAAACATATTTTTTATGTAATTTTGCACCCATAAAACATTGAAAATATGGAGAATAGGGTATTCAAGAGAAAAATATATAGCCAAATGGCTGAATGGAAGGATATTTCCAAGGGAAGTACAGCCCTCCTTGTAGAGGGTGCTCGCCGTATTGGAAAGTCAACTATCGTAGAAGAATTTGCCAAGAATGAATACGAATCATACATTATGATAGATTTCAATGAGGCTTCCAAGGAAGTGAAAGCACTCTTTGATGATCTTATGAATATGGATTTCATTTTTCTTTTCCTGCAGAATGCTTACAATAAAACATTGCATGAGCGAAAGTCGGTTATCATCTTCGATGAGGTACAACAATGTCCGAAAGCCCGACAAGCCATCAAGTATTTGGTAAAAGACGGTAGATATGACTATATAGAGACTGGCTCACTTATCAGCATACATAAGAGCACTAAGGACATTAGCATCCCTAGCGAAGAACATCGTATCGAGATGTTTCCGATGGATTACGAAGAGTTCAGATGGGCCATGGGGGACACGGCTAGCGTGCCTCTGCTGCGTCAAGTTTTCGACAAGAAAATATCTCTAGGCGAGGGAGTCAACAGATTGAAGATGAGAGAGCTACGCCTATATATGTTGGTAGGAGGAATGCCACAAGCTGTCAATGCTTATCTTAACACTAACAATCTACAGCAAGTAGATACCATAAAGCGACAGATTCTCCAACTATATGCTGATGATTTCAGAAAGATAGACCCATCGGGCAAAATATCCAAACTATTCATGTCTATCCCAGCCCAATTGAGCAGGAACCAGCTCCGCTATCAGCCTGCTTCTGCTGTAGGAAGAATGGCTGCTGAGAAAATAGATGAGTTGATACTCAACTTAGAAGACAGCAAGACTGTTAACATTGCTTACCACACGGATGATCCGAATGTAGGAATGCCACTGACAGCCAACATCAACAAGTACAAACTGTACATAGGCGATACGGGACTATTCGTAACTTTGGCTTTCTGGGACAAGGATTATACGGAGAACATCATCTACCAGAAACTGTTGAGCGACAAGCTATCCACCAACATGGGATACGTATTTGAGAATCTGGTTGCCCAAATGCTGAGAGCCTCAGGCAACAGACTCTTTTACTATACTTTTCCAAAAGATGCCACGCATTCTTACGAAATCGACTTTTTGTTGTCACGCGGCAGTAAGTTGTGCCCTATAGAGGTCAAGTCGTCTGGATACAAAACGCATGCCTCGCTTGATGCTTTCTGCCAAAAATTCTCCAACAGGATAGTAAATCCGTACTTGGTTTACACCAAAGATCTGCAGAAAGATGGGCAAACACTCCTGATTCCGATTTACATGACCCCATTCTTATAAAGCAATGTTTTTTTATTGTACCTTTGCACCGCAGTTGGGCGATAAAAACATCATCTCGTCAGCGAGAACTTGATGCTCAGGCCGAAATCCTGTGTGGTGGTAGGATAACTGCTGCTCGACAGGAGCGGGGTGTTGGTCTGACGGTCATAATAGAAACTCATGGTAAGGAGTTTGCTGAAGGTATAATCGGCAGAGAAACTCAGTTTCAGAGCATTGTTGCCGCTGCTGGCACTGCTTACCATTGAGGCAATATCACGAACGATGGCTGCCTGCTTGCGGAAACTGAAGTCAAGACGTAGATTCAGATCATGGTTGGTACCATTCTGAACCGTCTTGGTGGTCGATGCATTCTTATTGGCTGCATTCATGTTGCCGCCCTTCGACTTGGAACGGGAGGCTTTGGCACCCCAACCGAAAACATCGAAGTTGTTGATGCGGTAACCCATACCGATTACCCAGTCCTTACTCAATGCCTCGTTCAGCTGCACACTCGTCATACTGAGGTTCAATACACGGGTCTGGCGATATTCTGCCTTCACTGTCATATTATTGTTGAATGTGACATCCATACCCAATAATGGCGAGAACGACTCGTTGATACTTACCTGCGAAATGTTGAACATGCTACTTGGAGATGGATTGCCCGTAGTGGCATCACTCACGAAGCCGAGACCGTTCATATACTCCTGGAAGGTGCTGTAACTGTTGTAGCTGCCAACCGCAAAGACGCTTTTGTAAGAGTGGTTGATGTTGACACTCTTGAAGTGCTCGTTGAACCAAGGCAGACGTCCCAGTCCGCTGTAACGGATGGTCCAGTTTGGCAACATCCGGCTCAATGCCGGGAATACCGAGAGCGAATTGCCACCCATCGAGGTATAAGCCTTGAGGAAGGCAGGAATCATGACATCGCTGCTATACTGGTTGACCGGCGTGCGGGAAGCATCAAACTTGCCGCCAGCCAGAGCCGAACCAGCCGGATAAACAGTTCCGGCATACTGCGCCTCTACCCTATCTCTGAAACCAGCCAGCGAGTTGACAAACTTCTCGAAGGTCTTGCTGCGATACCCCGAATTGGCATTGCCCATTCCCTCGAAAGCCGAACCCAGCGAGATGGTAGTCATCTGGAAGGCTCCACTCTGGGTAGTTGGCGTTCCTTCATACATATACTGTATGCTCTTCTGCGTGGTCTTGGTACGTGTGGCAGAGAGATCAATCTTGAAATCCTTGACAGGCTCCAGGGTGGCACGCAACGTAAGATTATCCGTTCTGCTGGTAGTAGCAGGTGTTGCGATACTGTCGTTGCAGAGCAGCCAGTCGTTGTTTCTAGCCTTCTCGATATAATCGTCGCCAACCATACCGAAGGCGAAGTCAAGACCCGGTGCCATCTGTCCCACCTTCTTCTGTCCGAAGGCATCACCCACACTAGGCAAGAAGCCCGGCAGGGTGAGCTGATAGCTGCTTCGATAGTTGATGCTCACATTGCGCACCATCATTGCCAGACGACTAGCCAACTGCAATCCCTTATACCATTTCTTATCATCAAGCGGTTCCTTTGCCAGGACAGAGAGTTTCACCTTCATGGCAGTATCTACCTTTGAGATGATTCTGATCTGGTTATTATCCACCTTTTTATATTTAAGCGGGAACACTTTGCCGTCTTCCGTCTTGGCATTCACAATCAGTCGCTTGGTATTCTTGCCGTGGCGTATCTTGAATGTGGTATCAGGCAGGAGGGTGATTTCCCGTTCGAAGGCACGCTTGTTCTTAGGCAGCGCCTTCTTCGGATCAGCCGCCTGTTCCTTTGCTTCCTGCTTCTTTTTCTTTTTTTCCTGCTTCTTGCGCTGCATCTGTGCCCTACTCTGGGTACGGTCAAACTTATCGTTTACCTTCTTCAGGAAAGGCACATGGTTGTAGAGTTTCACCAGGTTGAAGTTTCCGTTCAATGTCAGTTCGCGCTGGGTATTGATGGTGTTTCCATACGAGTTACCCTCCTCATCCTCTGTACCGCGCTCCCAAGAATAGTTGGCATTGTAAGAGGCATCGCTGTTCACCCAGTCGAAGACAGGCAGCAGATTGAGAGGCACCTTGTAGGATGCCTGGAAATTCTGACTGTAGTCGAGCGGTGCACCCCAGTGGCGGATGCTGGTCCATACGGAGTCCTTCCAGGCATGATACTGGTCGGCATAAAGATCCTTGTTGACCGGTGTATATGGTTCCTCTATCTGTGCATGGGTAGCACTTTGGAAGTTCATGTGCAGGTTCTTGGTCAGATCCCAGTTGATGGAGAACTCACGGTTCCAGAGGAACTGTTCACTGAAGGTGAGCGGCAACTTGGAGTCTACTCCGGCAGCTCCACTCATCAGGGTTTCCATATCGCGTTCCTGCAACTCGTAGTAGTCGCGCGTCATCTCGGTATTGAAGGCTATGTTCTGCGGCAGCCAGTTCAGTCCGAAACGTTTCAGTATGTCGAGCCACTTGCTCTTGTTCTTCAGTCCCTTGAATGGTTCCCAAGCCTTATAAACCGGGCTCCACGAATAATCCAGGGCTCCTCGCCAGTTGTCCTTGCGCTCATACATCGTCGTTTCACCCGTAGTATACTGATGCTGATGACTGTAGGTGAATGAGAAGTTGGCTGGATCGTATGGCATCGGATGGCGCTTGGTAGCGATACCCACCCGGGCATTCGAGATGGAGAAGTTGGTCTGCGTAATCTTGGTGGCAGCGATATTCTCGATAGAATCGCGCTCATGCTTGGATCCGGCAGCATCGAGGGCATCCTTCAACTCCATATCGGTATCCAGCGGATTATACTTAGGAGTGGTCTTCTCCTTGGTAACACTATAATATAAAGGTATGCTCACCTTCGCCTTGTCAGGGAAGAACTTACCCATTTCGAGCGATGTGGTCACACTGTAGGTACCGTAATTATCGGTGGTGCGACTTGCCACGCCATCTTCCAGACCGCCGAATCCCTCGCTGATGTATCTGCCGGTGGCATTCACGCTACCCCAATCGGAGAGCTGTACGTTGAGGTTGGCATTGGCAGCCCAACCACCCGAATTATTGTGTTCCTTGAGTCGGAGTTCGTTTATCCATACCTCACCGCTCTTGATGTCGGCAGAATTGTTTCTCACACCCAGCATCATGGTCTTCACCTCACCGAGACTCGGATTACCCACGATGGTAATCTTGTTCTGCGGATGTTCTGCATCCATCATGGAATAAGGAGCGAGATAAGAAGCCACACCCTGTGCCTTCGCCTTGTTGCGGTTTTTCTTCAATGCCGTAAAGACGCTCAGCGGCACATCGAGCATATTCTCCTCAGGCCATACCGCCTTACAGTCGGCAAGCACATAGCGGTTGTAGTTGGAGCGTGGCTCGGTGAGCTTCAGCGGGATTTCATACTCGTAGTAATTATTCTTGTAATCACTACCCAGACGGATGAAGACTGAGAGATCACCATCCTGCAGACGGGTGGTATTCTGCTCCAATGCATTGGCATGGGCAAACATCTGGATGCGCTTGTACTGGCGCAGATCGATGGTAGAATTCTTGTAAACCGCCTTCGCCTCGCCTGTGCTCATATTCTTGACCACCAGACTCAACGCCTGCTCGTTCGCCTCAACCAACTGAGGCTGACTAGGATCCTGTTCGCGCTTGATACCCGGAGGCAAGACATAGTTGACCGGTGTCTTCTCGCCGTTCTCTTCCAGACTCACGCTGCTTGCGTCGAGGGTTCCACCACTGGCTGCACTAAGCGGCTGATCATAGGTACGCCACTTGCCCATCACGAGGTCGAAGGTACCGAAACGCAGCACGATAGGTTTCTTGAAACCGGTGAGGAACATACGCATGAAGCGGATGCTGGAGAAATCGTTGATGTTGCCCTGACGGCTCTCAAACTCATCGATAGGTATGCGGAACTGATACCAGGTAACGGTAGACTTGGTATTATCACGCCAGGTCTGGCTGTATTCACGCTTATCTACAATATGATTGTTACCCACCACGAGATCTTCCGGACGGATGCTGACACGATACTGGAAGTATTTCTCATATTCGTTGAGCGTATAATCCTGGTTGATATCCTCGACATCCGGCGTTGACTTATAAGAAGTATCATAGCTCTCAGAACGGCTGTCGCTGTCAGGCGAGTTGCCCTGAGGATTGTTGATATACTTATATCGCTGCAAGATAGGAGCACGCATCTCATCCCAGTCGGAACCGCGGAAATAGTGGTAGTCATCACGTGCCGGATCGGCAAAGATGCTGTCGAACACCGCCTGGTTCACCTTGCCCTGAATCTGGTCGAGATAAGCACTCTTGTAGAATTCCTGCTCCTCGGCATCAGTCAGTCCGTTGAAACCCACATCCTGCAAGGCTCTGCTGCCACTGGTGGTAGCAAAGGCATAGGTCACGGTGCTCTGGGTAGGAATCTTACCCCACTGGGTATAGGTGTAGCTCTTGCTGCCATCTACCGGCATGCCACTCTCATAGAATTTCTTGCCATCACGCAGGATATCCTCGCTCACCTCGCCCAGGTTGATGTAGAAATCGCCACCGTAATCGGCAGCATCAGCCTCTTCGCGGGAATAGATGAACGGATCGAGCATCCAGAACTCGATGTATTCGATGTTTGCCTGCTCGAAATCGTTGGTATCCAGCTTACGCATCATTCCGCCCCAGTTGCGCTGCGGATTCTGCAGGGTTCCGTCTGCCTGCAAATCTGTTACATTGAAGTTGTATGGTCCCGGCTCGCTTGGATAGTAAGCCAGATTGAGTACATTCAGGGTATTGGTAGCGCCCTGATAACTGCTCTGGTCGCGCAATGGGAAGAGCTCCTTGGTATAGACCTCGCGAACATAATGGTTACTCAACTGCTTGAGGTCGCCCTTGATATGTCCCGGAGTGAGCGAACTTCCACGGCGGGTGAACAGCGGATCGATGGTATACCAGGCTAGGCGCGAACGGTGGAAGCCGCTGCTCAGACCGGTCTTATCGCTGTAATCGTCCTTGAAATTGAGCGAAGGCACACTGGATATAAACCAGGAGGTAGGAGTCGTTACATCGATGGTGGTCTTCGTACCCTCGAAGTCATCGATATAAGATGCATTGTCCTGTGTGCCGCCTGCCTCACCGGCAATGAGCTGGGCAAATTCTCCTGTAAAGGATATCTGCGATGGCTGGGTAAGGTGCAGGAATGGTATCTTGTCAAGCACATTGGTGAGCCACTGACTCTCCTTGCGCCAGTTGAGATTGATGCCCCAAAGGGTGTTCTTCAGCGGTTCGGAGCCCATGGATACCTTGGTGGTAAGCGCCTGTTCGGAGAGGTGCTGGATAGTACCGCTCAACTGGAAATTCTTGGTAAAATCATACTCCCAGTTCAGTCCGAACATCGTTTTTCGGGTTTGTCCGAAATCGGTATTACTCTCCAGAGAAACGTTGACAGCCGTACCGGCATCGATGATGCTCTGGTTCAGGATGGTCACCTCACCGGCACTGTAATCTACCGAATAGTCGGTGCCCTCTTTCAGGGTGATACCGCCTGCCGTAACGACCACCGAGCCCTGTGGCACATTGTAGGCACCGAGCGAGATGACATTGGCTGCAGAGCCCTTGAACTGTCCCACAATCTGATACTTGTTCTTTTCGGCTATCTGCTTGGCTACGGTCTTCGTACTGTCATAAAGTTCGGTAAAGGCATACTTTTCAGCCTTGTCGGCAGCCACGCCCCGCTTGACCAGATAATCACGCATATAACTGCCGAAAGGCTCTACCTTCGGAATGAACACGCGTCCATTAGAGATGGTATAGCCTTCTACATAATCGAAATATCCATTGCTGTGTGCCTTGTTGTTGTTATCCAGACGGTCGGCGCCCAGCACACGGATGATAGGCTGCTCCTTCACCTGCTGCTCAGGGATATAACTGAGATATACACCGGTGGTATCGCTCTGGTATTTTACATCCAGGCGGAACTTCTCCTTCTCTACGGTAGAAGCCAGATAATAAACGTTCTTCATCATCAACCCCCAGTTGCCCTGTCGCGGATTGTTACTGGTATTCTTGAGCGATTTCACGAAGAGTGCCTGCTTGGTATCGCTGAGATCGGATGCAAACTCGCCCACCTGATAGGTAACACCTCCCGATGTATACTCATAAGCTACGGCAAGTACCTGGTCGGTCTGCAGACTGGTTTTCAATGAGATATAACCCAAGGCGGTATTGACTGTATACTCTGAAGAATTGAGCAGACGGGCACTCTCCAGCTTCTCATAATCGGCTCCGCCAACCAGTCCGCCTCCATCGAGAGTGGCAGCTGCCTGGTCGATGTCACGGGCAGCAGCATACTGCCCTGTCATCGCCGCATACTCTGTATTCGCCTGGTTAGAAGGCACCTGTCCGCTCGCCGCCCACATCGGGTTGCTCAGTTTCTGGTTCTCGCCCAGGTCGGTCAGGGCTACGATGTTTCGGGTATTGGTGGTATTGCCGGTTTTGTTGGTAACCCACACCTCCACGCGGTTGATGGTGATGCCCGTGGTGAGATTAGGAAGTTTCTGCATCCAGGCATCATAATGGTTTCTGAAATACTGGGAGAGGAAGAAGTGGCGGTTCTCCTCATAATCGGCTACATTCAACTCAAAAGGAGTGAGCTGCACACCGCCCCTGGTAGATACGCTCTTCGAGGCACTCTTCTTCTGTGAAGCTACCATCTGCAGCTTGAGTTTGCCAAACTGCATATCGGTTCTAACACCAAACAGACTGCTGGCGCCTTTGATGAGCGAAGAGTTGGAAGGGAAGGAGACGTTGCCCGCCTCAACGAGTTTGATGATTTCATCTTCCTTGCCGTCGTACTTCAGTTTCATGTTCTGTGCATCGAAATCGAAGGTGGCATCGGTGTTGTAATTCAGGTTCATGTTCACCTTATCGCCCACCTTTCCGTTGACGTTGAGATTGATTTTCTCATCAAAATCCATCATCGTCGTCTTTCGGTTGCGGATAGGCAACGAAGGATTGTCGATGTTTTTCTTGTTGATACCGAACTTGAGTTCGGCAGAACCCTGAGTCTTCACTCTGATGCCACCAGGACCGAAGATTTTCTCGGCAGGTCCCAAGTCGAAGTGCATATCTGAGAAATCGAACTTCTCCTTGCCTTTTGCCTGGAAGATTTCATCGTTCTGCTTGCGGAAGTAGCTGTTGCGCTGCTGCTGTTCGGTCCATGCAAGATACTCTTTCGGAGTGAGCATGATAGGAGCCGAAAGCCAGGTTGAGCCCATGCGGTTGCCGATGATATAGCGGTCGAGGGTATCGTTGTAGACTACCTGATATTGCAGATTATCAGGACGTTTCAGGTCGAGCGGACTCTGATAGAGGTCGCTCAGGGAGTAAGGTTGGGTGCGCTGAATCTGCCAGCGGGTATGCAGCAGCGAATCGGGAATGGTATCTTCATCGAGCTGCACGGGCTGGGCTGTGCTGGTATGGGTTTTCTTTTTATCGTCCTGAAGTTGAGGCAAAGCTATCGCATAGCCGAAGGTTGCCACCATCAGCCAAGCCAATAGAAAAGATATGAATCTTTGCTTCTGTTTCATCGATAAAAAACTCCTAACTTATTTGATTTGCTTCAATGCCAGTTTCACAACCTGTTCTACCGGGAGATCAGGCTGTGCCTTGAGGATATCTACTACTACCTTGGCAGATGGTGCCGGCGAGAAGCCGAGCATGGTAAGGGCGCTTACAGCCTCATCCTTTACGTCATTGTTCACCATCACCACATTACCTCCGTTGGCTGGCAGTTCGTCAGCAATGCCGAGGCTCACGATTTTATCTTTCAGGTCGATGATGATTCGCTGTGCTGTCTTCAGTCCGATACCCTTCACGGTTTTCAGCACCTTGTCGTTACCAGTAGAGATGATTTCGCAGAGTTCGCGTGGCGAGAGTGAAGAGAGAATCATACGGGCTGTATTTCCGCCTACTCCTGAAACGGTGATGAGGAGGCGGTAGAGTTCACGTTCCTGTTTGGTAGCAAAGCCGAAAAGGGTGAAAGAGTCATCTCTTCCACCAGCTACCAGCACTTCGTGAACATAGAGTTTCACTTCCTGTTTGCCCTGAATGGCTGTATATGTATTGAGCGATATATTGAGTCCGTAGCCCACTCCCGCAGTCTCAACAACAGCCAGCGCAGGTGTCAACTCTGTCAGATCGCCATGAATATATTCTATCATTTTCTTTTTCTCCTAATTAAATTAATATATTAATAACGTGCGAAGGGCGGGATTATTGTAATAGAGTTCCATAAAATTACGTCCCGACGTAGCATGTCATACGTCCCGACGCAGAGCCAGAGACGTCGGGACGCAGCAAAAGCTACGTCAGGACGTAATTCAAAGCACATCGGGAGGTATCGGAAAGGGGATGTATGATGTTTCGCAACAAAATAACGAAACTGTAAGGCTCTTGCAGCAGATACCTTACAAATCTCCGCTTATTCATACCTAAAAACTATGATTTTACTACTTTTTGCAACTTTTATGAGTTAAAATTCTATTAAAACGTCACGTATTTCAAGAAAAAGCTATACTTTTGCAACCGGAAATAGAATGAAGAGCGGAAAACATATCCGTTGGAGGACTAAACCGCAAGAAATAAAAGAAATAAAAACAACAAAATAAAAGAAATAAGACAATGAAGAAATTTAGAGCAGCCGTAGTAGGATACGGCAACATCGGTAAGTTTACTGTTGAGGCACTCGAAGCAGCTCCTGACTTTGAGATTGCAGGTATTGTACGTCGCCAGGGTGCCAAGGACAAACCAGCTGAGTTGGCAAACTATGAAGTAGTAGATGACATCACCAAGTTGAAGGATGTAGATGTTGCTATCCTCGCAACCCCTACCCGCTCTTGCCCTGAGTATGCAGAGAAGATCGTTGCCCTCGGTATCAACACCGTAGACAGCTTCGATATCCACACCAGCATCCTCGACTACCGTACCAAGCAGATGGAGAACTGCAAGAAGGCTGGCAAGGTAAGCGTTATCTCTGCTGGTTGGGATCCAGGTTCTGATTCTATCGTACGTGTTCTGATGGAGAGCCTTGCTCCTAAGGGCTTGACATACACCAACTTCGGTCCTGGTATGAGTATGGGTCACTCAGTTTGTGTTCGTAGCAAGAAGGGCGTAAAGGAAGCGCTCTCTGTAACCATCCCATTGGGTGAGGGTATCCACCGCCGTATGGTATACGTAGAGTTGGAAGAAGGTGCCAAGCTTGAGGATGTAACAGCCGAAATCAAGGCAGATCCATACTTCGCTCACGATGAGACCCACGTATTTGCCGTAGCATCTGTAGATGATGTAAAGGATATGGGTCATGGTGTGAACCTCGTTCGCAAGGGTGTATCTGGCAAGACCCAGAACCAGCGTTTCGAGTTCAACATGAGCATCAACAACCCAGCCCTCACCGCTCAGGTATTGGTTAACGTGGCTCGTGCTTCATTCCGTCTGCAGCCAGGTTGCTACACCATGCCAGAGATTCCAGTTATCGATATGTTGCCAGGAACCCGTGAGGAAATCGTTGCAACACTCGTATAATTGGGAGTGAAGAAAGAAGAGTGAAGAATTCACTTGCATCACTATAATAAAACGGCTCGCAAGAAGTTTCGAATTCTTGCGAGCCTTTTCTATTTATTTCTTTCGAGTTTACTCATCCTCGTCTGTTGACCAGACAATGATTTACAAGGAATTTTGTTTACATATACAACTATACGAACACCCCACAATTACACCTATCCGCGATTAAGATTTCTCGATTTTTACACATATCCGCGATTAATATTTTCCGTTTTTTACACCTATCCGCGATTATCGGACAGTACAACTATACACATATCCGCGATTATCTCCAAGAAAAAGCCAGTTTTTTAATATCTTTTAATTTTAAGAATAAGATGATAACGATACGCAAGATCATAATATTGGTAATAGTATAAACATCATGCTTTAAGTTCATTGTTGCTTTGTGTTATAATCCATTGCAAGCATGTGAATTAGCTACAGAAGCCGTATCTATCGGCATGAAGAAGTAGATCTATCTAATAGTCGGCAGCCGCCAGCAATGTTGCTGGCATATGGCAGCAACATTGTCGGCATATGGCAGCAAGATTGCTGGCAGCTGCCGGCAACCATACGAAACTATATTTAAAAGGTAAACAATATAGGTTTCTAAGACTATTTAAATAACTTATCAAAAGCTATATTATTTATGCGTCATAATATCAAGCACCATATCATCGGTAGCTCTCATCGCATCGGCACCAATGCTCGTGAGGTTGTGGATGCACTTATCCACATCATCATCTACGATACCCTCGGCAGAGGTGACACACTTGCCTTCCATAGAAAGGAGGGCAGAAAGAAGAGCGGTGCTGACACCTGATGAAATCTTCAGGGCACAACTTGGTTTCGCTCCGTCACAAATCATACCGGTGAGGTTGGCTATCATATTCTTGACAGAATTGCAGATGCGGGTATAATCGCCACCCATCAGATAGGTAATGCCGCAACTGCTGCCCGTACTGGCTACCACACAACCGCAAAGAGCTGAAAGCTTGCCTAAGCTCTGCTTGATATAGATGGCAGTCAGATGACTGAGCATCAGGGCCCGGATCATTTCCTCCTCGGTATTCTCGTTCTCCAGCGCATAAACCACCACAGGGTTCGTTGCACAGATGCCCTGGTTGCCGCTGCCGCTGTTACTCATCACCGGAATCATGGCACCACCCATACGGGCATCACAGGCTGAAGCGGTGCGGGAGATGATATGCGAGAAAATATTATCGCCGAAGATACCATGACTCAACGGACGGTCCATCGTCTTGCCCAAACAGTGGCCATAGTTGCCTTTGATACTCAACTCGGCAGCCTTCATATTATAGTCTCTGGTCTTGAGAATGAAAGAAATCTCATCGAGCGGAGCTGTTGTAGCAAACTCGTAAACCATCGGGAAATTGAGCTGTATGTCATCATCAGCCTCATCACCCACAGTACCGCCACGCTTATCGAGCACCACCTCGCCATTACGCTCAACATACACAAAATGGGTATGTGAACCGGAGATAATTGCCGTAGCCCGGTCTTCACCGGCATGACAGATGATTTCGATATAGAGTTTATCCACATCACCCTGCTTCAGTTTGATGTTGATATCCGCATCCTTGATATATTGTTTGCCCTGCTCCAGACTGTCGGGAGTAAGATCTTTCAACACTTCCAGCTGATATTCAGGCTTTCCGATGAGCGCCCCCAGCGATACGGCGATAGGCAAACCGATCATACCCGTGCCAGGAATGCCGACACCCATCGCATTCTTGAGCATATTAGGACTCAAAAGAACTTCAATACGTTCAGGGCGCTTGCCCAATGTAGTAGCAGCCTTGGCTGTACATAGTGCCACAGCCATCGGTTCGGTACAGCCGATGGCAGGAACCACCTCTTTATTAACGAGCGCAATGATGCGCTCACGCTTACTTTTCTCTAACATAATCTATATAACTTTTATATAAATAACGTTCTTACCATTATTTCGGGTACAAAAATACAAAAAATAAACCGTATTCTTCTCTTTTCGCGAGAAAAATACGGTTTAAATCTATATTTCTTGATGAATTAGTCTTCCAACTGGAACAGAGGATCATCTGGAGTCAGCATGGTTGGCTTCTGGTCGAATTCCTTCAAGAGCTGCTCAGAAGCATACTTCTTGTTTACTACCAGGCGGAACATGTACTCGTTGAACCAATCGTTGGTCATGATGAAGCAACCGGCAAAACCATTGTCAGCACCCCAACTGTTCTCCACCTTCCACTTTACAGGCTTGCCATTGGCATCGAGATCTACAGCTGTCAGCGTCATGGCATGAGTAGAACCGCTATCGAAAGTAGCGATGCGGTCAGCCTTGTTCATTGGGAATGAGGTATTGAAGAGGCTGGCGTAATCGAAGTTGTCGAGTGCCAGATAGCCACGCTTTCTATCAAGCTGCTTGCCCACATCATAGCTTGAATACATCTTATGACCATCCTTCAGAGAGGCGATGGCGAGCTGGGCAATCTCCTCCATAGGCAAGTTCAGATACTTCCAGTTATGACCATCGTAGGTGTGGCGGTCGTACTCTACCTCGTATGTCTTGTGGTAAGGACGGCGTGGATCGTTCATCACCATCAGGAAGGTACCGTTCAGGTCCTTGCCTACGGTTTCCTCATAGAAACTCTTAGGAGTATACTTCTTCGCCTCGCCAATCTGCTTGCCGTCCTTGTCGCGAAAAGCATAGGTAAATTCCTTTACCGGTTCGCCGAGAGTAAGACTCAGCATGTGATAAACCTGACCGAGCATCTCGTTCTTGCGAGCCTGGATAGCTGCCGACTTCTTGCCCTGAGCCACCATTTTGCGGAGTTCCAGACCATACTCGCGGAGCTTGCTGCTTACGAGACGGCTCATCTTGGAAGTATTGTTGCTTGAGAAGGTCTCAGGCTGGGCGCTCATTGGTACGAGACCATACTTGCTTGCCAAATCGGCAACACCACAGAAAGTACCACCATCATTGAGCGGATTTTTGAAGAAGAACTGCACCTGAGGATCCTCGATGCTCTTCTTGCCAAGGTCGATAACCCCCTGAAGCATCAGGTTAGCCTTCTCCAGCTGGTCATAGAAGAAGAGGTAATCCTGAGAAAACTCCACCACTCTACCCTGCTTGTCGTTGACAGCAAAGTTGGAACGGAGCACGTTAAAACCGCTGAACATCCAGCAGCGGCCTGAACTCTTCTGGTTGTGAATGCTCTGCGAAGGAGTCTCGATGCTGAAATGAGTATCAACCGGGGCCTCGTTGGCATGATTCTTCACAAGGTCATCAATGCTGTTGTTGGCAATCGCATTGAAGAGTGCCTTGTTGGCTACACCTGCCTGTTGTTTTTTCTCCATCTGCTGGAGAGCAGACTGACTGATGCCGCCACCCTTGGTCTGCGCCATCAGAGACATGGAAGCCATCATCATGGCTCCCAAAAGTAATACATTTTTTCTCATCACGATAAAGGTATTTATTTGCTTATTGTTATATAACTAATTCCGGATTTCATTCCTTTTTCAGAAATTTCCTTTGCAAAAATACAAAGAATAATCGGAAAAAGCGAAAATATTGCCTCAAAAGTGCTTTATATAGGAAAAAAGCATTATCTTTGCACAAGATTTTCACGAAGAAAACATGGACAAGAACAAGTTTAGTCTATTAAATAGTATAAAATACCCGGAAGATTTGAGACGGCTGAGCATTGACCAGCTGCCACAAGTCTGCAAAGAGTTAAGAGAAGACATTATCGACGAGGTTGCCGTCAACCCCGGTCATTTTGCCTCCTCTCTTGGCGTGGTGGAAATAACCGTAGCCCTACATTATATCTACAACACCCCATACGACCGTATTGTATGGGATGTGGGACACCAGGCCTACGGACATAAGATATTAACAGGACGCCGCGAAAACTTCTGCACCAACCGCAAGTTGCACGGCATCCGTCCATTCCCTACACCTTTAGAAAGCGAATATGATACCTTCGCCTGCGGACATGCGAGCAATTCCATCTCTGCAGCACTCGGTATGGCCGTTGCCGCACGCGAAAACGGAGATACCGACAGGCATGTGGTAGCCGTCATTGGCGATGGAGCCATGAGCGGCGGACTGGCTTTCGAGGGACTGAACAACGTATCAAGTACACCTAACGACATGCTCATCATCCTGAACGACAACGATATGAGCATCGACCGGGCTGTGGGCGGTATGGAGAAATATCTCCTGAACCTCGATACCAACGAGACCTACAACCGCCTCCGTTTCAAGGCATCGCAGTGGCTGCACTCCAAAGGCTATCTCAACGATGACCGCAAGAAGGGCATCCTGCGCCTGAACAATGCACTGAAGTCGGCACTGAGTCATCAGCAGAACATCTTCGAGGGTATGAATATCCGCTACTTCGGACCTTTCGACGGTCATGACGTGAAGGAAGTGGCGAGAGTGCTCAAACAGCTTAAGAACATGAAGGGTCCTAAGCTGCTGCACCTGCATACCACCAAGGGAAAGGGTTACGAACCAGCCGAGAAGAGTGCTACCATCTGGCACGCACCAGGCAAATTCGATCCGGAAACGGGTGAGAGACTCATTGTCGATACCAGCAACCAGCCTCCTAAATATCAGGATGTTTTCGGTGAGACGCTGCTGGAACTGGCTCAGAAGAACCCGAAGATTGTAGGTGTGACACCAGCCATGCCTACAGGATGCTCCATGAACATCATGATGAAGGCGATGCCAAACCGTACCTTCGATGTAG
>ERZ1106919.1277-NODE-1277-length-16878-cov-4.117577_pt1 | contig 16878 bp, 9 predicted proteins | sample MGYA00403654_ERZ1106919 | MGnify/ENA primary metagenome ERZ1106919 (study PRJEB35170, sample SAMEA104062450) | human gut metagenome | biome: human gut; feature: human-associated habitat; material: faeces | place: Denmark | collected 2012-10-08 ... | reverse complement strand
CGTCGCCGTCCGCGTTCGCCGCCTCCAACTCCGCGTCGGCCAAGGCGGCCGCGGCCTCGTCGGCACCGCCCAGACGCGCGACCTGCTCGTCGGTGGCGGCGATCAAACGGTGGCCCATCGCGCCGGTCTTCTCCTGATAGCGCTCGATGGCGTTGGAGGTCTCCGCGAACGCCGCGTCGCACAGCGCGGCGATGATGCGGTTCTCCCAGTAGAAGTTCTCGGAAGTCACGCGCGTGGTCGTGTCTTCCAGATACTTCGGCGTTTCGTTGACGTTCGGGTAGAACGGCACCAGCGTGTTGAACGGGTTGGAGCCGTAGGCGATCCACTGGATCGCGCGGTCCGACTGCGGACGGTACGGGCGAATCTGCATGACGGCCAGCTGGCTCTGGCGGTTGATGCCGATCGGGCGGTACATGTGGCGTGTGTGCTCGTCGCCGAGGTGGCCGTACGGGTCGAACGGCGTGCCCTGATAGTGCGAGCTGAGCACGTACTTTACGTCCTCGATCGTCACCTTGCGCTCGGGCTGACGGGCCCACGGGATGTCATCGCTGTCCGGGCGGTGGTCGGCCTCGGGGCCGTCCCACATCTCGTCGTACGGGTTGAGGAACCGCTGCATGACCCATGCGCGCGGCGTGTTGTACACGTGATCAGAGTCGGAGTGCGAGCCGAAGGCATCACGCGGGTTGAACGGCGACGTCGATTCGACGGCCAGATCAAGGTGATTGCGCTCGATGAATTCGACCAGATCCTCGGAGCACATGTGGTTCTCCTGCTCACCGAGGGCGTCATCGAGGTCGAATTCGTCGATGCCGAGCTGGTTCGGCATCGTCACATACGCTTCGTCGGGCACGCGCTTGGCGATCCAGTGATGGCCACCGACGGTTTCCATCCACCAAATCTCGTCGGCGTCCGAGAACGCGACACCGTTCATCTCATAGGTGCCGTATTCCTTAAGAAGGTCGCCAAGCCGCTGCACGCCCTCACGCGCGGTGGTGACGTACGGCAGCACGATGGTCAGGAAGTCCTCCTCGCCGATGCCGCCGGGCACGGCCGGCTCGTAATCCGAGTCACCTTCCCGCCCGCGTGCCGCCCGGTATTCCACAAACGGGTCGGCGCCGAGCACGCGCTCGTTGGTGGTCAGCGTTTCGGTGGCGCTCATGGCCACGTTCGCCTCGTTGACGCCGGCCTCGCCCCAGATGCCTTCCTTCAGGTCGGCGTTCGGCACTGCGGTGTACTGCAGCGGATCGTCGGGCAGGTCAATGGTCAGGTGGCTGATGACGCTGCGGTATTCGCGCGGCTGTTCATCGGGCTTGACGACGACGAACCGCTTCGGGTTGAATTCGCCGTTGGCGGAATCCTCGTTGCGGGCGATGATGGTCGAACCGTCATAGCTGGCGTCCTTGCCGACCAGAATCGTGGTGCATGCCATAGTATTCGGTACTGTCCTTTCTTGCTGTGCACACGCTGTCGCGTGCACGTTGCGGCGCGCATCTGCGGCGCGCCTCCTGTCACATGAGTGTATGACTCCGTACGGGAGTATACGGCATCAGCCCTCAGGCTTTTCCGGTGATGAACATCACACCCTGATCGGTGACGTGGTCGACGTCACGCAGCGCGTGGAACAGCTCGTTGAGCCAGAATCCTTGGTTCAGACCCGGCAACGGCTTCGCGGTGCCCCACACGTGCAGCGAATAGTCGTGGTCCTTGTCGGGCGGCTGGGGCCCGTTGTAGCGCATCGTCACCTGCGGATTCGTGCTGCCGACCAGCTTGCTCGCGGCCGACGTGCGGCCCTGCACGGTCTCGGGAATCATGGAGGGCAGCTGCCGGGAGAAGTCCGGCGGAATCTGCAGTGCATGGGAATCGTTGAAGTCGTACATCAGCGCGTCGATGGGCAGATTGGCGACCGTCCAGTGAATCCATTCGAATCCGCAGACCGGGATGGAGTCGGGGTCGGTGAACGCCCAGTGCAGGTACCGGGCGGCGGGATCGATCTCGTCGATATAGAACGGGAAGGAGATGACGGGCACGCCGTCGGTGCGGTATTCGGGCGCGGCGGCTTTGGCGAAGTCGTCGGGCATCACCGTGAAGTCAGCGGAAATCTTCATGTCTCCAGTATCGCGCATGAGCGTGACGTGCGGCACCCGGCTGCAGGCCACACCGCGCGCGACGGCAGACCGGCCGCAACAAGCCACCGTCCCCCGCCGGGGTTTATCCGACGGGGGACGGTGGAGAAAGAGTCAGTCAGGCCGACCGGTCACGACTGGCCGGTCTGACTGGAGATCAGGCGGAGCGCTTGCGGCGAATCATCACCACGCTCACTCCGACGGCGAGCAGCATCAGGCCGAGGCCGGCGAGCGCGCCGACGGCGGCGCCGGTCTTCGCGACACCGTCGCCCTTGCCGTCGCCGTCGTTCTTGCCGGTTTCGGCGGCCTTGACCGTGACGCTGTAGGTCACGTCGATGACCGTGCCGTCGGCCATCGTGTACTGCACGACGAAGCTGTCGTCACCGGTCTTGTCGCCGGCCGCATACACGAGCGTGCCGTCGGCGATTTCGGCCTTGCCGAGCTTGCCTTGCTTGATGATGGAGCGGCTCTTCCAGCCCGCCACGTCCTTCGGCTCGGTGACCGTACCGGTCTTGCCGGCGGTCACGTCGCCGGTATCGGCCTTGACGGACTTGTGGTCGGGCGTCGGCTTGGTCTCATCCGCGACGGTGATCTCGACGCTGCCGGACTTGTCCGTGCCGTCGGTCGAGGTGGCCGTGATGACGACCTTGCCGGCCTTCTTCGCGGTGATGACGCCGTTGGCGTCGACCGTCGCGATGGATTCGTCGCTCGACTTCCACGTCACCTTCTTGTTGGTGGCGTTGCCGGGCTTGACGGTCGCGGTAGCCTGGAGTGTCTTGCCGACGGAGACGGTGGTGCCGGCCTCGACGGTGACCTCCACGCTGGTGACAGGGACGGTCTCGACGGGCTTGGCCGTCACGGTGATGTCGAGCGTGCCGGACACGCCACCGGCCGTGGCGGTGATGGTCACCGTGCCGGCCTTCTTGGCGGTCACAACGCCGTCCTTGTCGACCGTGGCGACGGACTCGTCGCTCGACTTCCACGTGACCGTCTTGTCGGTCGCGTCAGCCGGGGCGACGGTCGCCGTCAGGGTCGTGGAGGCGCCTTCGACGAGCTCCTGCTTGCCTGTCACGGTCACGGACTGGACCGGGATGACGGTCGGGGCCTTGTCGCTCACCGTGATCTTCAGCGTGCCGGACACGCCACCGGCCGTGGCGGTGATTGTCACTTCGCCGGCCTTCTTCGCGACGACCTTGCCGTTGGCGTCAACCGTCGCCACAGTGGCGTCGGAGGACTTCCACGTGACCGTCTTGTCGGTCGCATTGGCCGGGGCGACGGTCGCCGTCAGGGTCTGCTCTCCATCGACGGTCATCGCGGCGTCGCCGGCAACGGTGACGCTGGTGACGGGCACGGTCGCGGCGGAGACGGTGATCTCGATGGAACCGAACTTCGTCTTGTCGCCGTTCGACGTGGCGGTGATGGTCACCTTGCCGGCCTTCTTCGTGGTCACCACGCCGTTGGCGTTGACCGTAGCTACGGCGGCGTCGGAGGTCGACCAGGTGACGGACTTGTCGGTCGCATCGGCCGGGGCGACGGTAGCCGTAAGAGTGACGGTGTCGCCTGCGGTGGCGGTGTTGGCGCCGGTCACGGTCACGCCGGTGACGGGCACGTTGGCGCTCGCCTTCTTCGTGATCGTGTACGTGGTGCCTGCGGTGGTATCGAACACGAGCAGCGAGGCGCCGTCCGCGTTGGTCACGACCTTGGCGTTCACGGCGGTGTCACCGTTCTTGACCTCGTAGTTCTGGGCGCCGCCGGCGGTGATCTTGACGGCCGCCTGCTTGCCCTTGTTGGAGGTCAGCTTGACTTCGGTGGCCTTGCCGTTCTTCCAGGTCGTGCCGACGGTGAAGTTGCCGCGGGCCACGAGGCCGCTCACCGAGCCGTCCGCCCAGGCGTCGGGCAGGGCGGGCAGGATGTTCGTGTAGTTCACGTACTTCTTGCCGTCGGTGTCGGTGAAGGTGGAGTTGGACTGCAGCAGCATTTCGTCGACACCGGAGGTGTTGCCGAAGTTGCCGTCAATCTGGAACGGCGCATGGTAATCGAACAGGTTTGCATACATCGCGTTCTTGAGCTGCAGCTCGACCAGCTTGTACGTGGTGTTGCCGTCGCCGGTGCGAGCCCACGAATTGATGCGCTGGCCAATGGCCCAGCCGGTGTTGGACTGCAGCACGTTGCCCTTGAAGCAGCGGTACCTCAGCGAGGTCTTGGCCGCATCCATGTACTCGGAGTTGTCGATGGTGATCAAATCACCGGGGAACAGTCCGAGCAGGTGGGACATGTGACGGTGCTGGTTGTCCGCCTGGTAGCCGCTGATGGCGGATCCATCCTTCTTCTTGCCGAGCGCACCTTCGAAGTACCATTCCTTGATCTGGCCGGAGTCGCCGACCTCGATCGGCTTGAGCAGGCTCTTGGCGCAGCTCCAGGAACGGTTGGCGTTCGCATCGGTGAAGTTGCCGTTGTCGCCCTTGGCCCAGTTGTCGGCCGAGCAGTCGGTGGTATCGCCGACCAGACCGTCCGGATCTCCCTTGGCCTTGGCCGCCTCGATGGCGTCGTTGAGCATCTGCCACACGAGCGAGCTCTCGTACGTGTTGCCGTCGGTGCCCAGCGGGCCCTGTTCGGGCGAGTACGCGACGCCGGTAGTCAGGCGGTCACCGGAGCTGGAGCCGGCCTTGTGCAGCATGTAGTTGACGTAGAAGTGCGATTCCTCCTTGAGCAGCGCGTACACGCGATTAAGCAGGGCAGGGTCGCCGGAGTACTCGTACGCCTCGTACACGTTCTGCAGGATCCACGGCACGGCGGCCGGGCTCCAACCCCACGAGAACGATTGACCGGGTGCAGTCCAGCCGTAGGCGGTGTTCTCGGTGTGGGCCATGTAGCCCTCGCCCTCGCCGATCGGCGTGGTCTCGGGGTTCGTCGTCTCCGCGCCCGCGTAGACCTTGGCGGTCACACGGCCGGGCTTGACCAGACCCTCCACATACTCGATGAGCGGCTCGGCGAGCTCTCCCATGTTGGCCGAATAGGTCGGCCAGTAGTTCATCTGGAGGTTCACGTTCATGTGGAAGTCGGAGCCCCAAGGCGTGTTGCCGTGGGCGTTGTCGCCCGCGGTGACCGACCAGATGCCCTGCAGGTTGCTGGGCAGCTGACTGTTCTCACGGGAGGAGCCGATGGTCAGGTAGCGGCCGTACTTGTACACCAGCGTCTCCAGCTCGCGCTTCTGCGCGGTGGTTGCGGAGCCCCTCTGGTACGCCTTGAGCAGCGCGTCGGTGGCGACGGCGCCGTCGGAGCTGTGGCCGGACTGGCCCAAATCGATCTTCACGCGGTCGTAGATGGCGGAATGATCGTCGATGTGCGCTTTCTTGACGGCGGTGTAGCCCTTGTTGGCGGCGTCCTGCACGACCTTGGCGACGCGGGTGTTCACCTCGGTGGCGGTTTCGCCGGTGCGGTAGGACGGATACTTCTGCTTGTAGTCCGTCGCGGCGGCGATGTACAGCGTGACCGCCTTCGCGTCGGAGACCTTCAGCGAAGCGCCGTCGGCGCCTTCGGAGAGCGTGCCCTCACCGTTGTCGAGGACGACCTTGATCTGCGAGTTGTACAGCAGGCCGTTGTTGCCGAGAGCGCCCTTGACGGTGAGCGTGTCACCCTTGACCGTCGTGGTTTCGCCGGTCTTGGAGTAGTTCGTGTTGGTCGGCATGCTGACGTTGAAGTTCAGCTTGCCGGCTTTGCTGGCCGTGAGGCGGGCGACCATGACATTGTCGGGGTTCGACGCGAAGTATTCGCGCGTGTAGGTGACGCCGTCATGCTTGAACGTGACGTCGGCCTTGCCCTTGCTCAGGTTCAGGTCGCGGCGGTATTCGGTGACGGTCGTATCGTTGAACCCGTAGTCGAGGTAGATGTCGCCCCAGTTCAGGTAGTTGCCCTGCTCGGCCGCGTTCTCGCCGCCGGTCAGGTTGCCGGGATTGACCGTCTCGGCGCCGTTCGCGAGCTGCTTGTTGAGCGCGCGCAGCGTGGCGCCGTTCTGACCCTTGGTCTCGTTGTTGCCGCCGTTGTAGCGGGTCGAGGATCCGGGGCCGCCGGTCCACAGCGTCTCCTCGTTGAAGGTGACGCGTTCACGGCTGACCTCGCCCCAGACGGTGCCGCCGATCTTGCCGTTGCCGAACGGCAAGGTGGTCTGCTGCCAACGGTTGTTGTCGGGGTTGCCGTAATTGCCGCCGGCGGTGGCGGTGGCGTCAGTCTGCGACGCGGGCTGCTTGTACCACAACCAGTCGTCTTTGCTGGTGTCGCCGTCTCCGCCGTCCTCGACACTGGCGATGACATAGGCGTTGAACGAAGCGGCGATTTCGGGGTCCTTGTTGTACTTCACGGTAATAGGGTATACGCCGATGCTGGCACTATCGAAAGCGCTGGTGTCGATGGTGTAGTTATCCTCACCGTTGCCTTCGGTCAGCGTCTTGACCGTGCCGTCGGCCGTGCTGGTGGCCTTGACCACGAGTCCGGCCTTGTCGAACGCCTCGCCCTTCTGGTACTTGACCTTGGTCGGGCCTTCGATGCTCAGCGTGTATGCCTTCGGCTTCTTGGTGACGGACAAGGTCGGCTGCATGGCTTCGGTGGCGCCGGTCAGCGAGGTGACTTCCTTGCTGCCGAAACGCATGTCGGACTTGTTGAGCTCGCCCAGGGCCAGCGTGATCTTCTTCTCGGTGGCGTCGGTGCCGAACTTGGCGAACTCTGCCTTGATGACGTCGGACACGTCGAGCAGAACCTTCTTGGCGTTGCCCGATTCGACGGTCATGCCATCGGAATACTTCTTAGATCCATAAGCGAACGCATGAGACGTCGCGGTCTTCGTGGTATCGGTCACCTCGAAGTCCGGGCGGTTCGCCCACGTGGCATTGTTGGTGTCGCAGGGAGCGGCGCCGGTGCACCGCGACGTGTCAACAGCGACCACCTTGACCTTATCGGTGGCCGTGGCGGTCTTGTCTGCACCGGCGTAACCCAGATACGTCAAGGTGAGGATGGAGTGCTCGGGCGCCGCGGCGTAATCGGACAGGTCGAACGTCATCAGACCCATCTTGGCGTCTGTGACATCGTGGACGTCGGTGGACTTGAACTTCTCACCGAAGTCGCCGTAATTGCCTTCCGGTTGCAGCGCGCCGACATAGGCCGCAGTGTTCTTCTTCTCGTTCTTCTCGCTGGCCCATGCCTGCAACGTGGTGTCGGCGGAGGGCTTGAGATCGTCCTTGGCGGACACGGAAACGGTCAGCTTCGGAGCCATGTCTGCGGTCGCGCCGTTCAGGGACGTCGTGCCTTCGGAACTGGCGAAACGAACCTCGGTCTTCTTGGTCTCGCCCACGGCCAGGGTGATGACCTTCTTGCCTTCGGCGAACTGCTGGCGCACGATTTCGGTCACATCTACGGTGACCTTCTTGGTATTGGCGGGAACCACGGTGATGGCGTCGCCCGCGTAAACCGTCGTACCGTACTCGAACGGCTTGGACTCGGCGACGAATGAGGAGTCGTTGATGCTGAACTTCGGCTTGGTCGCGCCGGTCGCGACATTCGCGCCGCAGTCTGTGGCGTTATTGGTGCACACGGTGGTGTCGACGGGGGTCACCTTGATGGTGTCGGTGTCGGTGGCCGTCGGGTTGCCGCGGTAGCCGAGGTACGTCATCTCGAACGTTGCGGAATCGGGGGCATGGTCGTAGGCGCTCAGGTCGAACGTCAGCAGACCGGTCTTCAGATCGGTGGTGTCCGCGGCATCCGTGGACTCGAACTTCTCGCCGAACACGCCTTGCGAGGGCCCTTGCAGTGTGCCGATGTACGGCTTGGACGCCATTGAGGAATTCTTCTCGCTCGTCCATGTCTGCAACGTGGTATCGGCGGAGGGGGTGATGGTTGCTGTGGTGGAGGACGAGGCGTCGGACGCTGCCGCTCTCGTCGTGCCGACCGCGACGGCCGACGCAGGTAGTCCGGCCAGCAGCATGCCGACCGTCGCGCAGGACGCCACCAGTGGCATCAGACGCGATGACATCGCTCTATGTTTCATATTTGGTTTTTTCTCTTATAGGGCAGCCAGCAGCTTTGCCGGTTCATGTTAATATATACATTGTTTACTAAAAGAATCAAGTCCGTCGGCGACTTGTGTCTTCAATTGGAACCACAGCTCTCAGAAAGTCCCTGGATACCGTTGTTCCCAGAATTACGTAACATTCTTGGCATTATTATCACAGGGTGCAGGGCCGCCGGCAAGACCGCCCCCAGCCTCGCTACGCTCGGCAGCTCCTGACAGCGGGAGCACACCATCCGCGCCATCGGCCGGCCAAGTCGTCAGCGCAGCCGGTCGCGTACCACACCAGCGCAAAATCACATCAAAATCGCATTGTGTGGCCAGCCAGTCTGCCTCACAATGAAATGTGAACCCTCACATCACGTGGTGTGGCACAACATGCACCGCAAAACCGCCATTTTTCAACGGCCCGAAACGACTCCTCCGATGCCCGCGTACCACACCAGCCCAAAAACCATCGAAAAACGCATTGTGTGGCAAACCGAGAGGGCGATACGCGCCGGACGCCCCTCTGCTCTCGTCACAATCATGTTCTATGGAAGCACACCGGCCATCTGCCGCACCAGCGCATCCGCTCTCAACAATCCTTCTCCCGTTTGCGTCGCTATGTGCGCGCCGGAACGACGACCGTGCGCACATAGGGACGCAAACCACAGTCCCCGAACCCGTCGCGCACCATATATAGGAAATTCTCCGCCCATCACTCGCCTACATAGCAAACAGCCCGGCGAGCCCACGCACGGCGCACTGCCATGCGTAAGTTCACCGGGCTGTCAGCCTCATCAATCCAGCGAGCGCAACGGGCGCCCCATCAATCGGTGAGTGTGAATTGGCTGTTGTAGAGGTCGGCGTAAAACCCTCCCGCCGCGAGCAGTTCCTCGTGGGTACCGCGCTCGATCACGTCGCCGTGGTTCATGACGAGAATCATGTCGGCGTCGCGGATGGTGGAGAGGCGGTGCGCGATGACGAAGCTCGTGCGCCCCACGGTCAACGCATCCATGGCCTTTTGGATGAGTTCTTCGGTGCGGGTGTCGACGGAGGAGGTGGCTTCGTCAAGGATGAGGATCGGAGCGTCCTGCACCATGGCGCGGGCGATGGTGAGCAGCTGGCGCTGTCCTTGGGAGAGCGAAGTGTTGTCGTCAAGCACGGTGTCGTAGCCCTGCGGCAGAGAGCGCACGAAGTGGTCGAGTCCGACGGCCTTGCATGCGGAGACGATCTGCTCGTCGGTGACGCCGGGCTTGGAGTAGGCGATGTTTTCGCGCACGGTGCCACGGAACACCCATGTATCCTGCAGGACCATGGAGAACTGGTCGTGTACGTTCCAGCGCGGCACGGAAGTGGTGTCGATGCCGTCGATGGAGATGGAGCCGCCGGAGATCTCGTAGAAGCGCATCAGCAGGTTGACCATGGTGGTTTTGCCGGCGCCGGTCGGACCGACGATGGCGACTTTCTGGCCGGCGGAGACGCTTGCCGAGAAGTCGTGGATGATCGGCTTGTCGGGCTCATAGCCGAATCGCACGTGACTGAATTCGACGTCGCCGCGCACGGTCCGGGGGTTGCCGGCCGCATCGTAGCCGAGCAGCTGCGAACGCTGCGAAGCCGTCATACCGGCGGTGGCATTCGCGCGAGTGCCGCGATGCGCCAGCTTGCCGCTGTCCGTCCGTGCCGTGCTCGCAGCGGCATCAGCCACGCCGAGTTCGGCCTTGGTCGGTTCCGCATCCATCTCCGGCTCTTCGAGGAAGCCGAACACGCGCTCGGCGGCGGCCGCGCATCGCTGCAGGTTCTGGAACGCCTGCGCGAACTGGCTCAACGGCTGGGTGAACAGGCGGATGTACATCATGAACGCGACGATCACGCCGAATTCGATCTTCCCGTCCATGGCGAGCGCCGCACCGACCACGCACACGATCACGTAGCCGAAGTTGCCGACGAAGTTCATCAGCGGCATCATCAGGCCTGACAGGAACTGCGATTTCCAGCCGGATTCGTACAGGTCGGCGTTGTACTTCTCGAAGCGGCGGATTGAGTCGGCCTCGCCGTTGTACGCCTTGACGATGAGGTGACCGGCGTACATCTCCTCGATGTGGCCGTTGACGTCGCCGAGCGCCATCTGCTGGCGGGCGAAGTATTTCTGCGAGGATTTCATGATGACCATCATGATGATGAGTCCCAGTATGCTCGCGCCGATCGCGCACAGGGTCATGATGACGTTGTTGTAGAACATCATGACGAGCGCGCCAACGAACAGCGTTGCCGAGGTGATGAGCGAGCCGAGGGACTGGCCGAGCGTCTGGCCGATGGCGTCGACGTCGTTGGTGATGCGGGAGAGTACGTCGCCGTAGCTGACCTTGTCGAAGTATTTGAGCGGCAGCTTGTTGATTTTGACCGAGATCGATTCGCGCAGGCGCTGGGCGGTGCGCTGGGTGACGTTCGCCATCATCCAGCTTTGCACGTAGCTGAGCACCGCGTAGCCGACGTACAGTGCGACGAGCAGCCAGGCGATGCGGCCGACGGCGTTGAAATCGACCGAGTTCATCACCGGCTTGCCGTTCACGATGGCCGGCAGTCCCTTGACGATCTCGTTGGTCATGTCCTTGAGCTTGTCCGGTCCGATGATCTGGCATATCGTGCCGGCCGCGCCCAGCACGAGCGCAATGATGATGACGGGCAGGTAGTTGCGGCAGTAGTGGACGAGCTTGCCCATCACGTTGCCGAAATTGGCAGGCTTTTCGACCGTGCGGCCGCCGCCCATTGGTCCTCTTGGTCCTGGCATTTGTTACTCCTTAAAAGTCCGTATTGATCTCACGCGGTCAGTTCCGACTGACTGAGCTGGGATTCGGCGATCTGACGGTAGACATCGCAGGTGTCGAGCAGTTCCTGATGGGTGCCTTGGCCGACGACCTTGCCGTCATCGAGCACGATGATGCGGTCGGCGTTCATGATCGTGCCGATGCGCTGGGCGACGATGAGCTTGGTGGATCCCTTGGCTTCTTTGGCGAGTGCGTCGCGAACTTCGCGGTCGGTCTTGAAGTCGAGCGCGGAGAACGAGTCGTCGAAGATCAGGATTTCGGGGTGGCGGTAGACGGCGCGCGCGATTGACAGGCGCTGCTTCTGTCCGCCGGAGACGTTGGACCCGCCTTGTGCGATCGGGGCGGTGTATGTGCCGTCCATGCGCTCGACGAACTCGGTGGCCTGAGCGACGCCGGCCGCCGCCTTGACCCGGTTCATCTGTTCAGCCGGCATTGCGGCGCCTTCCGCTCTCTTGCCCGCGGCGATGAGTTCGGCTTCGCGTTTGCGGCCGGCCGGAGTGGAGGTGTCGGCCATTTCGACGTCCGCGGAGCTTGCCCCGTTCACGTCGTCGCCGTAGCTCACGTTGGATGCGACCGTGCCCTTGAACAGCACGGACTGCTGCGGCACGTATCCGATCTTGTCGCGAAGGGCTTTCAGATCGTATTCGCGCACGTCCACACCGTCGACGAGCACCTGCCCGGCCGACACGTCGTAGAAGCGCGGCACGAGGTTGATGAGGCTGGACTTGCCGGAGCCGGTGGAGCCGATGAACGCGACGGTCTGGCCCTTTTCGGCGGTGAAGTCGATGCCTTCGAGCGTCGCCTCGCGTGAGTCGGGGTAGGCGAAGCTCACATTGCGGAACTCGACGGTGCCGGTTTTCCCGCCGCCCAGACGCGCCACGTCGGCGGCGGTCTTGGTGCCGGTTTTGACGATCGGATCGGTGTCGAGCACTTCGAGCACGCGCTGCGCGGACACGTCGGCGCGTGGCCAGAGCACGAATACCATGCTCATCAGCAGGAAGCTCATGATGACCTGCACGGAGTAGTTGGAGAAGACGACCATGTTGGAGAACACGTTGAGCTTGTCCGTCAGGCCGGCGGCGTCGATCAGATAGGCGCCGATCCAGTAGACGGCGAGCATCAGGCCGTTCAGGACGGTGTTCATCAGCGGCATCATGAACGCCATGACGCGGTTGGTGAACAGCTGCGTGTCGGTGAGGTCCTTGTTGGCCTTGGTGAACTTGGCCTCCTGGTAGTCCTCGGCGTTGTAGGCGCGCACGACGCGCAGGCCGGTGAGGTTTTCGCGGGCCACGAGGTTGATGTTGTCGGTGAGCTGCTGCATGGCTTTGAACTTGGGCATGACCATGGCCATCATGATGACGACGGCGACGAGCAGGATGACGACGGCGATGCCGGTGGCGAGAGTCCATTCGAAACCTTCGCCGGCGATCTTGCATATGGCCCATACGGCCATGATCGGCGACTTGACGATGAGCTGCAGGCCGATGGTGATGAACATCTGGATCTGCGTGATGTCGTTGGTGGAGCGGGTGATGAGGCTCGCGGTGGAGAATTTGCTCATTTCGGCGGGGCCATAGGATTCGACCTTGCGGAATTCGAGCGAGCGCAGGCGCTGGGTGAATGACGAGCCGACGCGTGCGGAGATGTAGCCGGTGACGATGGCACAGGCGACGGAGCCGAGGGAGATGAGCAGCATCTTGCCGCCGGCGATCCAGATGTCGCTCATCGCGCTGCCCGGCGTCTCGACGAGCGTGGTGATGTCTGACATGTAATCGGGCAGTTTGAGGTCGAAGAAGACCTGCCCGACGATGGTCACCAGGGCGATGAGCATCTGACCGATCTCCGCTTTGGAGAGGTATTTCAGGATGCGAAGCATTGGCTTTCCCCTTGTGTTTTGTTGGTGATTGGTTACGTTATTTGCCGCGGCATCGATATCCGATGCCCGAATTAGTTTCTGTTGTTAGATTACTTACAGTGTAAGATATTACGCATTATTCTGTGTATTCGCTGTGAATGGCGCGCTTTGCGCTGGCTGCGCACGAGAGACACGGCACGCACGCCGTCCCCCACGTCATCCGCAGCCGGCGGAAGAAGCTACTCCTCGCCGGCCTTCGCGCGCTCGGTCCGCATATGATCGGCGACACGCCTGTCACGCTCGGCGAACGCGGCCCGCACCTCATCGGGGGTCGGGCGCGGCGCGCCGGGATGGCAGATGGCCATGTATGTCGAGAACTCCGACAGCAGATCAACGAACTCGCGCGTGCGCCGCTCCCCCATCTGCGAGAAGATCCAACAGATTGCCGAACGCATCTCCTCCAAGTCGCACTTGGACCGCTCTCGCCCGGCATCCGTAAGGTTCACGCGGATGATGCGGCGGTCGTCCGGGTCGATGTCTCGGGTGATCAACCCTTTTTTCTCCAGAGCGGCAAGCACTGTGGAGATGCGGCCGGAGCTGGCCTTCAGCGAACTGGCGAGCTGCGACGGCGTCATGGTGCCGCGCAGTGCGAGCTCGTGCAGAATGAATGGCTCGCCATGCGCACCGCGCGCGAACTCCTTCTGCATCTTGGAACGGTTGCCCCACACGCTGGCGTACAGTTCGCTGAGCGCCTCCCGCTCAAAACCCATTTCGCACCGCCTTCCGATTCGACCATTGCCGCACTACCGCGCTCCGCGGAGTACCGCCAATACATTCCAGCGGCATATACATCGTGCAAACATCTGTAATATTATCTCACACCGTAAACAATTTACAGTATGTGATTATATGTCCGCGCCTTACTCCCCTGCTACTAACTTGATCTGTACGCATTTTTTCCGTACAACCATTCTATGGCGACACTAACGAAGCAAACGGTATCGAAACAGAAAACGTCCCAGCTTGACATTCGACTGACGGATGCGCAACGGCAGCTCATCGAGCGTGCCGCCGAGCTGACCGGCAGCACGCTCACGCAATGGACCGCTCGCCATCTCCTGGAATCAGCCCGTAAGGATATAGAAGAAGCAACCGTCCTGCATCTGGAATCACAGGCATTCCAAGATTTCATACAGGCATTGGATCAGCCGGTTCCGCCAGCAGCCGAAAAACTCATGGAAAGGGATCCGCAGTGGGCATGATCCATCATTCCCAACGTCCGCGCAAGCTCGGCCCGGAAGAGAGAATGGGGGAAGTTCTCTTGTGGAGTACCGTTCATCGACAAGTGGGCCGCACAACGCGCACCGTCATCGGCCCAGCATGGGACGGCCGTCGCGTACGTGTCATTCACTGCGTCAGGTGAACCGGCGGGATTCTACACGCTGAGTGCATATTCGGCACTGCGAGCACGATCTGTCAGCGGCGCACTAGGGTCACGTGCGCTCATTGTGGAACCTTACGACGATAAAGCACGCGCGTTCTATGCGCATTTCGGTTTTCAACCGATTCCCGGAACCACCAGCATGTATCTCAGGCTCGTTTGACGACGAGCCTGTTCCGTATTTATGACGGTGACTCATAGCGTTGATTCACGGCAGTAAAGACAGCTCCTCAGGGGTGAGCGTGAGATTGACTGCGGCGAACGAGTCCCGGACCTCATGCGGGTTGCGGGCACTGGGAATGGCGAACAGACGGTCATATCTGGCCAGCTCCCACGCGAGCACCACACGCTGGTACGAGACGCCGCGGGCCGCTGCGACCGTGCGGAACGGATCATACGCATGACTGTCGAATGCGTCCAGGAACCCGCCGAGCGGCGACCAGCACACAAAATCAAGACCGAGATCGGCGCAGTGACCCATCGTATGCTCGGGGTCGGGATGCGATGGCGAGAACTGGTTCTGCACCGCAATCAGACGGTCGCCGAGAATCCCACGGGCGGTGTCAATCTGCGCATTGTCCACGCGCGAGATGCCGGCGAACCGAATCACGCCCTCATCCAGCAAGGTTTTCAGCGCGCCGACCGTATCCTCATACGGAACCGCGGGGTCAGGGCCATGCGAATACAACAAATCGAGCGCGTCGACGCCGAGGCGGAGAGCGGACTCCTTCGCGTCACGAATCATCGTCTCCGGGCGCGAGTCGGCCATCCACCCGTACCGGCTGCCGGCCGCCTGCAGGTGCTGTCGCTCGGATGCGGATGCGCTCGCGCCGTCGCCCGGGGATTGCTGAGGATCTTCCGCGTCGCGGTTCGTCACTTCCAGCGTTCGGCGATAACCAGTCTTCGTGGCGACCAGAACCTCATCGCGCGGACCGCTCCAGCTGGCGAGCGCCGCATGAACCAGCATCTCGCCGTACCCGAAATCACGCGGCACGCCTGTACCGTCAGGCCCCGGTTCGCTTGGCAGATAATACGACCATGCGGTGTCGAGATAACGCACTCCGGCGTCAAGCGCGGCATGGATCGTGCCGATGGCCGTCGCCCGGTCCGGGCGTCCCTCGATAGAGAGCGCCATCGTTCCCATGCCGAGGCGCGGCATGCGCGCTTTCCCCGCAAACTCCACAATGTTCGATGTCACCATGCCACCATCATCCCACGCGACACGAACACAGGGCCGACTGGCAATGCGCCAGCCCATGAGTCCCGGCCCCGGTTCCTTTCGACTTGTTCCGGCGAAAGTCCCATCCGAAGACACTCAAATGGGACTTTGGCGGGATGGGTGGACTTCACCTCCCGCGTGAGGCCCCGGCAGTCAACAAAAAGTCGGCCGGCCACCGAATAGGTGACCGACCGGCATCATATGCCGATCCGCTGATTCAGCGCCGGGGCTCGCGCCGACGGCGGGCGGCAAGCGCCGCGCCGGCACCGACCGCGAGCAGTGCCGCGAACGCGCCGAACACGCCGCTCACAGAGGCGCCGGTCTTCGACAGGCCGGGCTGCTTGTTGCCGGCATCCGGCTTGTTCGGCTTCACCGTGTCGTCGGCTCAGTCGGCTTCGTCAGTTCGGTCGGTTCGATCGGCTTGCTCGGTTCGATCGGCTCGGACTTCTCCCTGACGGTCACGACACGCTTGACCGTGTACGACGCACCTTCGGAGTCGGTCACCGAATACGTCAGCGTGTATTCACCGGCCTTCTCGGTGTTCACCGAACCTTCGACCAGGATCTTGTCGGTCAGATCGCCGTCCTCCTCATCGGAAGCGGCCGCACCGGCCTTCGGGTCGAACGCGTCGACGTTGATGTTCTGCTTCGCGGATGCGTTGAGCAGCTGGTAGGTGGCACCGTCGGACGTGTCGAAAATCCACCGGGCCGCGGGGTCGGACTTGGCGTCTTCCACCGACTCATCGCTGAAGGCGTTGGTGCCGTCCTTGGCGACGAGCACCTTGCAGTCCGTATTGGTGATGACGTAGGCCTTGAGGCCGGGGCGCTCGGTGTCGGACTGGTCGATCTGGGTGAACTTCCAGGCCTGCTTCTTGGTGTCGGTCAGGGTCTCGGGCGTGTCGGCGATGGACAGTGCGGAATCGCCGGAAGCCGTGGCGGACAGGTTCTTGCCGGACTGCACGCCGACAAGCTGGTAGGTGTGCCCGACTAGGCGATCACCGAGACGGGATGGAACGCCCACAAGGCGTTCCGCGCCATGCCGCACGACGCGCAGACCGCATTTGCCATCCGCATGCTGTTCACCCACCGCGACGCGGACCGCTACGGCGCCGACATGTTCCTGCACTACGAGCGCGGCTTCAACGTGCGCTTCGAGGGTGCCGGCTCGAACAATTACTGAATTCGGGCATGGGAGCGCCGGAGGGATCCCGGCCGCGCGAGCCGCCAAGCGCGACACACGCACAACACGCGACGGTTTTGCTTGTCCGCGAGTCTGTGGTATTCTCTTCGAGTTGTCTGTTGAGGCCAAAAGGCCGCGGCAAACAGCGTAATGGAGGATTCGCCTAGTGGTCTATGGCGCACGCTTGGAAAGC
>ERZ1106919.1268-NODE-1268-length-16960-cov-5.932032_pt1 | contig 16960 bp, 16 predicted proteins | sample MGYA00403654_ERZ1106919 | MGnify/ENA primary metagenome ERZ1106919 (study PRJEB35170, sample SAMEA104062450) | human gut metagenome | biome: human gut; feature: human-associated habitat; material: faeces | place: Denmark | collected 2012-10-08 ... | reverse complement strand
CGGCGAGCATCGACCTGAGCGCCCTGCAGGAGGGCAGCGTGCAGATGGTCAAGCGCCTGTACGGCCTGAATCCGTCCGATTTTGACGGCTGCCTGCTCTGTTACCCGCAGACAAACATGGAGGCCGAGGAGCTGCTTCTGCTCAAGCTTGGCCGCGAGGAAGAGGTCTTCCGTCAGCCGCCGCAGAAACTCGACGCGCTGGCGCAGGGCGGGCAGAAGGGCAGGCAGGGCCTCGGGGGCAGATTCCAGCGTTTCCAGCCCGTTGCTGACTGCAAACAGGGGGCTGCGCAGGTCGTGGAAGATGTTGAGCATCATGCTCTTGCGGGCATCGGTCTCGGCGGTCAGCTCCTTCGTCCGCTCGGCCACCCGGGCGTCCAGCTCCCGGGCCAGCTGCTCGGTGCGGTCGAAGAGGAGGGCGAACCGGCGGCAGACGAAGACCATGCAGCCGATGGCAAAGGGCAGGTCGTAGAGGCGGGAGCAGCGCAGCAGGTAGAAGGGGACGGATTCCACGAAGAAGGGGCTGTCCAGACCGGGCAGCAGCGCCCAGATCCGGAAACCGGTGGTGACGGCGCAGGGCAGGAGCATCAGTCCGGCCCCCTCATAACCCGTCTTCACAGCGGCCATCAGGAGATAGAGGCAGAAGAACATACCGGTCGCCAGTATCCCGAACCGCAGTGGGGGATAGTCGTTCATGCCCAGCAGGAAGAAAACGGCACAGCCCGCGATGAGCCTGAGAAGCCCCCGCCCGGAGCGGGGCAGCTCCATGCCCAGCAACCCCGCAGCCAGCAGCGCCGAGGCCAGCACCGTGAAGGCGAAGAAAGAGCGGAGAACGAGTTGAAGCGGGCCGCTCCGGATGGCCGGGAAGAAAAAGACCGTCAGCGCCCACGCGCTCATGATGACAAGGTAGAGCAGAAAATACCCCAGCTCCGGCTGGTGCTTATAATGGTAGAGGGCCAGCACCACCACCCCCATCGTCACAAAAGCCGTCAGGGTGATGAGCTGGGTCAGGGTGCGGAAACGGAAGGCCCGGTCGGCGAAAGCCGAGGACATCAGCCATGTCTGGGGGCTGCGGCGGCAGGCGAATACCAGCTCCACCGTTTCTCCGGGTGTAACATCCAGCGCGTACAGCTCGCCCGAGCGGGCAAGGTCGGTCAGCCGTTCGGCCTCCAGCGGCGCTGCCGTATTGGTGACGCAGAGGGTGAGAGACGAGAGATCCTCCCCGGCGGTGAAGGTGAAATGCCACTGGCCGGGAGCCTCCTGCCGCCAGCCATCCGGCGCGATGCCCTTGGCGGCCTGCTGGGCCGTAAGGACGCCGCCGCTGGGCAGCTGCTGGAACTGTGCATTGCCCCAGATGCCGGCCAGCACGATGAAAGTCGTCAGCAGGGCGGAAAAAATGAGAATGGGCCATTTTTGCTTCATGGCGATGCCTCCCCTTGTGGATGTAAGAAAAATAAGGTATACTATAGTATATCAAATCGTGCGAAAAAAGGGGAGGGCTGACAGGGATGATCCGCGTATTGTTGGTGGAAGATGACCCCGTGATCCGCGACACCACCTGCTATTTTTTAAAGAGCCAGCAGAATTTCGAGGTGGTCTGTGCGGAGACGGGCGGCGACGCGCTGAGCCATGCGCGGGAGAGGTTCGATGTCATCCTGATGGACATCCTTCTCCCGGACACCAATGGCGTAGACCTCTGCCAGCGCCTGCGAAGCTGGCACCACTGCCCCATCATCTTCACCTCCTGTCTGGACGACACTGACACCATCGTCCGTGCGCTGGAAATGGGCGGCGATGACTTTCTGGCCAAGCCCTACAACAACAAGATCCTTCTGGCCCGCATCATGGCCAACATCCGCCGGGTCCAGATGGACGGCGCAGAACCCAGCGTCAACGGCTACCACTGCACGGCCTTCACACTGGACGCCAACAGCCATAGCGTAGAGAAGGACGGCCGCAGCGTCCATCTGGCTGATATGGAATACCGCATCCTGACCCTCTTTGTCCGCTACCCGAACACCTTTTTTACGGCCAATGAGCTTTACCAGAAGATCTGGGGCAAGGACAGCCTTGGCGATGTACGGACGGTGCAGGTCCATATCCATAACCTCCGCAGCAAGATCGAGCCGGACCCCGCGAAGCCTGTCTACTTAAAAAATGTCTGGGGAAAGGGATACGTCTTCCAGCCGGAGGGGGAGAGGGCTTGAAAAGGCTTTTCTTTCGCTGTTCCGTTTGATATAATAGGAGTAGAAGAATAGTGTGGAGGTGCTTGGAAATGCCGGTATTGTGTATGTTTTATGGAATCATTGTCCGAATGTACCGGGAGCTGGGCGGAAAGCACAATATACCGCATATCCATGTGGAATATTCCGGTCAGGAGGCGGTCATCGGGCTGGATGGCACGGTGCTGGAAGGAAAGCTTCCGAAGAGCCAGATGAAACTCGTGGATGCGTGGATGGAGATCCACAAGGATGATTTGGCGGCGAATTGGACGCTGCTGTCCAACGGTGAGCAGTTTTTCCGCATCGACCCGCTGAAGTAAGGAGGAAATGATATGCTGCAGCCGAGATTGTTGAAGGTGGAACCGGTAAAGCCGATGAAGCTTCGTCTTTTTTATGAGAGCGGCGAAGTAAAGCTATTTGATGTGGCTCCTTATGCGACGGGAACATGGTATGGCCAGCTGAAGGATGAGGGCTATTTCAATGCGGTGCAGCTGTTGCCGGGCGGTATTGGCATCGAGTGGCCGGAGGGACAGGATATTGCGCCGCACGAACTGTACGAAAACAGTATTGAAGTAAAGAAGACAGCATAACGAGGCTTAAGAATCGTTTAAATGAGAGCGCTGACTTTTTAAGGAAACTTAAACAGTCGGCGCTCTTTTTGCGGTTTGTTAAGCAAATAATTAACGAAAATAGCCTTTGGGACGAAAATCAGACCGAAAGGCAGCGGAGAAGTTTAAGGATTCTTAAAAGACAGACCCCTACATTTGTGTTAAATTATTGTCGAACGATGTGGGCGCAGCGCGAGAAGGTCTGCCGCCGCACGGAGCTATGAGCAAGAATAAAGAAGAACGAGAAGAAAGGGTCTACGCAAAATGAATAAGATCTCCCGCAAAGGTTTTCTGAAGATCGCTGCCGCGGCCGCCATGTCCGGTGTCACTGCCGGTGCACTGGCTGCCTGCAACACCGCCAGCTCCTCCGCCGCAGCTTCCTCCGGCGCAGCCGGTACCTACATCCCCGGCACCTATGAGGGCACTGCCGAGGGCATTTCCTCCACCGTCAAGGTCACCATGACCTTCTCCGACAGCGCCGTGACCGACGTGGTCGTGGACACCTCCGGCGAGACCGCTTCCATCGGTGCTGCTGCTGCCGACGAGCTGCGCGATCAGCTGCTGGCTGCCGGTTCTGCCGAGATCGACGGCGTGTCCGGCTCCACCATCACCTCCGAGGCCGTCATGAAGGCTGCCAAGAGCTGCTATGCACAGGCCAAGGGCGAGGCCGTTGTGTCCTCCGTTCAGCTGCCCACCGGCGATGAGAACGACTGGCTGGGCACCGAGCCCGACATCGACGAGGCCGCCATCACCGAGACATGGGATACCGATATCGTCATCGTGGGCGCAGGCAACGGTGGTATGTGCGCAGCCGCTTATGCTGCACAGAACGGGCTGGATTTCCGCCTGATCGAACAGAATTCTTCCGTCATGGAGACCCGTCACTGGTACGGCACCATTGATAGCAGCGAAGCAAAGAAAAAAGGGATCGCTCCGGTTGACCGCGCCGAGCTGCTGAGCGAGATCTCCCGTTCTATGGGCGGTCGCTGCGACCAGCGCGTGGTCAAGACCTGGATCAACGAATCCGCTGCCATGCATGATTTTGTTTCCGGCATCCTGGAAAACGAACCTTATAACTATGTGTGCAACCTGACCGCCGGCGATGAAGCCAAGTGGCCGGATGACACGCAGGTGAGCCAGAGCAAGCTGATGTTCCCTGTGCAGCAGGTCGATTACAGCAGCGCCGAAAAGCCCCGCAACGTGGTGTTCCAGGAGTACATTGAAAGCAAAGGCTACAGCATCGACTTTAACACCGGCCTTGCCAAGCTGGAAAAAGACGCCGACGGCCGCATCACCGGCGTGATCGCCCAGAGCACCGCAGATGACCACTTTATCCGCATCAATGCAGCCAAGGGCGTGCTGCTGGCTTGCGGCGGCTATGCCGGCAACCCCTACATGATGGAGCAGCTGGACCCGCTGGGCACCAGTGTGACCACTGCCTGCTCCTATACGCCTGCCGACAAGGGTTACGGCATCCGTGCCGCCATCTGGGCAGGTGCACATCTGGATGCAGAGCCCGCTCCCGTTCTGTTCGACCGTGGTCTGGTGGCCCCCGGTGTGGATGCCGGCTATGTGGACAGCGAGAACGCCTTTGGCGGCAAGGCTTTCCCCGGCACTGTGGGGCAGTACAATCCCGGCAGCCAGCCCTTCCTGAAAGTCAACCGCCATGGCGAACGCTTTATGAATGAGAGTCAGGAGTACGACAACGCTTCTCACGCTTCCTTCCAGCAGCCGGGTCATGTTTATGCCATGATCCACGATGCAAACTTCCGCAGCGACGTAGATCGCTTCCACACCATCGGTTGCTCTGCACTGACCCGTTACATCCCCGGCATGATGGAAGGTCAGCTGGAGCAGTACGAGGGTGAGGGCCTGATCATGAAGGCGGACACCATTGAAGAGCTTGCCGACAAGATGGGCTTTACCGGTGCCGACAAGGACAACTTTGTAGCCACCGTTGCCCGCTACAACGAGCTGTATGACAAACAGAACGATGAGGACTTCGGCAAGCCTGCAAGCCGCCTGAGCGCCATCCGCACCGCTCCCTTCTACGGCTGCTGGCTGGGTGCCTCTCTGCTGTGCAGTATGCAGGGCATCTCCATCACCGAGAACTGCCAGGCCAAGGACAGCAACAATGAGCCGATCCCCGGTCTGTATATCACCGGTGATATGTCCGGCAGCTTCTTCCAGAACAACTATCCCTGCGTCATGGGCGGTACTGCCTGCGGTCGTACCCTGACCTTTGCCATTAAATCCATCAAGCAGATGGCAGGCCTGGAGAACGCCTGATAAGGCGCAGTTCTCCCGCATAGATCCAACATTTCTTCTTTTCTTCTTTTTCATGGGAAGAGGGGCGGTCCCGGTCGGGGCTGCCCCTCTTTGCTGTTTTGCCCCGCACACCCCCTACACAAATGCCCGCGATTGTGCTATGATAGGGCTGAGCAGCCGGTTTGCTGCAAACAACCGGCAAAGCATCGAGGTGTATTGTACAATGTCTGAACTTCTTGAGACGCTGCGGCAGGAGGGCGTGGACCCGGCCCTGCTTTCTGCGGTAGAGGAATATCGTGCCGCCCATCCGCTGGACGCTGCGCTGCGGCCCCGCATCCCGGCCCCGGCCTTTACCTACTACGGCAAAGAGGTGTGGGAGCAGGCGCTGGCCGCCCTGCTCTGCGGCGAAAACCTGCTGCTGGCGGGCGGCAAGGCCACCGGCAAGAACGTGCTGGCCGAGAACCTCTCCGCCGCCTTCGGCCGCCCCGCATGGGACATCTCGTTCCATGTGAACATGGACGCGGCCTCCCTCATCGGCATGGACACCTTTGTCGACGGACGGGTGGAGTTCCGCCCCGGACCGGTGTACCGCTGCGCCCAGTGCGGCGGCTTTGGCGTGCTGGACGAGATCAACATGGCCAAGAACGAGGCGCTGGCCGTGCTGCACGCAGTGCTGGACTTCCGCCGCGCCATTGACGTGCCCGGCTACGACCGCATCCCGCTGGCCGAGGAGACCCGCTTCATCGCCACCATGAACTACGGCTACGCCGGTACCCGGGAGCTGAACGAGGCCCTGACCTCCCGCTTCGTGGTCATCCAGATGCCCACCATCACCCAGGACAACCTGGAAAAGCTGCTGCGGGCACAGTTCCCGGATCTAGCTGCGAAGTACGCCCACCAGTTCGCCCTGCTGTTCCTCGACTTGCAGAAAAAGTGCGACAGTGCGGAAATTTCCACCAAGGCACTGGACCTGCGCGGCATGCTGGACGCGCTGCGCCTGATCCGCCGCGGCATCCCCGCAGGGGCCGCGCTGGACATGGGCATCACCAACAAGGCCTTTGACAGCTACGAGCAGGGCCTGATCCGCGACGTGATCGCGGCCCGCATCCCGGCCAAACTGGATGCGGCCAAGCTGTTTGCCTGATGGAAGCCCAGAGCTACACCGCACAGGAGCGGCGGGCGGCCAATCAGGTCTGGGCGGCTGCGGGCGCCTATGGCTTTGAGCCGCTGTTTCTGGCCCACAACACCGACGGCACGGTGGATTTTTACATGAACACCATCGTGGGCCTTGTGCACAAATATTACGGTGACAAGTTGATAAACAGCATCTTCGACCGCTGGGCGGGCGATCTGCGGCAGGCCATGCTGGACGATCTGGCGTGGCTCTACCTCGAAAACGCGGCCTATCGGCTGGAGCTGCCCCGCCGCCCGGTGCTGGAAGCGCTGCGCTATTCTCACGCCGACTACTTTTTTGCCATCCAGTACAAACTTTCCCGGCAGGAGTGGATGGCCAGGAACCAGCTGGTGTACACCATGCAGGCGGCCCGCTGGCGCAGCGTGCTGGGGCGCAATCTGCCCGTGATGACCCCCTACGAGAGCGGGTTGTTCCGGGCGCTGGCCCCGGACACCGCCCCGCAGCCGGACCAATTGCAGGACGCCCTGCTGGCCGTGTACGCAAAGTTTGACCTCTTCGACGGCACCGTGCATCCGAAAGCGGCGCTGCACCTGCATCTGGACGGCCTGCTGGCCACCCTTGCCACCAAGGCCCTGCCCACCCAGATGATCAAGACCGACCGAGTGACCGTGGAGCACTCCAACGCCGTGGACGCCGCCGGCAGCGGCCCCAGCGTGGACAAACGGCAGGCCCACATCACCCTGAAGCAGAACGCCGCGCAGGACCGCGCCTACATCGAGAGCTGCTTCGGCCGCTCCCTCTACCCGCCGGAGCGGCTGCGCAAGGCCGAACAGGAGCTGTGCACCGGGGTGCACCTGGGGTGCCATTTGTGGTTCAGCGCGGGCGTGCCCAGCCCGGAACAGGCCCCCACCCCGGAGGCCCGGCATCTGGCCGAACAGGCCGAGCTGCAGGCCGACCGCAACCGCGCCTACTACGCCAAAAATCAGGAGCTGCACCGCAGCGTGGTGCTGCGGCTCACCGAGCAGATCCGCAACTGCATTCTGGTGCATCAGCAGCCCAACGCGCGGGTGGCCCGCAGCGGCAATGTGGACCCCGGGCGGGTGTGGCGCGCCCCGCTTTTGAACGATGACCGGGTGTTTTTGTGCGCCGAAGAGGAAAATCACCCCGCCTTTACGGTGGACCTGCTGCTGGACGCTTCCGCCTCCCGCCTGCACTGTCAGGAGGTCATCGCGGCGCAGGGGTCCATCCTGGCCGAGAGCCTGGCCAACTGCGGCATCCCGGTGCGGGTGAGTGCCTTCAGCAGCCTGCGGGGCTACACCGTGCTGCGGGTGCTCAAGGACTTTGCCGACAAAAACCGCCAGAACATCAACCGGTATTTTGCCTCCGGCTGGAACCGCGACGGCCTGGCCCTGCTGGCGGCGGGCGATCTGCTGGACTTTGCCCCCGGCCCCGCCCCGCGGCACCTGCTCATCCTGCTGACCGACGCTTCCCCCAACGACAGCCGCCGCATCCCGCCCAGCCCGGAAAACCCGCTGGGCTGCGGCTACGAGGACGCCGCCGGTGTGGCCGACGCGGCCGCCCAGGTGCGCGTGCTGCAGCGCAAGGGCATCCGGGTGTCGGCCGTGTTCATGGGCGAGGACCGCTCCGCCGCCGACGCTGCCCGCATCTATGGTAAAAATATGGCCCGCATCCGCGGCATGGACCAGCTGGCCCGCGCCGCCGGCCGCCTGATCCAGAACGAGATTCGGGAGCTGGGAGATTGAGGGATTGCCTTCCCCTTTTGGGGGAAGGCTTTTTTGTTGTCCGGCACACAACCGCTTCGGGCATTTTACAACCAACCGTCGCGTTGTATTTTGGAGCAGTTCCGGGGTGTTCGCAAAAATCTGGTTGTTTTTGCAAACTTTTAGTTGTTTTTTGTCGCAGTTTATGCTATACTATGTTCAGACGAACCACAGGAACACGCGATGTCCCCCGCAGTGCACGGCGGCGGCCCGCGTTGGAAGTCCTTTGAATACAACACTTTGCTGTCAGTCGGACCATTCAGGGAGGAACGTATCATGGATGCCAACCGCTACTTTACCGCCATGCACAACGCCATGTCATCCCGTCTGCCGGGGGCGCAGCTTCTGGCCGCCGTGCGCCTGCAGGATCTCTGCGGCAACGACGCTTACCTGGAAGTCCGGCGGATGCCCGGGGAGCACTGCGCCACCGTGTGTTACTCCACGATGGGCCGCAGAGGACTGAACTTCCAGCTGTTCCGCAAGGGGTGGATGCTCTGCCACAACGAGAGCGGCCAGCTCACCGGGCAGTTCCCCGCCAAGGCCGAGAGCCTGCTGGAGGACACCGACTTCCACGCCTGCTGCCGCGAGGACCGGCTGGACGCTGCCCGCACCGACCGCATGGTGCAGGAGCTGGAAACGCTGGCGGGCACGGACTGCGATCTGCCTTTGCCCCGTGACGCCCGCACCGGGGCCGTCATCACGGTGGACAGCTTTGTGGGCCGGGGTGCCCACTGGAGCTACAGCACCCTGAGCAAGGCCCCCTGCCTGCCGGTGGCCGCCATCCTGTACTGGCTGGCCGACAGCCTGGCCGGAGCCGAGCGCCGCACCCTGCAGGCCGACCCGGAGGCTGCCCAGCTGGCCGCACAGTGGCAGAGCGGCACGGTGGAGATGTTCTTCCACCCGGCCGTATCGGCTGCCGCCCAGCTGCAGACGCAGCCCCAGACCCCGCCGGTGAGCCGTCCGGCACGCCCGGCCCCCACCTGCGCCCGCACCAAAAGCTGGCAGAGCATTCTGGCCGTGATGGCGAGCATGTAAAAAGGCTCCCCCTTGCGGGAGAGCCTTTCTAGGATAAATTCTTATTCCAGATAGGGGTCCAGCAGCTTGTCCACGGTCTGGTTGCGCTTGGGCGCGGGCTTTTTCACCACGCGGCCCCGGCAGGCCACCAACTCCAGATGCTGCAGCGCCCGCAGGTCCTCCAGCGGGTTCTGACGGGTGACGATGAGGTCCTCGCTCTTGCCCACTTCCAGCGAGCCGGTCACGTCCCCTACCCCGGCCAGCCGGGCGTTGCGCAGGGTGGCGGTGTACAGGGCAAACTGGTTGCTCACGCCGCAATACTTGTGGAAGTAGCACAGCTCCCGCCAGAAGTCGTACTGGGTGATGTAAGGGCAGCCCACGTCGTTGCCAAGGCCCACCGGGATGCCGTTGGCCAGCGCCGTTTTGGCGCTTTCCACGATGCCGTCAAACACGATCCTGCCGTTGTACTGGTCTTTTTCCGACGCACCGGACACCGCCGTGTCAAACAGCGCATACGGCAGCGCCGGGGAAATGGTGGTGCACAGGAACGCGCCGTGCTCCTTGTACAGTTTTACCGTTTCTTCGTCCATTTTTGCGCCATGCTCGATGGAATCCACGCCGTTTTCCAGCGCCACCTTCACCCCTTCGGGCGATTCGGTGTGGGCCGCCACGGGATAGCCCATGGCGTGGGCCTGATCGCACACGGCCTTTACCATCTCCGGCGGCATCTTCAGCTCGCCGGGGGTGCCCTTTTCGGCGGCATCCAGCACGCCGCCGGTGATCATCAGTTTGACAAGGTCCACCCGCTGGGTGCTGGCCCTGGTGAGCTGGGTCAGGGCCTCGCCGTTGTTGTGGGCCGCCACGGCCACCGAGCCTGCCATGTGGCCGCCCGGCACCGAGATGCCCTCGTTGGCGGCCAGAATGCGCGGGGCCAGGATCTTCCCGGCCTGGGCATCGTCCCGGCAGCGGGTGTCAAAATCCGCGATGCCGCCCACGGTGCGGATGGTGGTCACGCCGCCCAGCAGCTCCAGCTTTGCATAGCTGCACACCATGCGGTAAGCCACCGCACGGGTCAGGCCGTTGCTCAGAATTTTACGCACCAGCGCCGCATTATCCCGCGGCTTTGCGCTGGGCTTGCCGTTGCCAGCCAGATGCACATGCAGGTTGATGAGGCCCGGCATCGCATAGCCGCCGTGGAGGTCGATGACCTCATAGCCGTCCAGGTCGGTGCCCTCGTCCGCAACGGCGGTGATGACGCCGTCCTCGCACAGCAGCACCTTGTGTGCCTGCGGCTCCATCTGCTGGGTGCCGTCCAGCAGAATGCCATTGATATATGCCCGCTTCATGGTCGTTCCCTCGCTTTTGTACAACCTTGGTTGTTTTTTGTTCCAGTATAGCACGTTCCGGCGGGCGGTGCAACGAAAAAGGCAGGAAAGGTCCTGCCCTCTCCTGCCTGGTTGATGCAATGATGCTTTACTGTGCTGCGGCGCTGGAGGCTGTGGCTTCGCTGGAAGCAGCCTCGGAAGAAGCGGCCTCGCTGGATGCGTCAGCACCGGCGGCCACGCCGCCCTCGACCACCAGTTCGTCCTCGTAGTCGATGCCGTAGGTGTCCACCAGAGTGGCCTCGTAATCCTTGTGGAAGAAGTTCTCCTCGCCCAGCTTCCGGATCTCCTCGTTCAGCCAGTCCAGAACGGTGGTGTTGCCCTGGCTCACAGCGGGAGCGATGGTGTCCTGGCTGCCCAGAGAAGCGATGCCCACGGTGTAGCCGGGGTTCTGGTTGGCAAAGGCGATGACCTCGGTGTTGTCGTTGGCCCATGCCACGCCGTTGCCGTTCTCCAGGGCGTTCTTGGCGGTGGCGTAGGAATCGTACTTCTGCAGCGGGATGTCGGGGTACTCCTTGGTCAGGTAGGTCTCGGCGGTGGTGCCGGAGATGACGATCATCTGGTCGTCAGCGTTCCAGTTGTCCAGGGTGGTGACGACGGCGCTGTCCGGGGAGATGACGCCCAGGGCCACGTTCATGTAGGGCAGAGCGAAGTCCACTTCTTCGGCACGCTCCGGGGTGACGGTGAAGTTGGCCAGGATCACATCCACCTTGCCGGTCTGCAGGTACTCGATGCGGTTGGCAGCCTCGGTGGAAACGTAGTTGATCTCCACGCCCAGGTCCTCGCCCAGACGGTTGCCAAAGTAGACGTCGTACCCCTGATACTCGCCGTTCTCGTCCACATAGCCGAACGGGTTCTTGTCGGAGAACACGCCGATGTTGATGGTGCCGGATGCCTTGATCTCATCCAGGGTGCGGTACACCACGCTGCTGCCGGATGCAGCACTGCCAGATGCTGCGCTGCCGGAAGCGGCAGGGGAAGAGGAACCGCCGCATGCGGTCAGGACGGCTGCCGCAGACACGGCACCCAGACCCAGCAGGAAGGAACGACGAGAAATTTTGGACTGTTTCATGATCGGTTACTCCTTTACAATCACTTTCCCAGTGCGGCTCCGGACCACCCGGGGCCTTTTTTATCGGATCTGTGACTCATTTCACAGCATCAAACGTGAAGGTACGCAGGAAGCGCTGCGCGCGCTCGGTCTTGGGGTGGTCGAAGAACTCCTTCGGGGGAGCCTCCTCCACGATCTTGCCGCCGTCGAGGAAGAGCACCCGGTCGGCGATGGCGCGGGCAAACTGCATCTCGTGGGTGACGATGATCATGGTGCGGCCGTTCTTGGCCAGATCCATCATCACGTCCAGCACCTCGCGCACCATTTCGGGGTCGAGGGCGGCGGTCACTTCGTCAAACAACAGGATCTCCGGGTGCATACACAGCGCCCGCACGATGGCCACGCGCTGTTTCTGGCCGCCGGAAAGCTCCCGCGGGTAGCTGTTTTTCTTGTTCAGCAGGCCTACGCGGTCCAGCAGGGCCTCGGCTTCCTTCTGCACCTCGGCCTTGGGGCGCTTCTGCACCTTGGTGGGGGCCAGCAGGATGTTGTCCAGCACGGTGAGGTGCGGGAACAGTTCGTAGCTCTGGAACACCATGCCGATGCGCTGGCGCAGCTGGGTCAGGTTCTTGCCGCCGTAGGCCACGGTCTCATTGCCCAGGCGGACCCGGCCGCTCTGGGTGGGTTCCAGACCGTTCAGGCAGCGCAGCAGGGTGCTCTTGCCGCAGCCGGAGGGGCCCACCACCACAATGACCTCGCCGGGCTTCACGGCAAAGCTGATATCGTCCAGCACCGGCGTCTCGCCGTATGCCTTGATCAGATGTTCAACGGTCAAAATAGGTTCTGCCATCTGCGGTCACTTCCATTTCTTTTCCAGGTAGCTTGCCAGCAGGCTGATGGGCCAGCAGGCAAGGAAATACAACACGAACACCGTGAGGTAGATGCCAAACGCCGCGTTGGGGCTGGCGGTGCGGTTGGCCTCGATGATCTGCTGTGCCACCTTCAGCACCTCCACCACGCCGATCATCAGCACCAGACTGGTGGTCTTGATCATGCGGGTGATCAGGTTGATGGACAGCGGGATCAGCCGCCGCACGGTCTGCGGGATGATGATGTACCAGTAGGTCTGCGCCCGGCTCATGCCCAGCGCTTCCGCGCTCTCGTACTGGTGCTTCGGGATGGCGATCAGCGCGCCGCGCACCAGGTCGCTCATCTCGGCGGCACCCCACAGTACGAACACGATGACCGCCGCCGTCTCGCCTGACAGGTCCCATCCGAAGGCGCGGGTGGTGCCAAAGTACACCAGGAACAGCAGCACCATCTGGGGCATGAAGCGGATGAACTCCAGATACAGCCGCAGGATAGCTTTGAGGATCGGGCTGCGGAAGGTCATCAGCACGCCCAGCAGGATGCCCAGCGGCAGGCTGATGAGCACCGACACGGCACTGATCTTCAGCGCCACGCCCAGGCCGCCCAGCAGGCGGATCATGTTTTTGCCCTTGAACAGGACGTCAAGACCCAAATCCGGCATAGCGCAGCCTCCTTTCGATCAGGCTGCCCACAATGGATACCGGCAGCAGAATGATGAGGTAGAACACCACCACCAGGAACAGGCACTCGAGGGTCTTGGAGTACATGCCGATGAGGTCTTTGGCCGTGAACATCAGGTCCATCAGGCTGATGGCGCTGAACACGCTGGTCTCCTTGAGCAGGAAGATCACGTTGGCCATGAAGGCCGGCATGCTGGTGGACATGGCCTGCGGCAGGATGATGTACCGCATGGTCTGGGCCTTGCTCATGCCCAGGCTGTAGGCGCTTTCGGTCTGGATGGGCTCGATGCTCTCCAGCCCGCTGCGGAACGCCTCTGCCATGTAGCTGCCGCCCAGAAACGCCAGACCTGCGATGCCGCACACGGCGGCGTTGGTCCTGATGCCCACCTTGGGCAGGCCGTAGTAGAGGAAGAACAGCTGCACCAGCAGCGGCGTGTTGCGGGACAGCTGGATGTAAATGCTCACCAGCTGCCGCAGCACCGGCACCTTCTCATATTGGATCACCGCACAGACAAGGCCGATGAGGATCGCAAAGAAGATCCCCGCCACGCCCAGCCGCACGGTCAGTACGGCAGCCTTCTGGTACAGCGGCAAATATTGCTGGATGACGTTCCAGTCCATTGCCGACTCCCCTCCCTTTCTTTCCTGTGGATTTGCGGGCCGATACAAAAAGCCCGGGAGCTTGCAGGAAGCTCCCAGGCAGATCGCAGTTCCGTTTTGCACCAAACCTGTGTTCAGTGCTGCTGTGCGGGCGCGCTTACAACACACCCTGCCGCAAAAGGCTCTGCCTGGGATGCGCACATGGAACAACAACAGGGACAACACATTGCGCTGAACATCATCATGACAGGCTCCTCCTTTTGCATGTTTCCGGTCTGCTCGGACCCGGTACCCGTATCATAAACATATTTACCCAGAATGTCAATATGTTTATAGGCATTTGGGCAAAATCTTTCCGCATCCGCCGAAATTCGGCCGGGCGGTCGGGTGATTTTTATGGAATATTTCCCGTTGACTGTTTCTGTGCGGTGCACAGGGTCAGCGGCGGCGGCGTTTGCGGCGGGGCAGCGCGAAATAGTAGCCGAAGGCCGTGCCGCACAGCCCGCCCACGATGTGCATGAAGTTGGCCACGTTGTCGTGCACGAGGATGATGTCGTACACCTGCTGGCCGAAGTACAGCGCCGCTACCAGCAGCATGGTGACCGGGATGCCGCCGGAAAAGCCCGCCAGCGACGACAGCATGATGAGCATGAACACGATGCCCGACGCCCCCAGCAGCCCGGTGCGGGGGAACAGCACGCATTGCAGCACGCCGGTGACCAGCGCCGTGAACACGATGCCGCCCAGCAGGGCCTTGCTGCCGTATTTTTCCTCCATGGGCGGGCCCACCACCAGCAGCAGCAGCATGTTGTTCAAAAAGTGCTCCCACCCGGCGTGGCCCAGCACATGGCCGAACAGCCGGATGTAGAACAGCGGGTCCTTGAGCGACGAGCGGTAGACGCAGAACAGATGCATGGTGGTCCAGCCGCCGGTCCACTGGTCGAGGAACAGCACCAGAAGCGACAGCAGAAAAAAGGTGAGGATCACCGGGGAGTTGTATTGAAGCTCCAGCTTGAATCTTGCCTTTTTCGTAACGATACGATCCTTTCTCTCTTGTAATGTAAGGGGTCAGCCGCGGGTCTGCAGCCAGTAGGCGCCCATGCTCTGGCCGGGCTGGCCGGTCACCTCGTCGCTCAGGTAATCGGCAAGGCCCCAGGCGGCAGGCTGCCAGGCGTTGGCGGCGGCCACGGTGGGGTACTCCACCTCCGCATACCAGAACGCGGTGGGCCGGCCTGCGTCCACATGGTTCACTTCCAGCGCGCTGCCGTCCGGCAGGCGGTAGGTGCGGCGGGTCTTGGGGATGAGGGGTTTGCCGATGATCTTGTGTTCCAACTCCTCAAACAGTTCTTTGTCGATGCTGCGCTCGATCTCCTCCCGGGCAAGGCCGCCCTCGCTCTTGAAGCAGAGCACATAGTCGGTCCTGCCGCCCGCAAGGGCTTCCTCCCGGATGCGCACCGTGGGCCGCACACTGATGTAGCCCTGCCGCATGGCAAATTCTTCCTCCATGGGCAGGCCCTCCGGCCAGCCGGTCACCATCCATTTGCGTTCGATCTCCATTGCAGATCCCCTCTTTCCGGTCTTTTTTGGAAATTTCTTATTTATAATACCATGGATCTATGGTATTATAAAGGGGTGAATTTGAAAAGAGCAACCAAGGAGATCTCCATGAAAGAACGCGCTTATCCTGTATACACCGTCAACAAACACGCCGAGGGCCTGCTGGTGGGCGGCCACCCCTGGGTGTACGAGAACGACATCCTCCACGCCCCGGACACCGAACCCGAAAACGGCACCCTGGCCGATGTGGTCAGCCCCAAGGGGGCGTACCTGGGCACCGGCTTCGTGTCGCTGCACAGCAAGATCCGGGTGCGGCTCATCAGCCGCAACGCCAACGACACCTTTGACGCCGCTTTCTGGCGCCGCCGGGTGGAGTACGCCTGGGCCTACCGCAAGACCGTGCTGGAGCCCGCCGACCTGACCGCCTGCCGGGTGATCTTTGGCGAGGCCGACCAGTTCCCCGGCCTGACCGTGGACCGCTTCCACGATATCCTGGTCACCCAGACCCTCAGCGTGGGCATGGAAAAGCTCAAGCCGGTGCTGTTCCCCCTGCTGGCCGAGGTGCTGCGGGCCGACGGCCAGACCATTGCCGGCATCTACGAGCGAAACGACGAGGCCCTGCGCGCCAAGGAAGGGCTGGAGCAGAACAAGGGCTGGTTCGACCTGCCCGGCGAGACCCACCCCGCCAGCACCCAGACCGAGATCTGCGAGAACGGCGTGTTCTACCATGTGGACTTTGAGAACGGCCAGAAAACCGGCTTCTTCCTGGACCAGAAGTACAACCGCCGGGCCGTGGCACGGCTGGCAGCAGGCCACACGGTGCTGGACTGCTTCACCCATACCGGCAGCTTTGCGCTGAACGCTGCCAAGGGCGGGGCCGCCCGGGTCACCGCTGCCGACATCAGCGCCGACGCCATCGCCATGGCCCAGCGCAACGCCGAACGCAACGGCCTGACCAATATGGACTTTTTGTGCGAGGACACCTTCGCGCTGCTGCCCCGGCTGGAAAAAGAGGGCCACCCCTATGACTTTATCATCCTGGACCCGCCCGCCTTTACCAAGGCACGCCGCACGGTGGACAACGCCATGCGCGGGTACAAGGAGATCAACTACCGGGCCATGAAGCTGCTGCCCCGGGGCGGATATCTGGCCACGGCCAGCTGCTCCCACTTTGCCACCGAGGAGCTGTTCATCAAGATGCTGAAATCAGCGGCGAAGGACGCCCACCGGCAGCTGCGGCAGATCGAGGTGAAGCAGCAGGCCCCGGACCACCCCATCCTGTGGGGCGTGCCGGAGACCAACTACCTCAAGTTCTTTTTGTTCCAGGTGATCTGACCATTTAAAATGCCCTCCGCTTCGCTCTGGGCATATTTAAAGGAAATATTATTTTTATATTGGCGTTTGTCGCGGCCTGCGGGCCGCTCCAAACACATTTTCACGAGAAGGGCCCGTAGCGGGTAGTAGCATCTGCGGCTGTCACGCAACGGATAAGCCCAGGTTTTGCAAATGCAATTGTCCGTAACGACTCCTCCCGTGAAAAAACAGTTCCGGCGGGCCCGCAGGCCTGCCGGAACTGCAAATTTAAAAATATTATTTCCGCTGATATTGCCAGAGCGCAAGCGGAGGCAATTCCAAATCGTTCTGTTCCGGTTTAAAGGCTCAAAAGTCATACCAAGCTCAGTTGTGCCAAAATTCGCAGAGAGCGTTTGTGCAGAATCGTCAGATTTGTCAATTGCCTTTTTGACCCGCCGGGGCTATAATCAAACCATAGACAGCAACGGCGCTGTGGGTCACCTCCT
>ERZ1106919.1266-NODE-1266-length-16985-cov-10.652747_pt1 | contig 16985 bp, 10 predicted proteins | sample MGYA00403654_ERZ1106919 | MGnify/ENA primary metagenome ERZ1106919 (study PRJEB35170, sample SAMEA104062450) | human gut metagenome | biome: human gut; feature: human-associated habitat; material: faeces | place: Denmark | collected 2012-10-08 ... | reverse complement strand
CATTTCGAATCATATGTCAAGCATTTATTACAAAATAAAAAGACCCTAGCATCATTTCTGATGCTAAGATCTTGATTGGCCATCTTAACTTAATGACATTGCCCATTTCGGGGTCCAAAACTAACTTAATAAGTTATCAATTTTTTACTCATTCTTTTATAGTCGTGCCAAGCTCTTTTAAGTTTTTCACTCTTAAAAATCCATTGAAATCATCTAATGATATACAGGGAAAATTCTCTAAAATATGTATATATGTTCTATCCGGTTCTTGATATTCATTTAACTTCTGAGAGGACTTATCAAAAATCTTTTCAATTAAGCGCAATTTCAATCTTAAAGCCACACAGATTGCCATCAAAACATCTTTTCCCATATTATTATACTTATCGTTCTTTATTTTTCCATGATAATTTTTATGTAGGCCTGTTTCTTCAGAAAATTTATCCGGATATTTCCATTTTCTTTTTTCCATCAAAAACCATAAGCACTGGCATAATGTTGTTCTTGGATCAGCAAGCATTTTTAGCAACTCAATTTCTTCATCCTCATCATATTCCAAAATTGCATCAAGTGCAGCAACATATGCGTCATCCTCTTCATATTTAAAATTCGTTTGATAATCTGGGTGAAAAGTCAGTATACGCTGATCAATCCCTACTGTACGACAAAGGAAAGCACAACCTGTTAAGTCTTTATTAAAATTTTGATAGACTATGTAGTTCTTTTCGCGTATGTTAATCACGCACTGCTGTAAACTTTTCTTTGCTTTTGCCGTCAGATGCAATCCGTCCGTTTTTGCCACAATATATTTTGCATCAGCTAATACAAAATAACCGTCAGCAAAAACAAACCTGCCACCCTGTACCCAATCCTGCAGCAAAGAACTACTTTCTAACAACTGGTAAGCTTCTACAGGTGTTAGTGCGACAAATTCCTTGCTTTCATGAATATCCGCAAACACAGCATCGTAATCTTCGAGTTTGCAGATTTCATCTATTAATCCCACCTCTGTCAGACGATATTTGACGGAGGATCGAGATACAATGAAGAAATCGCTCAAATCCTCAATAAGTCTATCGCAAGATGGATAAATATCATTTTGAGGTTCACGGTAAACTTCGAGCAGGTCTAATGCTTTTTTTCTGAACATTTTGACTGGCATTAATATCCGCGGTGCCAGTCTGTGTGCTTGCCACTCCAACCATCTGACTTCATTTTCCTTCGTTTTCTTTCCCTCTGGTGGCTCATAAAAGGTTTCAGTGTGCCGACACATAATCGGATATAACTTTTCCGCAACCAAAGCGTTTTTAACTTTCAGAATCTCAAAATAAGTTTTATCCTTTTCCCAATGGAGTGCCTCGTGAATAAGTGTATTTCGTTTTGCACCTTCTCCGTACATCTCCTCTGAAGCCGGATCAAGCAATACTGTCCCCGCAGGATAAAAAACCAATGATGATGTTCCTTCTTCTCGATCAAACACCTCTACCTCACTGTCCAATAGAAGGCAGCAACCAAAAATATCCATATTTCTGGATAGTGAAGCCTCCATTACTGTCAGCTTCATCGTTTTCAGAATTTCATTTACTGGAAGTGGCATAGGTGTATCCAGTGCTTTTTTGCAATATTTATTCAGGAACTTGGTAGCATAATCATCCAGCCGATTCTTCCCTAAGATCAATGCCCCTGTCTTAGGGTTAATATCATAAACATCACTGAATGTTGGTCTATTCATCATCGATATCCGTATCTCCTTTTTCCATATAATCAAGCGGCATGGTCGACAATAGTTTTTTTGCCTCCTGCCAGGTAGGACAATATTCCTCTACCAATGCCCGGAACCTGTGTGTATGATTCTTTTCCAACAGATGCACCAATTCATGGATGACCACATATTCCAAGCATTCTGCTGGTTTCTTGGCAAGCTGCAGATTGATCCATATCCTGCGTTTATCAATGTTACAGGTACCCCATATGGTTCTCATATTTTTTACACGGAATTCATTTGCATGAACACCTGTCTTTTTTTCACACTGAGAAACCACAGACTCAAGCACACGCTTCAGTTCCTGTCGATACCATTCAATAAATAGTTTTTCTCTGGAGTCAATGCTTGTGCCTTCAGGCACTGTCATTATTATTTTAGTGGGTGTTCTCACAATCTTTCGCTGCTTGCCTTCATATATCACCTGTAGGCGATATGGTTTTCCCCACAAATAATGTGACTCCCCAGATACATACTCTCGTTTGCTTTGCCTCTCCTGTGACAGCATCCTATCACGCACCTTGGTAATTTCCTGGAGTTTTCCCAATACAAACAGCTTGACTTCATCCATTGTAATCCCTGTTGGGGCACTCACCGTAATATCACCTTCTGGCGGTTTCACTCGAATATACAGATTCTTCAGATTCTTTTTCCGAGTCACCTCAATTGTTAGTTCACCAATCAATAAATTTTCACTACGCATCATATTCTTCCTGCCTCTGTGCTATATCGAAGACCTGATTAGTTTCCTCTTCAGCTTTGTCTTTGCTATAGCTATGAAGCAATAACTTTTCATAAATAGCAAGTCTAATTTTCTGCTGTTTCTGCCGATTTTTCTTCCATGCTGGTCGTATTGCGATGCGAATAGCTCCATCTACATCAACGGTCAACTCCAAATCCTCCTCAAAGTAATCAAACAGCGCTCGTCTGGCCGCACTATTCTTCACTTCATCCGGATAATCTCCATTATCTTCCGGATGAAGGATTGCCTCAGCCATTTCCACGACCTGTTTCAAATATTCCTGGTAGCTCATCGCTGCCACTTTTCGCTGCATGATGATTTTCTTCAGCATTTCTGACAGCTTGCCATAATACACGGGATTCGAACTCATCTTCTTGACGATTTCATGCTGCAGGTTATTGTCAATGGTCTCTGCCTTTGCCTCATTATCTCCTGGGAGGTCTTTTACCAAATCAGCAGGTGTAGTGGTCTTGCCCTGAAGCAATAATTCAACAATGGACATATTCCCAAGCTCACTGACCACCTTGGTTTCCTCTGCACGAATATAGGTATCAAGAATATAGCGCATGTCTGCCTCATAAGGCTTCAAATCAATATAATCGCAACTTGCCAGTTTAATCATTTCCTTGATTTTGTTATATCCTGAAATCTCTCTGCGCAGATGCTCGACATCCTCCTCTGTATATCCATAATCTGATACAAGTCGATCGCAACAATTTGCAAAAGAACGAGAAAGAGACGCTGTCAGCCCATAAAGAGTATCCCTCCGAGCAGTCTTCTCATCACTTTCGCTATCCTCGCCACAAAAATATTCTATGTAATCTGTATCTGCCTGCGGTGCCGGAACATTTTCGACCAGTGCATCCAATGATGACAATGTTCCTGTCAATTCAGAATTTGCCTCATCGTAGCGATTTTTAATCAGACCTTCGACATCTTCTTTATCATATCCGTCAAACGCCTCTGAGGTATAATCCGCTACAGCAAGCTGCACATTGCGGAACAAATCCATATAATCTACAATGTATCCATAATCCTTGTCTTCTCCATCCGGTCGGTTAACACGACAAATAGCCTGGAAAAGGTCATGATTGCGCATGGATTTATCAATATATAGATAAGTTGCACTCGGAGCATCAAAGCCAGTCAGCAGTTTATCCACTACAATCAGCAGTTTCATCTGCGCCGGCTCATCAATAAATTTAACCTTTACTTCTTCTTCGAATTCAGACAGCTTTTTGCCATTGAGCATTCGTTCGTATATTTTCTTCTTGTACTCTTCCTCACTCTCCTGCATAGGATCATAAGTTGCCGTTCTGACACTTTGCGTTGTCGGTTCATATGATGTGACGATGGCACACTTAGTAAATCCCATGCTCATAAAGATTTCCCAGTATCTGCAAGCCTCATAAATACTGTTTGCAACAAGCATAGCAGTTCCGCGGTCATCTTTAAGTCTCGGCTTTAGGCTCATATCGAACACGATATCAGATGCAATTTTTTCAAGCCTCTGTTTGGAACTGTAGAGCTTGTTGATTGATGTCCAACTCTGTTTGAGCTGCTGTTTTGCCCGTTCTGTCAGACCCCTTGTTTTGTTTTCAAACCACAAGTCGACTTTATCCTGACTCGAAAGGTCTTGATCCACATCGCGTGCTTCATAGCGCAGATCAAGGACAATTCCATCTTCTACGCCTTCATCAAATTTATATGTGTGAATGTATGTACCGAAAGTTTCGATGCTGGACTTTTTATCTGTTTTCAATAACGGTGTCCCGGTGAAACCAATCAGTATGGCATCCGGCATAAGCGTCTTAACTGCTTCATGCAGCTTGCCGGAATTTGTACGATGGCATTCGTCAATGAAGGCTACAATATTGCCCTTTGCCTTAAAATCATTCGGCAGGTCTTTCAGAAGCTCCTTCCGATACTGGTCGATATCTGACTGGTTTCCTGCATTGTGTCCATATTTATGAATCAGCGAACAGATGATAGAATCCTCGTTTTTATCCAAGATTGTCCGAAGGTCTGCGCAGCTCTTTGCTCTGCGTACCTTTTCATCCACGTCAACAAACTGATCTCTGATTTGGGTGTCCAGCTCTTCTCGGTCTGTGATTACAACAACACGACTATCTGCAATATTCTCGATAATCCACTTTGTCAGCCATACCATGATTAAGGATTTTCCAGAACCCTGCGTATTCCATATAATACCGCCCTCTCCGTCCTGAATTCGTTTCCGTGCCGCCAGATTTGCAAAATACTGATTATGCCGTGCAATTTTCTTGATTCCTGCATCGAAAATAATGAAATCATGAATCAACGAAAGGAAACGTTCCTTCTGGCACATAGAAATCACGCCATCTCTCAGGCGATTGACTTCCTTGACCTGTAGCAATTTGATTTCTGCTGACAGATCATCCGTTGCCTTTTTATCTTCTTTCCATTTGAGGTAAAATTTCTGCAAGGTATTGACCGTACCATAGTGCAATCCTTCCGCCTCATTTCCTGCAAAAAGAAGCTGAGCTGTGCTGAAGAAATTCAGGATATTTTCACGCTTTTGGTTTGTCAGAAGCTGACGGATGCCATTTCCAACGCTGATACAGGATTTTTTCAGTTCAAACATACCCATTGCAATGCCGTTAACATACAGCACAACATCCGGACGTTTGTGTTCTCGATGATTTGCACACAATACCGTCACTTCCTGAGCAACTGCAAAATCGTTGTTTTCAGGATTCAACCAATCGATATAGTGAACCGTTGGCCTATGACCATGTGCATCTTTTGTACCTTGACGCCCATAACAGAGCAGAGAATAGACACTGCGGTTGATCTGATACAAGGAGTCCACCTGATTACCAGCCTTATTTACCAGCTCTCCTATAGCTGTCTTAATCTGGTCATCGGTATAGCCACGCTTTTTCAGATTTGCCGAAAGCAAATCTTCCTTGATTGGAGTGTTATCGATATCCCGCAAATCTCCGATATAAGTGTAGCCCAAATCATCTTTGAGCCAATGCAGGACTCTGCTTTGTAATTTTTTCTCAGGATCTACCGTTGCCATCATCATACCTCCCTATGCTTTCAGACGGATGCGGCCTGTTAACAGGTCATCCATCGCACCTTCTCTGATTTGAATCATTTTATCTCGTTCGTTTTCCAATGCTTCGATTTCTTCGTCCATTGCTGTTAGCGTATCCGCAATTGCTTTTTGCTCCTTTATATCGCTTGGAATATATAGCTCTGTTTCAGAGAAAGACTTCTTTGAAACAGAAGACACCTTGATTCCTGTAATATACGGATACAGCTGGTCATGATATGAAGTAGAATTCATGTAATATCCCAAGAAGCCATCTGCCGTCTCATAATTCGGCCGACAGGCAACTGTGTGTAAACCACCAACCAACGGGATAGTAACAGCACCAACTTGAACCACTTTACCTACTGCATCATCCTCTGCCGTATCCGCAATCAGAACATCTTTCTGTTTTAACAAGCTTCTCTCTTTTACGCAAGATGGGTTTTTTAGACGCGGGATGTCATCTTTATCCGTTAAAACGGCACCATATTTTACCAGTACATCGCCATAATGAACATCTCCAATATTGCCTTTATCCGTCAACTGGTCCCTCGCATATGTGTTGGTTTGCAAAAGAGAAAAATAATCGTCAAACGAATATGTTGTCCAAGCTTTATCATAGCCCTTCAATCTTGTGTGACCACCAACCAAATCTTCCAATGCCCCATCACGGATGCCACGTTTTTTTTCGATCAGTTCAGCGAGATCATCGATGTAAGTGTCGAAACTCGATAGTGTTTGAGCAATCTTTTTTTGTTCAGTCAGTGACGGAATACACACAACTACATTTTTTACAACTTCTTTATTCAGGTTTTGAACGCCACTTCCTGCTGCAAAGGATTCATATTGTCTTTGTACATACGAAGAAGATAATAGATAATACAAAAACTCGTCATCTGCTTCCGCTTGAAAATCATATAGACGCAACCAACCATCATGGATACAACCAGCAATACTCAAGATATAGGGTCTTCCAAAACTCATAGAATTTGAAAGTATAAAATCGCCGGGAAACACCCTCACAGAATGTGCTGCACCCATAGTTGTAATTTTCTCTTCCGTCGAAGTTATATATTTTCCATATCTTGGTGCATCACCGATTTTAATCCAATTTACCCCGCCAATGTTTGAGGTAAGATAGCTTTCAATCGGACGTGGTGAAGCTCCGCGCTTAATTTTTAAAAAAGCATTGAATGTTTTTTCTCTCCAATCCTTAGGATAAGTTACCATTTGTACCCCATCCTTTCCAGTGCTGCCATAACAGCCGCCTTTGATTTTGTAGTTCTGTCCTCAATTTCTCCAAGCGTATGCTCATATCGTTTCGCTATCAACAGCACTCTGGAAGACAATGCATTCAGTACCTGCTCAACTTCATCACAAATATCAGTTTCCAACTTTTCCATCCACTTGAGATCAAACAGCAGATGCTTAATTTCCTCAATGGAAAGTTCGCTGTACTTCGTTTCAACCTTGTCATCCAGTGCATTTCGAGCTTCTTTCAGCTCTTTGTCAACGGTATCTTTTTCTGCTGATTTTTCCGCATAAGCTTTCAGTGCTGCGTATTCATCTTGATAGATTTCCGGTACAGCTGCAGATCCTGCTGCTGTTTTCAGTGCAGCTTTCAGCTTTGCCTTGCCAAAAGTACCATTTTTATTGCGAAGGTCAAACTTCTCTACCTTAGGTAAAGTCTTTACAAGTGTTTCCATCTCAGCTGTTTTTCCCTCATCAAAAAGAGTCACCAGCTGTGCCAAAACACTCATGGCCTCCGATGTTTTTTTCGCATCTAATTCCTTAATACGCGCATTCAGTTTTGCTTTCGGAATGCTGTCTCCTTTATCGTTCAGTGCTTCCTTTAACAGCCCATCATCACCAGATTCTTCTTCCCTCATTTCATCTAGTTCAGACTCCAGTGCTGCGGATTGCTCCAACAAAGCATTGATGGCTGTTAATTCTTCAGCGAAATACACGTTTTCAATCAGTTCTCTCGGAATCAGTGCACCATCGAAAGACTTCACCTTTGAGGTATCATCTACTGTGATAGTATCTCCACTCTCATCCTTTGCTTTCTTCTGTGCATATACATACTCAATTTCTCTACCTGCCTCGTAGCCGCTGGCCTTGATGACATACACATCATCTTGGAGCTTTGCGTTCCAGTAATTCATTAGGCAATCATAGACATCGTAATTGTCCAGGAGTTTTGCAGCCTCATAAGCATGGAGCAACATAACCGAGGTGGTACGAATCAACTCTTTCGGATTCGTTTTCGAATCAATACCAAGCAAAATATCCTTTACGGATTCTCGCCATTGTCCAAATATCTCATCGGTTTCTGTCTGCTTTTCTGTGCAGATATTACCATCCTGCCCAATCACTGTTTCAATGGAAGCAGAAGGCAATGCAAGATTATATACATCATGTGTCTCATCGATACACTTGAAAATCTGCAACTTTAAGTCAGGGGAGATAGCCCACAGTCGCTTTAACGATTCCACATCCTTTCCCGGAATGCCCCCCTTCAGATGTGCTGCAATATTCTGCGGCAGAGTATCGTCTATTTTCTGAATGTAACGCGGAATGTTTAGATTACCGCCGTTACCCTCTAAAATATCGCTGTATTTAACAAAACGGGAATACCCCTTGATCTCAAGTCTGTGGGTAAAGGTCTGAACGATCTTTTCAATATCCTGTTCCCGCAATCTGTTTTTATTTCCATCCTTCTTATATCCACGACTGGCATCGATCAGGAAAATACCATCCCGTTCATCTGCATTCTCCTTGTCGATGATGATAATGCAGGCCGGAATGCCAGTGCCATAAAACAGGTTACCCGGAAGGCTGACGATTCCCTTGATGTATTTTTTCTTCAACACCTCGATACGGATACTCTCCTCCGCATTTCCTCTAAACAACACACCGTGTGGAAGGATAATACCTGCCTTTCCGTTGCTGTCCAGTGCTTTTAGGACATGAAGAAACCATGCATAGTCACCGTTCTTTTCCGGAGGAATGCCGAAGCCATCAAATCTTCTGAACTTATCCTTTGTAGTCGTAATACCGTCGGTCCAATCTTTATCGGAGAAAGGTGGATTCATAACGATAAAATCAAACTTCTTTAATTCACCGAACTCATCCAAGTACTGCGGATCTGCCAGCGTATTGCCACTCTTTATTTCACCGGTTCCCTTATTGTGCAAGACAAAATTCATTTTTGCCAAGCCAGCAGTATCTGGATATTTTTCCTGTCCGAAAATAGTCACAATAGAATCACCATTTTCATCCATTGGTGCTTCATCTGCTGCCCGGATGAGGAGGCTTCCGCTGCCTGCTGCTGGATCGTGCAGAGTCCATTTTTTGTTTGGCATCTGCTTGATGTCACCAATACCGATTAGACGAGCAATGATGCGAGACACCTCACTTGGTGTATAGAACTGTCCCTTACTCTTGCCAGATTCCTGAGCGAACTTCATCATAAAATACTCGTAGGCATCTCCGATGATATCATCACCGCTGGCACGGTTGTTTTTAAAGTCGATGGCAGGATTCTGGAACACACCGATCAAGCCGGTTACTCTGTCTACCAGTTCCTTGCCGGAACCAAGCTCTTCACGATTGTTGAAGCTGACATCCGGCAAAGCACCCTGCAGTCTATTATCCTCCAGAAACTTTTGAAGAATCTTGTCTACCCGTTCACCAATATCACTTCTACCTTTAGCGGCAATCAGATCATCAAAAGATGCTCCCTGACTTACCGTAAATTCAGCAAATGGTTGTCCTTTATATCTATCGGATACATACTTAAAGAACAGCAGTACCAACACATAATCTTTATACCGTGACGGTTCCACACCGCCTCTTAATTTATTACAGGCCTCCCACAGGAGTGAATATAATTCAGACTTTTTCACAGCCATAATCCTCTTAAATCTCCAATCTAATTGTTATATTGTCACTACACAGTGCAGAATCAGTCCATTGCGCTTTTCCCACTCTCAATCCATTTGTCCAGCTCAGAACATTTGAACTTCCATTGCTTTCCAACCTTACGTGCCGGAATGCCCTTATTGTTTCTAATCCAGCCACGGATAGTCCCAGCCTTCACGCCTAAATATTCTGCAGCTTCATCAATGTTAATCCATTTATCCGTACTGACATCCATCATTTTTCACCTCCGAGCCAAAGCAAAATGCGTACACTAAATCATACTATATCATACCAATTTCTCTCGTGTTTTTCAACTCATCTTCTATTGTTTTTTGTTATTTGTTGTTATTTGTGTGTTCAACATACCGCTATTCATGCCTATTCATAAAACAGTAGCAACACTCCCTTGTAAAAAGGAAATGCATACTCTCATAATAAAACACACATTTTATCGTTACAGATATATAAATCGTTGCGATGGTGTGAAGTTTTTTATCCCTTTACCGTGGCATCTGGGCTGTTCCACAGCTATCCTTTCAATTTCCAGACAAAAAATAAGCCATCTGCCCACTTAGTGACATAAAACCTTTTCTTAGATTAGATAAGATAGATATTATTCATATAAGTCTTAATATTTTCAGTTTCATTACCTTGTCCTTTGAACACTCCAAGACAACCAAAAAAGACATCCCTTGACCCGTAATAATTACGGTTCAGGAATGTCATTTTTTCGCTACTTAGCAGTAAGAAAGACAAACGATACTACTTATACACAATCTATACAATTCCAAAACGCCTGTATAATCGCATCTTCCTTCGCCGGTGTGCATTGTGGCTGTCTCGCATTCTCTGATTTTGGCAGATTAAAGTTCTCCCCCACGTCCAGTCCGCATTTCTTCTTAATCTGTGCGATATACAATGATGAAACCTTAAGTACTGTCTGCTCAAATACATATGCCTTTATCTGCTCATATGTCGCTTGTCTCCGCTCCGCTTCGGTCCGCGCTAGACAAAGGTCCACCGGACCTTTAGCGCCCCTTGAATTCAGATAAATCCATATCCACCAGGGAGAAGTCAACGTTCACTTTTCTACTGTCGACCAGTCTCCGTTCCACTTCGGTCCGCGCTGAGCAAAGGTCCACCGGACCTTTAGCGCCCTTGGAAAGTAAGACAACAAACCGTTTCAATGTGGCTTGTAAATGGAAAGCAGTCATATGGTGTTGCTCGCTTCACTGCATATCCATGCTTTGTGAGATACTTTAAATCCCTCGCCAGTGTTTCCGGACCACATGACACATACACCACTCTCTCCGGTGCCAGCTTGACAACCGATGATAAAAATGCCTCGTCGCTGCCGGTTCTTGGAGGATCCATTATGACAACATCCGCTTTCTCACCATTTTGTGCCATCTCAACCATGAATTTTCCGGCATCGTCATTGTAGAAGCGGATATTTCTGATGTCGTTTCGCTTTGCATTGGTGACTGCATCACGGATTGCATCACGGTTTAGCTCGACCCCGATGACTTCACCTGCATTTTTCGCTGCTATGATGCCTATGGTTCCGGTGCCGCAGTATGCATCGATTATGCGCTCCTTGCCGGTGAGATGTGCCTCGTGAATGGCTTTTTCGTATAAAAGCTCCGTCTGTACCGGATTCACCTGATAAAACGAGTCTGGTGAGATGCGGAAGGTACAGCCACACAGCTTATCCTCTATGAAGCCCTTGCCATAAAGTGTGATGTTTCTGTCTCCGAGCACCATGCTTGTCTTTTTATCATTCACGTTGAGCACCACTGTCGTGATATTGGGATGCTTTTTCCTGAGTGCTTTTACGAAATTATTCTTCGATGGAAGTATCGGCGATGCCAGGACAAGCACTACCATTATCTGCCCTGTTGCATAGCCCTTTCTCACGAGCACATGTCTGAGAAGCCCATAGCCGGTGTCCTCATCATAGGTCTTTATCCTGAATGAGCGGAGCATATCCTTTATGTCCCTTATTATCTCATCTGACTCCTGCTCCTCTATCATGCAGCTTTCGATATCCACCACATCATGTGTGTTTTTCCTGTAGGCTCCCGCCACGATCTGACCGCGCCTCGTACAGTCAAAGGCTGCATGAACCTTGTGACGATAATAGAGCGGATTTTTCATGCCGACAATCGGCTCCACAAAGCAAAAAGGCTTTAGCAGCTTTTTCATGTATGCCTGCTTGGTTTTTAACTGTTCCCTATATTCTACGCCCTGATAGTCGCAGCCGCCACATTTCTTCGCATACGGACATGCGTTATCGCTTTTTGCCCGGCTGCTTTTCTCCTTTAGTCTCGGCTGTCCGTTGGCTTTTTTGTATTTTTTCTCATTACGCGTGGTTTTTTCCCTGTAATTGCCTTGATTTCCCACCATATCTGTGCTCCTTAAAATCAGCTATGCTTACTACTTTGTGTATGTATTATATAGATACACATGATTATCTATACAATGCCATCCGCTTGAAGCGCCTGCTGTCACACATATATATGTCTTTCCACTTGCTGCCTTCTCATAGCTGACCGCACAGTTGCCTGACTGATTTACAAAGCCTGTCTTTGCACCGATTACCTCGCCGCTTGTCATCCTGTCCTCTATTCGGCGCAGGAACAGATTCGATATGTTCAGGTTCTCCGGATGCTGCGGTGTTGCAGCCGTGCTATATGTATGATTTGAAAGTACTGTTTTACAAATGTCGTCCTGCATCGCTGCCTGCATGATGACCGCCATATCATAGGCTGTGCTGTAATTGTTCTCATCATATATGCCGACAGGGTTTGCAAAATGTGTGGTCTGGCCTATACCAAGCTCTGCTGCCTTCTGGTTCATCATATCGACAAATGCTTCCATGGAGCCTGCTGTATAAACCGCAAGCTGATATGCCGATTCTCCACCTGATGGCAGGATGGTTCCGTTAAACACATCGCGAAGAGGCACCTGCTCACCGTCTAAAAAGCCTGTTGTACTGCAATCATGCACATATGAATAATCTGTGGCTTCTCTTGTAATTGTAACAACCTCGTTGAGCTTGTTTTCTATCACAGCCTGCCTGTCTATTTCGGTGTTTTCATTCTCCGCTGCAGCAATTGCATTTTTCTCAGCCTGCTCTGCTGCTACAAGCACTGTCATAACCTTTGTCATGGAAGCCGGATACATTTTCTCATGAGCATTTTTTCCCGCAACAACTGTGCCGTCCTGCTCATCAATCACTACGGCATAAGAGCTCTCAAGCTCATCTCCGATCGCTGCTGTAGCATCAGACTCCTTTGGCACAAAAAGCTCCTTTGCTTCCTCTGTCTCACTTACCTGCTCTGTCTCACTTACCTGCTCTGTCACACCGGTCACATTTTCTGTGGCTGTCCCTGTGTTTTTTGCATTATTACTGTCTTTTTTTGTCTTATTAAAGCACGATATAACTATTATAATCGCTATAACGACTATCACAGCCACTATTCCTACAAGCTTAATCTGTGAAGCTCGTGTATTTCGTCTGCGGCGTCTGTAATTTTTTCTGCTATTATTTCTCATATCCAATCCCTATTTCGTTGTAACTATTCATCCCCACGCACATTCGCAAAACCGCACTATACTTGTGCTTTTTTGTTCTCAGTGATTCTGAATAATCACATTTCATTTTTATACTGTAACTTATTTAGTATACTCCCTATCCGGAAGCTGTGCAATAATTATCGCAATAAACATGAGCACACATCCAAAAATTTCTCTGCCACCTAGCATCTGGCCCAGCAGAATCCATCCTGCAATCACAGAAACCACCGACTCAAGACTCATCGCCACCGATGCCACCGCCGGATTTAAGCCCTTTTGTCCGACAATCTGCAGCGTATAGCCCACTCCGCTTGAGAAAATACCGGCATAGAGAATCGGAATCCATGCATCCCAGGTGCAAAGCGACTGTGCCCACTGCGCTATACCGCCTGCAGACGGTCCCATATCTGTAAAAATCATCACTATACATGAGCCAAGTCCGGTGACAAAAAACTCAATGCATGAAAGTCTGACCGCATCTACCTGTGATACGAAATGGTCAATCACAAGTATCTGTATCGCAAAGCACAATGCCCCTGCCAACAGGAGCAAATCCGAGCCGCTAAGTGAAAATGTCCCATTCATGCACAGAAAATACATGCCTATCAGTGCAATAAATACGCCTATCCATATTTTGACTCCGCATTTTCTTTTAAGGAAAATCCCTAGTATAGGCACCATAAGTATATATGTAGCTGTAAGAAATCCTGCCTTGCCGGATTCTGCGCCCATGCTGATTCCAAGCTGCTGCAGGTTGCTCGCAAAGAAAAGTGCTATTCCACAGCAGCTTCCGGCTATCCAAAGCTCTTTCTTTTGCTTTTTGCTTTCAGGTCTGTTTACCGTCAGCTCTTTCTTATCCAGTATTTTTATGACCGGCAGAAGGCAGAGCGCACCAATAAGGAAGCGGATGCCGTTGAATGAAAATGCTCCAACTGCATCCCCTCCCTTTGACTGCGCTACAAAGGCTATTCCCCAGACTATATCTGCCAAAAACAAAATAAAGACATGTCTTGTCTTTGAGGCTGCATTCATTATAATAGTTCCTCCGTGTTATTAAATCTATTTAAGGTTACCGTTTGCCATTGTCTCCGGTAACCTTAGTAATCCGTCTTATTTGACAAAATCAGAGATATTATATCACCGTCTACCTTAAATTGCATACTTAAATATGCTCTTACATATCGTTTGTATATGAAATTATACAAACGACAGGCGGCAAACACCCTCTTTGGGTATTCGCCGCCTGTCTTTATATCTTATTGCGTAACACTATTATTTACGCTATTCTGCCAGCTTAAAATGCTTTATCTCTCCGTTTCCTGCCACATAGAAATCATTATCCTTGTAAATGCCTCTGTAGCCTTCTGTATTTTTATAGGTCAGTGCCTGCTGCTCCAAAAGACTAAAGCCGTTTTCACTGTCATACGAAAACAGATAGTAGTCATTCGCAGTAAATCCTATCAGATTTTTCTCCGGGTCAGCAAGAATAGCCTTGTAGTTGTATACAAACTCATTACTCCAGCTCTCAGAACTGTCGATAAGTTTCTGGTTCACCTCAACCGGCTTTGTCGGATCACTCACATCAAACATAGTAAGCTTTATCTTACTCTGCTGCGAATCACCATAGCCTATTCCAAGTACGTGCGTATCATCCCACATATGCAGATATTCAGAAAATCCACTCACCTCAAGCTCTCCCAAAAGCTTTGGTGCTGTCGGATTAGATATGTCTGCTACAAAAAGAGGATCCGTCTGCCTGTATGTGATGAAATATACGTATTTTCCAACAAAGCGGGCTGCGTATATACTCTCCCCGCGTGCAATCTCGTTTATCACACCGACCTCATTCATATCCTTATCCAGCACATGAAGCGAATTGACAGGCTGGCTGCCGGTATTTGAGGTTGGAAGCACATACAGATAACCTCCCTGCTCATTTATTGCAAATTTATCGTTAAGATAACCATTCACTGAAGTCGTCTCCCCGGTCTTCATCACTCCATCCTCAAACGAAAGTTTGCTGATTTTGGTAAGCTCACGGCTTGCACTCCAATCAGAATGATACAGATACATAGCATTGCTAGAAACGTATACCTCGCCGCTATTATTCATAATGCATTTTGCATCTATCGTCTTATCAGGTTTATCCACATCAAAGCTCGAAATAACTGTGCCTGAGTATGTATCCTCTCCTATATAGAAGCAGTCATAGCTTATCACTTTGCCATTTACCTGAGGCACCCATTTCTCCAGATTATCCTCCTGCAGCGCCACATTTCTATTCATATCGGAGGTCTTTATATATGTGTCTGAAAAAACATATACCGTATTGCCGATTTTGCGCGATGTATTGTAAAATCCATCCTGACGCGCTTTACCTATAAGCACCGGTTTCATTGGGTCAGCTATATCATAGCTATAGCATATAGTCTCATCCTTATCACCTGCGTGGTTTGATATAATAAGCATTTTTCTGTCACTGATATAAAGCTCCTCTACAGTATCTGACGGTACCTCAAAATCAGGACGAAACAACGTCTCTTCCCCAGGCTTTCCCTTTGAAATATCCGTAATGGATATCTGACCATCCTCGACCATGTAAATGTATTTTCCGTCCGTCTTTACCACATCACTCTCATCAACGCCCTCTGTCATCACGTTGGTTGTTGAATACTCTGTATTGGCTGCCGACTCCTGTTTATTTGTAGACGATGCATCAGACATAATGCCTGTTGCATCCGCACTCTCCAACAGCTCTCCAAATGCGGTATCCCTTATGGAAGCCTCTGCTTTTTTTACCACATCATACAGTTTCCCGTAATCAGAGGCCGCTTCATAATCCCCAAGCTTTGCACCGCTCTTTATCCCTGCATAGACATTATTCTGTGCATTATTCTGTGAAATCACATTTGCAGTTTTTGTTTCCAGCTCATCTATACGGTTATTAAGCCGCACAACCTCCGTGCCTAAGACTGCAACAACAAGGACTGCCGCCACTGTGGCAAGCGCTTTTGCTGCCCGTGCAAATTTTTTGTGCTTTTTCCTGTTTTTGTATTCTTTTCCGCCGTGATGGGTTTCATGATTTTTTACATAAATTTCATCACTGTACCCGGCCGATTCTCCGGTCGGCTGCGCTTCTTCAATTATTTGGTCATCGATGTAATTTAAACCATCAAATAAATCCTTTTTCGTCATAGATATACGCCCTCCTCATCCAGATATTTTTTAAGCTCTGCCCTTATCCGAAACAGTGTGGTCTTTACGCTGCTTTTGCTCCTGCCGCTCATATCTGCCAGCTCATCAATCGTCATGCCATACCAGTAGCGTCTCACGAAAAGCACTCTCTTTTCCGTCTCCAGTCCGTTCAGAAAATCCGATAAACACCTTCCAATGTCCGACAGCTCGCCCTCGTATTTTGCATTGCTGTCTGCAAGGCACTCCTCAAGCTCATCAAGCATACAGTTCATGTTGAAATTTCTCTTTGAAGCATTATTCCAATCAATCCTGTCGCAGACGATATTGCGGCATACCCTGTAAAGCCATGAAAGGAAACGCATAGGACGCTCCGGTGGTATCTTGTTCCATGCTGCTATGTATGTGTCATTTACGCATTCCAGCGCATCCTCATGTGCTACCATAGTGTCTGCAAACCGGGTAAGCTTCGCTCCGTACATCTGCGAGGTCGCACTGACAGCCTGCTGGTTGCGATCAAAATACATATCAAGTATCTGTTCCTGTGTGTACATTTTCCGCAAACCTCCCTTCTATATATTATGTAGGATTCTGTTTGGTGGGGGTTACATCTCATCATTAATTCGTAACTGTTCAGTACCTTCACAGTTACGATTTTTTATATAATAGCACATAAAAATAAGCCATATTCTCCCCGCTGTGGTGGT
>ERZ1106919.1251-NODE-1251-length-17219-cov-5.133768_pt1 | contig 17219 bp, 16 predicted proteins | sample MGYA00403654_ERZ1106919 | MGnify/ENA primary metagenome ERZ1106919 (study PRJEB35170, sample SAMEA104062450) | human gut metagenome | biome: human gut; feature: human-associated habitat; material: faeces | place: Denmark | collected 2012-10-08 ... | reverse complement strand
ATACGCGCGTCGGCGTGCGTATGCCGTGATGTGACCTTTGTAGTGGAATTGAAGAATTGAGAACACTCGTATGTCTTCTAGTAGTACAACAACTGAACCAACTGTGCGCGAAACACCCGAGGTTTCCGGCGATGACAATGCGAATGCGCGCGCAGCGGTCCATAGCGCGAACAAACCCGGTGCCGCCTATGCCGCAGCAGTGGCCAACGGGGAATCCGAGCGTGCGTGGATCCGCCGTGTAGTGCTTCTACTCACCGGCCAGGCGTTCTCGCTGCTGGGCTCCAACATCGTGCAATATGCCATCTGGTGGTGGATCGTATTGCAGACTAAAACCGGTTCGGCCATGCTGCTGGCCACGTTGTTTGGCGTGGTGCCGCAGGCCATCGTCTCGATTTGCGGCGGCTCCTGGGCCGACCGTCACAGTCGCAAGTTGCTGATTATGCTGCCGGATATGGTGATTGCTGTGGTCACCGTCGTGCTGTCGCTGAGCTTCGCGATGGGATGGGCGAGTCTGACCATGATTTTCGTGGTGCTGTTCATTCGTTCGGCGGGAGGCGGGGTGCAGACGCCCGCTGTGCAGTCGTTCATACCGGATGTTGTTCCCTCGGGCAAACTATTGCGCGTCAACTCAATATACGGCGTGATTAATTCGGTGAATATGATTGTGGCACCTGCGGTGGCTGCTGTGCTTATCAACACAGTGCCGCTGTGGTCGATTCTGTTAGTCGATGTGACCACGGCCATTATCGGCGTCGGCTTTGTGGCGTTGATCAAAGCGCCGAAGAAGAGCACGGAACATGTTGCGAGGCGTATGGCTGAAGCGGAGAATAGCGGGCAACCCACACTCGAACCGATGTCGGATGCCAATGCTGATCGTTCGCTGATTGCCAGCGTCCGTCGTGTGTTTGCTGACTTGAAAGATGGTTTCAGCTACACATGGCGCCGGGCGAACCTGCGCAACGTGGTGCTCGGTGACGCCTTGGTGTGCTTCGTGGCCGTGGCGCCGATGAACCTTACGCTGTTGCTCATGACCCGCGAATATGAGGGCATCGATTTGAATCTCGGATTCATCAACCTGACCACCGCCTCCGATAAACTCGCCGCCAACGAGCTGGGATGGAGCATCGGTATGCTGCTCGGCGGCGCGCTGATGTCTACCATCGGTGCCAAGCTCATCCGCAACAACATGCGCGTGGTCGCCTTCGGCATCACTCTGGTGGGCGTCTCCGTCGTTGGTCTTGGCGTGGTCCACAAGCTGCTGGCGTATTTGCTGATTGATGTGGTGAACGGTTTGGCTTCGGCCATCTGCATGGGCCCGATGCGCACCATCATCCAGACCGAGACCGATGAGAAGATGGCTGGCCGTGTATTCGGCCAGGCACGGCGCAACACTAGTGTCGATGCGGCGCGTAACGCGGCCTGATGGCGATTAAGCCGAACTACCAAATTTGTGCGTACGACTCGTAGGACGTGTAGTCCGGCAAATCGTACACCAGTATCGAGAAAGGCATGGATTGGCCATTGTCCGGCCAATCCACAAATGCCATTTCTCCATAGATGATGGCACCTTGCTTATCCCGCAACACTAGGGAAACCTTGATCTGCTGTCCATCTGAAGGCTTGAAACCATCGGTCACGGCGCGGACTTCGCCATTGAAGGTCGTGCCGCCGTCGTTGTTGCGCACTTTGGAGATTCCGCTGATGGGGAAAGTGGCAGTGCCTTGTGCTTCCGTGACGTTGTACTCATTCGGACTGAGCGCAACGAAGTCCACGGTGGCCGGTGCGGTACCTTGACCCGCTTGCCCGGCGTTATATATAGTCTGATTCGGGAACGCCATATTCAGCGTTTGCGTCTGCGAGAACACGATGGAGCCGTCTTTGGTTCGCCGGTGATGGCGACTTCTGGATACTGTACCTGCAGGGTTGTGCTGGTGTTGCGCAGGGCGAATGCGTAGCTAACGTACCCCTGTTGGCTTACAGACCAACCGGATTCCACCAGCTCCAGCGGATTGTCGGCAACCGCGTCGGTGCCGCTTGTGCCGGTACTGTTATTGCCGCCAATGTGGCGGCACTGGGCTTGCGTTTTTCGGCAGTGGCATTGTCGGCAGCGTTGCCACAGCCTGTATTGACCGGGGCATTGTCGGCAACGGCCTCGCCGTCCTGCTCTTGGACGCGCCGTTCGCGAATGCGTTGCTCAATGGGATCGTCGACCAAAGTCTGGATGATGCGTGCCAGATCGCGGTCTCAGACTGCATCCCACTTACCGACGTCCAACAATTGGGGGTGCGGTTCAGTTCCGTGAAAAACACTCTTGTGCTTTGCTTCGTTTCCTGCTATGTGTGAAAACATGGATAATACGCATGCTCGCCGCTTCGATGACACGGTGCGGCGTCGGGCGGGGGAGCGCGGCGCCATCATGACGCTGCGCGACTGTCCGCGCGCCATGCGCGTTGTCGTGGACGGCATCGACCTGGATGACCGGCACCGGTTCCGCCTATGTGAGATAGGATTGGCTCCGGGCGCGGGTTTACGGGTCATGCAGCGGAGCGCTTTCGGCGGAAGGGTCGTCGCATTCGGAAACGAACGTGTCGCGGTGGACGGCGGCACCGCGCGTGCCGTCCGGGTACGGTTCGCGCGGGATGAACATGCGCAAGACGACGTTGCGTAACGCGAAGAGAACGGGAATATGCGCGAATGTTGAATCTACGGAACCTGAGGGGCGGCGACTGCTGCCGTTCGCAGAATGGCTGTTGCCGGCATCGCGCTTGTCGTGTCAACAGACCCGCGAATGACGGCATGGGCGGCGACTCCGGCAATATGGGAAACGTCGAAAATGTAAAACGCGTCGTGTTTGTAGGCAATCCGAACGTTGGCAAATCTTCCATGTTCAACGCGCTGCTCGGCGCGAGAACCCGCACGATGAACGCGCCCGGCACCACGGTGTCCATCACCTGCGGGCAATACCATTACGAAAAACCGAAAACAGCGGGAAACGCGCAAAACTGGCAGTTCGTGGACACCCCCGGCACATATTCTCTGGCGCCGATGAGTCCCGATGAGCAGGTTGCCGTCGACGCGCTGATCGGCATGTCAGGCATGCCCGTTCCCGACCTTGCCGTCGTGGTGCTGGACGCCACCGCGCTGTCCCGATCGCTGTACCTGCTGTCGATGGTGGTGGAGCTCGGGCTGCCCACCGTCGTGGCACTCACCATGAACGACCTCGCCGTCCGCAACGGCTGCGGCGTCGATGCGGAACGACTGTCCCATTTGCTGGACGGCATGCCGGTCGTCGCGATTGACGGACGTACCGGAGACGGCGGCAAGGCTTTGGCCGACGCGATCGCCGCAAGTTTCGAGGGAACGCCCGTTCCGCACGGGCTGACCGCACTGCCAACCGCAACAGCCGACGCCGACATGAAAACCGCCGACGGCCTGAGCGTCTGGGCCGAATCGCGGGCCGACGCACGACTCGACTGGACCGCCGGCATATTGCGCGGCCTCGACATGCATGCGGTCGACCACGTCACCTTGTCCGACCGCATCGACCGCGTGCTGCTGCACCCCGTGATTGGCGTCCTCGTCTTCCTTGCGGTGCTGTTCGTCGTGTTCCAGGCCACCACCACGCTCGCCAGCCCCATGCAGGATTGGATTGACGTGACCTTCCGCGGATGGTGCACAGATGGACTCGACCTGCTGCTCGGCCTGTTCGGACCATCCGTGAGCGGCGGCTGGCTGCGTTCGCTGCTGGTGGACGGTCTGCTTGACGGCGTGGTCACCGTGCTGACGTTCATTCCGGTGATGGGCATCATGTTCCTGCTGCTGTCAATCTTGGAGGATTCCGGCTACATGGCCCGCGCCGCGTTCGTGATGGACCGTGCCATGCGCGCCTTGGGATTGGACGGTCGCGCGTTCCTGCCGATCATCGTCGGCTTCGGCTGCAATCTGCCGGCTTTGGCCGCCACACGAACCCTATCCGATTCCCGGCAACGGGTGCTTACCGGCATGCTGGTGCCGTTCGCGGCATGTTCCGCGCGACTATCGGTGTTTTTGGTGCTCGCCCACGCGTTCTTCCCGAAATACGCCGGTCTCGTGGTCTTCCTCATGTACGTGGCTTCGGTCATGGTCGTCCTGTTGGTCGGCGTGCTGCTGCGCCACACCATGTTCCGCGGCCTCGAACCCGAACCGTTGATGCTGGCGCTTCCCGCATACCAATGCCCGCGCGCGTTGCAGCTGGCACGTTCGGTGCTGCTGCGTCTATGGGGCTTCATCCGTGGAGCCAGCGTGATCATCATTTCAATGATCACGGCGCTGTGGCTGCTGCAGGGCATTCCGGTAACCGCCAACGCAGGCGGTTTCGCTCATGTCGACGACGTGCATGATTCCGCGTATGGCGTGCTCGCCGACGCGGTCGCTCCCGTGTTCGCGCCGGCCGGTTTCGACGACTGGCATGCCTCGGCCGCGCTGATCACGGGATTCGTGGCCAAAGAGGTCGTGGTCGGTTCGATGTCGCAGTCATACCATGCGGACGAACCGGATGATGCGACGTCCCAACAAGCCGGGGAGGGAACGCTGGGACAGAAGCTGCGCGCCTCGTTCGACCAGTCATCGCACGGCCACGGCAAGGCGGCGGCCATCGCCTTCCTGCTGTTCACGCTCGCCTACACGCCATGTCTTGCAACGGTCGCCGAAATGCGACGGCAGTTTGGCACGAAAGTCGCGGCGCGATCCGTCCTGCTGAGCTTGGCCGTGGCATACGTCATCGCCATCATCGCCTTCCAAACATTGCGGTTGATATGGTGAGCGGTATGGAACGGTCCGGCGCTTCCGCGCACGGATGGCGGCGCACGCCACGTACGGCTGATACATACGGCGACGGCCGGAACGATATCGTCGCACGCATCGCCGGCGACATCGCCGCAGGATTGACGGTGCGGCAAATCGCCGACAAACGGCATCTGCCGGTCGATTTCGTGGACATGGCTGTCGAACGAGCGGACAAACGGGGGCTGCTGGCCGTGATGGACATGCGGCACGCCTGCGGAGAGACGATATGCCAGCCCGATCCTGCGTCATTGGTGTGCGCAGGATGCCCATTCAGGATATTCCCATCTTCAAGCCCGTACAATAGGCAAGGTTAACAAGACGAAGAACGATGACAGCTATCGGTTCGCAAGGGGTGACACGTATGGATTATCAGTACCAGACCACTGAACAGCCTTCCAGCCCCCGCAAGGCATGGCCGATCGTCCTCGCCGTGGTCGTGGCCCTCATCGTGGCATGCGGTGCCGGCGTGTGCGTTTACCGCAACAAGCAGCAGGAAGCATTGGCCACATGCCGGCAATCGCTCGCGGAATTCAGCTCGGCCCGCAAAGCCGTGCTCGACACTTCCGAAAACGGCAGCGAACTGCAGAAGCTGATTCGAGGCGCGCTCGGCGTGAACGACATCATCGACGCGTTCGCGGACGCGGCCACCAGCGCCGAGAACACAGTCGATACGGAAGGCTGCAAGGCGGAAGCCACCATCACGCAGCTCAATCTCGTAGCCAAAACGTTGGACAGCGCCACCGATTCCCTGAACGCCAGTCTGAAAAGCATCCAAGAAAAAAACGCCGAAACCGCGTTGCAGGATCCGAAGGCCGATTCGGATGGCGCGGCATCCGGACAATCGTCCAATAACCCATCCGGGCAATCGAACGGAGCCTCTTCGAACAGCACTTCTTCGAACGGCACTTCCGACACGAAATCGTTGGATGAATCCAAAAAGGAACTGCAACAGTCGATCGACGAGGCAGACAAACTGGTCGACAAACTCAGCAAGGACGATTCCCTGACCCTGACCGGGCGCAAACTGCTGTCCGCGCTGTCCAAGGCCGCGGACTCCGGACAGAAGCTCGTCGAAAGCGGCAACATCAAGGATTCCAAGTATTACAAGGCGGCCAAGGTCACGCTTGACGAAGCCATTGACATGGCTGACAACTGGGTGAACAGCCAGGCGGCCAAAGCGCAGTAGCATGCTCCCGCGTGTTGCTTCCGCAGCCACGTCTAAAGTTTCCTTCGGAAAGCATGACGTGAATACGACGTCGGATGTGTGGAAGCGTGTAAGGGGGGGGACGGATGGCAGACGCGGGGCAGGAATCATCGGAAGGCATTAGCGTATCGAAGCCGGTCGCCCGCGTGATGATGCTGGTCAACGCGGCGGTATGGGGGTCCGGCTACACCATGCTCAAGCATGTGCAGGAGAACATGCCGACACAGTGGATGATGTTCTTCCGCATGGCTTCGGCGGTACTGCTTATGGCCATCGTGTTTTTCCCACGTCTTCGCAGGATTCGCCTGCGCCGTTATATCGTTCCCGGTCTGATACTCGCGTTGACTTACTGGCTGGGATTCATCTTCCAGCTCAAAGGACTTGAAACCACGTCTCCCGGACGCAACAGCTTCTTCACCGACACCTATTGCGTGATGGTGCCGTTCGTGGTGTGGGCGTTCACGCGCAAACGCCCCAGCTGGCAGCATCTGGTGGCCGCGTTCGTCTGCGCGTTCGGCATTGGTCTGGTGTCGCTGAGCGGCGGCGGTGGCGCGGAACTCATGCATATGAGCTTCGGTGACGCCATGACTATCATCGGCGCGTTTTTCTTCGCGTTGAATCTGGTTTTGGTTGGTTTCATCGGCAAGGATTTCGACGCGATCGCGCTGATGCTTGCCGAATTCGTGTGGTGCGCCCTGCTGTTCGGTGCTGGCGCGGTGCTTACCGAAGGCGGACCGTCCATGGCTTGGGCGCGGTGGGACATCGTGCTGTGCATCGCCTACCTGGTGGTCGGCTCCACGGTGATCGCCCAAGTGTTTCAAACCATCGCCATACAGAATCTGCCCACTTCCGAGGCGTCCGTGATCTTAAGCACGGAATGCATCTTCGCCATGCTGGTATCCGTGATTTTCACCGGCGAAACGCTGACCGTGCCGTCGTTATGCGGTTTCGCGCTGATTTTCGGTGCGATTCTGCTGTCCGAAATCCAACTGCCCTCCGCAAAACGACAGCGTGGCACAACGGAAGGCGATTAGAAGAACAGCGCCGCGATTCCCGCCGCGAAGCACATGAGCAGCACGGACGTGAGGAAGCTCGCCAGGAACGCCTTCTGTCCCTTCTTCGCGATGGCGCTGAAATTCACGTTGATGCCGAGCGCCGCCATGGCCATGCCGAGCACGATGTATGCGAAATCGACCAGATTCGGTGCGATGGCACCGATGAACGGCACGAACGTGCCGATGATGGAAGCGCCGATGAAACCGAGCATGAACCATGGGAACGACACTTTGCGTTTACCGTCCGTCGGTATTTCGGAATGGTTTCTGTCCCACCAGATGGCGATGACGATGGCCGCGAACACCAGCATCAGCACGCGGGAAAGCTTCATGATGGTGGCGATGTCCACCGCGCCGAACGCGTCGCCGGCCGCCACGGCATGGGCGATTTCGTGCAAGGAGGCTCCGGCGGTGATGCCCAGCTGCGTCTTGCTCAGGCCCGTCAACGGCCCAAGGGCGATTTCCAGCAATGCGAAGATGGTGCCCATGATGGCGATGATGGCCACGGCCATCACCTCATTGTTGGCCTTCTCATCCTCTTTTTCCGGCGGCACCTTGATGGAGCCGGACAATCCCATGACGGCTGCCGCGCCACAGATGCCGGTACCGCCCGCCACGAGAATGGCGAGCTGCGGATCGACGCCAAGCTTGCGTGCGATGTTGTAGCACACCACGATGGTGAGCGTCACCACCACTGCCGCGATCGGCAGACACTTGATACCCTGCGTGAACAGCACCGTCAGATTGAGCTTGAAACCAAGCAGGATGATGCCCAGGCGAAGCAGCTTGTTCGAAATGAGCCCGGCCGCATCCTTCACACCGGCCTTATGTTCGGCGGAACGGTTCGAATACCATTTGCGGATCGGGAACTGCGCGACCATGCCGATGAGCAGAGCGATGATCAACGCGCCGAACAGGCTGAATCCCGGAAACTGCTTGAGCCACGAAGCCACCAGAGAGGCCGCCAACGTGACGATGCCAATGAACGCCATTTCCTTGGTGGCTATGCGAGTCCACCATTTCTTGCAAAAATCAATCACGAGCGTCAAGTGTTCCGGTTCATGCGGACAAGCCGGCCGGATGGGGAGACACGCGCGGGAATCCATATTTTGCAACATATCTCGAACGGGTTTGAGGTCTGTTTGCTTCAAGTCGGGTTTAAGTTGGTACGCTGGAGATGCAAGCCAAAAACACAGGCAGAATCAAGGAGGGTCAAGATGCAATTCGAAGCCTCGCGACTGGAAGGACTGGAACACCGCACCGACGCGCAGTCCGCACCGGAAGTGTTCTTCACGCCGATCATCACACCGGAAAGCCTCGTCGCCGCCTACCATGCGCTCGGACGCAAGCCGGAAGGCAAAACGGCCATCAAAGTCCATTCCGGCGAATCGGAAAAATCCAATAATCTCAATCCTTCGCTCGTCAAGGACCTCGTGCAGGAGATCGGCGGCACGCTCGTGGAATGCGCTACCGCATACGACGGCAATCGTGAAACCCCCGAAAAAAGCCTTGCCACGTTCAAAAAGCACGGATACGCCGATCTTGCGCCAATCCAGATCATGGACATGAGCGGCGAAATCGAGATCCCGGTGGCCAAGCACCGCCACATCGCCTACGACATCGTCGGCAAGCATATCGACGACTACGATTCCATTTTCGTGCTGTCGCATTTCAAAGGCCATCCGATGGGAGGCTTCGGCGGCGCGCTCAAGAACGTGTCCATCGGCATAGCCTCGTCGAACGGCAAACGCTGGATCCATTCCGCCGGCGTCACCAAGGACAAGTGGGTGGAAACTCCTCAGGATGCATTCCTCGAATCGATGGCCGAAGCCGATGAGGCCGTGATCAGCCACATGCATGGCAAGATGATGTATCTGAACGTCATGAACCGCCTGTCGGTGGATTGCGACTGCCTGGCCTCCCCGACGGAACCGGACATGCATGACATCGGCGTGCTGTCCTCGCTCGACCCGGTGGCACTCGACCAGGCATGCGTCGACCTCATCCACACCGCCCCCGACGGAGCGTCCGTCACCGAACGCATCGCCTCGCTCCACGGCGAACACATCCTCGAATACGCCGAGGAACTTGGCATCGGTTCGCGCGCGTACCGTCTGACCGTACTCGACTGACGGCGAACGCAATGGTCACGAAACCCGCGAAGCCTACGGAAGCCAGCATCGCAATCGCACGTATCGAAACGTTGCTTGCCGAACGCGATTGTGTGTTCGTCGCAATCGACGGGCCATGCACGTCTGGCAAAACCACGTTTGCCGCGATGCTCAACAGGCGTTTCGGCGGCAACGTGCTGCACATGGACGATTTCTTCCTCCGTCCCGAACAGCGCACGCCGGAACGTTTCGCCGAACCCGGCGGCAACGTGGACCGTGAACGGTTCGAAACGGAAGTGCTGGCACCGCTCGCCGCCGGACAAGCCGCGCAATACCGGCCATGGGATTGCCATACAGGCGATTTCGCCGTCGCGTACGCCGTCGAACCGGCCCAGCTGACCATTGTGGAAGGCAGCTACAGCATGCACCCCGCCTTGCGGAGGTATTACGATTGCATGATCTGTCTTGCGGTCGATCCTGCCGAACAGTTGCGTCGGCTCGAACGACGCAATCCACGCATGTTGCAACGATTCGTCGACGAGTGGATTCCGCTGGAAAACCGCTATTTCGAAGCGACCAATATCCAAGCCGTCGCCGATTTGCTGGTCGACACCGCGCTGCCGGACGGTGGGTCGGTCGTCGAGCCGGTATGACGTATACGCATATCCGAAGAGAAGGAAACATTAAGGAGAAAACAAATGTCTGATTCCGCAACCATGCCCGCGGCCGCCCTGCGCCGCACCGACCTGCCGAAACTGAGTCTCGGCACCAAGACAGCAGCCACCCTGCTCGCCATCGTCGCAGCGGTCGTGCTGCCGCAACTGTTCCACGTCATCGGCGCCGTCTCCGGACAGGGCACCATGCTGGGCGTCGCGTTCCTGCCGATGCATCTGCCGATCATCTTCGTCGGCCTGATCGCGGGCCCCGCCGTCGGCGCGATCGCCGGCGCCGCCGCTCCGCTCGTGAGCTTCCTGCTGTCCGGCATGCCGATGCTGGCGATGCTGCCGCTCATGATGGTCGAACTGTGCGCATACGGCCTGGTAGCCGGTCTGCTGCGCGGCATCAAGCTGCCGAGCCTGGCGAAGGTGGTCATCGCACAGCTCGCCGGACGTGTGGTGCTGACCGCAGCCACCGCGATCGCCGTGTTCGCGTTCGGTTCCAGCAAGGCCATCGCCGCCACATGGACGAGCGACCTGGCCGCCGGCCTGCCCGGTCTCGCGCTGCAGTGGGCGCTGATTCCGCTCGCCGCCTACTGGACCGAGTCGCTGATCGCCAAGCGCAACCACTGATATGACGTTTGCCCGGCCACGTTCTGGGCAAACGCGTGATATGCGGGAGCCGAGCCGTTAAGCTTGGCTCCCGTTACTTATAGGAGGACTACGTAGGAGTTTTACGAAGGGGAAGCGGTCATGATCGCAGGAGTGTCCATCACCACTTTGCTGCTGGTGCTTGTCGCCGGAATCGGCGCGGGATTCGTCGGATACGCGGTCGGCGCGTCCTCGCTGATCTCCTATCCTGCGTTGCTGGCGTTCGGCATTCCGCCCGTGCTGTCCAACACCACGAACACGGTGGGCGTGTGCGGCACCGGCATCGGCGGGCTGCTGTCCGCGCGCAAGGAGCTCAAGGGCCAGGGACGCCGTGTGGCTGTCTACGCTTGCATCGGCTTGGTCGGAGGCATCATCGGCGGCTTGCTGCTGTTGGAATTGCCCGCGAAGGTCTTCGAATTCGCTGTGCCGCCGCTCATCCTGTTGAGCGCGCTTATCATCGCGCTCAACCCACGTAAGAAAGCCGCCGCGCGCGACGCCGTGGCGCAGGCGCTGCCGCAATCGCATCAAGGTGAGCGGGCGGCGCTGATCGCCAGTAGGACGGCCAATGGCAGTCTGCGCAACGACCCGTGGTGGCTGTGGATCGGCGTGAGCTTCGTCGGCATCTATTCGGGATATTTCGGTGCCGCCGCCGGTACCCTCGCCCTGGCGATCCTCGACCTCGGCAAGATCGGCCCGTTCCACCAGATCAACGCGTTGAAAACCGTGGTCGGTTTCGGCGCGAACATCTCCGCCGCGATCATGTTCATCTGCCGTGGCTCCGTCTACTGGCCGTTCGCCATCGCCATGTGCCTGGGCTGCATCATCGGCAGTTCCATCGCCCCTCCGGTCACACGCCATATCCCCGAGAACATCATGCGCGCCGCCGCCGTGCTCACCGGCATCGTCCTCGCCGTCAAGCTTGGCTGTAGCACCTATTTCTAAAAGCCTTTGGTTCCGGAGTGTGGCGTGTGACCGTGCGGCTGCGCTCCGGAACGACAATTTCCGGTTCCTCGTGTGCCGAGATTCGTCTTGGCCTGGTGACTTGCGGCGGGTTTGTTCCCAAGCGGGTGTTCCGTAGGTGGTTTTTCGCTTCCGTAGGTGGTTGCCGGAGGAAAGACGTTTGAGAAACGGCTTAAATTAAGCCATTCTCAGACACCAATACCAGAACCAACCACCTACGGAACCACAAAACCACCTACGGAATTGAGTCTGGCAACGGTGTTTGGCGCTTTTACTGAAGATGGCGAAAAACGGTATATGCCGCTTCGAGTGGCTCGATTATTTCGAATATCTGAAAAGAGTAGGAACCCCCCATTAGATAAGTGTCGATAGTGCCCGCATGACGATATCTACATCCTTGTTTTCCAGCTCGCGAATGACGTGCAGATAGGTTTCCTGAGTTGTAGTCATGCTGGCATGGCCTAGACGGCGTGACACGCTGGCGATCGATACGCCGGCGAACAGCAGCAGCGATGCGTGTGTATGGCGTAGACCATGGACGGAAATAACTGGCACGTCCACGTTTCTGCAATGTTTTGCAAGCACGTCGTTGGCTGTTGAGTTGTAGACCTTGCCGTGCACGAAAATAGGTTTATCATGCGGAAGATCCTTGAGTAATCCAGACATTTGCATGATGAGTTGCCAGTCGAGTTGCACTTTACGCACGGACGATTCGTTTTTCGTGGGTACGAAACCGCCGCCGTTTTTATAATCCCAAGTTTTGTTGACGGAAAGCGTCTGGTGTGTGAAATCAAAGTCATCGGGTGTGAGCCCAAGCGCCTCAGAGAATCGGAGTCCGGTTTTCGCGATAAGGAGGATAAGCCAATCCCAGCTTGCCTCGGCCCCAAGATCAAGGTCCGCGAGCATGGCATGCAGCTCGAATTGGTTGAGATACTTCATTTTCTTAATGCGTGGCTGCTTGCCTTTGATGATGACTTTGCGCGTTGGATCACGGGGTATGAGTCTTTCGTCAACGGCATCGAGAATGGCGCCTTTGATCTGATGGTGAAAATCCATGGTGGTTTGGCGCTCATGATGCTGTGCATATCCGTTGATGAGCTGCTGGTATGCGGTTCGATCCATATCGGTGAGTCTGAGTTCAGGGATGAGCTTGCCGAGCCAGGATTGCGTAAGTCGATATTTGCCCATGGTCACGTCTCTGATGGCGCCTTCCTTGTACGTTTTCACCCACTGGGCGTAGTAGTCGCAGAACAGCGATTCTGATGTGATGGTTTCCTGCATGAGATGCGCCTTTCTAAAAATAGGGGATTGGCGCAGCCATCATACTTACGCTGATGAAGGGTGATGAGCGAGTCCAGACGGTCGAAGAACGCGCCGATTGAAGCCTGCTCAGCAACGGAAGGAACAGACATTGTCATATCCTCTATGGCCGAACGCGAAACAGAAATCACTTTGATTCCCTGCATTAGCGGAAGCAACTGATCATGAAATGCAGGACTGTTCAGGTAGTGCCCAAGACACCCACTAGCGTACTTTCTCATTGGCCGCAAAGGCATCGTATGCAATCCGGAAAATACCTTCTTTCCCGCAGAATTACATAGTTCTGTACATTTTCCAACGGCTGAGTCTTCGGCTGTATCGGCGATGATAACATCACCGTCCTGTAAGCAATCGCAGGTCTGCCTATTTGCAACGGCATCGTTCGCAATTCTCGGAACATCTGCCTTTTCGGCATCGAGGACAGAGCCGTATTTTATTAGGACATCACCATAATGAATGTCAAACACCGTACCCTCACTGTCGCTCAATTCAGCTCGGGACAAAGTATTGTTTCGGAGAAATCCAAGCTCTTCCCCCAGCTTACGCTGTTCCCAAGCGGGGGTGCGGTATTCTTGTGAAAGATGTGCAGTCGCTCGTGGAGCTGCGCATTTTGCCGGCACCGCAATGAGGAGGGATAGATGAACAAGCAGCAGCTCGCTTCGAAAATCTGGGAGTCCGCCAATAAGATGCGTTCCAAGATTGAGGCGAACGAATACAAGGATTACATTCTTGGCTTCATCTTCTACAAATTCCTTTCAGAAAACGAGCTGATGCGCTTGAAGGACACCGATTTCACCGAGGATGACCTGCTGCTGCTTACGGAGGATAATCCGGACATTGTGGAAGGCGTACAGGATGAGTGCGGCTACTTCATCTCCTATGACAACCTGTTTTCCACATGGGTCAAAAAGGGCAACGATTTCGAGATTTCCAACGTGCGTGATGCGCTTTCGGCGTTCTCCCGCAACATCAATCCAGCGCGTAAGAGAGTGTTCGACGGTATTTTCGACACCCTGCAGACCGGACTTTCCAAGCTTGGCACCGATGCGAGGAGCCAGTCCAAGGCCGCACGAGACCTGATTTATCTCATTAAGGACATTCCGATGGATAGCCGTCAGGATTATGACGTGCTCGGATTCATTTACGAATATCTCATCAGCAATTTTGCCGCCAATGCGGGCAAGAAGGCCGGTGAATTCTACACACCGTCCGAGGTCTCCCAGCTGATGAGCGAAATCGTCGCATGGCATTTGCAGGGGCGCGAGCAGATCAAGATCTACGATCCAACATCCGGTTCCGGCTCTTTGCTGATTCATATTGGCCAGTCTGTGGCTCGGCGCAATGGCAATCCGAATTCCATCATGTATTATGCGCAGGAACTCAAAGAGAACACCTACAACCTGACGCGTATGAATCTGGTGATGCGCGGTATTCTTCCCGACAACATCGTCGCCCGCAACGGTGACACCTTGGAAGACGACTGGCCGTGGTTCGACACGTTGGAGAACAAGGAGGAGACCTACAATCCGCTGTTCGTGGATGCGGTGGTTTCCAATCCGCCCTACTCGCAGAATTGGGATCCCACTGATAAGGAGATCGATCCGCGCTTCAGTTATGGCATAGCCCCGAAATCCAAGGCGGACTACGCCTTCCTGCTGCATGACCTGTACCATCTGCGTGCCGATGGCATTATGACCATCGTTCTGCCGCATGGGGTGCTGTTCCGCGGCGGCGAGGAAGGTCAGATTCGTAAGAATCTGATTGAGAACCGTCATATTCAGGCGATTATTGGTCTACCGGCGAATATTTTCTTCGGTACGGGCATCCCCACCATCGTGATGGTGCTGCGCAAGAAACGCGATGACGACAGGGTGCTCATTGTTGACTCGTCGAAACATTTCATCAAGGACGGCAAGAACAACAAGCTACAGGCTTCTGACATCAAACGCATTGTCGACGTGGTGTCGAACAACCGCACGGTGCCCAAATTCAGCCGTTTGGTGTCCATTGACGAGATTCGCGCCAATGATTACAACCTCAACATTCCCCGGTATGTTGATTCGTCTGAGAATGCGGAGACATGGGATATGTACGCTTCGATGTTCGGAGGCGTTCCGAAGAGCGAGGTCGAGCAGCTTGGGGAATATTGGAACGCCTGGCCGAGTCTGAAGGCCGAGCTGTTCCGTGATAACGGTGTCTGCTACGCCTGCGACCATGACGACATCGCTACCGTGGTGCGCAACAATGCCGACGTACAGGCGTTCATCGCCTCGTATGGTCAGGCCATTTCCGGATTGCCTGTCGATTTGCGCTCCCGCTTGGTGGAGCATCCCGAACAGGTGGATGCGCTCGGTCAGGAAACGGCCATCGGTAAGGAACTGGATGCGATGATTGCCGGAACCCCACTGGTTGACCCGTATGACGCCTATCAGAAGCTTGATGACGCATGGGGCGGCATTTCCATTGATTTGGAAGTGTTGGGGTCCGAGGGCTTCGATGCGGTAAGAGCCGTGGATCCGAACATGGTCGTCAAGAAAAAAGGCGGCAAGGATGTGGAAGTGCAGGACGGCTGGATTGGCCGCGTTCTGCCGTTCGACCTGGTTCAGCGCGAGCTGCTGCACGATGATTTGACTGCGATTGAGGCGGATGAACGCCGTGTGCAGGACATCGATTCCGAGATTGAAACCATTTTGGAGGGTTTCGATGAGGATGACAAGCAGAACAGCGATGCGATCAATCAGGACGGTGACGCCTTCGTTGCCGCCGAGCTGAAGAAGGCGGTCAAGGCGATCGGCAAGAATCCGGCTTCCGATTTCGAGCGTGGCTTGGTGCAGGCTCAGAAGCTATTCGATGAGACGAAGAAGCTGAAATCTGGTATCAAGACCAAGCGAAACGCGTTGGAGGAGAAGACCCGCGACACGATTAAGGCGTTGAGTGATGACGAAGCCAGAAGGTTGCTGGAAGCCAAGTGGATTACGCCGCTGCAGAAGCAGCTGGAAGAACTGCCGAATGCCGTGATCGACGAGCTCATTGGCAAAGTGAACGCGTTGAAGAACAAGTACGCCACCACGTATGCCGATGTATGCGGCCAAATCGATGAAGCGGAGAAGGAATTGGCCGGAATGCTTGGCGATTTGACCGGTAATGCCCGCGATCTGGCGGGCTTGGAAGAGCTCAAAGCACTGCTCGGGGGTGAATGATATGGCCGAACAGCATGGAAAAGCGTTGGTTCCGCAGATTCGTTTCGCTGGTTTCACTGACCCTTGGGAACAGCGTAAGCTGGGGGAGCTATATAAAGAGGTCTCAGAAAAAAATGATTTGACCTACGGCAGGGATCGTATTATTTCTGTTGCGCATATGTATTTCAATCCCGTTGTCTATGTTACTGAAGATGACTATTTGAAAACATACAATGTCATGCGCTTGGGAGATATAGCTTTCGAGGGAAATCGAAGCAAGAACTTTGCGCATGGGCGTTTGGTGGAAAACACAATTGGCGATGGTATTGTTTCGCATGTTTTCAAGGTTTTTCGGCCGATCCGGCCTTTTGACTTGATGTACTGGAAATACAGTATCAACAATGAAAAAGTACTTATATACACTATGTACCGTAGCTCTGTTGGGGCTAGTTACATCTTGCGTGGATAGTTTCGACACAACCAATCGAAATCCCGACAAGCTTTATCTGGATGATATAGATATCCAAAAAATCTTTCCGGGTAGCATCTACAAATCACTGAATGTATTGTCTGAAATGAACTACAACCATTATGGCTATATGGCACGCTACGTAGTTTCATGGACCGCCCCCAAAAGCATGGACAATATCGGTGACAAATTTTATAATTTCTATAAGAAAGTGCTGGGCGACATAGCCATCATGGAAGAAAAGTACGACCGCGATTCCAATGGAAACTACTGGGCGATATTGACTACGTGGAAAGCATATCTCTACTCCGTACTGACCACCACCTGGGGACCAGTACCAATGGATGCAGCCTGCAAGGAGACCTATGGAAACGTATATTACTACAACAGTGAAGCGGAAGTAAATATGCAAATTCTCCGTTGGCTGGACACAGCAGTAGACATATTCGACCCCGAAGGAGAAAAAATGCTGAAAGATCCTTTTTACCCCGGAACAGGCGGTGAAAGTGATATCGAAAAATGGCGCAAGTTTGCCAACTCATTACGTCTGGATATAGCTATCCGCATGATGAATATGAAAAAAAATCCCGAAGCTACCACATTAGCACGCGAACAGATTGAAAAAGCATTGAACCCGACCAACCGTAATTATCTGTTTACATCCAATGATGACAATGCAGCAGGACGTTACGGAACGGACCCTAATGCCGATGTGTCTCTATATTATGAACGTATATTGAAAGAATTCGACCTGGGAACAAAACTGGAAACAGAACTTGGTGGTTTGACT
>ERZ1106919.1250-NODE-1250-length-17229-cov-15.552172_pt1 | contig 17229 bp, 20 predicted proteins | sample MGYA00403654_ERZ1106919 | MGnify/ENA primary metagenome ERZ1106919 (study PRJEB35170, sample SAMEA104062450) | human gut metagenome | biome: human gut; feature: human-associated habitat; material: faeces | place: Denmark | collected 2012-10-08 ... | reverse complement strand
GATGTAATATTAAGGAGATTGCTATGTCATTAGGATTAAAAAGAGGAACAGTGCAACTTGAACCACATGATAAACAGTGGGACGAGACTGCCATTCAAACAATCAAGACACTTAAATCCATATTAGGTGATGATGCTATTGATATACAGCATATTGGGAGCACAGCAATACCGGCAATTAAAGCGAAACCGATTATTGATATTGTCGTTGGGGTAACCGATTTTGAGAGAATAATGTTACATAATGAGCAGTTACAGAAGGAAGGAATCTTTTATCGTGGCTCGGATGTGGAATATCAGATTCTTTATGTAATGGGTGATATGGAAAAGGATATCAGGACACACCATATTCATGTTGTGAAGTGGAATGGGACTGAGTGGAAGAATTATATTCATTTTAGAGATTGTCTAAATGCTAATAAGAATATAGCTTTGCAGTATGAGAGGGTGAAGGAAGAACTGGAAAGTAAGTATGCAGATGATAGGGTGGCATATACTAATGGAAAGCAAGAAATGATAGATATTATTCTGAATGGCAAATAGATTGTTGACATGAATTGCCAAGACTGGTATATTATTCAACAAAAACAAGGAGAACATACACATGAATCAGAACTTATATTCAAGACATTATATGTACATGTATTACGGACGTATACGGCTATAAACATGCAAGGTTAGTGCATTAGGTTATAGCGTGTAGGTCTTTTAGTCTAGTGCATAAAACCAGAATATAAGAGAAGATTTTACATACATTGCATCTTATTAAATTGGAGTTATCGCACTGGACATTAAATGTTTGGTGCGATTTTTTATGTTTACAAGAAAGAGGTGCAGAAAATGAATGATTTAATTGAACTTAAACTGATAACAAGAAAAGATGCTGAATGTCTGCATAAACTGCAGATAGAAGCGTTTATGCCCTTATATGAAAAATATCATGATGATGCTACAAGTCCGGCGAAAGAAAGCCTTGAAACAATAACAAAGAAGATAGTTGATGATAATTCGGATTTCTATTTTATTTTGTTTAATGGTGAGAAAGCTGGAGCTGTAAGAGTTAAATGGCATAAAGGGCAAAAAGTACACAAGAATGTAAATTGGATATCTCCTATTTTTATTATTCCAAAGTTTCAAAATAAAGGAATTGCCAGTAACGTAATCAAACAATTATTTGATATTTATCCGAATACAATAGAATGGTGGTTATCTACTATTAAGCAAGAAGAGAAAAATTGCCATTTGTATGAAAAATATGGATTTGTTCGAACTGGAGATGAAATAGTTGTAAACGAAAATATGACATTAGTTTTTTATGTAAAGAGCTATATTGAGGTAAGGAGATTTAAGGAAGAGGATGCCCAAGAGGTCAGAAATCTTATTGTCAGGAATTTCTTAGAGGTTAACAGTAAAGATTATGGCATATCAGCAATGGAGAAACTTGCAAAGACTTACGATGCGGAAAAGGTTCTGAATGTGGCAAGTTATGCGCATATGTATGTATTTGAATTTGATGGAAAAATAATTGGAACAGGTTCTATATCAAGTTTTTGGGGAAGTGAAACAGAAAGTATACTTTTGTCCATTTTTGTCCTTCCGGAATTTCATGGAAAGGGTGTTGGAAGAAAAATCATAAATACATTAGAAACGGATGAATTTTATGTAAGAGCAAGCAGAATTGAGATACCGGCATCCATTACAGCAACGGAATTTTATAGAAAATTTGGATATGATTACAAAAATGGTGTTAAGGAATTGGATAATGAGCATCATTACAGATTGGAAAAGTTTAAGGAGGCAGGGTTGAAATAACAACAGATAATCAATTATTTTTATTTATCCTTGCAGAAGCATTAGTTCTTATATTAGGATACTATCTAAGGAAAGTACCCATGACAGGGCGTTAAGCGTCCGGGGGACGCTTGTTTAGCGCCGACCGGAGCGGAGCGTAGAGGTAGCCTCCCGAGTTTTATGATACCGGGCAACCGGAATACATAGGAAGGGGTGCTAGGTGCCAGTGGCACCTGCTTAGCACCGACCGAAACAGAGTGTAGACGTGGCGCCGATGACGGCTTATGAGATCATTTCGATTTTCATTGGGATATTAGCATTGCTGATGTCATTTGGTAGCTTGATTGTAGCGTTGCTTGCCTTTCTCGATAAAGAGGAAAGCTCTTCGAGGAAGAGCATGCGAAAATAAAAATGCCTATCCTGTCTGATCCACAGGATAGGCGGTGTCCTTAAGGACATTCATTAACCTAAACTCGGAGCATCCACCTTTGGAGTGGGTGCTTTCTGTTTAATTAGATATTATCATCTTATGTCTGATAATTCAAGAGGTTTCACTAATTTGGATAATTTTTTACAGTAAGGCGGTCAGTCCCTTTTTTGACAACCATATTGTCATCAAGCAGATGTTGCTTGATTTCTTCGATATTTTCATTGATATGCTGCAAACTGTCAGCATACTCTTCTTCTGAATATTCATCTTTAGCATTTAGCATTTTTTCACGAATTTCCAAAGCTTTCATATAGGTACAAAGTTTTTTATTGATGAGATTGTTCTTAAAGGACAGCTTAACAGTAGCAGGTTTGAAATTGCCCTAATCGTCCTTATCTGCCTCAAATTTCATATCGATCTGGTCGTCTAGTTTAAACAGTAATGATAATACATCAGAAACTGTTTCTATATCAAAATCAGCATTGTGAAAGAAGATTTGTATACGGCATATTATGCGGTGTCGGAGAATGAGGAGATTGTTGCTGACAGGGATGTTGAGATACCGGGGATGGAAGAGGAGGCTGTGTTTGAGGAAGATGTGGCTGTTGAGCCGGAGACGAATGTTGTGGTAATGTATCCAGACAATAATCAGAATGAAATAGGTATACAGAAAGAGCAAACAGATAGTGCGAGAAAACAACAGACTGATTTAGATGGCATAGGAATACCAGAGATTCTTAATTTGTCTGATGTGAATATGGCAAGAGTTGGTGAAAGTATAACTGATGTAAAAGGTAAAAGTGAATTTGTGGAAACTAGAGAAACTGAATCAGTGGACAAAGCTGGCTGGATTGTCAGGAGAATATCAGAGCTTGGTGGTTATGAGAATATTAGTGATTCTGTTAAGGCTGATATATTCGGATTTGATATTGCTGATATTAGTGGAAGCATAAGACTGTTCTCTGATGTGATGAAACGGCTGGGGATAAAGCTTGATGGAGATGAGCTTTATGAGGAGTTTCAGAGGATTTATGATGAGAGTATCAATAGAGATGCTGATAAAGAAAAGGTAAGAGATAAGATAAGGAATAGGGGCAGAGGAAGATAATTCCTCTGCATATCCCCGGTTCACTTTACACAGCCGAATTATATATTGAAAACTAGGAAACAATCGCAAGATATTGCGATTGTTATTGATGATGTGGTGATTCTGTGATATCATATAAAAACATGGGGCATGAAAGCGGAGGTCAAAATGAAAGTATTGGTAATGAATTGTAGTCCTGTAAGAAATGGAGCAACAGCAGAAATTGTTAATATAGTTACTGCTCGTCTGGAAAAGAAACATGATGTTAAAAACATATGTATTGATGATTATGAGATAAAATTTTGCAAAGGATGTAGAACTTGTCATAATACAGCAAAATGTGTTCAGAATGACGATGTTGATAGGATAATTGAGCAATATGAATGGGCTGATATAGTTATATCTGTGTCTCCATCATACTGGGCAGATATACCGGGACAATTTAAAGTTTTTATTGATAGATGCACTCCGTGGTGTAACACACATGAACCGCATGCCAAGATAAGTAGTGGTAAGAAGGGATATGTTATCGCATTAAGAACTGGACCGGGCATGAGGGAATGTGAGAGGATTATCGCAAGCATAGAACATTTCTATGGACATATGGAAATTGAGTGTTGTGACAGTCTTGGTTTATGCTCAGTGGAATATAAGGAAGATTTGGACTGTAGGAAAGAAGAAATTATAGAATTTTGTAACCAGATAGAGTAAGTGGTTTATTGTATCTTACAAATATTTCAGAAAGAGTTAAGGATAGGTGGTAAAATTGATTCGAAAAGCTACTTTAGAGGATGTTCCCCAACTTGTGAGCTTGGCAATTCAAATGTGGAAATCACACACAGTTGAAGATTTAACAAAGATTTTTTGCGAACATATAAGAAAAGGAAAAAATATTATTTTTCTTGCTATATCAGAGGAACATATAGTTGGATTTGCACAATGCGGATTAAGGTTTGACTATGTAGAGGGAACTGATTCTAGTCCGGTAGGATATTTGGAAGGCATTTTTGTTTTAGAAGAATATAAAAAAAGAGGTTATGCGAAAGAATTGTTAGGAGAATGTCAGAATTGGGCAAAGGATCAGGGGTGCCTTGAGTTTGCGAGTGACTGTGAGTTGGATAATGAAGATAGTCTTAAGTTTCATTTGAAAATGGGGTTTGCGGAAGCAAATAGAATTATTTGTTTTACGAAAAGATTAACAGATTTAGAGGAGTAGTATGTGATGGCGAAAAACTATGAATATAAAAAAGCAACCATAGCAGACATTGATGAACTTGTAAGGATTAGAATTATCGTCCTTCGTACTGCCAATAAACTATCGAATGATGTGGATATGTCATTGGTGGAAAAAGAATCCTATGAGTATTATAAGAACGCATTAGAAACTGGTGAGCATATTGCATATCTGGTGTATGATAACGAAACCTTTATTGGCGCTGGTGGTGTCAGTTTTTATCATGTTATGCCGACATATCATAATCCAACAGGTAAAAAGGCTTATATTATGAATATGTATACTGCACCGGCATATCGGAGACAGGGGATTGCATTTCATACATTAGATTTACTGGTAAAGGATATAAGGAAACAGGGCGTATCACAGATTACTTTAGAGGCGACAGAGATGGGACGACCAGTGTATGAAAAATATGGATTCGTAAAAATGGAAGATGAAATGGAGCTGATCAAATGACAAGAGTTTATTTCGTGCGTCACGCACAGCCGGAACACGAATGGGAAGAAGACAGGACAAGACCTTTGACGGAAGAGGGTAAGAAAGATTCTGCAATTGTGCTGGAATTTTTGAAGGATAAGAAAATAGATGCGTTTTATTGTAGTCCGTATAAACGTAGTATGGATACCATTGCAGAGGCAGCAGATTTTTTCACAAAAGAGATTATAACAGATGAGAGATTGAGGGAGCGCGAAAAAGGACCTGATGGAAACAATCACGGAATGTTCCAGAAACGATGGGCTGATCATAATTATCATGAAGAAGGTGGAGAGTCCATTGCTATGGTGCAAAAACGTAACATAGAGGCACTGAATGAGATTTTATCAGATAATACGGATAAAGATATTGTTATAGGAACCCATGGTACTGCCCTTAGTACGATATTGAATTTTTATGATAGTAATTTTGGCTGTGAAGATTTTCTGCGAATTATAGATTGGATGCCATATATTATCGAACTGGACTTTGAAAGCAGCTGTAACGAAATGGAATCTGAATGTCCAATTTACAGTTTTAAGTTGATTGCCAAACAGGAACATTGTTATATAGAGAAGGAATTTAAGGGGAAGCAGCGTGAGGATAAAAAGTAATATTGTTTTATCTAAGGAAGGATTGTAGTTATGCAATATGCAAGAAAATTAAGAAAAGGTGACAAAGTAGCGATTGTAAGCTTGTCAAGTGGAATGCTTGGTGAAGAATTCTGCAGTCATAATATTGAGATTGGCGTAAAGAGATTAAAAGAATATGGTTTGGAGCCGGTATTTATGCCAAATGCTTTGAAGGGTATTGAATATTTGCAAACTCACCCGCAAGCAAGGGCGAAAGACCTAAAAGATGCATTTCTGGATAATTCTATTGCAGGGATTATTTGTGCAATTGGTGGTGATGATACATACAGACTTTTGCCGTATCTAATGGAAGATGAAAAGTTTATAAAGGCGGTAGAGGAGCATCCAAAATTATTTACAGGATTCTCAGATACTACGATCAATCATTTGATGTTTTATAAACTGGGCTTGTCTACTTATTACGGACCAAACTTTATTTGTGATTTGGGAGAAATTGCAGATGAAATGTTACCATATACCAAAAGGGCATTTGAGAGTTATTTGGAAGGTAATGAATCTGATGAAATTATATCCAGTGATACTTGGTATGAAGAAAGAGAAGATTTTTCAAGAGCTGCAATAGGAACAAAAAGAAAAGCTCATAAGGAAGAACGTGGGTTTGAACTTCTCCAGGGAAGTGAAATTTTCCAAGGAGGATTATTAGGTGGATGTTTGGAAAGCCTTTATGATGTATTGACCAATAGCAGATATGAAGATGAAAAGGAAGTTTGTGAAAGATATGATCTGTTTCCAAATAAGGAAGAGTGGATTGGGAAAATTCTATTTATAGAAACCTGCGAAGAAAAACCGACTCCTGAATTGTTTGAAAGAGAAGTGTTATTACTGAAAGAAAAGGGAGTATTCGACGTGGTAAATGGTGTATTAGTTGGAAAACCACAGGATGAAGCTTATTATCAGGAATATAAAGATATTCTTATTAGAGTGATAGATAATGAGAAACTTCCGATTGTTTATAATGTGAATTTCGGACATGCTATGCCACGATGTGCGTTACAGTATGGTGCTGTTGCAAAGGTAGATATGAAGCAGAAAAAGATTTATGTGAATAGGTAGGAACGAATATTATGGCTGTATCATATAACAAATTATGGAAATTATTAGTGGATAAAAAAATGAGCAAATCTGATTTGCGTAAAAAGGCAGAAATTGCTCCTAACACGATGACAAAATTACGTCGTGATGAAGAAGTAAGTCTTACAATCTTAAGTAAGATATGTAAGACTCTAAATGCAGATTTTGGCGATATTGTGGAATATGTACCGGATGCGGAAATTTGGGATTTGTATGATGAAAATAGGGAACTTCTTGGGAAGGACCATGTTAGAGGTGAGCAGTTACCGATAGACGGATACCATCTGGTGGTGCATGTATGGATTCGCAATTCAAAGGGAGAGTATCTGATTTCGCAGCGCTCGGCAAACAGACCAACATTTCCGCTGATGTGGGAATGTGTAGGTGGCTCGGTTGTGAAAGGCGAGGATAGCCTGTTAGGAGCAATCAGAGAAGCAAAAGAAGAAGTTGGTGTTGATTTGAATCCGGAAAATGGACAAGTTCTTTTTACAAAGACACGAAAAATCATAGAGGGTAAAATCTTTAATGATATTATGGATGTTTGGCTATTTGAATATGATGGAGAGGTTGATTTGAGTAATGCTACAACAGATGAAGTGGCGCAGGTTGCGTGGATGCATCGGGAGCAAATTAAGGAACTGTTTGAACATAATATGTTTGTGGAGGCGTTGGAATACTTCTTTACAGATGTGGATAAATAGATGTTTGTATATGGAAATTTAGGTAGAGGAATATAGCAGGAGGACTTATGATAAATAAGATTGTAATGAAAAATGTTGCCAGTTATAAGGCGGAAACAGTTCTGGAAACGGATAAAAAAGTTAATTTGATATATGGTTTAAATGGGACGGGTAAAAGTACATTGTCTAGTTATTTGTATGATATGACAGGTGAACCATACAGAGAATGTAGGGTTGAAGGCTTGGGTAATACAGATAAAGTATTGGTGTATAATCAGAAATTTATAGCTGATAATTTTTATGAGACAGAGGAAATACAAGGTATTTTTACATTATCCAAAAAGAATAAAGAAGTAAAGAAAATTGTGGATGAAGCTAAAATTAAATTAAAAACTCTGATAGAAAATCAAAGCATGATTGAAAAGGAAAGGGAGGAACTTGGGGATAAGTATCAAAAGCAATTGTTGGATTTCTATAAAGAAGTTTGGAAAATAAAAACTGAATATACTGGTGGAGACCGTGTCTTGGAGTATTGTCTTGAAGGATTAAAAGGTAAGCAAGAAACATTGTTTAATTATCTGGTAGGTATATCTTTGGATGAGGACATTAACTATTCTGTAGATGAGTTAAAGAAAGAGGCACAAGAGTTAAAAGGTGATCTGAAAAAAGAAATATTGATAAAGAAAATTTCCTTTATGGTTGAAGAAATGGAAAAGTCTTCTTTGTTAGAAAAAATCATAGTTGGAAATAAAAATAGTTCGGTTGCCACATTGATTGAAAAGCTTGGAAATTCAGCCTGGGTAAGTGAAGGTTTAGAATATGTGCATGATGAAGATGAAATTGCACCGTGTCCGTTTTGTCAACAAGATACGATTTCAAAAGAGTTGTTGTCACAAATAAAAGGCTATTTTGACGAGAGTTATCAGAATGATATAAGAAGTATTGAAACTCTTTTGAGTAATTATCAGAAAAGAATAGAGAAAGGAATTACTCAAATAGAGGAACTAAGAAACAATCGATTTATAGAGGAGTATACGAAAGAAACGGAGATTTGTTTATCCAAAATTGTAAAGGTAACAACTGAAAATATTAGCTTATTAAAAGAGAAGATTAAAACACCTAGTTTGGTGGTTAGTATATCCTCATTGAATGAATGTGAAAAAGAAATAAATGCTATTATTGAAAAAGCAAATGATAAAATTAAAATATACAACGAAAAAATTGATAATGTTCAGGAAAGTTTAAAAATAATTAAGAGTAAATTCTGGAAATTGATGAAGAAACAATATTTTTCTGTGTTTACATTATATGAAACTGTTAAGAATACCTATATGAAAGACAAAGAAGAGTATAAAAAGAAATTTGAGCAAATTGTAAAAGATGTTAATCTACAGCAGGCGATTATTGCTGAAAAGCAGAAGGAAACCGTTAATATAGACGAGGCGGTAGAGAATATAAAACAAGGCTTAGTAGATATCGGAATTACAGATTTTACTATAGAAAAGTATTCAGAGGAAAATGCTCTATACCGATTAAAAAGAGAAGATGGTAGAGGAAATGTTTTTAAAACGCTCAGTGAAGGAGAAAAGATGGTTATTAGTTTCCTCTACTTCATGGAATTGTGTAAGGGTGAAACAACGATCGAATCTTCTACAACAGGGAAAATTGTTGTAATTGATGATCCGATTTCGAGTTTGTCTCATATATATGTATTTAATATTGGTAGATTAATCCATAATGAATTTTTACGGACAAAAAAGTATGAACAAATATTTGTTCTTACACATAGTTTGTATTTTTTCTATGAATTGACTAATACAAATCATAAAGAACGTGAGGAAACGCAAAAATTAATTAGACTATGTAAAAATGCAGACGGAAGTTCTTTTGTATCCATGAAATATGAAGAAATTCAAAATGATTATCAAGCATACTGGCAAATTGTAAAAGATAGGGCACAAGCACCTGCGTTAATAGCAAATTGCATGAGAAACATAATTGAGTATTTTTTTAATTTTGTCGAAAAGCTTGATTTTCCACAGGTCTTTCAAAAACCAGAATTACAGGATATAAGATTCCTTGCATTTAATCGATATATGAATAGAGAATCACATTCAAAGGGACAAAATATATTTGATATTAAAGAGTTTGATTATGATAGCTTTAGAGATGCATTCAAATTGGTTTTTGAAATAGAAGGATATCCGGAACATTATCAAAAAATGATGAAATAAAGTCATAAGACAATCATGTCTATATAAGAAAGAGAGGCATTGAATGATACCATTAAAAATAGAAACATTATTAGAAGGTCGTGTTGTCGAGCACGATCGTGTAGAATATAAAACAGGTTGGAATCCAAATGATATTATTCATTCCATATGTGCCTTTGCCAATGATTATGATAATACTAATGGTGGTTATATTGTGATTGGTGTAGAAGAGGAAAAAGGAATGCCAGTATTTCCGCTGATGGGTGTTCCAAAGGAAGAATTGGATACTATCCAACAGGAAATATTTCAGTATTGTAATCAGATTGTCCCACGATATATTCCAAAAATAGAAGTGGTTGATTACAAGAAACAAGGAAACTTTTTAATATATTTATGGTGTTCGGCAGGTGATAGTGGTCCTTATCAGGCACCGAAGTCTGTGTATGTTGAAAAGGGGCAAAAGGCAGATAAGACAATGAAATACTGGATTAGACCAGCCTCTCTTACAACCTATGCAAAACAGGATGAAATATCAGAATTGTTTGATAAATTCAATTCGGTTCCGTTTGACGATAGGGTAAATAGAAGAGCAACAATTGATAATATCAGAAGAGGTTATCTTGAGGATTTTATTCGCAAAAGTAATAGTAGTTTGGTGGAGGAACTTAATAATAGTTCATTAGAAGATTTATTACTTGCACAGGAAGTCGCAAATGAGACAGATACGGAATTAGATATTAGAAATATTGGCGTATTGATGTTTACAGAACATCCGGAAAAATTAATTCCTGGGGCATACATTGAATTGATTAGATTCAATACAAAAGAAGCAGAGGCGTCTGATGATTTCACGGAAAAAACATTTACGGGTCCGATATGGAAACAGGTTCAGGATGCTTTAGAGTATATAAAAGCAACAATTCTTGAACAAAAGGTTATAAAAGTGCAAGGACAATCGGAAGCGATAAGATATTTTAACTACCCATATAATGCTTTGGAAGAAGCTCTTGTAAATGCAGTTTTTCACAAATCATATCGGGAAGCTGAACCGGTAGAAATTCGTATATATGTAGATAGTATTCAAATACTAAATTATCCGGGACTTGCAAAATGGATTAATATAGAACGTTTTGCAGCAGGTAAGGTAAAGGGAAGAAAGTATCGTAATAGAAGAATTGGTGAATTGTTTAAGGAAATTGATTTATCTGAGAAGAAAGGCACGGGTATTCCAACGATATTAAGAGAATTAAGACAAAATGGTTCACCAGAGCCGGAATTTGAGATGGATGAAGACAGAACCTATTTGAATACGATTATTCATATTAGGGATGGATTTGAAAATAAAGTGGCAATGTCCGAATCAATGTCCGAATCAATGTCCGAATTAATGTCCGAATTGGAAAGAGCCAGAATGCAGGTTGTTTTAGGGTATTTGAATGGAAATAAAAAAATAAACAGTGTTATTGCGGCAGAATTGTTGGGCGTTGAGGTAAAGACAGCAAGTCGTTTGTTGTCAAAAGCAGAAAAACTAGAGATTCTTAAAGGAGATGGGAAGACAAAGAATAAAGTGTATTGTGTATTATAATACTAATTAAATTTAGGTTTTACAGGAAGGATGAAGATATGCAAGACAAACAAGGTAAAGAGATTGTAGACAGTCAAGGAAATACTTATAAAAGTACACGAGATAGTAAGGTCAAGCAATTTTTGAAAGATAATGTATGGAATATTTTGGGCACTGGTTTAGCTGCGTTTATTACTTTAGTAGGAACAATGAATTTGGTAATTTCAAAGAGCTTTTCTGTTTCATGCTCAAGTTTTTATGGGATAGATGGAAAGTATTTTAGTGGAACAGAAATGTTTGAAAATAAATTGATTTTTGTTCTATGTGCATTTCTTATGTTTGCTTATCCCTTCATATTTTCGTATATAAGTGAAAAAATTAACAGCAAGATATATGTGATACTGATGTTCCTTTTTACGGTGTGTGTTTTGTTTGTTCAAAATATATTATATACAATTAACTTGATAGAAATTATTCCTTGGACATGGTTGAGAAAAATTGTAGATAATTATGTGACAATTATAGTGTTTTTAATTGTGGACGTAATGATAGCATATTTTATAATAATCAGGAATTTCTTTTGGAAAAATAGAAAATATAATAAAGTTGAAAAGATAGTATTATCAATAGCGCTGCTGCTATATGTTATGAATGTAGCAACAGGAATTGCAATAAAAATGGACTATGAAATTAGTGACAAGAAATCATATGAGGTTATTGAACAGAATAGAGCTATAGTATCGAATTATAATGGCAAATTTGTGGTTATGGACTGCGAAATACAAGGGGAAACGATTGTTTTAAAAAAAAGAACATATAGTTTGGAGGAGATGACAGGAGTTTCAATTACATATCATAAATATGAGAAAGTAATCTGTGAATAAAATAACCAGTCCCAACAAGTGTGTATGGAGGGATTGGTATAGGTATTAATTAAATTCATTCATAGCATCCACATAATCCTGCAATCCATTTTCCTTCATTGCAAGCTCGGCATACAGCAGAGGTGTTTCCTTTGCTAGCCGGTAAAGATACACAACATCGTTCGGGTCGTCAAAAGTAACGGAGGAATTACATTCTTTACAACGGATAATAAGAACAGAATTCTCGCCGGTATTGATAATGATGGAGTCTGTGGCAGGCGCATACATACCAAATTGATAATCAAGATTATTGTTCATGGGACTCTCCTTCCCACAGATACTTAGCACCATCAAGCAGGTCAATGATGGCTGTAAGCAGATTGTTATAATCGGTCTGTAGTTCTTTGATTTCATCGTTTGTAGGAAGACTGTTTAAAGCTTGATGTTCACAGCATTCAATAAATGATTTCTGCATTTCAAGTAATTGTAGATACAGAGCATTAATAGTCTGCACAAGAGGATATATAGTTTCTTTCTTGCCGACAACGCAGATGCGGTTATAGATGCAGGAACGGACAAAGTAATCTTTCTTCATCATGCCACTGGCAAGAATGCGGGATTCGATTTGCTTGCGTTCAGCATCGCTTATTCTAAAACTTATAGTTGGATGTTTGTGTTGATTGCTCATAGAAAAGCTCCTTTCATAGTGGGTGTGGCAGCAGGCACAGTGAAGTACCCTCAAGACACATTTGATTATTTGTTTTTAGTAGTAAAAGTAGATTATATCTGCAATGGATTTCATAGGAGCAATAGGGAAGTATTGCAACTAATTTGCTGCTAAAGTTTTTGAAAACGATATGAAAAGAGTAACATTTGATGAAATAGATTTGGTGAAATGTCGCATCAAATCAGCATTTTTGATTTGATGATACTTCCTTTGGGAAGAGTTAGAATAGTACGGAATTACATATATTATTTGATATGGAGGGTAGTCTTTACGATTTCCTGTTATGTTTCAAATTTTATTGATTGTAATTCTTTTGTTGTCATGAGAAAGTATAAAATATAAAAAAATGAGAACTATGACTAAATAGATTTAGAAAGGAAATATGTGTAAAAGTATGAATGAAGTAGTATATCACTATTGTAGTGTTGATACATTTTTTAATATTATCAAAAATTCAAGTATATGGCTTTCTGATATTGCAAAATCAAACGATTATCAAGAGTGTATAAGATGCAGAGAATTTGTAAATAAGGGGATGGAAGAATATCTGAGAGATGATGTTGAAGCATTAAAAGCATGGAGTGTTTGGTATGAGGAGGGGGTACATATTGATTTTTCAATGAAAACATTTTGTGTTTGCTTTTCTGAAAGTAAAGATAAATTAAGTCAATGGAGAGGTTATGCGCAGGATGGGAAAGGAATAGCAATTGGTTTTGATAAGGCAATTTTTGAAGAACTAAATCAGATAAGTGAATTTCATACTGCTTTTGGAAAAGTGATTTATGATAACCTACAGGAATATGTTCAGGGTATAATTGCAGACAATATAAAAAAATTAGAATATAAGGGGGGTGGGACATGTTGCACTTGAGTTAAGTCAAAATTATAGAATGCAGTTTCCATTTGTAAAAAATCCGGGTTTTAAAGAGGAGAAAGAATGGAGAGCAGTAGTATGTTCTCCAATAGGACACTATAACATACCAAGTTCAAAAAATATTCTTTTTTCTAAGGTTAAATATAGAACAGCAAATAATAAATTGATACCATACATAGAAATGAACTTTGAAAGAGTTAAAAAAAGTATTATCAAGGAAATATTTATTGGCCCTAAATCAGAAGTGGAAATTGAAGATATAGTTAATCTCTTGAGTTTTTATGGATATTATGATGGTATAGAGGGAGGATATAATTCGCAGCAACCAATTGCTATCAAAAAATCAAGCACGACGTATCGATGAGAAAGGTATAGGTAAAAGAAAAATTGGGGGCATATGATAAATAAGAATTTTAATTAATGAATACCGAAAGATGACAGATAAGTGATACCCAAGATGATACTGAAATAATACTCAAGATGATACTTAAGGTGATTCTTAAGATAATTGATTAAAATTTATTTGGATTAAATAGATCAAATAATTATATATTAGTCCAAAGTAGAAGAAAAGATGCAGATAAACAGCGGCTTTTCTGCTTAGACTAAAGATAGAATTAGCTCAAGATTGAAGCCAATAAAATGTGGAAGTTATAGGAAGGTGAATGCAATGACGATTGAAGAAATTTTATCAAAGGAAGAAAATCAGACATTTGATAGAAAAAGTATAAATATTTCTCCTAAGGATTTAGCAATACCGATTGTTGCATTTGCTAATGCGGATGGTGGAGATATTGCAATAGGTATAACCGATAAGACAAAAAGAATTGAAGGCATTGATTTTGAAACAAAGAAGATAAATGAACTTCTAAGAGTGCCATTTGATTTCTGCAATCCGACTATTAAAGTCAGAATAGAAAAAGTTCCATGCGTCAATGAAAAGGGAAGAGAGAATCATGTGCTTGTAATGAATATTGACGCAAGTCCACAGGTGCATGCAAATCAGGCAGATGATGTATTCTTAAGAGTTGGTGATAAATCTAAATTACAGACTTTTGAAGAACGCCTTCAGCTTAATTATGACAAGGGAGAACGTTACTTTGAAGGTAAACGCTCCATCTGATGTACCTTGACTTTTGAAAGACCGCAGTTTAGCGGTCTTTTTGTATTCTGATATATTCTGGCAGCGTTAGTGACCATGGAAGAAGATCTTCCAGAAATGAGCGGTCTGTATCATTCTTTGGACATGGCACCATCAACAGCAGCTTGTATTTCTTCGATAGGAGTTTTACATCTGCCATCTACAAAAGGTGCAACATCAAAAGTTTCACCAGGGTGTTGTAAAATCTGTTCTGTAATAGAACGAGAAGATTTAACAAATATATCGGAAAAGACATCATCCAGTTTTAAGTTAGAAACAGTAAGGCAGTTGTGGGCACGATTCTTCTCACAGGTAATCATACAAGTGAGTTTGAAACGGTATCTTACCAAATCCCTTAATTCACGGATGTCAGCAGGTGGAATAAAGGAAGGTTTAACCATTCCACACATATATAAATCACAAATCCATTTAGCATCTTTGCGGTCAGTCTTGTTGCCTTTTTGAGGCTTGGTATATTTGGGGTGGGAAAGAGTAACCCAGATGTTATTCTTGTCCAGAACATTAAAAACAGGGATCCAGTACTTACCGGTAGATTCTATGCAGACATCCGTACAGTTGTATTTAGAAAGCCAGTAACACAGCTCATTCAGACCTTTGGTGAAGGAAGAAAAGAGGGCTTCTTTATACTCGGTACGTTTCAGGGAATCTGTTATGCCGATATATGCATAAATCCATGTTTTGTGGACACCAAGACCACAGCAGTTATTTTTGAGGATTTTAAAGGATAATAGAAGTACCTCCTGATGAATTATTATTATAAAGCTGACAGTGACTGGTCATCCGGCAAAATCGAGTCGACTTTGTAAGGGATAAGTTTACGGGCTACGTTATGCGCCAATCATTGATGCTTTAACGGATGACCGACAACAAATAAAAATGCGAGGTCGCCGCTATACAGCCCCGCCACTCACATCCACGTGTTCTGTAGTGTGTCAGCCTTATAGGTAAATAATATCAGAAGGAATATAAATTAGAAAAGCGAAAGTCAGCCAAGATGTTTCATGACGTATTGGTGCATTTCGCAGAAAGGAGGATTATAAATATGATAAGAAAACAAAGACATTTCCAGTATTTATTAATTATGATAAATCGGATGATATTAGTGACACAACAAAATATGAGGATCATTTTGAACCAGGATTTAGGGATCGATTGATAGCAATATCAAAATCGGGAAGGAGCCTGCAATCTGAGGATGTACAGAATTTTCTTAAGGCTAAAGAGAGAGGAATTAGAGTAGAACTTTTTGTACGAAAGAATAAGGACGATAAGATTTCTAAGGAATTTTATTATCTTGGGCATATGACGGCTAGTGGAAATACTAAGGAATTTACAATGCCAAATACACAGAAAACAGCAGTTGAGATAGAGTGGATACTTGATGTTCCTGTGCGTGAGGATATATATGAGTATATTGTAAATTCATAAATATTATGTATATGTCAAAAGTATAAAAAGTCGTTTGTGCTTGCAGAAAAAGACTTTTTTACTTAATTTATTGCATTAAATCACGATATTAAAAGAAAGAAGGAAAGTGAGATAATTAGTTTTATAATTGTCACACAAGAATTATATGAAAACAGTTAAAGTAGTTGCAGCAGTAATAAAAGAAGTTAATGATAAGGGGGAGCCTATTATATTCGCAACGCAGCGCGGGTATGGAGAATTCAAGGATGGCTGGGAATTTCCAGGAGGAAAAATAGAGGCAGGAGAGACACCACAGGAAGCATTAAAACGAGAGATTATGGAAGAATTAGATACAAAAGTTAAAATAGGAAATTTAATAGATACAATTGAATATGATTATCCCAATTTTCATCTTTTAATGGATTGTTTTTGGTGTGAGATAGTAAGCGGAGAATTGAAGTTAAAGGAACATGAAAATGCAAAATGGCTGACTAAGGAGCATCTTGATGAGGTTGAATGGCTGCCGGCAGATGTTATTTTGATTGATAAAATAAGAATGGATATGTAGGAGGATTTCACTAATATAATAAGTTTCACTACACGAGTGAAAGCGGGGATATAAGTGGATATTTTATTTAAAAATGATGATTTTGTATTTTCGTACAGAGTTGGCGGTATATTGATACATAATGATAAAATCTCGTTACAGCATCCAAAGAATGATGATTATGCTATTATTGGCGGACACGTTGCAGCTATGGAGATAAGCATGGAAACTCTTAAACGGGAATTTTAAGAAGAGCTTCATACAAAGATAGAGGTAGATAATCTGTTGGCAATCGGAAAAATTTATTTTCCATGGGGGAAGACCCTGTCATCAGATATGCTTATATTATAATGTGCATCTGGTGAATGATAATATTCCATTAGATGGAGTGTTTTATGGATATGATGAGCTGGATAATGAAAGAATTGATTTGGATTTCTGTTGGGTTTC
>ERZ1106919.1247-NODE-1247-length-17260-cov-3.229003_pt1 | contig 17260 bp, 13 predicted proteins | sample MGYA00403654_ERZ1106919 | MGnify/ENA primary metagenome ERZ1106919 (study PRJEB35170, sample SAMEA104062450) | human gut metagenome | biome: human gut; feature: human-associated habitat; material: faeces | place: Denmark | collected 2012-10-08 ... | reverse complement strand
CAGCATTCTCCATCTGGCTGAGCAATGCATGGTTCACAGAAATAACACCCAGATCTTTAGAATAATATAAAAATCTTTTCCGCTCAAATTTTTCAAATGGATTTGTAAGCATATTTCTGCAGATTGCTTTGCGATCCTGAAGCATTTCTGCATTATACGGGCATGTTTTACGATCTACTGGAAGACCCTTGTCAATTCTATTTTGATAAAACGCAATATAATTATCTAATACTTTCTCTATATCAGCATCTCCAATTATATTCATTACCTTTATAAGCGACAATATAAATGGCATTTTATAAGATAAGGAATAATCGCGTTCTTCTAAAAATTCAAAGAAATCCTCTTTAATCGTTGTGTCATTATGTTCTTTTATCTTTAACTCTTTACGATATTTTTCTACGTCCTCCGGACTAAATAAATAGACCGTTTTGCTTCCAAACTTATACTTTATGCTTGGAGTAAGTTTTTCCTTCTTTATCCAGCTTGTAATCGTTCCGGTGCTGACAAAATATTCTCTTGCAAGCTGTTCCTGGCTTAAATAATTTCCATACTTATCCTCAAATGAATCAATATCAACTTCTGATATCCGTTCTATTCGTTCTTCTATTCCGTCAATTACAATCAATTCTCCCGGATGATAATCTGTTTTTGTAATATCTCCAAACGGAACATAATACTGATTTGCAAAAATCGAATGCATATTGCATGCTTTCACCATAGCTCCATATTCATCCACAACGTCAATTACAAAAACATTCTTTTTTATATCTGTTTTTCTTAACCCCCTCCCTATCTGTTGCAGATAAAGCACTTTGGATAGTGTTGGACGGGCCATCACCAAAATCCCGAGTTCCGGATAATCCCATCCCTCTGAAATCATATTGCAGGCACATAAAAAACGGATTTTCTTTTGCTTAAACTCATCCATCACTTCTTGCTGATTCCGCGTTTGCCCCGTATAGCTCGCTGCTGAAATTCCGGCCTGATTCAATAATTTTGCCATTTCCTTTGCATGTGCTATATTTACGCAAAAAACAACACCCTGCCGTTTCCCAGCATCACCTTCTGTAAAATATTCTTTCAATACATTTACAATCAAATCATTTCTGGAAGTAACGCGGATTCGTTTTTCCAAATCAGCATTTACATAATCTTTTCCATTGAATCTTATCTGTGAAAGGTCAATATTCGTTTCAATTCTATATACATTTGCCGTCGCAATAATTCCCTGTTTCATTGCATCCGTCAAAGACAATGAGGTTGAATATGTTCCAAAAACAGTTTCCAATTTCTTTTTATCCGGTCTTTGGTCAGTAGCAGTAATCCCTATCATAAACTCTGTATCGAAATATTGAATTACCCGCTTAAGGACAGGCGCCACCGCATGATGTGCCTCATCAACCACCAAATAATTATAATAATCGGCAGGAAATTCTGTATAGTGCCTTGCTATGTATGCATAAGTTCGTATTTCAATTTTATCAACCAATTCCGGCAATTCCATTTCAATTCTTTTCTTCCAGTCTAAAAGAATATCAATTCCCGGAGCCAAAATAAGTGCTTTAAAAGTTTTCCTATCCTTTGCAAAATCTCTTATATCTTCTTCTACTATTCTAGATTTTCCTGATGCAGTAGGCAATACAATTAAAAAAGCTTTTATTCCCGATCTTCTTCTGCTCTTAATTTCTTCCAAACTGATCTTTTGATGCTCATATAATTCAACCTTTCTATCGATTTTAAGTCCGTCATCAATAAATCTAGACGTATCTTTTCCCAAAAACTGTTTAATGTCATCTTCGATCCGCTCACCAAAAGCACAATCTTCTGTAGAGAATCGGTATAATTTAATTCCCCAAAGTGTACACGTATTCTGTTTTTTTAACTGCTTTCTGTACTTTTCTTCTCCAATAATCTGTGGATGATGATAATTAACCCCGTTTTCCTCGATCGCATACTTTCCATCTTTTGTTCTAACTAAGTAATCCAGGAAATAGTTTTTTCCCTTTTCATCACATATGCCATACTCTCTTGTTAAATATTTAAGTGCATTCATCCCATATGTGCTTGTAAAATTTTGTTCAAAATGAAATTCTAATGGCGATACATCCGCCTGTTCCCCGCGATCTCCGATTTTTATTGTATAATCAGCGGGTATCGCAGTCTCAGCATTATAAAGATATCTGTCAACCGTCTCTCGTTCATATCCCAAAAAACGAAAAACTCTTCTAAATTGATGTATATAGTTATTTTGTTTATCCGTAATCAGCATATATGAAAAAACAGGTTCTTTCTTTTCATGATTGCATATGTCATCGTCGATGATAATCATATCAATACCATTATCATAAAAGCAGGACTTTCCCCCATTTGGATAAAGCACTTGCTCTCTCAAAGAAAAATCTGTATGCTGCGCTAAGAATCCTTCTTTCTCAATATTAGATTCAACCATTTTTCTTTATTTCTCCCCGGTCGTACATCCGTTGAAATCCACTTTTCTTCTATATAAATCTCAGGAACTTCTTTTATAAAATCCGAAAATGTTTCTATTGTAAAATCTGTAAAATATCTCCCATTCCTCTCTCCTTCAAAGTTTCCATATTTGAAAGAGGTATAAATAATGCCATTCGAACGTAATGCATCTCTCATCTTAAAAAATACACGTTTTAATATTTCTTTTGGAAGATGCAATATAGAAGAGCACGCCCATATACCATCATAACAGTCCTTCCCATTCAATTCTTCAAACAACATTCTCCGGACTTGGATTCCAGTATATTCACTGGCCGCCTTACACATTTCTTCAGAACCATCTATGGCTGTTACGGTCAAACCTGCATTCAAAAAACATTTCGTATCGCGCCCTGAACCACAGCCAAAATCAAGTACATTTTTCCCAGGCAATTTGTTTATAAATTTATCCTGTATTTCTTTAAAATCAACATCCACTGTAGTAGACACAAATTGTTTTACATGTTGATTATAATATTCTATCGTACTATTATCCATATCTAACCAGATACCCTCTTCGCATCCATCTCTTCTTTAAATATTAATATTCTTCAAATACTCCTCAACATTCCAATACTGCACCCCATCCATCTCCCGATTCTCCCCACGATAAAGAACCGTTCTTCCTGTAATAGGTCCATATCTATGTTCCGTCTGAACGCATTTTTCTCCATCTATCAGATGTCGGTATTGACCTCGAGCCGCCTCTTCACTGTGCTTGATTTCAAAAATCTGGCACGAGGCTGCTGCCGGATCAAATACTACCATGTCAAACTCGCCCACCAGAAATTGAAGCACAAATACTTGTTTTTTCGGATTTGCCATCTTCGTCTCGAGCAGAACGATATCTTCCAACATTCTCCCTTTGATCTCATTCAAAATCCGCTCCTGGACAGCCATTCGCTCTGGCAAGGATAGTTCTCCAAATGTTTCATCCAATAGCAAACTTCATGGGGATATATTTTTCTCTTCTTTTTTTATTTTCCGTCCAGCGACGATAAAAATATTCCCTGCCATTAACTGTCTTCTTGGCAACAGAACCGGACAGTAGCGCCGCAACCTGCTGTTCCAGAGCTCTTATACGAAGTTCAATTTCTGATTGAGTCATAGGTTCACCTCCCATGGTGAAAATAGATTGTTATATATAATTATAACAAATAATCCTATTCTACGTATTTTCTCTTTTCTCCCTCTCAATCTTCTCAAACAACCGCTCTATCCGACTCTTCTTCACCATCCTCTTTACCGTTCCCTTATCATGGTACTTAATATACTGAACTACATCATAGAAATGATCGGATAGTAGTTTTTGCTGATGGTATCCTTCCGTAAGCTTTTTCTTCTGCATTTTAAAAAAATCTGATGCACTTTGCCTATAATTTTCATGATAAAGTTTATGAACCTTTCCATCCCGCAGGTATACAATCCAGCTGGAGAATTCCGTTTTTATAAACACGACATCATTACTGATATTATATGTAACGCCAAATTGTTTACATATTTTTTCCATCTTTTCTTCCGTCAATGGAAGTTGACGCAAATACGCTATTTCTTTTTCTTCCTTTGAGAGTATTACCTTTTCATCCCATTTCAACTGATTCCATGTCAGTTTCGATGCGCATGCCTGACACATTTTAAACCCTATAAATATTGCGCTCTGTGGTCTGATTGTCGCATGATCAATTTTCATCTTCCGGGCATAATGGCACTCACTTGCATGCATTCTTTTGGTCTTAACGTTGGTAATTCGATAATCATCCGATGTCATGGAAGAATATTGTTGATAGGTTTCTTTAAAAAGCTGATACAGATAATTGGCATCATGTTTTGAATAATTCAAATAATTTGGCTCATATTCTATATCTGCATACTCCAATGCCTGGCTAAAACCAATCTTTCTTTTCCCATCGCTGGCGACAATGCTTAATATATCCTGCAAAATAATCACCGTATGCCGCCTCATAGAAAAGCCACACTGTTTCATCGTATATTTAAACAAGCTGTACATGTCCTTGTTCCATGTAACAATATACTTATAAGTAGGGAATGTCCGTACGACCCGCCCAAATATATCTTCTTTCGTATTTGCATTCATTATATTTTCCAACGTTGTATGATATAGCTTAAGCACGCCCTTATTTATATGGGTCGGATCGCTTAATCGAATTGCCTTGGAAAAAATCTTTTCTTTTTGTAAATCCTCATCTGCTGCTACAATGCCTATCTGGATCGGCTCTCTATATTTTATATCTTCCGTTTCAGAGATTTGATTCCATTTTAAATTTACAAATAGATACTCTGTTCCCACTATAAACATTCACCCCATAGATCGTTCCTAGTGCATAATCTCATATTTCTTCGCCATCTATTATAATAGCTCCTGCAAACTGTTCTCTTGTTTTATATAATACCATAGATGCCTGATTTCCGCGACCCCCAGCCATCACAAATTCACCTTCTCCCATCCTCTCTCCAAATACCCATTCATCTTCCGTTTCAGCTCCTGATTCTCCTCCGCCTCCAACAGCGGATCTTTATCCATTAATTTCTTCACTTCATCCGAAACTGCCTTCAATATATCTGCATCTGCAAATATATCTGCCAAATGGAATTCGAGATCGCCGCTCTGGCGGACGCCGAAGAGGTCTCCGGGACCGCGCAGTTTTAAGTCTTCGGAGGCGATGTAGAAGCCGTCATTTGACTTATTGAGAATATCCAGCCGCTTTCCGGCGTCTTCCTCGCCGGAGGCGTTGACCATGATGCAGTAGGACTGATCTTTTCCTCGACCGACACGGCCGCGGAGCTGATGGAGCTGCGCCAGACCGAAACGCTCGGCATTTTCGATCATCATAACGGTGGCATTCGGGACATTGATTCCGACCTCGATGACCGTGGTGGATACCAGCACATGAATCTCATTTGCCGCAAATGCTTCCATGATCGCATTTTTTTCTTTTCCCTTCATCTTTCCGTGCAGATATTCCACCCGGATCGACGGGGACAGGGCGCGGCGCAGCTCTTCGGTATAATCGATGACGTTCTCTGCCTCCAGCATCTCGCTCGGCTCGACCATCGGGCAGATGACGTATGCCTGACGGCCGGCGCGGACTTCATTTTCGATGAAACGGTAGGCATTCGGGCGAAATTCACGGTTCACGACACAGTTCTTGATCGGCTGCCGGTTTGCCGGAAGTTCATCGATGATGGAAATATCAAGATCCCCATATAAAATAATCGCCAGCGTCCGCGGGATCGGCGTCGCACTCATGACAAGCACATGCGGCTCGCCGCCTTTTTTGCTCAGCATTTCCCGCTGTGCCACTCCAAAACGGTGCTGTTCATCCGTGATTACCAATGCCAGATTGTCGTACACCACTTTTTCCTGAATCAGCGCGTGGGTTCCAATCACGATATCTGCCTCATGATTTTCAATCGACTCTCTGGCAAGCCTTTTTTCCTTCGCTGTCATCGAACCGGTCAGAAGCACCGGACGATATGTGACTCCCAGCGACGCAAACAATTCGGTCATCGACTCGTAATGCTGGCGCGCCAGTACCTCCGTCGGCACCATCAGTGCCCCCTGATATCCATTTGCCGCCGCCTGCAGCAACGCCAGAATCGCCACAATCGTCTTACCCGAACCAACGTCGCCCTGAATCAATCGGGTCATGATATGCCCGCCAGACAAATCGGCGTACACCTCCCGGATTACCTTTTTCTGTGCCCCGGTCAGAGCATATGGGAGGCGCTCTTCCACCGACGCCATTTCCCCAGAAAACGTAAATGGATATGCGCTCTTTTTATCTTCTTTTTTGTCTTTGAGCAGGCGCACTGACATCAGGAACATGAAAAATTCGTCAAACACAAGACGTTTCCGGGAAAACATCAGTTCTTCCCGGTTTGCTGGAAAATGGATGTGCTCCAGCGCATAGTTGATTTCCGCCAATCCGTACTTTTCCCGCAGACCAGCCGGCAGATATTCCCGTTCCATCTGGCGCATCGTGAGGGCTTCCGTGACTGCCTTTGCGATCGTCTTATTGCCAAGTCCCTTCGTCTGTCCGTAAACCGGCTGCATAGACGACACGACTTTCGCATACTGTTCCGGGCGGTAGATCTCCGGCTGCTCCATCGTAAGTCTTCCCCGTTTTTTTATCACACGGCCACGGAAAATAAAGCGTTCCCCCGCCTTGAGCGTCCCGCGCAGATAGGGCATATTGTACCATGCCAGCGCCAGTGTGCCTCCGCTGTCCCGCAATCCAGCCGTCGTAACCTGCAGGCGCGCTCCATACCGCACCACATCCGCCGTTTTTGCCAGGATTCCGCTGACTGCCGCGATCGTATCTTCCTTCAGTTCCGCGATCGGCTGCGGTTCCTTAAACTCGTCATAAGCACGCGGATAATAATGGAGCAGTTCTTCCACCGTTTCCACGCCTATTTTTTGAAATAACTTTGCCGTCTTTTCACCGATGCCCTTGACAGCGGTTATATTCTGCTGTTCCATTTATCTCCTCCTGCTTTTCAGAATATTCTCCGGAAAATCAGCCACGCGGACAGTTACCGGACAAAAAATCCGGGAATACATTGGAATGAAAGAGAGGCAGGACGCAGGGATCTCTCCCCTGACCTGCCTCATTTCATACTTATGAATTATTTTGTTTTATACGTCAAATGTTTTATCTGCGCCATCACATAGAAAATTCATTTTCTCGTTATCTGCATTTTCTCAGCCAATCGTGCAGATTCATTTAACGCATTTCAATCACTTTAAACGACCTAAATCTACTCTACCGAAATCATATAATAGTAAATCGGCTGCCCGCCATTCTGGCATTCAAATTCGCAGGATGTAAATTCTTTGCGGGCTTTCTCACAGAATGCCTCTGCGTCCTCTTCCGTGACATCCTCACCATAATAGATCGTCACAAGCTCAGACTCATCATCTACCATCTTACGAAGTGACTCCATCGCGGTCTCCTCGATATTCTTGCCAACTGCCAGCATGCCGCTGTCGCCGATCCCCATGATATCGCCCTCTGCAATCTCCATACCATCGATCGATGTATTGCGGACTGCGTAGGTAATCTGACCGGTCTTAACGTGGCTCATCTCCTCGGTCATCTGTTCCATATTTTCTTCCGCCGTCAGATCCGGAGCAAAATTAATCAGCGCCGTGATACCCTGCGGAACCGTCTTGGACGGAACTACATATACCTTGGTATCTTCTGACAGGCTCTTTGCCTGCTCTGCCGCCAGAATAATATTTTTATTGTTCGGCAGAATGTAAACTGTCTCGGCATGGACTTTTTCGATTGCTTCCAGCATATCCTCCGTACTCGGATTCATCGTTTGTCCGCCCTCGATGATATAGTCAGCGCCGATGCCCTTGAAAATCTCAGAAAGACCTTCTCCGACCGATACGGCGATAAATCCATATTTCTTGCGTGGTTCTTCCTTCTTCTCTTTGGCTTCCTCTTCTGCCTTCTGCTGTGCCGCCAGACGTTCGGAATCTTTGATCAGTTTCTCCTGATGTTCCTCGCGCATATTGTCAATCTTGATGCGGGACAGGGAACCGTAGGTCAGTGCTTTCTGAATCGCCAGACCTGGATCGTTTGTATGAACGTGAATTTTGACAATATCATCATCTGCCACAACTACCAGGGAGTCGCCGATCGTGCTCAGATAATCTTTCAGTTCCTGCTCTGTCGTCTCATCCGCCGGTTTTTCTGCATTGATAATAAATTCCGTACAATAACCAAAACGGATATCCGCTGCCTGCGTGCTTCCGGCGCCTGTTGCTGTTTTTGCCGCTCTATTTCCCGATACAGACGGAGTAACTGCCGCGTCGATATCCACGACTTTTCCTTTTAAGCCCTCAATACAGCCCTTGATAACCTGAATCAGACCCTGTCCGCCAGAATCCACTACACCTGCCTCTTTCAGAACCGGAAGCATCTCCGGTGTCTGGCTTAAAACATATTCGCCGTACTCCAATACTTTCTCTGAAAATTCAAGTACGTCCTCGGTCTGCGGTGCCAGTTCTGCCGCTTTATCCGCCATTCCCTTGGCAACCGTCAGAATCGTACCTTCCTTCGGCTTCATAACTGCCTTATAAGCGGTCTCCGTCGCACGGTTAAATGCGTCTGAGAGAACACTCGTCGTAATGACATCTACCGTCTTAATCTCTTTCGTAAATCCGCGGAAGAGCTGTGAAAGGATAACGCCGGAATTGCCTCGTGCGCCACGCAGGGAACCGGAGGAAATCGCTCTCGCCAGCGCCTCCATCGTCGGATTTTCAACGGCTGCCACTTCTCTGGCGGCTGACAGAATCGTCATCGTCATGTTCGTACCGGTATCTCCATCTGGAACAGGAAATACGTTCAGCTCATTGATCCATTCCTTGTTGGCCTCCAGGCCCTTTGCTCCAGCCAGAAATGCATTCTTTAACATCCCGGCATCTATATAATTCATGCCCACAGGGTTTGTTCCTCCTTAATCTATCACTCTTACGCCTTCAACATAAATGCTGATTTTCTCAACCTTCATGCCAGTAAACTCTTCTACTTTATATTTTACACTCTCGATCAGGTTGTCCGCAACGGTAGAGATGCTGACCCCGTATGCCACGATTACGTGGAAATCGATGCTGAGTGCATTGTCCTTGATGGCTACGTTGATGCCGTGTGTCAGGCTTTCTCTTTTAAGCAGTCTTACCAGACCATCTTTCATACTGACAGCCGCCATGCCAACGATACCGAAGCATTCTACTGCTGTCGTTCCGGCGTACATTGCAATTACTTCCGGATCGATCTGGATCGAACCCATTTTATTGTCGATGCGTCCTTTCATATTGACAGCCTCCGTTTCTTTACTTGTTTTTGTTTGATTCGAATTTTATGCCATGATTTTTTACGGGCTGGACATGCGGAGCCGAAGCGGCTCCTGTGTCGACGCGTGGGATGAGTACTTCACGGGCTGGACATGCGGAGCCTGAGCGGCTCCTGTGTCGGCGCGTGGGATGAAATATATGCGTCTCTCTACCCCGTCATGCAGCTCGATTCCGCTTCGCTCCATCTCGCTCACGGGCTTCGCCCTATGGATAAAAATGTCTGAAATACGGCTTATGTGCAAGCACAACACCGTTTTTCAGCTTTTTTTATCCGCATGACTCATGGCTTACGCGTACATTATACACCACCCACGTTAAAAAGGAAATAGAAAATAGACATCTGTCGAAAACTTTTTTTATTTTTTTTGGTTTTTCACTTGCATATTTTCCTATTTTCTGCTATTATACCTTTGTTATGGATTTTAATAGGAAGTCCAATGATCGGTTAAGGAGGTGCTACGATGGCTAAGTGTGCAATCTGCGAGAAAGCTGCTCATTTTGGTAATGCAGTGAGTCATTCACATAGAAGATCTAACAAAATGTGGAAAGCTAACGTTAAGTCTGTTAAGGTTAAAACTAATGGCGGAGCTCAGAAGATGTATGTATGTACTTCTTGCTTAAGATCCGGTTTAGTTGAAAGAGCCTAAATCGAGTTTAACTGGCCTCAGGTGTCTGCCTGAGGCTTTTTTCTTGTCCTTAGCATAATGAACGACAAAAAATGTTGGAAATATGCTTTTTGAGCACATTCCAACATTTTATATAAAACCTCTCCTTCAAAACACCTTAAAACAAGTTCAGCAGCGTTCCATACAACTTCTCATTTCCCATCACCACCAGCGCCAGTTCTTCTTTTGCCTCGCTGAGCTGATAAAAAAGATGTCTCACATCGCGCTCCGTCGAGCGCAGATACCCCATTTCATCATAATAATAGCGCCCATCCAGCCGATTCACCATGCGATCGACTTCTCGCGTATGGCGAGATTGTATTTCTACGGCAGAATCGGATTGCTTTTCCAGTTTTTCCTGCCAATCGGATTCCTGGCACTCATATCCCTGACGGATGTAATCATTCAGCAAATTAGCTGCTTCTGACTCATCGTTGGCATAAACCACCGCGACATGGGGATAGCGCCGCATTCCGCGTCCGTGCGGCAGGTGCATCATATTTTGTATAAAATAGGAAAGTTCTGCATTCGCACGGATCCGATTCGTCAGGTGGAATGTCTGGATTCCCGGCTGCTCCCCCAAGAGCTTTATTGCACCCAGATCCAATTCTTCCGGCGAAATCATATCCTCACAGTTACTGGAAAAAATAACCGGACGCGTTTTGCCGATCTCCAGCAAAATTTCCAATGTATTGGGCGACAGAAGGTGTGCCTCATCTACTAAGATCGCGCTGTATGCTTCAAACCTGATTTCCGCTCCCGTTTGAACACTATCCTCCGCCAGGTACTCCACACGCCGCAGCCGCTCATGCAGCACCTTCCACTCTTTTCCCGCTTCACCGCAGTGGATCATGCACACCCGTTGCCGCCCGGAGAGTTTCATCGCAATATCATATAAAAGCAGCGTTTTTCCCGTCCCCGGAAGCCCGGTAAACCAGAAATATCCCGTCCGGTCTGCCCGGATTTTCTTTAAAATCTGGCGTTCAATATCCCTCTGCTGGTATGTCAGGAAATATTCTTTCTTTAAGAACCGTCCCGGCTCTGTGAGCGGCGAAATCAAGTACAGCTCCGCCTGAAACAAGTCTTCGATATCGCCTGGATAATCAGCACTCTCCTGCTGCAAATCCCGGCAGAGCTGTTCCCAGTCCGCCTCCACAATGCGGTCATGATTCGTCAGACGCACCAGGCGGTTCTGGCTGCTAATATAAGTGTACGAACGAATCGGCTTTCCCAGCGCCGCCAGATAATACCGGTTTTGTATGAGCTGCTTGCGGATCGCCTCATCCGACACCTGTCCGCTCTTTAATTCAAGGTTTAAAATTTGTTCTTCCTTGATCTGAAGCAGATCAAACTCTTTCCCCAGTCTCGGAATCTGAAACGAATAGAAAAAACGCAGTGCGTACACCGCCTGCATATGTCTCTCCAACTCCGAAACAAGCGCTTTCATGCTGTCCAGCTCCCATTCCCGTATTTTCAGAAATACATCCCGCCCCGAAAGCTGTCGTTCCAGCTTTTGAAGGTATTCCGTATTCTGATTTCGGGTAATCGTGTAAATAGAGATTGCTTTCATACCTGTACCGCCTGCGTTCCTTTTCGACCTTTCCAAACTTTATAGATCCTTCTTTTTGCCGCAGCACTCCATGAGCGCCGCCAGCACCTTATCCATCTGCAGTGGTTTTGCCAGATGCACAATCATCCCAGCTGCCAAGCACTGCCTGGCATCCTCTTCAAAGGCATTTGCCGTCATGGCAAGAATCGGAATCTGCCTTGCATCCGCCCGCGGAATCGCCCGGATCGCGCGTGTCGCAGCCAGACCATCCATCACCGGCATCATCACATCCATGAGAATCGCATCGAACGTCCCCGGAGGTGCCGCCTCAAAGCAGTCTACTGCCTTCTTCCCGTTCTTCACAATCGTGACATGGGCACCCGCATCGGTCAGAAGTGTTTCCGCGATGTCTGCATTCAACTCATTGTCCTCCGCCAAAAGCAGCTTCAAACCGTGAATATCTCCTGACGGCGCTGCTTCTTTAACCGGGAACTCCTCCGGCGGCGGTGCAATCTCAAATGGAATTTCCACCACAAACGTCGTTCCAATGCCGACCTCACTCGTCACTTCGATGTTTCCGTGCATCTGTTCAATCAGCCCTTTGACGATCGTCATTCCAAGCCCAGTTCCCTGATAAACACTGCGCGCATCATTTTTCTCCTGTGCAAACGGGTCAAAGATGTGATCCAGAAATTCCTGGCTCATGCCAACTCCCGTGTCCGAGATCGTCCACCTATAGACGCACCAGCCGTCCCGTACATCCTGCGCCTCCACCTTGGTACTGATTTTTCCGCCCGGACGATTGTATTTGATGCAGTTTCCATAAATATTCAGGAAAATCTGGCGCAGATGGAGCTGGCTGCCGTAAATATACGGATACGGAATCTCCGCTTCCCTTCTATCATACTCCCATTGAATGCCCGCATCTACCGCGCGCTCGATGATAATGCTCACGATATCGCGCGTCATCTCTGCCAATGAAATATAATCATGTGCCAGAATGATCTTTCCCTCTTCCAGCTTGCTCATCTGCAGCACATCATTGATGAGGGACAGCAGATGCCCCGCCGCTACCTGCATTTTCCGGTGATTTTCCATCACCATCTCCTTATCTTCAAAATGTGTCTCATCGATTTTCAAAAGCCCGATAATGCCATTGAGCGGTGTCCGGATATCGTGACTCATGCGGCTTAAGAAATCTGTTTTCGCCCGGTTTGCCGTCCGCATTTCATCAAATGCCGCCTGCAGGCGCGCGTGCTCCTGTTCATCCCGCGCGTGCATCTGCGACGTATCCTGCAGAAGAATGATCGCATGAACCACCGGCATCTCACAAGAAAGCTCCGTATCAAACACGATCGTCTGCGTCATCAGAACTGTTTTCTGTACCCAGCAGATCGTGCCATCTTCCTCCTGGATACAGTATTCCACGGAAATATGTTTCTCCCCTGCCTCAAACCGCTTCAACAGCTTAGCCGGATCATCTGCCAGACGATAGCTTCCCAAGGTCTCCTGGGTAACCATCTTCATATATTCACTGCAATAATCACGGTAAGAACACGGCAGCGGATAGTCCATAAATAGCTCCCGGCATTCCTCGTCTTTTCCATTCAAGACAACACTCTTCTCCAGAATATCCTTTGTCAAATTAACTGTATATATCATATCCGACAGATCCAGGAGTGCATCCACATAGCTGTCATTTTCCAGAATCGACTGTTTGAGCTGTTCATAATAAAGCGTCAGCTGTTCCTTCGCATCTGCCCGCCCTTCTGAACTTTTCCGGATCGTCTCAAATGCCAGCAGGAAATGATGCAGCTTTCCTTCCTCATCCCAATCTACCGGGATCAGCGTCAGGCGGCTGTAGAGTCCCTGACCGTTCGTGTCATACTGCAATTCGAGTAGATCTCCCTCCGCCTGCAGCTTCCCGGAAAGCTCTGAAACCTGCAGGCTCTGGCGGATGTGGGCGCGGTCAGCACGAGCCACCCGTTCCGCTGCTATCTGCTCCGCCGCACCGGAATAGCTTCCGTCTGACGCCAAAAAGAAATCAGCACTGGCACGGAGTGCCCGGTAGGTATCCATGTGCGCGTCGCAGTAGAGACAATCCGAAAAGTTTCTCCCGTACCGGTTTAAAAGCTTGAGCAGGTGGAAATCCAGCCGTTTTTCCGCTGCCGCTTCCTCGCGCTTTACATGGTTTTTGTTGATATACATATTTTTATCGGCAAAACTGAAAAGCTCCCTCATCGTGCTGCCCGGAAAATCACTGGCAAGTGCATACCCGACCGCATAGCTGAGCGGCATATCCGGATATCCCTTTGACTCCTCTGTCATCGCCTCCCGCACATGGGTGAGGCATTCCCGCATGGCCTCCTCATCCAGACCACGCGTAACGGCAATAAATTCATCGCCGCCGTCCCGCCCTACGAACTGTTCCGCAGGCATGGACGCGCGCAGGCAGACGGCGAACCGCCTGATATAGGCATCCCCCGCCTCATGCCCCATGCTGTTGTTGATTCGGCGGAGATTATTCAGGTCAAAACTGCATACTCCCACATTCTCTGCCGCCGGTTCCGGATCATCCAGCAATTCTTCGCATTTATTCTTATTGGGAAGTCCGGTCGCCTTGTCCAAATACACCTTTTTCTGCAGCGCACGGTTCATCGCCGCAAAGCGCACCGCCTTGATAAATTCATATCCAATCAGAAGCATCAGAACAATAATATCAATCGTGATATATTTTTCAATTACCGTCAGCGAGGATGCCTTCCGCTGGGAATACGCCTCCGCCAGTCCCGTCGCCTCATCACAGATTTCAAAGAACCGCTCGCTCTTATCAATGATCTCTGTATTCTCATAGCCGACTTCCCGGACACGCAGGATTTCATAGTGAAGCGCGGCAAAGTACTCCTCCAACTCCTGCATCTTACTCTGAAACGCCCCGTCATCAAGGCGCACCAGTCCCAGTTCGCCATTGCCATTCCGCAGACCGTCGACGAAGGCCTCAATATCCTGAATCATACCATCCTCCGGCTGACCGGAAATTTCCAATTTAATGATACGCTGCGTCTTTCCGCGCACCAGTCCCGCATAATTGACCACACGCGCCGTTCCCTGAATACTGGAGACAATTCCCATCATCACGATAATCAGTGCCGCCAGCACAACCGCCAGCACGCCGATGCAGATCTGTATTATGTTTGAAGTCTTTTTCTTCTTACTCTTATTCGCATTCTCGGAATCCATCGCTCCGTCCTCCCGTGAAAAAGAATGTGCCTTGGCACATTCTCGCGCCAAGCGCGGTCGCTTGCGACATGTTTCTGGTACGCCCTTTTTCCTGCACCTGCCATCTTGTTATTTTACATCTTATATCCCAGAAAGCATCCATCCTCATGCGACTCAATCCGCCCGACCGCCTGCAGATACGAATAAATAATCACCGTCCCGGCAAACTTCATCCCACGCTTTTTGAGATCTGCCGACACTGCATCTGAGAGCGGCGAGCTGACCTTGCCTGTCTCATGAATCACCGCGTCTCCTGTCCAGTGAGTCAGATACGCGTCAAAACTCCCATATTCATTCTGAATTTCCCGGAATATCCGTGCATTCGTGACAGCGGCATGAATTTTCAGCCGGTTATGTACAATTCCCGGGGCGGTCCGGAGTGCTTCCTCCTTCGCCTCGTCGTAACCGCACACCTTGTCCAGGTCAAATTCATCGAACGCGGCGCGGAACGCCTCCCGCTTATTGAGGATGCACTCCCACGAAAGCCCTGCCTGAAAGCATTCAAGGATCAGCATCTCAAAGAGCTTCGCATCATCCCGAACCAGTTTTCCCCACTCCTCGTCGTGGTAACGGATATACAATTCATTCTTTGGATTCGCCCAGCGGCAGCGGTGTCTTCCATCGTGCCATTCCATACGTTTATCTCTCCCTGTTCGTCATTTGCTCTCACATTTTTTGCTTATTTATCCTTGTTTTTCATTCAAGAAAACATAAATATGCCATATCTCTCGTTTTGAAGTTCTACATAAGCGGCGCCAGAATCCGCAGTGCCTTCCCCGCAAACCGCCGGATAAACGGATACTTCCGGCAGTTTTCCAGAGTAATCCGCTCGCTCTTTGCAAGTGTTTTCTGGAAATCTTCTTCCACATCCATCACAACCGCATTGCGGAAGAAATAGGACGCGCACTCAAAATGCAGATACAGGCTTCTGAAATCAAGGTTGATCGTTCCGACCACCGCCTTCTCATCGTCGCTCGTAAACATCTTCGCATGGATAAAGCCCGGCGTGTATTCATAGATCTGAACACCAGCCCGCAGAAGCTCCGCGTAGTAGCTGCGCGCCAGCAGGTACGCATATAACTTATCCGGTATATGCGGCATGATAATAATGACCTCCACGCCGCGCTTTGCCGCAAACTTGAGCGCCGCCAGCGTCGTATCGTCGAGAATCAGATACGGAGTCGTGATGTGCACATACCGGCGTGAACGCCCTAAAATATCGAGGTACACCGACTCGCCGACATTTTCCCCGTCGAGCGGGCTGTCCGCATATGGCATCACAAAGCCGCCATAGTCCATGCCCTCCGGCATATGAAATGTCTCCGGACACAGAAAACGGCGATATTCTTCCGCATCCCGTTCCGTCACATCCCAGAGCTGCAAAAACATCATTGTAAAACTGTCTACAGCTTTTCCCTTGAGCATGACCGCCGTGTCCTTCCAATGTCCGAAGCGCACCCGCTGGTTAATATATTCATCTGCCAGGTTCACGCCCCCGGTAAACGCGGTATGACCATCGATCACACAGATTTTCCGGTGATCGCGGTTATTCTGGTAACTCGAGAGAGCCGGACGCACCGGCGCAAAAATCTTGCACTGGATACCTTTCTCCTGCATCGCTTTCTCATAGCCGTGCGGCAGCGTGAAGAGATTTCCCATGCCGTCATACATAAACCGGACTTCCACGCCCTCGGCGGCCTTCGTCTCTAACACCTGTAAAATCGCATCCCACATCACTCCGTGTTCTACGATAAAATATTCCATAAATATAAAATGTTCCGCTTTTTTGAGTTCTTCCAATAATACTGGAAACATATCATCTCCCAGTGGGAAATAGCGTACCCCCGTATTTTCATACGCCGGGAAACGTCCGTACTGGTTCATATAGCGGACGAGATTGCCGCCGCTGGCGCTGATGCTCTCATAGTGTGCCAGCACCTCCGGATCCTGTAAAAGGTACGGACGAAGTTTTGTCCCAACCTCCTCGATCCGCCGGTTAATGCGGCGCGTGCCCGGCTGCAGCGTCAAAAACAGATAAAACAGCGTTCCAAACACCGGAAATATCAATATCGGCACTACCCAGGACAGCTTGATCGTGCTGTTTCCCTCATCGCTGATAATATAGATCAAAACCAGCGCACTGAGCATCGCAGATCCGCCGTACATATAGATCAGGTACTCTCTAAACCAGTTAAACCCGGCAAAGAGCACAAGAATCTGTATCAGCAGAAACAGCGTTCCCAGCGTGGTACGCCCGAAAATCAGACGCAGCAGTTTTTTCAATTTTTTAAGTATTTTCTCCATCGTAAACCTTTCTCTTACGTCTCTGAGCCGCCGGATTATAAACGATTTTTAATCTATTTAAAATCT
>ERZ1106919.1241-NODE-1241-length-17275-cov-5.424274_pt1 | contig 17275 bp, 38 predicted proteins | sample MGYA00403654_ERZ1106919 | MGnify/ENA primary metagenome ERZ1106919 (study PRJEB35170, sample SAMEA104062450) | human gut metagenome | biome: human gut; feature: human-associated habitat; material: faeces | place: Denmark | collected 2012-10-08 ... | reverse complement strand
AACATTCGGCCGCCGCAGGCGGGGTCAAGAACAGGCTGATACGCGCTCATTTCGTGTCCTTCCTCTTGTATTCGTCCACTACGTGTTTCCACTGGATGCTTGCATCCATAGGGTCGCTGTACCAGTTTGTAGAGAGGTGCTTTCGGGGGCATTGAAGCCGGTATATCGACTTGATGTAATCCCCATCCTGTGTATGGCTCTTAACGATTTTGGGTAGTCTGCCGCACATTGGACACCCGAATTCGTTGCGTCTGCGTTTGAACCACATGACTATGCCTCCGCGTCTTTGTTCCGCTTTCGGCCCGTCCGACTCAACATAAAGCCGTCCAGATAGAGCTGGAACAGGCTCACATACAGGCCGTCTTTTATATCGTCTTCCGGTTTCGCATACAGTCGTTCGTTCAGGAGTGCGACTGGCAGTCCGGTGCGTTCCTCCCGTTCGATGTGGAAGGGTATTTCCTCCTGGCCGTCTGCGGTCTCGCGGACTGCCACGCCGTAGTCGCCCACCTGGGGCTGATCGGATGGGTCGCTATTGTCCGTGTCCTCGTAGGTGAGGCAGGACAGCATGGAGCCGCTGTAGCCGAGCATGGAACGGCAGTGGTCAGCTGTCTTTCCGTATGCGTCGATTTGCCCCTTCACGACACCGTATGCGGTCGTGTCACGCTGCATCAGAAGAGCGTTTGCAAGCCTCAAGCCATCAATCTCAAGCTGCTCGCACCAGTCGATGATCTCTTGCAGTGTCTTGTCTTTCTCAGTCACGTTCGTCGCCATGATTAGTGTTCTTCCTCTTCGATTCGGATTGTGATGTGGTAGACGCCTTTTTCGGTGCTTGGCTCGCCTAGCCGATAGTCCGGGCCGACCACGTATCTGGCGTTATCGTCCGGCCAGAAATCGGCTTGTGTGATGGCGTCCAAGATTGCCTTGACCATCGGCGCCGCGTTCTCGGGGTCGAATCTGCCGTGTGTCAAGGGGTGGATGATGGCGGTCACATGCACCGGCCATTTGGCGGGCGGCTTGAGTTTGCCGCTGTTGATGAGACTGCGGTAGGTGAGGTAGGCGCATCTTTTCACGACGCTGGTGCGCCGGTATTTCGCCCGCCAGTCTCCACGTTTGTTCTGGGTCCACCAGTAGGCCTTCTGCACGTCGATGGTGGTTTCCTGCGTCATTCGTCCTCCAAAATCCAAATGTCGGCATCGCCAATGTCCGCGTAATGGTCTTCGCTTTCGGCCTCACATTCGGGGCATGGTATGGGGCGCGCCGGATACAGCGCGCACCCATGTTTGGGACATACCGGCAGCACGTCCGGCGGCTCAATCCACTCACGCATCATCAGAAGTCAGGCTCTCCAGCCGGAGCGCCCCACGGATCATCGGCCGGAGCCTGCGACTGCTGCTGGGGCTGCTGCGACTGCTGCTGGGGCTGCTGCGGCTGCTGCTGGGGCTGCTGCGGCTGCTGATAGCCGCCATTGGCGTTGCCGCCCTGGTATGAGCCTGACTGCATCTTCTGCACCTGAGCCGTCGCATACTTGAGCGACGGGCCGATCTCGTCCACCTGCAATTCGATGACCGTGCGGTTGGAACCGTCCTGCGCCTGATAGGAACGCTGCTGCAACCGGCCCTGCGCGATGACGCGCATGCCCTTGCGGAGCGTCTGGGCGCAATGCGAGGCGAGGTCACGCCAGGCCGAGCAGCGGAGGAACAGCGCCTGACCGTCCTCCCACTGGTTGGCCTGGCTGTTGTATACGCGTGGCGTGGACGCGATGGTGAAGTTCGCCACCGTGCCGCCATTGCTCAAAGTGCGAATCTCAGGGTCGGCGGTCAGATTGCCGACGATCGTGATAACGGTCTCCCCCGCCATCACTCACCGTCCTTCGCATCGGCCTGCTGCTCGGAGTCGGCTTCGGTGTCCATGACCTCGGCAGTCACGTCATCAGTCGAATCGGTGATTACCGGCTGGAACACGTCGCTGTAATCCGGTGTGGTCTCGTCCACGCTCGCGGCCTTCTTCGCCTCGATGTTGACCGGCAGATATTTGAAACTGCGACGGATGATGGTCTTCTTCGCCATCTCCACGAAATTCTTCACCCACGGTCCGGTGATCTGACGGCTGCGATTGCGTGGCGCGTACTTCTCGCGGTATTCGAGCAGGTCGCGTTTCGACATGTAGTCGGCGTAGCGTCCGCCATTCGGCAGCTGGACAGAGAGGTACACGAATTTCAGCTTGTCCTCGCTGTGGTCGGCGTCCACGTTCACCTCGTCCGGGCATTCGATGGTCGGCACGCCATTTTCGTCAAGCTTGAGCTTGATGTTGTCATCCTCGTAGACGGCTCTCGGCTGCGCGTAGATGCCGCTGTTCTCCAACAGTTTCAGCATGCCCTTGTAGCCGATGACGAAGGTGGCCTGCTTCTCCCCCGTGGCATAGTTCTTGTTGCCATAGGGCAGGATGTACGCCTGTCCCAATCCATCCACGTCGGATGGGCGCAAGCCAAGTGCCGCGCACTGCATGAAGCAGGAAAGGACGCTGACCGGCGTGCAGTCGGCCAAGGCGGGTGTGCGGTTGATGCTGCTGATGCACATCTGCAACAGCGCCTCGCTGTCGAGGTTGCCGCCGATGACACGCGCGATCTGCGGCCACGAATGCTCCACAAGCTGCTTGAGCTTGCCCTTCGGATTGAGCGGCTGCAACTGCTGCCCTTGCGCCTGCTGTGCGATTGCTCCCATTTTTTATTGCTCCTTTTCTTCGATGGATTTGAATGCGAATTTGCGGTAGGTGGTGGCTTTGACGGTGTATTCCTTGCGGGTCATCGGCTTGTAGGTGGCTTGCAAATTCCCGCACTTGATGCCGGTGTGCGAGCCGATGCGCAGAATGATCTGCTCCTGCAATTCCTTCTGAGCGGCCTTCATGTCATTCAGCATTCCGGTGGCGCTCTCGTATCTTGCGAGCAGGTCGTCATCGTCGCTTTCGTCCACGATGTCCGGCGTGGGTTCGGGGAACGCCTTCTGCACATCCCCGCCGGTAAGCTGTGGTGGAGTACCCGTGGTGACGAAATGCCAGAAGTCGGCGGCGGCCTTGTCGATCGCGGACATATCCTCCACGTCCGCCTGGAACGGGATCTCTACCGGCTCATCGTCTCCGATGGCCGCGTACACGTAGCCCCACGTCCATCCAGTGACGAGCGCGTAGAATTCGACCTGAGCGAGATAGTAAGGCGGAATACGGAGGTTGCCGTCCTCGTCATGCCAGTCCCCCGCTCGGCGATTACCCGCCGTCTTGATTTCGAGGATTCCGAAGCTTCCGTCTTCCTTTTGCAGGATGCCGTCAAGGGAAGCGCGCAGGTATGTCTTCTCGCGGCTGATGAACTGCTTGTCGGTGCCGTCTGTGACGATCATTTCCGGATGCTGCGCGCGGAAACGCTTACGAAGCTCGTTTTCCAGGGCATTGCCCTTGACGATCGCCCACTTGTCGGAAATGTCCTCCGGTTCCACGCGTCCGGTCTTCTCCAACCACAATTCGTAAGGCGTTTTGAACGCGTTAAGGCCGAGAATCGTGCTCATGTCGGAACCGCCCACACCGGCCTTACGGCTCTTCAGCCACGCGAGATGACGTTCCGTCTTCTTGCCCTGCTTGAAACGCTCGATCTGATAGCGTTCCGTATCCTTGAGTGGAATACGCTTCATTTCAGGCTCCCTGCTGATTGCTTGGCTTGTTTATGTCTGCTTTGATGATGTCGGCGTCGAAATAATCGACCAGCAGATTGGCGATGCCCAACGCGGACGTCCTGAGCTTGGTGATCTCCGCCTCGGACTCTGGCTTGATGGTGAAAACGCCACTCTCGCTATCGAATTTGAGTCTCATTTTGCGTCCTTCGAGTAGTTGGCCTTAATGTCCATCAATTCGCCGGTGAGCAGTTTCGTGGCGAATCCGTAGACCACCTTGTCGTTGGCTTGGAATGCTGTGCGCTGCAAGGCGCTCACCGCGTCGAAGATGCCGACCAAGGCGTTTGCGATGATGGTGCGCTGATCGGCTGTGGCTTGTGGCCCGACGCTGATGGTTCCGACGGGGGTGAGTTTCGTTGCGGTGATTTTGTCCACTGTGAGTTTCGATGTGGTGGTCATGGTTTCTTTCTTCTTTCCGGTCGTGGCGTTTTTCCGTGTTTTGCGGGGTGAATGCTGGTCGAAGGCCGGCAGCAGTCCTTCCTTGCGGAGTTGGCCGATGATGTTGCCTGCCGTTTTCTGGCTTATGCCGAGCGCTTCGGCGGTTTCCTTGCCGTCGAACGGTTGGCCTTGGTCGATGCGGTTTCTGCAATGCGCGAGGATGAGGTCTCGTTTCGACGGTTCCGCCGTGGGCTTGCTGACGGCCTGATAGTCGGCCAGAGTATCCTCATGCGGCTTCTCCGGCTCTGGCGGTAGGTCTTGCTTGACAAGTCCGGCCTTGCGCAAGGCTCGCATTTCGTCACGGCTCAATCCGGCTTCGCCGGACTCGTCGTAAATGCTTTTCAGTTCGGCTAGCTCGTCGGCTGTGTATTCGTGTTTCAACGTGTTCCCTTCCTGAGTCTTTCAATGAGCGTGTGGTTGTCGCAGATGAAAGCGTCCACGTCGATTCCCCGCTGCGTGAGGGTCGGCTTGTTGTCACCGAAGCGTGCTTTCCCGTCGCTTGTGACGGTCGGACTGCTTGTAAACCGCGTGCCGGGATGGGCATGACGTTTTTTCATCTCGCCACCGTCCTCGTGTACTGGTGTGCTGTAGCCCAACGCTCGGCCACGTCACGCTCGTAAAGCACCGGACGTCTGTCCTGCTTGCCGGCTGGTGGTTCAGGGCCAAGCTTCAGATACTTCGGCCCCCTGCCATTGCTCCGCCAGTTGGCGAGAGTGCGTGGACTCTTGCTGAGCATGACGGCCAGTTCGGCTGGCGTGAGCAGGTCGGTCATGGCCGGGCGTCCTGAATGTCGCCCATCGGGTCGATGTGGAGGCCGGTGAGCATTTCCGGAGTGTCGCCGCCGCCGCCGCGTTCGATATGCCTTTTGAGTGCAACGTCGATGGCCTGGCATGCGATTCGGGCGGCGAGTGCGGTTGTTTCGCCGAGTCTGTCGCCGGGCAGGTGGACGCTGTATAGCTGTTCATCGGATACGTTTAGTGGCATGATGAATGTGCCGATGGTCGAGTGGGTGGCGTTCTCGTTTCCTATGGATTCGGCCGAGAGTGTGAATCTCAGCGTCACGCTTTTCTTGCCGTTCATTGTTTTTCCTTTGCTTGTTTGGCGTTGTGTGCCCCGTCCTGACGAGTGGGTGGGGCTGAGTGGCTGGCATCGGAGTCGGACCGATGCCGTCCGTGGATTCCGAACGCCACTGACTGTTGGAGCATGACCTGAACATGCTGGCTGCCGGTGGCGTGGCCGACGGCGATGGAAGCCGTCAGGCGGACTTGAAAGGGTTGCAAACACCGGAGTGCCTGCGTTTTTTTGATAGAGAGAGAAGAGATTGGAATCCGTGGACGGGCGAACCGTCGCCCAGCCGAATGCGCCGACAGTGTATGTGAAAGCAAGATGCGGTCGGCGCGTGGATAATAATCGATATTCAGTTATATGTGTCCCCGCCAGCCGACATGAGTGAACGTGGATGTCCGCGAAACGTCCCTAATTGGTTTGTTTCGTTGGACTGTCGGCTGGTGGGAAGTCTTTTAGTCGCGTGGCGCGAATCTGACGATCAGCCACAATGCGGTGGCGATGTACACGCCTTCCACCATGAGCGCGGCGGTGGTGCTGCCGCCATGCCATGTGAGCATGATGGTCAGGCTGGAGATGAGGCCGACGCTGACGATGGCGAAGAGGATGCGGCGGCGCGTGTAATTCGGCTTCCGCGTCTTCTCCCGCTGGTCTTCGAGCCAGTAGTCGTGGTCGGTCATTTCGCCATCCTCCTTTCGGATAGTTCCTTCAAGATGCGGTTGCAGTCGCGGCGGATGTTCGCCAGGTCTGTCTGCGTGAGCAGGTATCGCGCGTGGCTGTCGCACGTGTCGATGGCGAGCTGGATGACGGCTGAATGGTCGCTGCGAGTGGTGCCGTCATCGAGGATTTCGAAGTAGAGGCTTCCATCCGTGGTGAGGCTCATCGTGTTCCTCCTATCGCGTCATAAAGGTGGTAGGCGAATGTTTCTGTGGTTTTGGCGTCCACTTCCGTGAGGATGGTCTTCCCGTCCTCGTGGAGTCTGACGAGTCTGGCGTCGTGTTCGCCGACTTGGATGGCGTAGCCGGTCAGGCCGAGCATGATCGTCCGCGGGTCGAAGACCGTCTTCCGCTGTGCGGGCGGAGCTGGCGGGTTAAGCAGTTGTCCGCTCATTTCTGTGCTTCCTCGACGATCGTGTCGATGATGACGTCCACGAGGTCGGTCACGTCGATGTCCATCGGTCCGGTGATGTGGCCCAGGAATCGGCTCGCGTCGATTTCATCCCACTGTCCCGCGTATTGCGGGCGAATCATGTCACCATGCTCGGCGAATTCGTCGAAGACGGCTTCCACGCATGCCTTGCGCACGTCTTTGTTGTAGGTCTTGCTGTCCATCGAATGCTCCTTTTGGTTGTGGATTTCAGGCTTTGAATTGTTTGATGCTGTCGATTGGCTGGATGAGGAGCATGACGAGGTTTTCAGGTTCCATGTCGAGCATGGATGCCGCTTTTTCGATTTCGTCCGTCGAGAGTGGCGTGTGGCCTTTGAGCCTGTTGTTTACGGCTCTGATTTCGAGGCCCCATGCTTTCGCTAGGTCTTTCGGTGTCTTGTCGTGTCTTGCGAGTTCCGCTTTGAGGTTTCTGGTGGCTGTTTCCGTCAGACCGGCCATTCATCCTCCTCGATTCCCTGCTTGGTGAGGCAGGCGCGCCAGTCGTGCCAGCCGGGGCCGCGCATGTGGCCGCACGGGTAGTGGTCGGGGGTCTTGGTCTTCTTGGTGCTCAACATCTCGGTTTTCCTTTCGACGGTTTTTAATATACGTAATTACGAAGTTTCTCGTATTCGTAATTACGTAGTCTTCACGATTTATGCACATATGACTACGCAATTAGCTATAATTTGAAGCATGGGAAGAAAAGCACAGGAGGTCACGCATTTCGCCAAGCAGGTCATGGACGAATGCGTCAGACTCCAAAAGCAAAGCGGCATGACCATCAAGGAATTCGCCAAGGCCTGCGGCTTCGGCGAGGTCTACTGGTACACGAGGGCAAACTACAGCCTCCCGCTCAACCTGAGTGACCTGGAACGCATCAGCGAAGTGACCGGCGTATCCATCGGAGACATCGTGATGGACTCCAAGCGCCATGCGGTCGAAGCCGCCGAGAGGAAAGCGCAGGCAGGCGGTTATGGTCTTGCCGCCTATGACGCCGCTGGCAGGCAGGAGGCCATCAATGGAGAGGCTGGGCCGGATTACGACGAGCCTGCCTGACCTGCCTATCGACCGGCGCATGACATACGGCGCCATGCGCCGCGCGATTGTCGGACTGCCGGTCACCGTATCCAGCGCCATTCTCCCCGATGGCCTTTGGGGTTGCTACGACGACGAAACCCGTGTCATCCTCATAGACCGGCGACTCACGTATACAGCCAAACGCTGCACCCTCGTACATGAATTGCTGCACTGGAAGCATGGCGACACCGGCTGTTCAAACAATCGTTCGAAGCAGGAGCGACGGGCGAGAACGCAGACCGCCCTCACGCTCGTCGATCCTGCCGAGCTTGCATTGCTCGAACACATGTACGACGATGACCTATGGTCGATAGCCGACGAACTGAACGTGACCATGCAGGTGCTTGCGGACTACCAAGCCACGCTCAACGTCTCACCTAACGGACGAATCACCTTTAGCGATACCAAAGAAAAGGTTTTCAATGCGTAAAAAAATCATTGCCATCACAGCTGCGACGCTTCTCCTGGCGACGGCCTGTAGCTGCGGAAGCCAGCAGGAGCCGGATTCCACGACGGCCAAGACGCCGGGCGTCAGCACGCAGCAGTCGAAGCCACAACAACAGGAAGACGAGAAGACGGCGCAGAGCTTTGTGGACGAGTTCAACGCGAACTCCTCGACGCAGATAACCGACGTCGAGAAATTCACGCCGAGCGATTCGACCGGCCCCTATTATCGGACGGAGTATCGCACCGGCGCTTTCTCCGACGCGGACGCTCTTCACGGGAGACTGGGCCAATCGTCAGTGGACGTGCTGGTCTACGGGGCAGTGCTCGGATACGGGGAGAACGATATGATCCGCGTCTACGTCGATGGGCCACATGATGAGATCGACAGCGTATTCCCCATCATGGCGAAGATTCTTGACCCGTCGCTTTCCGATCAGGACATCCAAAGTCAGATGGCGAAGGAGTATCCGTCCAACGATCTGCTTTACGCCGATACGCATGAGTTGATCGAGCGGGCTTATGTCGATGGCGATCATGCGTTTCTCGATGCAAAAATCGGCTAGGCGCTCTTGAAAAGAATGTACAGATGATTCCGTGCCAACATGATGAACTCGACATAACGACACAAGTCCTCGGAGACTTCCGGCAAGTCATGGCCGAGCGTGTCAGCATCGTCTGAAGCATAGAATCAGAGGAAAGCAAAGGAGAATGATCATGGCGAAGAGACCACAGCCCGCGCCGGGCGCGATCTACGAGTGCGAAAGGCTTGACGATCCGTTGTTTATGGGTATCCGCCTGTATGCGAATCGGCTGGAATTGGATGTCTGCACGACGTACCTGCACCGGTATAAGAAGACCGAAGCTTACAAGGTGTCTGATTTGCAGGGCGTGACGATCAAGAAGCGTACCGTCACGTGGAGGTACAGTGCGTTGCGCTCCTTGCCCCTGAAATTCAAGAAGGCCGAGGACGCGCAGGAATTCTACAATGCGGTGAACAGCCTCTGAAACGAACGAAGCCCCACTATTGTGGGGCTTTTATATTGCCTTATAAGTCTTTATAAAGCTTATATTTGCTTCAGGCGCTCGAATACCTGTGCCGTCTGTGCGGCATCGTCGGCGGCCCTATGACGCTCCGTCTTGGCGATGCCGAAATAGCGGATGAGGTCGAGCAGCCTATGGCGGTCAAGCTGCGGCAAAAGTGTCTGAGAGATTTCCAAAGTGTCGTAGAAGCTGACGTCCGGCATGCCGGAGATTGCGCACAGCACGGATAGCACGAGGTAAATCAGTTTCTTCATTGTCTCCCCTTCTCATCTTTGCTTCAAGCTACCGCAGATGTGGATTGGACGTGCTGATTTTTTCTTTTTTTGGCACATTGCCCCTATAAAAAGAATGTTACCAATCTATATATTACTTATATAGATGGTACATATAAGTATTGGTTTCGGTATTTATACGTACTGCCAGTTGGTACTTATTTGTCTACTACCAATGGTACAAATAAGTACAGGTAAAGAAAAGCCCCTCCGGCGCTGTCACGCCGAAGGGGATGAAGAAAAGCGCGAGCATTTCTCCACTTGCCAATTTACCAGCAGGTGGGGAGGAAGACATGGAAAAAATGGGCTACCGTAACTTCAACGCAATCCGTCAGCTCGGTCAAATGGGCAAGTTCTCCAAGATGAGGGCTGACGGCACTCTCTCCACAAGCAACTCGGCACTGCTGCTGCTCACCTACATGGCCAGCGTCACCTATGACTGGGACACGGAACGTAACTGCCCAACCCCTGACGCAAAAGCCAAGGGCTACCCATGCCGATACTACAAGCGCGGAGCCGAAACATTCGCCTACGACTACGGCAAGCTAGGCATATCGCCAGAGCAGGCCATGAGCGAAAACGCCCAGGAATACATCGAAAAGCGGAAAGGCGCTGCAAACCAAGAATTCAAACGCTCAATCACCACCTTGAAGGACTGGGGCGTAATCAAGCAGCTGGAACATGCGAAGAACGGAAACCCCGCCGGATACTTGTTGCTGCTTGGCGACGACGAGGAGAATCGTGCCGTGGAACGGTGGGCGCGCCAATGCCTCGGACTGCCGATGGTCTGGTGATTCCGTGCCCACATTTTGCCCACGTTTTGTAGAGAAATGGCGTGATTTGGAGTGAATTGGAGTGAATTAGGAAAGTCTGAAAACCGTTGGAAATAAAAGGAAAACCGCCATTTCTGGCGGTTTCCAAAAGTGCCTCCAGCGGGACTCGAACCCACCGGCGAAAAGCCTCAGACACAAACCGTTTCAACGGTTCCATCGACACCTTGCGTCACGTTTGCCCACATTTTGCCCACATTCTGCGAAAAAAGCAAACCACCCATCCTCTCCGACAACTCGTCCAGATCATCATCGAAGAGATCGGCGTAAACGTCCAATGTCATGGCGGCGCTCTTGTGCCCCAGCTGCCTTTGCACGGTCTTGACGTTAGCGCCGGACTGCACCATGAGACTAGCGGCCGTATGCCGCAGATCATGAATCGTCATGTGGCCACGGTCCACGCCCGCGCGACGAAGAGCCACCGCGAACCATCCATCGCTTCGCGTCGGATTCCAGCCGTTTCCCATCGGCTCGTCCAAAGGTTCGCCGGGAGCGGTGAAAAGGAAATCGGACGGCCTGCGCCCCTCGCATTGCCTGGCGAGCAGTGGACGCAACACCAGGGGGAACATCACCGAACGCCCATCATGGGTCTTCGGGTCCGTCTCCACCAGTCGGCTGGAAAGCCGCGTGATGCTCCTATATATATGCAGCCTGCACCGTTGCAGGTCAACATCCTCGACACGGAGCGCCACAAGCTCACCCCACCTCATTCCGCACAAGCCCAAGGTCAGCACGATCGGCTCACGCCACCCGCACTGCATCGCCACACGAGACAATTCGTCAGCCGAGAGATAGACATGCTTCCGCACCTGCTTGCGCGGCAGCTCGATTCCATCGCACGGATTGTCGTGGATGCACCGATCGGCCTTTGCCCTCTCCATGAGGCTGCGAAGCAGATTCTCGGCGCGAATCGTCACCGACGCACTGCGTCGTCCTGCCAGATCGGTGACCCACCGCTGCACCTCGTCGCGCGTGATTGACTGCATCTCCCTCATACCCCACTGCGGCTCCACATGCACTCGCCAAGCATCTTCCAGCGACTTGATGTAGCTTGGCTTCGCCTTGGTCTTCTTGGCGGCCAGCCACGGCTCCCAGAAGTCCTCCACGAGTCTTCTTCCGGCCTGTGGGTCGATGTAGGCTCCGACGCTTTTCGCGGTGGTCACATTGGCTGCGCCCCACGCATCCGCGTCCATCTTGCGGCGGAAGCCACGTTTGCCGGTCGTGCTGCCGTCCGGCTTGCGGTATCTGACTTCGTATCTTTTTCCGGCTTTCGTCTGGTATTGGCGGATTGTGTAGGCCATGCTCGCCCCTTCGTTTGCGTGGCATCAAGTCTATCAATCCGTTGATTTTTTCTCTGTTTTTTGTGTTTTGGCTTGCATTACTTATATATATTTGATACAATAGTTTATGTCAACAAAGGAAAGGAGGTGAACATGAAATGGACGGACATCGTAAACGCCATCAGCTCGGTGACAAGCAACATCATCGCACTGGCGGCGCTGGTCATCTCGCTCAGAAAGCCGCCTAGGCACGGCAGATGACAAGAGGGTTCCGAGCACTCCTACTGCCCGGAACCCTCCGGTTCCATCCTATTTCATGACCCATCATGAAGACAAGCACACTGTTCGCCGTATGCGGCATCGTATGCGGCCTGACATCGCTCTCGCTCGGCTGCGCCGGGAAAGCATGGCAGGCCGGACTGTTCGGACTCGCGGCGGGAATCTGGAGCATCGCCACGCTCATCAGGGACAGGAGGGACGATGACGACTGAATACCTCGGCATCAAACAGGTCTCCGAACGCCTCGGCGTCGCCAACGCCGCCTCCTACGACCTGCCCGAGCCGGACGTAACCATCGGCCGCACGCGCGGCTGGCTCCCCGACACCATCGACCAATGGAACGCGCAGCGCCCAGGACGCGGCGTCGGCGGAGGCAGGCCACGCAAACACAAGACCGAATAAACACGAAAACGCCCCTCCCCCAGCTTAAGAGCTGAGAGAGGGGCGATGTTGCATGTGGGTGCAAAATATTCCAACAGGAATTCAACCGCGCGATTCTTGCGCGAGGTTTTCGATGATCCGCCTTTCGGTTTCGGAGAGAGGCCAGACTGTCACGTCTTCTGCGGCCTTTAGTTCTGCGGCCTTTAGTTCTGCGGCCTTAGCTTCGCTCAGGAGATAGCCGCCGCCGTAGATGGCCTTCTTCACGGCCTTCTGCGAGTCGAGAGCCCTCGTGAACGCAACGTCCGAAGCCTTGACGCGGAACTCGACCTGCCTGCCGATCTTCCCGAGCCTGCTCACGGTAAGCAGCTCACTCGGATACGCGTATTTCGGCGGATGCCTGCGCTGCTCTTTCCTGACGCGCTTCACGGTCTCGTCGATCGCGTTGGCCAGATCCGGCGCGGTGCGGATCAGGTCATCACCGAAACTCGTCACGAACGACGTGTTGACCTGCGCGCCGTTCGCGTATTCGATGGTCGAATCCGTGACGATCATGTGCGCCCCATTGCGCGACGTGCTGGAGAAGATCGTGAGATACGGCGCGAACAGGAAGAACGGAATATTGTTGTCACGGTAGAACTTGCATATCTTTGACAGAATCGAGAAAGGTGGGTTGTCCACCACCACCTTGCCATCGGAATAGTCGAACCGTTCGTAGTCGCCGCCCGGATAGAAGGGGCGCACCACTTTGCTCGGGTCGATGCCATATTCGTGGCATGCCCAGTCCTTTATCGTCTCATACACTGCGGGGGGGTATAGCAGTCGTCCGTGGTTTTCTTCGGCTTGAATTTGTCCACGAACGCGCCGTAATCGTCAATCGTCTGCTGTCTGATGCCCATTTTGAAAGTCCTAAAAATAAAGCCCCTCCTCCATGATGGAGAAGGGGCAAATGTTAAAAAACGGGTGTAAAAAATTCCACGGACACTACAGTGCCGCAAATTTTTCCACACCCGAGGTTTATTTCCGGCGCGATGTTGAGTCTCACACCAGAAAATCAATCACGGTCAGGCGTTGCGCAGCGGATTGTAGGCCACGCCGAAACCGGACGCGACGACACCGGCGGCAGTGGAAATGAAACCGCCAACCTGCGCATCACCGAACATCATGAAACCCAAACCGACGATGGACGCGGCCAGAGAGGCCACGTAGATGCCGGTCCTGACCGTATCGTTGAACACCGGCCTGTACGCGTCCGGCTGCTGGTTGTCCTGACCGTCCTCACGCTCGTTAGTCAGATTATTGACGGTGGTTTCCAGCGTGGTTTCTGCGGCATGCTGTGCCATGATGAATCTCTCCTTAGAATCGGTTTTGATTGAGTGCTGTCTGGAGGGGGGGGGGGGAGCCGTACCAGGACCGAATGATGCGTCCTGCGCCAAGCCGTAGTGCGCCTGGATGGCTTTGATGGTGCCGGGGCCGAGGAGTCCGTCAGCGCCGATGCCTAGGCGACGCTGCACCGCGCGGATCAGATCACTGCCGCCATTGCCGTAGCGGACAACGCTCGAATCGATGGCGGGACGCGCATAGGTCCTGCCGTCCGGCACCTGCTGTCCGCTGATGATGCCGTCCGCCGGAGTGCCCATGACCTGCTGCCAGCGGCGTACCGTGGCCGGTCCAACATTGCCGTCAACGGCGAGGATGCCATTGGATGCCGGAGCGGAGGACTGGGCGCCCTGGTATCGCAAGTAGCAATTCCACGGATACGAGTAGTAGCCCCTGATGTTGGTCTCGCGGCCGGTCTGGTCGCCAGCCGCGCCGTAGGCTGTGCCACGCTCGGAGATGGACGCCTGCGCGAGCTTGCCGCCGCCCAGGTAGACGGCCACGTGGTGCACATCGTTGAGCAGGATGTCGCCCGGCTGCGGACTGCCATTCGCGGGCAGACGAGTCCAACCGCGACGGGTCAGCTCACCGGAGAGGTTGCCGGTGTAGGTGGCCGACCCGGTGTCGAAGCCCGCCTCCTTGAGACAGTGGATCACCAGACTGGAACAATCGCAATTACCCGCCGAAGCGTTGAAATTCCAGCGGTCGGACTGGCTGTAGCCGAGATTGGCGACTGCGCACCAGTAGCGCATACGATTGATGAAAGTGCTTACGCTTGCCATATCAGTCCTCCAATCCCTCTACTGCCTTGGCCGCGTCCTCCTCGGACACGACCGGGATGTCAGTGGGCGGCAGACTGTCGCCCTGCGGTGTCATTTCCGGCGTCATGGTCACATCGATCACGACTGCCTCCTTTCCGCCTCTTTCGAGGCAAACGAAAAGGCCACCACTGAAGTGATGGCCCTGAAAATCGGTTTCAGCGATTATGCGCGCCGTGATTGAAAATGAGGATGAGCGCGAGGGGCAATAGGTAGGCTCCGCCCGCGATGAGCAGTCGTGTCATTGCCGTTCCTCCAAGTATTTTTCGGCGGCTGAGATGATCCAGCATTGCGCGTCGAGTTTTTCGAGCTTAGCCAGCTCGTATCGGACGGCCTCGCTGTGGTCGTGTGACTGGTCGCCGTAGATCAGGCTGATGATCGTGTTTTTGATCGTGTCACGGCACAACTCGTCCATGCGGTCGTCGATTTTCGATGTCCGCTCTCCCAAAGTCCGTGTTTTCGCGAAATGCTGGGAAAGCGGACTGTCGTAGGGCAGGCGTTCGGGCCGCACGTGCGCATACAATCCGGTCGCGAGCGATTCGAGCGCCCCCGGCCAGATTTTCAAGCACAGTGTGATTACCGCGCACGCGCCGCCGACACCACCAAACCCCGCTAAAAACGTTTGAAACACATCACATCTCCTTGAAATCGTTTAATCTTTTGGCATGGTGTCGCCATCGAAATAATTGCCCGGCAATCCCAACGAGACGAGCTGCTGCCACTGGTCTTGAGGCACGCACAAGCCCTTGCTCAGATTGACCGTGCAATTGTTCAGACCGACGAGAATGCCGTGAGTGGTGCTGGCGGCGGTGAAGACGTAATCCACGCGACCATTCGAAGTGACCAGCCCACTATCACTGCCATTGGTGGTGAGACGCAAGCGCGGATTGTCGCCACTCGTGGACAGCATGTAACAGACGACGCTCACATGGTATTTCACGCCCGCCGTCAACCCCGTGAAGGTGATGTCCGATGGTGTCGTGTTCGTCGTCTTGACGCTCACACCGTCTTTCGGCATGACGCAGTGATTAACGATGGGAGTCATGCCACCACCCCCATAGGGGTTAGGCGAGTGGCATCGTATCCCCGTCGAAATATCCGATGCTGTCGAGCAGGGTCTTGTTCGCTCGATATTCGTCCTTCGTGCAGATGAGTATATTGGTCACGGTGACGGTCGGACTGCCTGACTTGACGTGATAACTCATTGATACCGGATTGGTATCGCCGATGCCCATCAGGTAGCCGACACGTTGGCGTGCGCTGAATTCGCCCTGTGTTCCGGAAATCGAGATAGTGCCGCCCGTGACATTCACCTCGACACTGATCCAATATGTCATAAAACGCACGCTCGGAGCGGTCGTGATATTCACCCACTTGTCTGCTCGCAAGGTGATGGTCGAGGATGGGATCGTGCATAGGTTCATGACCGTCATCGGGCACCACCGTCCCGGTGCGCGGCGTCAGTCGCGTGGCATGGTGTCGCCGGTGAAGAAGCCCGGAAGCCCCCCCCACGGCAGCGTCGTACGTGTCGGCACGTTCGATGAGAATATCGCTCATCATGCCTATCGCGCCGACCACGTTGCCTGCTGTGATGCGGACGATGATCTCCTCGCAGCCGTCCGGCACCGTTATGGTCCCGTCGACATCGACCGTCGTGCCATCCGCTATTTCTTTTTGCAATGGCACCGTATACTTGCCACCGACCTTCATGTAGACGCGGGCGAATGCGTTGGCGTGCTTCGCGAAGGCACAGCAGTGCACGTGGTAGGTTCCAGCCGGTGGAAGACGGTCGCCTTGCAGCGAATACTGCGCGTAAGTGTCTCCAACGGTGAGCACGGTCGCGCGCAGCCAGTTCCTGCGGGCCACGACCGGAAAATCCACTTTTATGATGCTCGGCGCATACGGTTTAACCGTCTTCGTGATGTTCGGGTCGGGGAACCAGTTAATCCTCACTGTCATCATCCACCCCCTTGGTTGCGTCGAGCACGTCCTGCGGGATCAGTTTCATGGCCGCCGTAAGCTGGCTGGTCAGGATTGCGTTTTGCTTGTTGAGAGTGCCGATTTGCGCGGAGAGCGTGTCGATGACGTCGTTCGCGTCGGCTGGAATCTGAGTCAAAATGTCTCCTTAAATACGAAACCCCCGCAATCCGTGTGGATTGCAGGGGTTGAAAAAATTGGAATGCTGGATTAGTCGGCGGCGGTCATCGTATCGATACGCGTCACGGCCTTCAATTCGTCCAAGGTGAGGGTGCGGCCGAGATTCGTCTTCACGTCCGTCAAAGTGACGGACGTGCCGGAATCATCGAAGGTCGCAAGCACGCCACGCTGGTAGTCGCGCCAAGATTCGGTAGTGCCGTCAGTGCTGGAAAACTCAAGGCCGAGACGGCACAATTCCGCGCGCACGCTCTCCTGCGGCGGACGCAAATCAAGCACGCCAGACGGCTCAGAGGGCGTCACGGTAGGCGCGGTATCGGTAGTGGTCTCAGTGGTCACATCGGCCATAATCAATCTCCTTATTGTTGGTTGTTTTGAGGTCGTGGCATGAGGGATTGGTAAAATCTCTCCTCGCACTCGTCCAGATTTGATTGACTGGACTCGTCATTGAGGAAATCGTCCAATCCCTCAATGTTTTTGGTCACGGTCACGTCAATGCCACTCGACGGCTCCTCATCGGAGTCATCAACGGACAGTGTGGCAATGAGATTCGCGTCCGTCTCATTCGACATGGTGGGCAGACTCATGCCCTCACGCGCCTTATTGCGCGCGGCGGTCAGCGGGTCATTCAACACTTCCCCATCAGCCGCAAGCATGCTCACGCCGGTGGCGGAATCATTCAGCGCGCTTTCCAAGGCCTCGTAAGCCCCCGTCCACACGCCCCTGCCGGTGGCGCGGTCGTACCGGCTCGTGTCCTCCTTGCCCTGCATGATCGCGGCGATCGCCTCACGAGTCGAAGCAAGCCCAAGCAAAGCCTTCCACGAAGCAATCACGTCAGGTGCGAAGACGAAGCTGTCCGACCCGTTTATGGGCGGATTACAGCGGATAATGCAAAGCCCACTGTTATCATCCATTTCAAAAGTCGCTGACAACATTCCCTCCAATCATTTGACCAGA
>ERZ1106919.1233-NODE-1233-length-17345-cov-4.200983_pt1 | contig 17345 bp, 11 predicted proteins | sample MGYA00403654_ERZ1106919 | MGnify/ENA primary metagenome ERZ1106919 (study PRJEB35170, sample SAMEA104062450) | human gut metagenome | biome: human gut; feature: human-associated habitat; material: faeces | place: Denmark | collected 2012-10-08 ... | reverse complement strand
GTGCGCAGCACGGCGGGGCCAGCAGCAAGTCAAAAGACCATACGCCTACGGGCGAAGGACCACCAAACTGGGTTAGGCAGCCGGGCAGATCTTCTTGAAGAGCTCGATGACATCGTCGAGCGTCGCCTCGCGCGGGTTGCCCGGGAAGCAGGCATCGGCCATGGCGTCCTTGGCCAGGACCTCGATCTCGTCAGCCTTCATGGCCTCGCAGACGTGCGGGATGTTCACGTCGGCGGAAAGCTGCTTGACGGCGGCGATAGCGGCGTCGGCAGCCTCGTCGGTGCTCATGCCCGTGGTGTCAACGCCCATGGCAACGGCAACCTTGGCCAGGCGCTCGGTGCAAACCGGCTTGTTGAACTCCATGGCGATCGGCAGCAGCATGGCGCAGGCGACACCGTGCGGGGTATCGTAGTGAGCGGACAGGGTGTGAGCCATGGCGTGGTCGATGCCCAGGCCGACGTTGGAGAAGCCCATGCCGGCGACATACTGGCCAAGAGCCATGCCCTCGCGGCCGGAGCCGGGCTGACCGGACTTGGCCTCGGCGACAGAGTCGCGCAGGTTCTCGCTGATCAGCTTGATAGCCTCAAAGTGGAACATGTCGGAGAGCTCCCAAGCGCCCTTGGTGGTGTAGCCCTCGATGGCGTGGGTCAGAGCGTCCATACCAGTGGAAGCGGTCAGGCCGGCGGGCATGGAAGCCATCATGTCAGGATCGACGACGGCGACCTCGGGGGCGTCGTTGGTGTCGACGCACACGAACTTGCGGACCTTCTCGGGGTCGGTGATGACGTAGTTGATGGTCACCTCGGCGGCGGTACCGGCGGTCGTCGGCACGGCGATGGTGAACACGGCGTGGTTCTTAGTGGGAGCAACGCCCTCGAGGCTGCGGACATCGGCGAACTCGGGGTTGTTGATGATGATGCCGATGGCCTTAGCGGTGTCCATGGAGGAGCCACCACCGATGGTCACGATAGCGTCAGCCTCGGCGGCCTTGAAGGCCTCGACGCCGTCCTTGACGTTCTGGATAGTGGGGTTGGGCTTGATCTCGGAGTAGAGGCTCCAAGCGATGCCGGCGGCGTCGAGCTCGTCGGTCACCTTAGCGGTAACGCCAAACTTAACCAGATCGGGGTCGGAGCAGACGAAGATCTTCTTGTAGCCGCGACGCTGGAGCTCGCCGGGGATCTCCTTGATGGCGCCGGAACCATGATAAGAGATGGTATTGAGAACGAAACGATTAGCCATTGATAGCCTCCCATCGTGTGCGGGGCACCTATTACGCCCCGCGCTATAAGTCCCATCCTAACGCTTTTGAAACAAAAAACGCGTGAGAACGTCAAAGTTGTTAAAGCGTTTCAACAGAATAACGGAGCCCTAGTCCTTCCCTCCCGACAGCAGCGAAGGCTAGATTATAGGAGCAATCGCCCAAAGAATACGACCGACTCAGTCTATAAATTGTTTCTGTTTTAGCAATATATGTTTGACAATACGTTTATAAAAAGATACTTTGTAGTGAATAACATGCATGCAGCAAATAACGTCATTCATTTTGTTAGAAATTGCCCATGCGGTTATTGCAGCTGCATCTACTGCAACGTACAGCGTAATTCTCCGCACGAAGCAGAAGACGGTTCCAATTCGATCGAGGCGATGACGCATGGTGGCTAGTGGTCCTAAATCGAGCAAGACGGCTACAAACGAATATCGAATCTCAATTGAAGGTAACCCTTATCCGCATACTCTGGCTCTCATCAACCCAGCGGGAGACAGCCTCAACATCAAAAAACATGGGTTCACGGGTCCACTAGGACAGCTATTGAGTCTTAAATATACCGTTTATGACGATGCAAATGAAAAACTCTTCACTGTCGTCGACGGTGGTTTTAGCAACATGCCCAGGGTTGCGCTCATCATCGAACACAAGGAAGTTGCGGTGTTTGATTATGGCCTAAACAGACTTGAGATGAAGTGCGTAACGAACATACCGAATTACACAATAAAAGGTAACTTCCTATTTGGAGATTACGATATATTCAGCCAACGGGAAGTGAAACTATCTTCAGTTATCGTCCTTCAATGTGATAAACAATCGTGCTTTAGCATACAGGTTTTGGATAAAGCCGAATTAGCCGCCGCAATTGGAATACCTACAGCCATTGCCCTTCTTAGGGCTCGGATTGAAGAGCATCTCGAATAAATCGCAAAAAGCAGTTCGTAGCAACATTCAGGAGCTGGATAGTTTTTTCTGGCTCCTGAATGTTGTTACGAACATGCACCTTAGCGCTTAAGACTCGCGGTCTGCCAGTCAGCTATGATGCGGGCCCATTTCCTGTGCAAATCGCGCTCGCGGTCGATAAACATGATGGCAAACGCGACAAACAGCAGCAAGCTCGCCACGACGATGGCGTGCAGGCCCATGCGCTCAATACACCAGTTGCCCAGCACGGCGCCAAACACAAAGGTAAAGATCACGCCAAAGTACAGCACGCCGTTTTCCAAAAAGCCGCGCTTGTGGGTGATGATGTAGTCGTCCACGTTTTGCAGCGCATTGCGCAGGTTACCGATGCACATGGTCGTGGCGATGCCGTGACCGTGGATCTTGCGGAAGCTCTCGACCTGCATGCCGCAGGCAAACGAGGTGAGGCAGTTGGCGAGCAGGTTGAAATCGCCGCCCGGGATAAAGCTCACGCCCAGCAAGATAACGGCTTCAAAAAACACCGTTACTTGGCGCCAGTGAATCACGCTGCCAAACCGCTCGTGTACCAGGTCGGCAAGCATAATGCCCACAGCAAACGACACCACGGGGAAGAAATAGCGTCCCGCCAGCGCCCAGTTGCCCTCCGAGATGCTCACGCCCACGAGCAAGATGTTGCCCGTCTGCGCGTTGGCGAAAACATGGTCGCGCCCAATGTACGAATAAACGTCCATAAAGCCACCGGCGAGCGCCAAGATGATGCCCAGCTCAATAGACTCCGATATCTGTTTGGCACGCTGCATCGTCGTGCATCCTCCTTGTTGACGACTCTCTCGTGCGTTGGCGGAAACATAGCCGCCGTTCATACTGTAACCCATTGACAACATGGCGTGCGCGCGAGACGGCCCCTTCGACACGGGGATACACAGTCTGGAAACAAACGGCACTCGCATCGACACGCCGATCCGCCAGCCCATGTACTCCACCAGTCTTTTTAGCCCCGTCCCAAAAAGACTGGTTACAATTACGTGCAGCATACAAACACCAGGAGGAATCGTGGCAAAAAAGCCTCAGCACGCTCAGAACAACCAGCGCAGTCAGCAGGGCAAACAGGGCCAGCAGCAAAAGCGCAGCGGTAAGGCGCAGGCCACGGTCGCCCGCACCACGCATACCCCAGCAGCGCCCGCCCGCCCCTGGCGCCCGGGCCGCGATAAGTTCCTCCCCGTCAGTCGTGCCGACATGGATGCGCGCGGTTGGGACCAGTGCGACTTTGTCTACATCTGCGGCGACGCCTACGTGGACCACCCTAGCTTTGGTATGGCCATCATCAGCCGCGTACTCGATGCACACGGTTACAAGGTGGGCATTATCTGCCAGCCCGACTGGACCGACCCCGCCAGCATCACGGTGCTCGGCGAGCCGCGCCTGGGCTTTCTCGTCAGCGCCGGCAACATGGACTCCATGGTCAACCACTATTCGGTGACCAAGCACCGCCGCCACACCGACGCCTACACGCCCGGTGGCGAGGAGGGGCGCCGTCCCAACCGAGCCGTCACGGTCTACGGCAACCTTATCCGTCAGACGTTCAAGGACGCCCCCATCATCATCGGCGGCATCGAGGCAAGCCTGCGCCGCCTGGCTCACTACGACTACTGGCAGGACAAGCTCAAGCGCTCGGTACTGCTCGACTCGGGCGCCGACATCCTCATCTACGGCATGGGCGAGCACGCGATCGTCGAGATCGCCGACGCGCTCGACGCGGGACTGCCCGTCGATCAGATTACCTATATCAACGGTACCGTCTACCGCACGAGCTCGCTCGACGAGGTCTACGACTACGACCTGCTGCCCAGCTGGGACGACCTTGCCGCCGACAAGCTCAACTACGCGCGCAGCTTTAACGTGCAGCAGCAAAACATGGACCCCATCACCGGGCATCGCCTGGTAGAGCCCTACCCCAATAGCGTCTATGTGGTGCAGAACCCGCCGTCGGCGACACTCACCACCGACGAGATGGACGAGGTGGCCGAACTCCCCTACGCACGCGACTGGCATCCCGATTACGACGCGGCGGGCGGCGTACCGGCCTTTGCCGAGATCAAGTTTTCCATTAGCTCCAACCGCGGTTGTTTTGGCGAGTGCTCGTTTTGCGCCCTCACCTTCCATCAGGGTCGCGTGCTACAGATGCGCAGCCACGACTCGATCATGCGCGAGGCCGAGCTGCTCACGCGCGATCCCGAGTTTAAGGGCTACATCAACGACGTGGGAGGGCCGACGGCCAACTTTAGCCGTCCTGCCTGCGACAAGCAGCTCAAGCACGGCGTGTGCAAAAACAAGCGCTGCCTGTGGCCGAGTGTGTGCAAGAACATGGTGGTCGACGAGAGCGGCTATACACAGCTGTTGCGCGACCTGCGCCAGCTGCCGGGCGTCAAGAAGGTCTTCGTGCGCAGCGGCATCCGTTTTGACTACACCATGGCCGACGCCTCGGACGAATTTTTGCGCGAGCTGCTGGAGCACCATGTCTCGGGCCAGCTGCGCGTAGCGCCCGAGCACGTGAGCGACGCGGTGTTGTCCGTGATGGGCAAGCCAAGCCGCGCCGTCTACGACGCGTTCTGCCGTAAATTTGAACGCCTGAACCGCGAATACGGACTCAAGCAGTATGTGGTGCCATACCTGATCTCGAGCCACCCCGGTTCAACGATGAAGGAAGCTGTGGACCTTGCCGAGGCCGTGCGCGACATGGGCTACATGCCCGAGCAGGTGCAGGACTTCTACCCCACCCCGTCCACCATGTCAACGTGCATGTACTACACAGGCGTGGATCCGCGCACCATGCAGCCGATCTACGTAGCGCGTGACCCGCACGAGAAGGCCATGCAACGCGCGCTCATCCAGTATCGCAAGCCCGAGAACTACAAGCTGGTGCGCGAGGCGCTGGAAAAGGCCGGCCGCCGCGATCTGATCGGCTACACCAAGCATTGCCTGATTCGTCCCGTGCCCCCGCGCCCGGGCGAGACGTCTGCTGGCGGCGGACACGGCCCTGGCAAGAAGGGCGGCAAGACCCACGGTGGCGCCGCCGGCAAGGGGCCCAAGGGCAGCAAGGGCCACGGCGGCATGTCGCGTGCGCAGAACACCGCCGGTCGCAACCGTGCAGCTCAGGGGCGTCAGGGTGCCAACGGAGGCGGCAGGCGCAACTAGCGTGGCGAGGGCCAGCCGGCGTCTCTTGGCCAGCCGGCGCCCCTTCATCGGCCCAGGCGTGTTTTCCCTAGGGGGAACACACTTAGGCTGTCTCTAGTCGTGATTTCCCTAGGGGAAACACGTTCAGACGCACCTAACCGTGTTTTCCTTAAGGGAATCACATTTACTGACGGGAGCGAGCCAGCTGGCACGTCAACCTGAGCGACCGCATCGCCTCTACCAGTACAAAGCCGGCGATAGCGACCGTGACCGCCACGTCGAACGGCGTGTTCACAAACCAGAGCAACGTCATGAGATACGACCCAGCATTAAAGGCAAAGTGCAGCAGGATCGTGTAGCGGAGCTTTCCGGTGGTCACGAGCACCCAGCCAAAGACCAGACCGGCGGCGCCGGCGTAGCAGCCCTGCACCCAGTTCATATGCATAAAGCCAAAGACCGCCGCCTGCAGCACAATCGCCGCGGCGACGCCCCAGGTACTCGGGGCCGCCCAGGGCACCATGGCGACGTCTTGCGCCCGTGCGCGACGCCGGCGTTTCCAGAGCGGACGGCACTGCGGGTTAAATGCTCGGAGCGAAAACTCAAAGATGATACCGCGCACCAGCAGTTCCTCGCAAAACGGAGCGCCGAGCACCGTGGTCAGGACGGCCAGATAGCTCGTGTCGCCCATGCCCGTCTCCTCGACAAGTTCGCTGTAATCGGCCGCCGCCTCGGGTAACAGCGACAGCACAGCGTCGGTCACGTAGCCAACGACCACCTGCAGGGCAAGGCCGATCACGATAACGCAGGCGATGCGTTTCCACGCCCCACGCGCTCCCCCGCCAAGCGGGCGCTCGCCCTGCCAGCGCGCCATAAACGAGCGCGGCCGCAAATAACGCCACCACAGCAGCGCCATCAAAAACGACGCCGTCTGAGCGGCAGCCTGGAACCATTGGATATCGAGATTGTCGATCGGATAGCCCGTCAGCACCGATACGGCATCGAGAACTGAAAACAGAACCACGCTCAGGGCTATATCGGCAGCGACAACGCCAAAACAGGCAAGCGCCCAAATCATCGCATTGAGCATGCCAACCTCCTCAAAACCGTTCCCTAGTTCTACCACAACTCGGCAGAGAGCTGATCCCATGGGGACGGAGGAAAACGGATCACTTATTGATGAGAATCGGGCGCAGCGCCAAAGGCCCCGTTGGGCGAAATGTCGAACGGAAAGGTGCCGCAACGATTGAATGCGGCGATAAACATGCGGATGGCGTTGGACGGCGTGGTGCCTACGAGCTGGGTTGCCGCCGCGAAGGCCGCCTTTTCCTCGGGCAAGACCTTCGCGACAACCGGGGTCATGTGTTCTGCCATGGCGCTTCCTTTTTGAAACGACGGTGGTGCGGATAGATGCGGGCCACGCGGCTGGGCGACGGGCTGTGAAGGCAACCCGATTGGCCCGCATCTGGAGTTTGTTTCTACGGCGTTGGTATTACTTGGTATTCCTAAGTATTACCCCGCAGATAGAATACCATACCCGACCCCATGGGAACGGAGAAAAACGGATCATTTTGTTGCTGAGTAAGTATTTAGAGCGTAATGATGTCCGAGATATTGAGGGCCCGAGCGTCAGCGGCATCGTGTGTGGCAAGCAACAGCATGCGGCCGTCGAGCAAGTCGAGCACGACCTCGGCGCATGCGTCGCGCGCAGCGGTATCTAAGCCGGTAAAAGGCTCGTCCAGAATCACCGCGTCGCCCGGACACAGCAGGGCTCGGGCGATCTCGACGCGACGGCGCTGCCCGCCCGAGAGCTCGGCCACACGAGCATGTACATCGACCCCCGGCACCAGCAAGCGCAGCAGGGCTGCGGCGCTCGAGGCGTCCACGCGCGCGTCGGCGCACACCAGCACGTTATCCAAAGCCGAGGCGCCCTCTACCAGGCGCACATCCTGAAACACCATGGAGCACGGCACGCACTCCCCCGCCGCCAGCGCAAGCAACGTCGACTTGCCCACACCCGAGGCGCCCATCACGCAGGTGCGCCCACCGGCGGGCACGCGAAGCACCAGCCTGTCGAGCGCCGGCGCCCAGGGCGCACGATCGCCCACGGCAAGCGCAAGCTCCGCCGCAGCGCCGGCGCCAGCAGAGTCGCCCGAACGCTCGCGAGCGCCACACCCATGCGCCCGCACGGCAGCACGCCATCCCACGGGCCCCGAAGCCCGCAGCAACCACACCAGCACGCGCTCGCATGCCCACGAGGCAGCAACGACCAGCACGGTCCACGCCAGCAGGTCCGCCGTCTCGATGAGCAGCTTCGCCTGATAGATGCGCTCGCCCACGGTGCCCACCGCCATGCCGATGAGCTCCGCTGCCACGCCGGCCTTCCAGCTCATGCCGATCACGGCACGGGCACACGAAAGCGCAAACGGCAGGACTTCACGCCAGGTATGGGCGCAAAACAGTCGCCAGCCCCGCACGCCATGCAGGCGGAACATCTGCTCCAGCGGCCTATCCGCTTGCGTCAAGCCCTCGACCAGCGAAAAATACACGCCCGGCAGTGCCATCAAAAAGACCGCCGCAATGCTCACGCGCGCCGACCCCAGCCAAATGAGCAGCAGGACCACTACGCAGGCAACCGGCGTCGCCTTAACAAACGAAAGCGCCGGCGCCACCAGGCGGGCAAACGTCCGCGACCGCACCGAGACTCCCGCCAACACGCCACCACACACCGCGGCAAGCGCCAGCCCGCCCAGTATCCGCACGCCCGAGCCCACCAGAATCGCCCACGTGCTGGCATCGCACACCAGCCGCAGCAACGCCACCACGACAGCGCCCGGCCCCGGCAAAATCAACGGCTGTGCCACCAACGCCGCCGCAAAGACCCACACGGCAAGCCAAAAGGCGGCAACGGCACCTGCTGCCGCCACCGCCTTCATACGCTCTGTCATTTGTCGAGCAAACGCACGCACGGGCTACTCCATGTAGTAGAAATCGTCAGCCGGGAGCTTGCCGCCCACGGCGCTCGCGTCCGCATCGGCCAGCACCTGCAGGTACCCACCGAGCGCCGCCTTCATATCCTTCCCCGTCTGGCACACGAGCATGCACCCGGGAATCGCCTTTTCGGCAATCGTGGCGTTATCCACGATGCCCGCATCGACCACGGCCTGAGCCCAGTCCGCCGGCGCCGCATTGACGGCCTTCACGCTCGCCTCATGGCAGCGCAAGAATTCCGCCACGGCCTCGGGATGTTCCTCGGCAAAGGCACGGCGCACCACGGTCACGCCCGTCAGCAGGCGCGAACCCGTGTCACCCGCCAGCTCATCCCACACATCAGTCAGATTTACCGGTGCCGACAGCTTGCCCTCGCTCTTGGCGATGGCAGCGGTCTTGAACGGCTCCGGCAGCACACCCACGGCGGACGGGTCGGCAAGCAGGGCCGACAGCACCTCGGTGGGCTCGCTCTTAAACTCGAGCGGCACCTGGCCGGTCAGGCCCGCACGCTCCAGCAGGTAGTTCATGACGTACTCTGGCGTGGTGCCCTTGCCCGTCATGTAGACGGTATGGCCCGCCAAATCGCCAAACGAGGCCACACTCGCGTCGCCCGTCAACACGCTCAGCACGCCCAGCGTGTTGATGTCGATGACCTGCACCGCACCCTCGGTCTTGTTGTAGAGCACGCTCGCCACGTTGGCGGGCACTAGGGCGATATCGACATCGCCCTGAATCACCTTGGGCACGATCTCGTCAGCGGCAGTGTTAATCGCAAAGTCGAACTCATTGTCCGTCTCGCCATCGGCCGCCCGGTCCATAAACTGCACCAGACCAATCGAGGTCGGCCCCTTGAGCGAGGCGACGTGCACCTCGACCGGCTCTGCAGCAGCACCGGCGCCGTCTGTGGCAGCCGAGCCCGCGGCGGACCCGGCACCGGCAGCCCCGCCGCCACAGCCCGCGAGCGCAAGCGACAGGGCGCCCGCAGCGAGCGCCGAGGCAAACCCCCGGCGCGACATCTCAACATTAAACGCGCGCATCGCTAGCACGTCCCCTCGTTAGGCATCGTCCATGCGTGATGGTCGGTATGCAGCAGCTCCTCGGCCAGCGGCGAGAGCGGCTCGCCCAAGAACTCGCGGTAGCATGCCTGGACATCGGGATTCTCGTGCGAGAAGCGAATATCCGCAGCAGCATCCAAGCCCCACAGCACCTGGCCGCGCTCGGCTGCCAGCTCACAGCCGTCATGGATGGGCTGACCGCCGCCACCGACACAGCCGCCCGGGCACGCCATGACCTCAACGAAGTCATAGCTCACGCGGCCGTCGCGAATCGCGTCGAGCAGGCGGGCGGCGTTGCCCAGCCCGTGCGCCACGGCGACGCGTACCTTGGTGCCATCGATATCGGCCACGGCCTCCTTCCAGCCGTCCAGGCCGCGCACATCGGTAAAGAAGTCGGCGTCGGGGTTCTTGCCCGTCACCAGGTAATAGGCCGAGCGCACGGCGGCCTCCATCACGCCGCCCGTGGCGCCAAAGATCACACCTGCGCCCGTGCCAAAGCCCAGCGGCGTGTCGAGCGGCTCCTCAACCAGCGTATCCACGCTCACGTGGCTCGCGCGGACCATGCGCACCATCTCGCGCACCGTCAGTGCAACGTCCACATCGGGCGTGCCGTCCTCGCCCACCATGCTCGGCAGCGCGCACTCGGCCTTCTTGGCCGTGCACGGCATCACGGACACCACAAACAGGCGCTCGGGCTCCACGCCCAGCACCTTGGCGTAGTAGGTCTTGGCGATGGCGCCGAACATCTGCTGCGGCGACTTGGACGTGGACAGGCTGTCGACAAACTCGGGGTAACGCGCCTTCACAAAGCGTACCCAGCCCGGGCAGCAGCTCGTGAACATGGGCCAGCTGCGGCTGTCGCCCTCGCCCTTGGCGGCCTTACCCAGGCGCTCGAGCAGCTCGGAGCCCTCCTCCATAATGGTGAGGTCGGCCGAGAAATCGGTGTCGAACACGTACTCAAAGCCCACGCGGCGCAGCGCACAGGCCAGGCGCTCGACGGTGGCCTCATCGCGCGGAATGCCGAGCTCCTCGCCCCAGGCGCTACGCACGGCCGGCGCAATCTGCGCCAGCACGATCTTGTCGGGATCGGCGATGGCGTCGAACACGGTCTCGGTATCGTCACGCTCGCGCAGGGCGCCCATCGGACAATGCGTGATGCACTGACCACACGCGACGCAATCGGTCTTGCCGATCGGCGCACGCCCGCGGGTGCCCACGGCGGTATGCGTGGCGCGGTTGGTCAGGTCCCAAATCCCTAAGCCCTGCACGCTCTCGCACACCTTGATGCAGCGCATGCATTTAATGCACTTGTCGTTATCGCGGATGATGGGGAAATCGAAATCCCAGCCCTCGCCCGCCAAATGCCTTTGATACGGCAGATAAAAAATACCCAGGTCGTTGGCAATGGTCTGTAGGTTGCAGTTGCCGCTGCGCACGCAGCTCGTGCACTGCGAATCGTGCTGGGACAGCAGCAGCTGCACGTTGGTGCGACGGGCCTCGCGAGCCTTGGGGCTGTTGGTGTGAACCACCATGCCGTCGAGCACGTAGTTGTTGCAGGCGGCAACCAGCTGATCGCAGCCCTCGACTTCGACCACGCACACGCGGCAGCCGCCGATCTCGTTTAGATCGCGCAGGTAGCACAGGGTGGGAATCTGGATACCGACGGACTTGGCCGCGTCCAGGATCGTGGTGTGCTCGGGTACCACGACCTCGCAATTATCGATAGTGAGCTTGACCATATTGAGTGCTCCGCTTTCGGTGTTGTCGCTGACAGTGGGGTTGTTGAGCTCTACCATTCCAGGCTCCTCCCTCCGCGGAACGCGCCAAAGCCAAAGTGGTCGCAACGCAGGCAGCGGCTTGCCTCCTGGCGCGCCTCCTCCTCGGTAAGGCCCTGCTCGACCAGATTCCAATCGTGAATACGCTCGCCGGCCTCGCGCTCACCCAGCTCGCAGCGGCCGCACTCGTGCTTGCCCTTAAACTGCACGGTCGGCAGCTCCACGTCGAGCTTGATCTTGTGGTCGAAGCCCAGGTAGCGGTCGATATTTGCCGAAGCCACGCGGCCAGCGTTGATGGCACGGATGACGGTGGCGGGACCGGTCTGGCAGTCGCCGCCGCTAAAGAGGCCGTCGAAGTTGGGCACGGCACCGTCCGAATCGGTGACCACGCAGCCCCACTTGCAGGCAATGCCCACCTCCTCAAACGGTTTGGAATCGATGTCTTGGCCAATGGCGACGAACACACGCTCGCAGGGGATGACGCGCTCGGGCGTGGCGGCGGCACGCGGAGCCGGACGACCGCGACGGGGCTCGCCGATAATCTGCGGCTGCACGCGCAGGCCGCTCACGCGACCGTCCTCGCCCGTCTCGATGGCGAGCGGGGCCGTTAGCTCCAGCACCTCACAGCCCTCGGCCTGGGCACCGGCGATCTCGGCGTCCTGGGCCGTCATATCGCAGATGCGACGGCGGTAGACGATGCTTACCTTTTCGGCACCGCAGCGCACGGCGGAGCGTGCCACGTCCATGGCAACGTTGCCGCCGCCGATGACGCACACGCGCTGGCCGCTCAGGTCGGGCAGCTCGTCATCGCCGATAGCACGCAGCATCTTGACGGCCGACTCAACGCCGGGCGCCCCTTCGCCCGGAAGGCCGAGCTTCTTGTCACTATGGGCACCGATGGCCAGGTAGACGGCATCGAACTCGCCACGCAGGCAGGCAAGCTCCTCGCCGTTGACGGAGTGGTCGAGTTCCACGTCGATGCCGGCGCTCAAGATCCAGTCGACCTCGGCCTGCAGGCGCTCGCGCGGCAGACGATAGCTGGGGATGCCGTAACGCAGCATGCCGCCCAAGTGGTGACGTTGCTCAAAGATGGTCACCTTATGGCCCATCACGGCCAGGTAGTAGGCGCAGGAAAGGCCGGCCGGACCGCCGCCGATCACGGCGATGCGCTTACCGGTGTTGTCCACTACATGCGGCTTATGGTCGTTGAGGTCACTGTGTTCAACGGCAAAGCGCTTGAGGGCGAGGATGTTCATGGGGTCGTCGACCATGCCGCGGCGGCAGTGCATCTCGCAGGGATGCTCGCACACCAAGCCGCAGACGAGCGGCAGCGGATTGTTCTTGCGGATGACCTTGACGGCATCGGCATAGCGGCCGGCCTCGACGAGCGAAATGTACCCGGGAATGTCGACGTGCGCCGGACAGCCCGAGACGCACGGGACGCGGGCCTCGCGGTCAAAGCCGCAGGAATGCTCGCGGATGTGGTGCTCAAAGTCGTCGCGAAAGCCGCGAATGGCCGTGAGCGCCATGGCGCCGGCCTCGTAGCCGATGGCGCAATCGCTCGAAAGGTAGATGGTGCGGGCCGTGCGCTCAATCAGGTTGAGCGCGGACTCATCGGCGCGCCCTTCGAGCACATCGGCGAGCAGGTCGCTCAGCGCGCTCAGGCCCACGCGACAGGGCGTGCACTTGCCGCAGCTCTGGGTGGAGCACAGGTTGACGAGCGCTGCCGTAAACTCGACGGGACACGGGGCGAGCGAGCTCACCGCCAGACGACGTCCGAGCGCATCGTGCAGGTCGTCCATGACGGCCTGAGCGTGGCTGCGTTCCATTACATGCAGTCGAGCCATAAGATCCCCTCTCACATGGCAGCCCGGAGGCGAGGCCGGGCGAAATTACTACACGCACAACACTGACCTAGAAAGTTGTTAGGTCTCCACGCAGTTCGGCAGGCGGCATGAAATGTCACCCTCAGCGGTGAAACAGAACATTACCGCAGATAAATGCCATATTTGATAAAACGCGTTACCAAATAGCAATATCCAATGTGGAAAGGAACGCCTTACTTTTTTCCTTTTGATCCGTTTTCCTCCGTCCTCTTCGGATCACATGATCCCTTGGGGACGGAGGAAAACGGATCATTTTTGGTGCAAAAGGGCCAGGTTTGTTTGCACCAATCTCACTTGCGCTAGATAAAGAGCTCGCATTCCTTCCGCACGACGCAAACCTTGCTCAGCATCTGGGAAACAGCGGATAGCTTGTTGGGATCAAGCTTGCGAGCGCCTCGCGGACATACGGCAATGCAGCGCATGCAGGAGATGCACGCCTCGCCAGCTGCTCGTTTGGGGTCACCCTTGTCGATAGCACAAACGGGGCACGCCGCGGCGCATGCACCGCAGGAGACGCAATCCTCTGTTGCCTCGGGTGCCATGCGGTGACCTCCGGCTTGTTTATAAGGACAATTGCCGGGGATAGAGGGCTCGGACGCATCCTCAGCCAACAGCTTTTGCTGAATTTTCTGCGCAAACTCTGCGAGCTGCGCCGCATCCTGCGCATCCGGACGACCGGCAGCAAACTGTCGCGCAATGGAATGTTCTGCAATGGCTGCAACTGCCGCGATCACCCGGAATCCCGCATGCTTCGCAACGTCCTCCAGCTCTACGAGCGTGTCCTCAAACGCGCGGTTTCCGTAGACGCACACCAGAACGGCCCGCGCTCCGTTGCCGTGAACCATGTTCAGTCGGTCGACCGCCACGGCAGGGATTCTACCGGCATACGCCGGCACAGAGATTACGGCCACGTCGTCCTCAGTCATCGTGACAGCGCTGAAATCTAGCCCGCTATCGGTCAGATCGACGGTAACGGTATTCTTGCCCAGTGCCCCGGCCACAAGGCCAGACACCTTCCGCGCTCCGCCCGTCGGACTAAACACAATTTCGAATACGTTCATCTAGACACCCTCCCCCTACGCCTGGCAACGCGTCAAGCCGCTTTCACATCCAGCCAGAGTATACGGCACGTGGGGTCCCCGTTTTGATGCGCCAAGCACCCCAATGCACCCACCCTACGCTGTCTGCCTCTTCGTTTTGTATAAATTACGGTACAGATTGTATATATTTACGGGATACCGCCGTGTTCTCCCGAGGTACCCCATCCTGGCCCGTGCAAAAAACGGAGTATTCTGCAACGTGACCGCGCCAGCACCGCCGCGGGTGGGCAAAACTGTAGGGCGCCGTATCATTCTAAGTCCCGACATGGCGAGAATAACGCGCCCCTGCTCCGGAAAACGGCGAGATCTGGCTCAAAACGCTCGCTAGGGATATCCGAAGACCACCGTTGGCGACGTCGAATCATATGCAGACAACTCGAACTGCAGAATACTCCAAAAAATGCACGGCGCACCTCATGGGACCCATTGCCGCATGGCAGGAAACAGGTCCACGGCATCCTCTAGATGCATTCCCGAGGAAATCACATTTGAACTAGCGATCGGATACGGCAAACAAAAAGGGCCCCGAACGTAGTTGCTCGGGGCCCTTGGTTCACCTCGCTCTAGCGGGCGATGCGTATGTTACTTGCGCTTGCCGCCGCCGTCGCCGGGACGACGGGAGCTGCTACCACGCTTGCCGCCACGGCTGTTGCCATAGCTGCCGCGGCTATCGCGACCGCCGGCACGGCCGCCACGGGAGCCGGCCTGGTTGCCGCCACGCCCGCCACGATAGCCGCCACGACGCTCCTCGCGGGTATCGTCGTAGTTGCGCCAGTCATCGCGACGATCGCGGCTGGCACGCGGGTCACGACGATCGCGCGACTCGTTAGAACGACCAGCGCCGCCGTGGCCGCCATTGCCGCGAGCGCCCTCGCGACGCTCGCCGCCGCGACGCTCATCACGGCCACCGCGCTCGTCATCACGACCGGAACGACGGCGGTCGCCCGCACCGCGCTTGCCACCGCGCGAACCGCGGCCCTCGTCCTCGCGCTCGACACGACGACGGCCACCGCGATCCTCATCCTCGCGACGACGGCGATGTGCCTCACCCTGGAACTGCTTGGCACGACGCTCGGCACGGTTACCGCGCGCAGGCTGCTCAGCGGTACCAGCACCAGCGCGCTCCTCGGCAGCCACCTCGCGGGCCACGCTCTCCACAGCCTCGTCCACGCGAGCCTGAACGCCCTCGCGCACGCGGGTCTTGCCGCTGCGCTTGGGACGGCTCGGACGCTCGCCGTCGCTGCGGTGCTCGTCGCGACCGCGGTTGGAACGGCCGGCCACGTCGCCGTAATCATCGCCGTTGCGCTTGCCGTCGCGACGTGCCTGCTCAAGCTTCTTCTTGCTCTTGGACTTGCCGCGCTTGGTCTTCTTCTTCACCTTAAAGGCGGCAGGATCGCGCTCGGGGTCAACGGCGGGCGGGTTGGGGCCCACGTGCAGGTCGCCGGCTTCGTAAATATCGGCCGTCTTGTCCATGAGCTTCTCGATCTCGTAGAACTCGTCCACGTCCTGCTCGGTCACAAACGTAATGGCCCAGCCCAGCTCGCCGGCGCGGCCCGTACGGCCAATGCGGTGGATATAGTCGGTCGGCTCGGCCGGCACGTCAAAGTTCACGACGTAGCGCACGTCGCTAATGTCGATGCCGCGGGCAAGGACATCGGTTGCCACCAGCACGTCGACGGTACCATCGCGGAAGGCCGAAAGGGCACGCTCGCGCTGGGCCTGGCTGCGGTTGCCGTGAATCGCGGCGGCTTTGATGCCCTTGCGCTCCAGACGACGGCAGCAGCTGTCGGCGCGGTGCTTGGTACGCATAAAGACGATGGTGCGCTCCGGGCCCTCCTTTTTGAGGAACTCGGGCAACAGGTTGTTCTTGGCCTCGATGGACACCGGGAACACAAACTGGTCGACGGTGTCGGCGGTCGACGTGGCCGGCGCGATCTCCACGCGGGCCGGGTCGCTCACCAGGTCGGTGATCTCGCCCACGGCCTCCTCGTCGAGCGTCGCCGAGAACAGCAGCGTCTGACGCTCGGCCGGCGTCTCGCGCACAATGCGGCGGACGGCGGGCAAAAAGCCCATGTCGAGCATGCGGTCGGCCTCGTCGAGCACCAGCACCTTGACCTCGTTCAGGTGGCAGGCGCCCTGCTCGATCAGGTCGACCAGACGGCCCGGCGTGGCGACCAGGATATCGCAGCCGTACTTGAGTGCCGCGGTCTGCGGCTTGTAGCTTACGCCGCCCACGACAGTCACGGCGACATGGCCGGTGACGTCGGCGATCTTACTCGCAACCTCGTCGATTTGCTGGGCAAGCTCGCGCGTGGGGGTGATGACGAGCATCACGGGGCCGCGGCCGTTGCCCTCGGGCTTTTTAACACCGCGACGGCGGTTGCGGCCGCCGCGCTCGCGCACGGGCTTGGGCGGAGCAATGTGCTCCAGATTGTTCATGGTCGGCAGCAAAAAGGCGGCCGTCTTGCCGGTGCCGGTCTGAGCGGCGGCAAGCAAGTCGCGGCCCTCGAGCACCACGGGGATCGAACCGGCCTGAACAGGCGTCGGCGCCGTGTAGCCCAGGTTCTCAATAGCACGAAGCATCTCGTCCGAAAGTCCCAGCTCGTCAAAGGCGGGCAGGTTCTCGGTCGCGGACTCGACGGTCTCGGCGGCGCTGGCCTCATCGGCGGCATCGAAGGCAGCCTGGGTCATGGCCTCGCGGGTCTCGTCCAGAATCTCGGCGTCCGTGACGTCAGATACAGAATTACGCATATGTTGTTGTTCCTTATCTGCACGCGCAATGGGCACGGCATGCGGCCGCGCGGGCGTGCTTGGTAGTGCGCTAATACATACAAAAACGGGTGCGCACGGAGAGGACGTTGCTCAGCACGCTGGCGATCGCTTTGGCAGCCCTATCACGCGCCGTCCAGACGCAGCAGCTCTAAGCGATGGAGCAGATTCGCCGCGGGTTAGTATACCCGTACTCCGTATGCCCCCACGTAAATCACAGATGACGAGGCGGACGAGGTGGGCCCGGCTGATTGTCTCAATCTGTAACATCTACAGGGCAAATCTTCCTCTACGTGTTACAGATCGAGACAAACGGTCGACACGGTTCACAAACGTCTCAATCTGTAACAGTTATCGAGTAAAATCGGCCCTAATTGTTATAGATCCTAATTGTTATAGATCAAAAC
>ERZ1106919.1224-NODE-1224-length-17459-cov-3.662779_pt1 | contig 17459 bp, 14 predicted proteins | sample MGYA00403654_ERZ1106919 | MGnify/ENA primary metagenome ERZ1106919 (study PRJEB35170, sample SAMEA104062450) | human gut metagenome | biome: human gut; feature: human-associated habitat; material: faeces | place: Denmark | collected 2012-10-08 ... | reverse complement strand
CACTTCCTGTCCCAGATAATGCGCACGGAATTCTCTGGACTGTTCCTTTTCCAGCGCCAGCAGCTGTCCGCTGCGTTCCGTCTTCTGAGCGTCCGTCAGCTGTCCGGGCAGTTTGTCTGCAACCGTACCTTTTCTGCGGGAATATTTGAAAATATGCATTTCAAAGAAATGAACCTTTTCCAGAAATGTCTTCGTCACCGCAAATTCCTCCGCAGTTTCTCCAGGGAAACCGACGATTACATCCGTCGTAATCGCAGGATGTTCAAAATACTTGCGGAGAATCTGCACTTTTTCATAGTATTCCTCCGCTGTATAATGTCTATTCATCCGCTTGAGCGTTTCATTGCAGCCACTCTGCAGGGACAGGTGAAAATGCGGACAAAGCTGCGGAATCGCCGCCAGCCGTCCGGCAAACTCTTCTGTGATGATACGGGGTTCCAGCGAACCCAGACGAATTCTGCGGATGCCGTCCACCTTTGCGATTTCCTCCAGCAAGGAAACCAGATAGGCGCGTTCAAACGCCGTTCCCCGCAGATCTTTTCCGTTTTTCAGGTAATCTCCGTCCGTCTCTCCGATAAAATCCATGCCGTAGGAGCTCAAATGAATACCGGTGATGACTACCTCCTGAAAGCCTTTTTCCGCCAGCCCTCTTACCTCAGCCAACACATCCTCCTGCTTTCTGCTCCGGACGCGTCCACGCACAAATGGAATAATACAATACGAGCAGAACTGGTTGCAGCCGTCCTGAATCTTGATATACGCGCGCGTGTGCTCCGTGCTCTGCTCCATGCGCATTTCCTCATACTCCCGCACAGCGCCGATGTCTGTCACGGCGCTGGCGTCTGCAGTATGCTCCTCCAGATACGCCTCAAGAATCTCCACGATATCCTTTTTATGCTGGTTTCCCACCGCCAGATCAATGCAGTCGTCCATTCTGTTTTCCTCGCCCGCCTGTACAAAGCACCCGACCGCAACGACAACCGCGTCCGGATTTCTGTGCTTTGCCCGGTGCAGCATCTGACGGCTCTTCCGGTCTGCAATGTTGGTTACGGTACAGGTATTTACAATATAAATGTCCGCATCGGAATCAAAAGGCACAATTTTATATCCCCGATCTTGTAACTTTTGTTGCATAACCTCCAGCTCATACGCATTCACTTTGCAACCTAAATTATGTAATGCAACACTTTTCATATTATTCTCCACCATTTTTGTTACGTTTGATAATTGACTTTTGTGACGATAGTTTGCTAATATAAGATCAGAAAGTGTGAACCCAAAGGAGGTAGTTATCATGAAAACAGTTCAGATTTCCTTAAACTCTATCGATAAGGTAAAATCTTTTGTAAACGACATTACCAAATTCGATTACGATTTCGACTTGGTATCCGGCAGATACGTTATCGATGCTAAATCTATCATGGGTATCTTCAGCCTGGATCTTTCCAAGCCGATCGACTTAAACATCCATGCAGAAGACACCAATGTTGATGCTGTACTGGAAGTTCTTAAGCCCTACATGATCTAATTCAAAACGGATCAGAAAGCTCTCCGAGAGATCGGGGGGCTTTTTAATTTGTCCCTCCCAGTTCACTCGTACCTTTCTGGGAGCAGATTTCATGCTCGCATGAAAATCTGCTTGCAGAAAGGTACGAAGGGAGCGCCATTTCATGAGCAAAAAGAGCTGCGAAGCAGCGGAGAGCATCGAAGATGCGCTTTTGCGAATGGCGCGGGTGAACTGGCAGCAATACCTCCTGAATGCGCAGTGCGGCAATTTGAAATCTGTCGCTTACGCGACTTGCCGCACGCGCCCAAAAGGTGCCTTACTGCGCCTCGACCACAATCAGTTCTTCCGTATCCAATGCACGCTGCATCATTTCATCGATGCAGTCCTTTAAGTTCTCTTCATGGCGCTTGATCACTGCGAGATTCGGTTTGGTAACAGGATGCTTTGCGACGAAAATCGTACAGCAATCCTCGAACGGCAGGATTGACGTCTCATAGGTACCGATCTTTTCGGAAATCTCCACGATCTCCTGCTTGTCCAGCCCGATACAAGGACGGAATACCGGCAGGGTGCAGACTTCATTCGTTACTGCGAGGGACTGGATCGTCTGGCTCGCAACCTGTCCGATGCTCTCACCGGTAATCAGTCCGAGGCATTCCGTCTTTTTCGCAATATCCTCCGCGATTTTCATCATATAACGGCGCATAATGATCGTCAGCTCATCGTGCGGGCACTTTTCATAAATCGCCAGCTGAATCTCCGTAAAATTGATGACATGCAGATAGATCGGTCCGCTGTAACGTGCTACCAGCTTTGCAAGATCTACAACCTTCTGCTTTGCGCGCTCGCTGGTGTACGGAGGCGCATGGAAATAAACCGCGTCAATCTTGACGCCTCTCTTTGCAACCATAAATCCGGCAACCGGAGAATCGATACCGCCGGATAACAGCAGCATCGCCTTACCGTTGGTGCCGACCGGCATACCGCCGGGACCGGGAATTTCGATCGAATAAATATAAATATGCTCGCGTACCTCGATATAAAGCATCACGTCAGGATTGTGGACGTCCACGCGGATCTCAGGGAACGCCTGCAGGATCTTTTCACCGACAGATGCATTGATCTCCATCGACTCCACAGGATAGTTTTTGCGGGCACGGCGCGCATTGACCTTGAAGGTGATGTTTTTGTCCGGATAGTGCTCGTCCATATAGGAAACCGCACTCTCGCACAGCTTGTCGAAGCCTTCGTCTTCGAGCTGAACCATCGGACAGATCGCGCTGACGCCGCAGACAGTCTTCAAGTTATCGATGGTTTCTTCATAGTCATAATCATCCGATAATACATCAATATAGATACGTCCTCTCGTTCGACGTACCCGGAATTCTCCTTCGCAGCGCTTTAATGCATACTTGATTTGGCGAACCAGCGCTTCCTCAAACAGATCCCTGTTTTTGCCCTTTACGCCGATTTCTGCATATTTAATCAGAAAAGCTTTATACATGCTCATTTCCTTTCTTCATCCGCAGCATTTGCCTGCCGTCTGTCCTCCGGTCGCAGGCAGGCTGCAGCGTATTGCTCTCCCGCTTTCCCGGTCGTCTGCACCTCAAAAGCGGAGGTATCCTCTTATCTTCTGGTAAACCGGCGCAGCATCGGAACCAGCTCGTGCAGCACCTGTACTGTATAATCAATTTCTTCCTCTGTCGTAAAGACGGAAAGGCTGAAACGGATCGTCGAATTCAACAGTTCCTTCGGCAGACCGATCGCCCGAAGCGTCGCGCTTCCTGACGTATCCGGGTGGTTCGATGCGCACGCGCTTCCTGCGGACACATAGATTTCCCGTTCCTCCAGCGCATGCAGAAGCACCTCGCTGCGCACCCCTGCAAACGACACGCTCAGCACATGCGGTGCGCTGTCCCGTCCGCAAAGTCCATTGATCCGCACGTTTTCCATCGTGGAAATGCCGTCGGCAAGCCGTTGTTTCAGCGCATACATCCGATCCAGATCGGTATCCAGGTTCTGATACATCTCCTCTGCAGCTTTTCCCATGCCTGCGATTGCCGGAACATTTTCTGTACCGGAGCGCAGTCCCCGCTCCTGTCCGCCGCCGAACACGATCGGACGGATTTTCACGCGATCCCCGACATACAAAAATCCGATTCCCTTCGGTCCGTGGATTTTGTGTCCCGAAACAGACAGCATGTCGATTTTCATCCGTTTCGGCAGAATTTTTGCCTTGCCATAGCCCTGCACCGCGTCCACGTGGAACAGCGTGTTCGGATTGACGCGTTTGATCAGCTCGCCCGCCTCTGCGATCGGCTCAAGGGCTCCGATCTCATTATTCGTGTGCATGATCGAAACCAGAATCGTATCCGGACGGATCGCCGCTTCCAGATCAGACAGACGGATTTTTCCGTTTTCATCGACCGGCAGATACGTCACCTCAAAGCCCTGCTGCTCCAGATACTGCATCGTATTGAGGATCGCCGGATGCTCAATCGATGTCGTAATCAGATGCTTGCCCTGCCGTGCATTTGCATACGCTGCACCGCGCAGCGCCAGATTATCCGACTCCGTCCCGCCGGAGGTAAAGAAGATCTCCTTGGGCGTAACCTTTAACGTCTTTGCAATCACTTCCCGCGCATGGCGGACATATTCCTCCGCCTGCACCCCTTTATGATGCAAACTGGACGGATTTCCGTAGTCCGTACATAAAATCCCGGCCATCAGCGCTGCCGCGCTGTCCAGACACCGCGTTGTAGCCGAGTTGTCCAGATAACATTCCATAACCTTTCACCTGCTTTTTCCAAATCTCGAAAAAAATCCGTTTGAACCCGGTCGCCACAGGGCAAACCGTTTCCTGCTTTATGATATGCCGGAGTCTTCCAACTGGTACATCAGCCACGCCATCACGGTCAGCCCCGCTGTCTCCGTCCGCAAAATCCGCTTGCCCAGCGTCACCGGCATAAATCCGGACTGCATCGCAAGCTCTACCTCTGCCTCTTCAAAGCCGCCCTCCGGACCGATAAACACACCGATTTCCTGACCGGGCGCTGCGCTTTCGATCAGCTTCCTCGTCCGCATCATCCCTTCGGAAAGCTCGTAGGGAATCAGTTTTAAATCCATCTGCTTCGTCTGTTCCAGCGCTTCCTTTAAAGTGCAGACTGCCCCAACCTCCGGCACAATCCGGCGCTTGCTCTGCTTCGCTGCTGCTTCTGCAATCGACTGCCAGCGCGCCTGCCGCGCTTTCGCCTTTTTTTCATCCAGATGAACGACACTGCGCTTCAACGCCACCGGCACAATCCGGTATGCGCCGAGCTCCACCAGCTTCTGCACGATAAATTCCATCTTGTCTGCCTTGGGCAGCCCCTGAAAAAAAGTCACCCGCGCCGGCAGCTCCAGCCCGTCTTCTTTGATAAACCGCAGCGTACAGATAATTTCCTCCTCCAGAAGCTCTTCGATCCCGCAGCGGTATTCCTTGCCGTCTGTACCGTTGGATACTGCAATTTCTTCGCCCGGCTTCATCCGAAGCACATTTTTAATATGGTTGACATCGCTTCCCGTTATCACAATCCGATTGCCCTGGATCTGGGAAGGCTCCACAAAAAACTGATACATTTGATTCCTGACGCCCCTTTTGGTTTCTTTTCGTCTGTACGACACGCTTCAACCTGTGTTGCATTTAAACAATAGAATACACGCTCTGTGAGAATTCTATTGTCATGAATCAGCGCGCTGCATTTCATCCTGCGCACTGCGTTTCCTTCTTCCGCGCGGTCACGCTGACCCATTCGCCCTGATATGTTACCTCGAGCAGTTCCAGGCCTGCTGCCTTTACCGCCTCCGTTACAACCGTTTCCTTATCATCGATGATGCCGGATGTGATGTAAATGCCGCCTTCTTTCAGCTGATTTACAATCACGGGGGTCAGCGGAACCAGAACGTCCGCTAAAATATTCGCAACGACGATATCGTATTTTTCATAGCCCACCTGATCCTGGACCGCCTTGTCATTGATGATATTTCCGATCATCATTTCAAACTGCTCCGGTGCGATGCCGTTATTCGCCATATTGTCCGCAACCGCATCCACCGCGCAGGGATCGAGGTCTGTTCCGACCGCATGCTTTGCGCCGTACATCAGAGATAGAATTGCCAGAATACCGCTGCCGGTTCCCACATCCAAAAGCTCTGTCTCCGGTGTGATAAACTTTTTCAGTTGACGGATGCACAGCTGCGTTGTCTCATGCATACCGGTTCCGAACGCCGTGCCCGGATCAATGTGTAGGATCATCTTGCCCTGATCCTCCGGTTTGACTTCCTCCCAGGACGGAATTACCAGAAGATCGTCGATGTAAAACTGATGGAAATACTGCTTCCAATTGTTGATCCAGTCGATATCCTCGGTTTCATCTACCGCAATGCTGCCTTCCCCGATCTCACAGAACATGCGCAGACCGTCCAGCTCTTCCTTCACCTTTTCGCAGATCTGCGCTTCGGTCACAGGTTCGCCGTTTAATTCCAGACTGCCGTCCTCTTTTTCTTCCACAAAAAAGCTCAGATATGCGATGCCGTCGTCCGCAGGACCGTCCGGCAGAATGTCTACAAACATCTGCTCCTTTTCCAGCGCCGTCAACGGAACCTTGTCCTCGATCTGCGCACCCTCCAGCCCGATATCGTACAGGGTGCTGATAATAATATCTTCTGCATCTGTCACGGTTTTTATTTTAAATTTTTTCCACTTCATCTGAAACACCTCCCGAAAACACACTAACTCAGTTTTTTACTATAACACAAAAACAGGCGCTTGTGCATCCGCAAAATGCACAAAACGCCTGCCACTTCCTGAATTACATGTTACAGTCCACTCGCGTTATTTGTCTTTATTGAAAAATCCGCGCTTTTTCTTTTCTTTATGCGGAGCTTCGCCGCTGTTGACGCGTTCTGCCGCATGTAAGCTGTCTTCTGTCGCTTCGTCGAACTTGCGCAGCAGCTCTTTTGCTTCTGCAGAAAGATGTTCGGGAGTCTGTACAACCAGAGTTACATAATGATCGCCGCGCAGATCCTTGTTGCGCAGAGACGGTACGCCCTTGCCTTTTAAACGAACTCTCGTATCAGTCTGGGTGCCTGCCTTGACGTCATAAATCACCTTACCATCCACGGTATCGATGACAACTTCGCCGCCCAGCGCCGCCACTGCAAAGGAAACCGGAACAGTGGAGTAGATGTTGGTATCCTGACGCTGGAAAATCGGATGCTGTCCAACGATAACTTCTACCAGGACATCACCTCTCGGACCGCCATTGATACCGGGTTCGCCCTGTCCTGCCAGTCTCTTGCACTGACCGTTGTCGATACCTGCCGGAATCGTGACTGCAAACCGTTTCTTCATCGGAACAAAACCGCTTCCGTGACAATCGGTACACTTTTCTTTGATAATCTTACCGGTACCGCCGCAGTCCGGGCACGCCTGAACGTTGCGGACTGTTCCAAAGAAAGACTGCTGCGTAAATACAACCTGACCCTTGCCGCCGCACTTCGGACAGGTTTCCGGGCTGGTTCCCTGCTTCGCGCCTGTGCCGTGACAGGTCTTACACTCTTCCTTCACCGTCAGCTCGATTTCTTTTTCTGTACCGAATACAGCCTCTTCAAAGGTGATTCTGACGCTGGTGCGCAGGTTTGCTCCCTTCATGGGGCCGCTTCTTGCGCCGGCAGAACCTCTGCGTCCGCCAAAAAGATCTCCGAAAATATCCCCGAAAATGTCTCCAAAATCTGCGCCGTTAAAATCAAAACCGCCGAAGCCGCCAGCTCCGCCTGCGCCACCGTCAAATGCCGCATGTCCGAACTGATCGTACTGACGTCTCTTTTCGGGATCACTCAAAACAGCATATGCTTCGGATGCTTCCTTAAACTTCTTTTCTGCTTCTTTATCTCCAGGGTTCATATCCGGATGATATTTCTTGGCAAGAGCACGATATGCCTTTTTGAGAGCGGCGTCATCGGCATTTTTGTCAACACCGAGGACTTCGTAATAATCTCTTTTCTGTTCCGCCATAATTCAAACTCCTCTATTAAAGCTTATCTTCATATAACGCATATCTGCAGCATATGCAAAAATACCGCAAAGCATCCGTCCTGCATAGGTTGCAGATATGCGTTTACACACGGATAGGGGCCTGAAAGAATCCGGCCCCCATTGTACATTCTTCCGGTCCGACACAGCGTCATCTGACACTGTGCCGATTTACCGGGTATTATTTTATACTTCTCTGAAGTCTCCGTCAATAACATCATCATCCGGATTGCTGCCTGCACCTGCATTGCTGCCTGCACCTGCTGCATTACCCATATCAGGACCTGCCTGACCAGCTGCGCCCTGCGCCTGCTCATAAACCTTTGCAAATACTGCCTGAGCGGACTGCATCAGTTTCTCCTGAGCTGCCTTGATGTCAGCTACCTGACTGTCTGTCAGCTCCTGATCCTTGGTGGACTCCAGCAGGGATTTCAGTGCATTCAGATCTGCTTCAACGCCTGCCTTTGCGCTTGCGTCTACTTTATCGCCAACCTCATTCAGAGCCTTCTCGGTCTGGAATACGAAGGAGTCTGCGCTGTTTCTGGTGTCGATTGCTTCTTTCTTCTTCTTATCCTGCGCTTCAAACTCAGCAGCTTCCTTCACTGCCTTGTTGATATCGTCATCAGACATGTTGGAACCAGCGGTAATGGTGATATGCTGTTCCTTGCCTGTGCCCAGATCCTTAGCGGATACATTTACAATACCGTTTGCATCGATATCGAAGGTAACCTCGATCTGCGGTACACCACGCATTGCAGGCGGGATACCATCCAGACGGAACTGTCCAAGGGACTTGTTGTCCTTTGCGAACTGTCTCTCGCCCTGCAGAACGTTGATATCAACGGCTGTCTGGTTATCAGCTGCTGTAGAGAAGATCTGGCTCTTCTTAGTAGGAATGGTTGTATTTCTCTCAATCAGTCTGGTTGCGATACCACCCATTGTCTCAATGGACAGAGACAGAGGAGTTACATCCAGCAGCAGGATATCGCCTGCGCCTGCATCGCCTGCCAGCTTACCACCCTGGATGGAAGCACCCAGTGCAACGCACTCGTCAGGGTTTAAGGACTTGCTGGGTTCATGACCGGTCAGCTGTTTTACCTTATCCTGTACAGCCGGGATACGGGTAGAACCACCGACCAACAGTACCTTGCCAAGCTCGGAAGCGGTAATGCCTGCATCCTTTAATGCGTTCTGAACCGGAATTGCAGTACGCTCTACCAGATCGCTTGTCAGTTCATCAAATTTTGCTCTGGACAGATCCATATCAAAGTGCAGAGGTCCGTTTGCATTCATGCTGATGAAAGGCAGGTTGATGTTGGTTGTTGTCGCACTGGACAGCTCCTTCTTCGCCTTTTCAGCTGCTTCTTTCAGTCTCTGCATTGCCATCTTGTCTTTAGACAGGTCTACGCCCTGCTGAGCCTTAAATTCGGAAACCATCCAATCAATGATCTTGTTATCGAAATCATCGCCGCCCAGATGAGTATCACCATTGGTTGCCAGAACTTCGATAACGCCGTCGCCGATTTCGATGATGGAAACATCGAATGTACCGCCGCCTAAGTCGTATACCATGATCTTCTGTTCTTTTTCGTTGTCAAGTCCGTATGCCAGAGCTGCTGCGGTAGGCTCGTTGATGATACGCTTTACATCGAGGCCTGCGATCTTGCCGGCATCCTTTGTTGCCTGACGCTGAGCATCGTTGAAGTATGCAGGAACAGTGATAACTGCTTCGGATACCTTCTCGCCCAGATAGTTCTCTGCGTCAGCTTTCAGCTTCTGCAGGATCATAGCGGAAATTTCCTGAGGGGAATATTTCTTTCCGTCGATGTCTACCTTGTAGTCCGTACCCATATGTCTCTTAATAGAAGCGATGGTGCGGTCTGCATTGGTAACTGCCTGACGTTTTGCAGGCTCGCCGACCAGTCTCTCACCGGTCTTTGTGAATGCAACTACGGAAGGTGTTGTTCTTGCTCCTTCTGCATTTGCGATAACGGTAGGCTTGCCGCCTTCCATAACTGCTACGCAGCTGTTTGTTGTACCAAGGTCGATACCAATAATCTTACTCATAACTTTTCTCCTTCTGCCTTATCGGCTATCTCAAGCAATGTCTTATGTTCTGTTCAAATCTATGAAAAGCTGCCTGCAGGCTTTTATTCCTGCACAACAGCGACCATGCTGTGACGTACCACGGTGTCCCTGTACATGTAGCCCTTTAAAAGCTCCTGTGCTACAGTTCCGGGTTCCAGCTCATCGTTTTCCACCTGCATCACGGCGTTGTGGAAGTTGGGATCGAACTCTTTGCCGACCGCTTCGATCGGTTTTACACCAAGGTTTTCAAGCTCTGTTAGCAGCAGCCTGTAAACCTTGTTCATACCGTCTACAAAAGGAGCATCCTTTTCGTCTTCCGGTACGGTTGCAAGTCCTCTTTCAAAATTATCTACAACAGGAAGGATCTTTTCGATCACGTCCTTCGCGCCGATCTCATACATCGCGGACTTTTCCTTGTCCGTTCTCTTGCGGTAATTATCAAATTCCGCCATCGATCTTCTGAGTTTGTCATTTAACTCATCAATCTTCTCGTCCTTCGGATCCTTCACATAGACGAGCGTGCTCATCGCGTTGGAGAAGCAGTAGGCGCGCCAGTCGGTGACCTTGCCGTCCTCATTCACGTCGATCAGCCCGGCGTCGGCGAGCTTGACGTTGAGGTTGATGGAGCGGTTGATATCGCGCTGGCCGTGGTCGCTGACCATGATGATGTTCGTATCCTCGAGCAGACCCAGCTCCTCGAGCGTGGAACCGAGCTGGCCGATGTAGAGGTCGAGGTTCGCGCGGCACTCGTCGAGATACGAGCTGAACACGCCGTGCTGGTGGCGGGTGATGTCGAACGCGCCGGTGTGCACGAACGTCACCTCGGGCCGGAACTTGCGCAGGATGTCGCAGGTGCAGGCGATGATCCAGTTATCGACCTTGGGCCACTGCATGAAGTTCTTCTTGCCGCCCTTTTCCCAGCCCTCGCCGAGCATGTCGGTGTGGGACTGCATGATCTCGATGACCTCGTCGCTGCTGTTGGAGTAATTGATGCGGAACGTGCTGACGTTGCGCTCCTTTTCATAGAACGGGTCGCCCGGGCAGATGGCAACGCCCCTGGCAAGCGCGACGCGGTAAAGGTCGACCGCGGACATGCCGTTCGGCAGCTTGGCCCACAGGAACATGCCGCCCTCCGTCGGCGTGAACTCCACGCCCTCCGGGAGATATTTGCGCATGCAGTCCATCATCAGCTCCGCCTTGTGCTTGTAGAGCACTTTCGTCTTCTCGATGTGCGCGTCGATGTCGTTGTCCGCGAGGTACTGTGCCAGAACGAGCTGCGAGAAGATGTTGGTGTGCAGGTCGGCAGTCGCCTTGTAGCTCAGGAGCTTTTCACGCAGCGCCTTGTTGCGCACGCACACCCAGCCGATGCGCATGCCGGGGGCGACGATCTTGGAGAATGTGCCGAGCATGCAGCACTGCTCGCCCAGCTCCTTGCCGAAACTGTCGGTCGCGGTGCCGGAAAAACGCAGCTCACGATACGGGTTATCCTCCAGCACGATGATGTCCGTGCCCCGGAAGATCTCCACGACGCGGTCATGCACTTTCTGACTGTAGCTCAGGCCGGTGGGGTTCTGGAAGTTCGGGATGACATAAGCAAACTTCGCATCCGGGTTAGCCTGCACGGTCGCCGCCAGCTCGTCGCAGTCGATGCCGTCGGGGTTGATGGTGACAGGCAGGATCTCGGGATCAAAGAAGTGGAACGACTGCAGCGCGACGAGGTAGGTCGGGTTCTCGACGATCACCTTATCACCGGGGTCGAGCATACACGCGCCGATCATCGTCAGCACCTGCTGCGAACCGTTGGTGATGATGATGTCGTCGGCCGTCACGCCGTAGACGCCCATCGTCTCATAGCGCTTTGCGACCCACTCGCGCAGCGGCAGGTAGCCCTGCGTGCCGCTGTACTGCAGCGCCATGACGCCGTTTTTCTCCAGCACCTTGTGTGTTGCCTTGTCCATCGCCTCGACCGGGAAAGAGACCGGATTCGGCAGACCGCCCGCAAAAGAAATCAGGTTGGGAGATGCCGCTGCCGCAAGAATGCTTGCCGTAAACTCGCCCTGAAAGTCGGGACGCATGATTTTTTTGGAAAGTCTGGGATTCATAATGATTTCTCCTTTCGTGGGCGCTTGTAATGGTCTGTGTATTCGACAGGCAAGCCCTCATAGTGTGTCGATTATAGCGCACGCGATTGCGGCATGACAAGGCGTTGCAAAAAAATCTGCGTTCTAACGGAAAGCCGCGCTTATGCAAAGCAGGGTTCTGTATAGAACGCTCATTCATCTTTGATATACTGCTCTTCCACCTGCTGCTGCGCCTGGATCAGCACTTGCCGTGCACGTGCGTATGCACCGGCATCCAGCAGCCGAACCGCATTCGTAATCGCGTGAAACAGGGGAAAACATAATCGCATCGTATCCATAATTGTCCCTTCTGTTGTGCGTCAAAAATGCGTCATTTCTGCATTTTATATTAATATGACGTTAGAATTTGTCAATCCTTCGTCATGGAGGGTCGGCAAAATGAAAGACAACCTGAGCCGGTACACATTGCGCATCGATCAGGCGCTGTTGGACAAGCTCGGCTACATCGCAGAATACGAAAGCCGGACAAAAAACCGCGAACTCGAGCAGATGATCAAAAAGCGCATCCGGGACTTTGAACAGGAACACGGCGAGATCGACCTGCACGACATATCCAAGCTCTGACAAACCATCAGCCGCACCGTGGTGTCACGGTGCGGCTGATTCTTTCCTGTATGCAGGGTCAATCCAGCACGGACCGGAGGAACGACTCCAGCGCGGCCAGATACGCTTCCCTGTCCACCATGTAGCTCAGCCCATGTCCCGCGCCTGGCACGACCAGCAGATGCTTATTGTGCGCCGCGCAGTGCGCATAGTTTTCGTGCCCCATGTCGCAGGGGACGAAGCGGTCATCCCCGCCATGAATCAGCAGCACAGGAATGTCGCAATGCGCCAGCGCATCCGTGACCGTGGCGGACTCCAGGTTGAAACCGCCGAACAGTTTCCCGCCCAGGCGGATCAACTGGTAGACCGGGAAAATGGGGAGATGCTGGTCACGGATGACCTTGCGAATGATCGCGGCGGGCGAGCTGTACCCGCAGTCGGCCACGATGCCGACAACATTGCGCGGGAGATTCAATCCGCCGGCCATCAGCACGGTCGCCGCGCCCATCGACACCCCGTACAGCAAGATCTTCGTGTCCGCGCCGAAGCGCCCGACGGCGTAGTTCACCCACGCACGGCAGTCATAGCGCTCCTGAATGCCAAACGTGAGGCACCTGCCCTCGCTCTTCCCGTGCGCGCGCTGATCGACCAGCAGAACGTGATAGCCGCCCTGCACGGCGATCTGCGCCCCGCCGCAGAAGTCCCGCTCCGCGCCGCTCTTGTAGCCGTGCATCATGATCTGCACCGGTGCGCCCGGCCGGCCGACGTAGTATTTCCCGTGCAGGTGCAGCCCGTCGTCGGATCGGATCCATACGTCCTCATATGGGAGCGCGAGCACGGTCCGGACCATCTGCGTCATCGCTTCCCGATAGGGGGCATACTGCTCCGTGTCCGGCAGGCGGAAGAGATCCGCCTCTGTCTGTTTGGGCACGGAAAAGCAGAGGCGGTAGCACACATAGGATGCAGCCAGAATGAAAATAAGAAGGATCAAGACGCTCCACACAACGACCATGTTCGTTTCCTCCGGACATTTTTTGACGCATGGAGCAGTATAGCACAGGAAAAGAAGGCTGCCAAATGAAAGTACAAAAATCGCCGCTGCAATATGCAGCCCACGGCGACGTTGCTTGGTCAGCCAATTTTGAGGACGTAACGAAAAAACCGACAGCTCGAACGAGCTGTCGGTTTTTGAGCGGAGCGGACTTTGCTCCGACGTGGCGGAGAGTAAGGGATTCGAACCCCTGTGGCGTTGCCGCCTAACGGTTTTCAAGACCGCCCCGTTATGACCACTTCGGTAACTCTCCACATATGCAGATAGAGAAACAAGACGCCGAAATCGGCGTCTTGTCTTTGGCGGAGAAGGAGGGATTTGAACCCTCGCGCCGCTTATCACAGCCTACTCCCTTAGCAGGGGAGCCCCTTCGGCCACTTGGGTACTTCTCCAAGCCGAATTCCACTTTCCATATGGACGCGCGGCCAGCGCGCTGCATTATAGTAGCATATTCGGCAGCGGATGTCAACTTGTTTTTTGGTTGACACCGTACGCAAAATGCGTTATAAGTGTGCCAGAGCAAAGGAGAGACATGATATGCGCTATACATCCATACTTTTCGACCTCGACGGCACACTGCTCGACACGCTCGCCGACCTGACCGCCGCCATGAACCGCACGCTCACCCGCCACGGCCTGCCGGAGCGCACGCGGCAGCAGATGCGCACCGCGCTCGGCAACGGGGCCCGGCGGCTGATGGAGCTGTCCGTGCCAGCCGGAACGGACAGTGCGCTGTTCGAAACGCTGCTGGCTGAATACAACGCCGACTACGCCGCCCACTGCCGCATCGAGACTGCCCCCTACCCCGGTGTCGCCGCGCTGCTGCTTAAGCTGCACGCGCAGGGGCGCAAACTCGCCATCGTATCCAACAAGCCGGACGAGGCCGTGCGCGCGCTGCGGGCAGATTTCTTTGCCGACGCAGTCCCGATCGCCGTCGGTGAGACGGCGGCCATCCGGCGCAAGCCGGCGCCGGACATGCTGCTGGCCGCCATGGAAAAGCTCGGTGCCGACCCTGACAAGACGGTCTTTGTCGGCGATTCCGAGGTCGATATTGCCACGGCGCGCGCAGCAGATCTGCCGTGCATCAGCGTGCTGTGGGGCTTTCGTGACCGGGACGTGCTCGAGCGCGCCGGTGCGCAGCTGTTTGCTGCCGACGCCGGCGAGCTTGCAAGACTGCTCGACTGAGCGAAAACATCCACCAATCTGCGGGTCGATGGTAGGTTATTTCTTGAACTTTCGCGGTATGAGTAAAAATTTTCCTCGACAAAACCACGCTCAGTTGATATAGTAAAAAGCAATTATATAGCATCTGCAATGTGCGTGCGCCATAAAAGCAGGGCGCATCTATTAGACATAGGAGCAAATGATAATATGATTCAGGAAAGGATGAACCATATTGAAGTCAGATTCACCAAATGTTGACCCTTCAAAATATGTTGTTCTTGATGTTGAAACAAATGGCCTTTCATCAGTAAGAGACGATCTTTTATCTATATCTATTTACAAGCCAGATACTGGTGAAATGTATAATCGCTTTTTGCCATTAGAGCTAAATTCAGAAGCAACACGAACGGAGATAAATGGTATTACGACAAGTGACCTGAAAAATCGCTTGCCACTAACTCAGGATGAAGTTGATGAGTTGATTCATACTTACGAATTAAAAGAGCGAACAATATTGACTTATGGAAATATTGATGAGAGATTCATGGTGAAATATTTTCAAAGGCATCATTTGCATGGGATTGAATACTTTGCCTTTTATAATTTTAAGCATGAGATTATTTCGTCGCGATTTTCTGAGGGGAATATAACCAAGGATAATTTATGTAGATTATACGGCGTGGATAATGTTCAAAGTGTTCATTCCGGTCACAATGACTGCGTTCTTGAATGGCAGTTGTTTATGCATATGAATGGTCATCGTTTATTGGTAACACAGAACAAAGTGTTTGAATTTAATGATGAATATATTGTCCCAGTAAGCTATATTACAACATACACAAATATGAAATATTATTTGCCGTCACTCCCCAAAATAACATGTGAAGAAAAAAATGTCTTTTCCCTGACGATCCCGGCAGATGGCCTGACAAAATATCAGTCAGATTTTAATGGCATGATACTTGAGCATTTGATCAATTCAATGCTTCATGTTAAAAAAGTGGATTCTCGAAAAGAATTGCTTGAAAACAAAAAGAAACTCCAGTTCATTGGAGAATTGCCTTCGGAAATTGATGTTATGCCCATGGCATTTAACCCTGATGGGTCAGTGACTGCGATTAGGCCGCAGGATGAGGTACACGAAAGAAACATCAATACCGGAATCCAAAAACTCAAAGAGGAAATCAAACCGTTAATGGCCTATATTTCGAACGAAATTTTCCCGGGTGAAGAAATAAAATCACAAGAATTAATGGTTCATCCTGATGAAAAAATTTTGGCTATTTGTGATCTGTCGTCAGATTCTGCTGTGTTAGAAATAAAAGCGGCATCAGCTTCTATTCAGAATTATAAAGAGCAACTTTACTATGAAGCTGGAGGAAGAAGGTGCTTTTTATTACGTACTCAATTAGAAATTTACCCATTTGTGATCAAGTTTACTATATCAGAAGTGTTCTTTTCTATTCAGGAACGTGTCGATCTCCAAAAAGAAAGAACAGATAAAGCAAAAGCGAAAATCGAAACAGATGATGTAGCATTATTATCTTACACAGGTGTAAAGATGCCTGTTAAATTAAAATGCAAGAAGTGCGGGAATGAATGGGTTACAAGCTATTACTTGGCGCTTAAGCATCGCCCATGTCCTGAATGTAGAGTTGAAAGGATGAGCGACTGAAAAGCAATACTTTTGACGCGTATAAAAGATCCACCGGCCTGCTGGCCGGTGGATCTTTTATATCGTCTTGCGCGCTCAGTCCTTCTTTTTCATGAACTGACCGGCGGCGCGCATCATGAGGCGCTTGGTGCCGGCGGTCTCGAATTCCACCTCGAGCAGCGCGTCGCCGCCCATGGGCTGGATCTTCGTGACAACACCGGAGCCGAACGCACGGTGCGTGACGCGGTCGCCGACAGCGAAGGCCGAGGCAGCTTTGCCCGCCGGTTTTGCCGCGGGCGGCGCGGGGCGCACGGGCGGCTTGCGCCGCGGCTCCGGCGCGGAGACCGTATAGGCGCGCGGCGCGCTCCGGCGCGGCGGGTACTGCTGCTGGTCGCGGCTGGGCTCGGAATAGCCGTAGCCGCGCGGAACGTTGAGCTTCTGAATATCGTCCTCCGGGATCTCCTCGACAAAGCGGGAGACGCGGTTTGCCGTCGTACGCCCGTAGAGCAGACGCTGGCGGGCGCACGTGAGGATGAGGTGCTCACGCGCGCGGGTGAGCGCGACGTAGCACAGGCGGCGCTCCTCCTCCATCTCGTCCGGCTCGCCGATGCAGCGCAGGCCGGGGAAAATGCCCTCCTCGCAGCCGACGATGAACACCGTCGGAAATTCCAGGCCCTTGGCCGCGTGCATGGTCATGAGCGTGACACAGTCCATGGACTGGTCGTAGTTATCGAGGTCGGTATAGAGCGCGACCTCATCGAGGAAGCCCGCAAGCGTGGGATTTTCGGCCTCCTTGGCAAAGGCGATGATGTTCGTCTTGAGCTCCTGCACGTTTTCGATGCGCGCAGCGTCCTCCGCCGTGTTCTTCTCCTCAAGGGCGCGGACATAGCCGCTGCGCTCCACAACCAGATCATAGAGCTTGTCCGGCGGCATGGTTTTGGCCTGTTCCTGCAGCTCCTCGATCAGGATGGCGAACTGGCGCAGGCGCATCTGGCTGCGCTGCAGCTCGGGATAGGCATCCGCGTGGCGGATGATGTCAAAGAGGCTCGTCTGCTGCTCGTGCGCGAGCTGCAAGGCCGCCTCGATCGTGCGCGCGCCGATGCCGCGGGCGGGCGTGTTGATGATGCGCGTCAGGCGCAGGTCGTCGTCCGGCGTCTGGATGACGCACAGGTAGGCCAGCATATCCTTGACCTCCGCGCGGTCGAAAAAGCGCGTGCCGCCGATGATGCGGTACGGGA
>ERZ1106919.1213-NODE-1213-length-17564-cov-4.796219_pt1 | contig 17564 bp, 19 predicted proteins | sample MGYA00403654_ERZ1106919 | MGnify/ENA primary metagenome ERZ1106919 (study PRJEB35170, sample SAMEA104062450) | human gut metagenome | biome: human gut; feature: human-associated habitat; material: faeces | place: Denmark | collected 2012-10-08 ... | reverse complement strand
ATTATGTCAGGGTATGCCTGATAAGATACCTGTAGCAGAGAAAGATTTTATGTTTTCTGCTATATCTGAAGAATTTGGACTTATATTTTCAATAGCTCTATTCTTAGTGTGCCTTAATAATCTTATTCTTATGATGAATATAGCTTCAAGATGTAAGACACTTTTTTATCGTCTTGTAGCTGTAGGACTTGGGGTTACATATGGGGTTCAGGTGTTCTTAACTGTGGGAGGTGCAATTAAGTTTATACCGATGACAGGTGTTACACTTCCTTTTGTAAGTTACGGTGGAAGTTCCATGTGGACTAATATGGCATCTAAGCTCGCTTATAATGTTTGCTCTTATTAATGGAATGTACAATATGAGACAGGATGAAGGTGACAGGAAAGATGGCAGAAAACAAAAAACAGGACAGACGAAGAAAAAAACAAAACATACAAAGTGATATAGTTGATAATGAAAAGAAGAATCTGCGAAATAAAGAGACTAATATAATTGCATTCTTTTTTGTAGGACTTTTTCTTGCAACTATTGTGTATCTGTGTATATTTAATGTAAAAGATGCAGGAACAATTGTGAATAATCCTTACAATAAAAGAGTAGACAATCAGGAAAGCAAGGTTGTAAGAGGTGATATATTAGCAGATGACGGAGATGTACTTGCAACAACGCTTACGGATGAGGATGGTAATGAAACACGTTATTATCCTTATGATAATCTGTTCTGTCATTCGGTTGGATTTACTTCTCTTACAGGGATGAAGACAGGAATAGAACAGTCTCAGAATTATTTTCTTTTAAGTGAGACAGATAATGTGCTTGATCAGATTGGTAATGACCTGTCTGGAGGAAAAGCAAAGGGGCATAATGTTACAACAACACTTAATGTTGAACTTACTAAAGCGGCATATAAAGCACTTGGTAATAATAAAGGTGCAGTTATAGCGATGGAACCTGCTACGGGTAAGATTCTTGCAATGGTATCGAATCCATCATTTGATGCAAATGCAGTAAATACCGATTATGATGAGTGGATTACTTATGATAGTGCGGATTCGGTGCTTTTAAACAGGGCAACGCAAGGGCTATATCCACCTGGTTCAACATTCAAGATAATTACTGCTCTTGCATATATAAGGCAGAATCAGAATGATTATTATAATTATTCATATAATTGCGATGGACAGGCATATATATCTGGTGGAACTACTATTGCATGCTTTGATCATACGGCACATGGATATCAGGATTTAAGAAAAGCATTTGCTAATTCCTGTAATTCTGCATTTTCTACGATTGGAGCAGGACTTAATAAGACATCTTTCATGAATCTGTGCAGTACATTATTATTTAATTCTAATCTTCCTGTAGGGTTTGAGTATTCTAAGAGTACAATGGCTGTAACACAGGATTCTTCGATAAGTGAGATGCAGGAGACTGGTATTGGTCAGGGAAGGACGATGATGACACCGCTTCACAATATGATGATAGCGGCTAGTGTTGCTAATGATGGCGTTATGATGACTCCTTATATTGTTGACAGTATAAGTGACAGTGAGGGAAGAATGGTTGTTAAGAATAAGCCAACAGAGGCAGGAACTGTGATGTCAGCAGAAGAGGCAGAATACCTTACAGAATGCATGAGAGAGGTAATAACTTCTGGTACAGGAAATTCTATGAAATATTCATCATATGAAGCAGCAGGAAAGACCGGTTCGGCACAGTATGATGACTCTGACAGATATCATAGCTGGTTTACGGGCTTTGCACCTTATGATAATCCCCAGATAGCAGTATGTGTGATTCTGGAAGGGGGTTATTCTGGTGTGTCAAGTGCACAGGTAGTAGCAAAAGCTGTGTTTGATACATATTTCGGCTATTGATATTGAAGTCGTGAGAATGTATAATATTGTTTAGTGATTAATTGCATGATTATGAGGAATGATGATGAATACTGTTAACTATATCACTCCGTCAGATGGTGACATATATCTTGTTAATAACCAGACATATGTTAATTCTGGTGGGACTGATTTTGATAAAATATATAATAATATTACTGTGGATGATTCTCTTGAGAATATTTTTGCCGGAGCAGCAAAAGAATTTGGAATCAATGAGAATTTTCTTAAAGCTGTAGCACAGGCAGAATCAGGGTTTGATCCGGATGCTGTATCGTATTGCGGAGCACAGGGAATAATGCAGCTTATGCCATATACGGCAGAAAGCTATGGTGTTACGGATCCTTTTGATGCCAGACAGAATGTATATGCCGGTGCACAGATGTTATCAGAGCTGTTAGACAGTTATGATGGTAATGCTACGCTTGCTCTTGCAGCATATAATGCTGGCAGTGGTTCAGTACAGAAGTATGGAGGAGTGCCTCCGTATGAAGAAACGCTTAATTATATCAGCAAGATTAATGATATATTAGGTGGTGCACTTGCTAATGACTCAACAACCGTTGATGGTGCATATGCTACAGATTTTACTGCAGCTTCTGATGTGAATGCTCCTGATACAATTACAGGGAATTATGCCAGTAAACATACAGCGACTGAAAGAACAGGAAGCAGTTATAAGGAACAGGATAACAGTTCGCTTATAAGTTATGAGGAGTATCTGTATGTATGTGAAACATATAAGGATATCCTTGCTAAATTATTTTCGGCAATATCTGCAGATAAAGGTGACAATTTAGCTGCAGAATTGTATAATATAGTCACAGGAACCGGTTCAGAAAGAATTGGTGTAACAGGAACGGATATTATTAATAATAGCAGTGATGAACAGCAGTACATAAAGACTGGAACATATTATGGACAGATAGAGGCAAATGTTCAGCTTATTAACAGAATGCCTTATGATAATGTATATAAGAATGATCCACAGTCAGTATATCAGGCACAGGCATCTATGATAAGTCCACTTGTTATTAAGCTTTTGGAACAGTAATCCGGACTAACAGGAAAGAGGGGAATGATATGAGTGGTAGCCGAATTAAAGTGACATTGTACAACAGAACATTTAAAGAGATTGATATGTCAGATTTTACAAGAATAACAGAAGGGATTTTTTCTAACAGAGATGATATTGTAGAGGTTGCATTTCCGGAAGGGGTAGAGGTAATAGCACCTAATGCTTTTGAAAACTGCAGGAGACTTGAGAAAGTTGAGTTTCCAAAGTCCCTTAAATCAATTGAAAATGAAGCGTTCATTAATTGCCTTAGTCTTAAAGAAGCGGACTATGGAAAGAATGTAACAGTTGCACCTGATGCATTTAAGGGATGTATTAATTTATAATTTCATTAATTGATAAGAAGCCTTTAGTGGCTTCTTATTTTTTGCAGACATATCATACTAAAAACTTGACAAATATTTCTGCATAATATAGGATTTCTTACAGTGGCCTGACTATGCGTTGGTGCTGTATACGTGGGCTTGCGAAAGATTTTTAGAAATTCAGCACAGAAACGAGGAAGATAATGAGTAAGAAAAAGACATTTGTTACACTTGAACAGCTTAAGGAAATCGACAAAACATATCCGACTCCTTATCATCTCTATGATGAGAAGGGAATCAGAGAGAACGCTAAGAGATTAAAGGAAGCATTCTCATGGAATAAAGGTTATAGAGAGTATTTTGCTGTGAAGGCTACTCCTAATCCATATATTTTAAAGATATTAAAGGATTATGGCTGCGGTGTTGACTGTGCATCTATGGCAGAGCTTATGATGGGCTATGCGCTTGATTATAAGCCGGAAGAGATTATGTTCTCATCTAATGATACTCCAGCAGAAGAGTATGCATATGCTAATGAGATAGGTGCTACTATCAATCTTGATGATATTACTCATATTGAGTTTCTTGATAAGATATTAGACGGTAAGTTTCCTGAAACAATGAGCTGCCGTTACAATCCGGGCGGATATTTCCAGCTTGGAACATCTATTATGGATAATCCGGGTGATGCCAAATATGGTATGACACATGACCAGATTATTGAAGCATTTAAGATATTAAAGAGCAAGGGGGTTAAGCATTTTGGTATCCATTCATTCCTTGCAAGTAATACAGTATCTAATGAATATTATCCAACACTTGCTAAGATTTTATTCGAGCTTGCAGTTGAGTTAAGAGACAAAACAGGTGCAGATATTAAATTCGTAAATCTTTCAGGCGGTGTTGGCGTTGCTTACAAGCCAGATCAGGAGCCTAACGATATTGCAGTTATCGGTGAAGGAGTACACAAGGTATATGATGAGGTTCTTGGTGCGGCCGGAATGGGTGATGTTGCAATCTATACAGAGCTTGGAAGATTTATGCTTGCTCCATATGGCTGTCTTGTAACTAAGGCAATTCATGAGAAGCATATCTATAAGGAATACATCGGAGTTGATGCATGTGCATCTAACCTTATGCGTCCGGCAATCTATGGTGCATATCATCATATTACTGTTGCGGGTAAAGAGGATGCACCTTGCGACCACAAGTATGATGTCACAGGTTCTTTATGTGAGAACAGTGATAAGTTCGCAATTGACAGAATGCTTCCTAAGATTGATATGGGTGATTATCTTATTATCCATGATACAGGAGCACATGGTTTTTCTATGGGATACCAGTATAATGGAAAGTTAAGATCAGCAGAGCTTCTTCTTAAGGAAGATGGCAGTGTTCAGATGATCAGACGAGCAGAGACAATAAAGGATTACTATGCTACATTTGATTTCTGTGATGCGTTGGATAAGTTGAATTTAAAATAAACGAGGTTTGATATATTGAAGAATTTAGGTTATATAGCAGGCGAAATTACAAAGGGAAAGAATCTTTCAGAAAATCTTTTAAAGTATGGTAATGGAATGTGTTCCATGTATAATGGGCTTGGATTTATCAAAATGTCCATGAATTATTATACTGTACTTGATATTGCAAGAGATTTACAGAATGATAAAGACCTTCTTAACATGATTAACAGACTTAATGAGCTTGTGGAGCGTTTCGTGGAGAATGATGAATGTGATGATTATGAGGCATTCAACGAACTCAATTCATTCCGTGAACAGATTATTGAGATTATGGAAGTTATAACAGCTTATGTTGACAGATTAAGAATATATGAACATGTACTTAACAGAGTTGAGTACAGATTTAACGAGGGTGAATTGGATTACGACTACTATAATACCTATATGACTAATGAGATTATGCATTATATATTGTCTGATAAGGATAATGTTGTTATTAATGGCAAGATTTCAGAGATAGTAGGACAGCTTCCTGTAAGAATGTTAAAGGACAGATTCTTTGAGCATATCAGAGATGCATTTACACTGTATCATGGTGCTGGAAAGGATTCGATAGATGATTTCTATTACACTTTAAGCACAAGTGCGATGCTCTCAGGTGAGGCGGGATTTGATAAGTTCCCGGATGTCTATGATATATATAACACACTTGCAGGGGCTGATTACAGAAATATTGATAAAGACGAATATGTAAGACTCAAAGGAGCGCTTGATATTGCAACTGAGAAGATGACAGATTATGCTGATGTATATGTGCTTCTTACACAGGTTGTTAATGATGCACTCACAGTTGTCCTTACAAGAAGAAATACACTTGACAGAATAGAAGAGATAGAGAATGCCAAGAATGTTTTAAGTAAGACGAGAAATGCTTATGTTACAGGTGAAAGATTTGAAGATATTTCAGAAGATTTTGCTGCATTTGAAGGAAAACAGGAAAGAATTCTTGAGGCAGTATCATCTGGTGATTATGCAATAGAATACAGCCTTGCTAACTTTGTGGATGAGCTTAAGGAATATGAGCTTTTATCTGCATATAATGCTTTGTCTAAAACACTTAAGTTACAGTCAGGCAGTGATTTTGTTAAACTTGAATCAGAGGTATTTGCTGAGATTCCTGATAATTCTTATGCTGATGAGACGGCAGAAAAGCTTATTATGGAACTTGACGACAGTTTTAAAAACATGAATGTAATGGTTAAGAGAGCTGTTATGGCATCAGTGCTTTCAAGTCTTCCGGTATTCTTTAACAATACGGAAGAGATACAGGCTTATATTAATAATTCTCTTATGCAGTGCAATGATGATGCAGAGCAGAAGGCAGTTGTTGAGATTATTAAGACAATGATAAGTGATAACTAATGCAAATGTGCTGATGTGCATATGAGAAGTTTAAGTTTTTTGGGGGATGTTAAGTTGAAGTGGTATAGATATCTTTATCTTGGGGATAACGCAAGAAAAGCAAAATACAAAACATTTGGTCTTATCAGAAAGAGCAGATTTACCATAGATACTTATATTGTTGCGATTTCTGTCAATCCTGATAATATTCTTGATGTTTATTCAGCTAATATGCTGAAACAGCCACATTTTAAGAATAAATCATACAGAGATAAAGTGTATGTTGTAGGACTTGCGAAGGGCAGGGATGAGGCACTTGAACTGGTAAGATGCATAGTTGACGACACATATTCCCATACAGGAGGCGTTGATGTCGCTGGTTATCTTAGGTTTGGCACAGAATTAAGGAATGGCAGCTGACATGCTGCTGGAAAGGTGGGGCTATGCTGCATGTTTTATTGCTTATACTTAAGATAACAGGCATAGTTATCGCGTGTATTTTAGGACTTGTAATAATTGTTGTGGCAGCAGTTCTTTTTGTGCCGGTAAGATATAAGGCTGATGCTGATTATCATGGTAAGTTCAAGGCACATGCGAAATTGTCATGGCTTGGAATATTAAGGGTGCTTGTTTCGTATGATGAAGAACTTGCAATTAAAGCCAAGGCACTTTTTATTACAATTTACAGTAATAATCAAAAAAAAGAAAAAACTTCAAAACATAGGACATCAAAGAAGAAAAAAACAAAACACTCAGAAGAAAATATTTTTTCTGTAAACGACGATGAAGCCAAGAAGCTTACGGAAAATGAGAAAAAACCACAGATTAAGATGGCTGAGGCTGAGAGTGACACTAAAGAAGATACACAGGCTGTTAAGAAAAATGTGGAAGATATTAAAGAGTCTGCAGAGAGTCTTAAAGAGACTGTATCAAAAGATGAATTTAAGACCACACAGAATAAGAACTTCTTTGATAATGTTAAGGATAAATGCTTTGTAATATATACAAAGATTAAAGAGATAATAAACCTTGTAAAGGATACAGTAAAAAAGGTTTCCGGAGCGGCTGACAAGCTTAAAGAAAAAGTGAAGAAAGCAAAAGAATTTGTGACAGATGAGGATAATAAGGCACTTTTTCATTTTTTTGTGGAACAGTTAAAGACACTTATTAAGGTTATTAGACCTAAGAAATACAGAATTAATGCAAGACTTGGATTTGAAGACCCGGCGACAATGGGCAAAGTGCTTGCTTATATATCAATCTTTTATGGTATGTCAGGAGTTGACCTTTCTTTAGAACCGGTATTTGGTGAGAATATTAAAGAGGGCAGTATATTCCTGAAAGGAAATATACGTATATTTTCAGTGCTTGTGATAGCATTAAGAGTGTATAGAAATGAACAGTTTAAAAAGTTTATTTCCAGATAGAGAAGGTTATGTTATAATGTTAACAGTACTTCGCAAAACAAGGAGGTCAAAATCCCTCTCCTCATCATAGGATTCGGATTTTGCTTCGCAAAACAAGGAGGGATTTTATGGCAGAGAATAATTTTGATTCAACAGTTGCATCACTTTTTAAGGGAATGGATGCATTTATATCAGCTAAGACTGTTGTTGGTGATGCGGTTACGGTTAAGGATACAATTATCCTTCCGCTTGTTGATGTTTCGTTTGGAGTTGGAGCAGGAGCGTTTGCAGGGGATAAGAAGAATAATGCCGGTGGTGGAATGACCGGAAAGGTTACACCGAGCGCGGTTTTAGTTATTCAGAATGGTGCAACCAAGCTTGTTAATATTAAGAATCAGGATACTGTAACTAAGATTCTTGATATGATTCCTGATGTTATTGATAAATTCAAGGGCAAGGATGAAAAGGTTGTAACTGATGCAGATATTGATGCAGCTATTGAAGATGCAGCAGAGTAGTTTTTCATAAACATATGTTATGTGCATATTATATAACATACTTATTAAGGAAGTGTATATATGTGCAGACTGCTTGGATTTATATTCTTCTGGATTGCTGTTGGCATGATAATAACACTGTTTATAATGGATAATGTATTCTTGTGTGTATGCATAATAATTACATTGATTGTTGTGGGTTATAACATGTTCTGCCAGTAATCAGAACAATATGTTGTGCTTTTGAGAGAATTTTGAAGAAAATTCTTGAAAAATGTGTTGCAAAATATTTTTTTATCTGATACAATAATTTCTGTTGTGGGTAAATTACCCAATACCGGTAAGGAGGTGTTATTGAAATGGCTAAGTGTGCAATTTGCGAAAAAGGTCCTCACTTTGGTAATGCAGTGAGTCATTCTCATAGAAGATCTAATAAAGTTTGGAATGCTAATGTTAAGTCTGTTAAAGTAAAGGTTAACGGAAATGCTAAGAAGATGTATGTTTGTACTTCATGCTTACGTTCTGGTTTAGTTGAGCGTGCATAATCTATGAGCTTTAAAGTTAATACCAGTATATTAAGGTGAATTGCGCAAAACGCGATTCACTTTATTTTTTGGACATTCATTTGATAATCAAAGTTTAATAAAGAATTCGAAAATGTGTTTATTTTTCTGTAAAAAGATAGTATAATATTTGTGCTATTTATATACATATTTTTATGTAAAGTTTGACTGCGCGAAACTTGCATCCGTATTACGGGTGTTAACAAATACAAGCCGCAGTATTGGAGGACTATCTATGAAGGGAACTTTGGAGAATAAACTTGGAAAAGTTTCGATTGATTCGGAAGTTATTGCACAGTACGCAGGTTCTACAGCAGTTGAGTGCTTTGGAATTGTGGGTATGGCTGCTGTCAGCATGAAAGACGGACTTGTTAAGCTTCTTAAAGGAGACAGCCTTACAAGAGGAATCAGTGTGGTTATAGATGAGAATAATCTTATTGAGATTGATTTTCATGTTATTATATCTTATGGTGTAAGCATTGCTGCAGTAGCAGATAATCTTATTGAGAATGTTAAGTATAAAGTGTCAGAATTTACCGGCCTTGAGATTAAGAAAATCAACATATATGTTGAAGGCGTAAGAGTAATTGATTAATTGAAATATTGTTATAATGCTTAATTGCAGAATGGAGGATAATCGTGGCAACTAATACAATAGATGCAGCACTTGTGCAGAAGATGTTTCTTGCAGGAGCTAAAAACCTTGAGTCTAAGAAAGAATGGATTAATGACCTTAATGTTTTCCCTGTACCAGATGGTGATACAGGTACTAACATGACTCTTACTATTATGTCAGCAGCTAAGGAAGTAAGTTCTATTGCTAACCCTAATATGGAGAATCTTTCTAAGGCTATATCATCAGGTTCGTTAAGAGGTGCAAGAGGTAACTCAGGTGTTATCTTATCACAAATCTTTAGAGGATTTGCAATGGGATTAGAAGGTCATGAAAGCGTTGATGCTGTTGCTTTTGCCAATGCTTGGAAAAGTGGGGCAGAAGTTGCTTATAAAGCTGTTATGAGACCTGTTGAAGGAACTATTTTAACTGTTATTAGAGAAGCAAGTGAAAAGATCGTTGAATATACTCAACCAGGTATGGAAATTGAAGATGTTTTCTCTTATTTTGTAAAAGAAGCAGAAAATTCATAAAAGTTCGTTGCAGATCGTTTCCCTCTCCGTCATTGCTTTGCAATGCCACCTCTCCCGAAGGGCGAGGTTTTTTGCCTTTTCCGAAACCGGTCAAAGCTCCCCCTTCGGGGGAGCTGGCAAAGCCGTCAGGCTTTGACTGAGAGGGTGAGAAAGTGGTTAGAAATTCGGGAACACCAGCCGCGAGGACAGGATGAGCGCAAAGCAGACGATGCAGACGGCAAGGTCGATGTAATCCTGCCGGGTGCAACGCAGCACCTTCAGGCGGGTGCGGCCATCGCCGCCGCGGTAGCAGCGGCACTCCATGGCCATGGCCAGCTCGTCGGCGCGGCGGAACGCCGAGATGAACAGCGGGATGAGCACCGGCACCAGCGCCTTGATCCGCTCGGTCATGGTGCCGCTGTCCAGCATGGCACCACGGGCCTTCTGGGCGTTCATGATCTTATCCGTCTCCTCGATGAGGGTCGGGATGAAGCGGAGGGCGATGCTCATCATCATGGCAAGCTCATGCACCGGGAAGTGCAGCCTGCCCAGCGGCTTGAGCAGCTGCTCGATGGCGTCCGTCAGCACGATGGGGCTGGTGGTGTAGGTCAGCAGGCTGGTGCCTGCGATGAGGGCCATGACGCGGACGGCCATCAGCACGGCGTAGCGGACGCCCTCGGCGTAGATCTTGAAGATCCAGAACTGCACCAGCGGGTCGCCCTCGCCGGAGACGAAGAAGAGGTTCAGCACAGCTGTAAAAAGGATGATGGGCAGGATGGGCTTCAGGCTCTTCAAGATCAGCTTGAAGGGGATCTTTGCCACGGCATACATCGCCACGAGAAAGAGAATGGACAGCGTCAGACCCAGCGGGTTGGACGCTGCGAACAGCAGGATGATATAAGCGATGGTCAGCACCAGCTTGAGCCGGGGGTCAAATTTGTGCACAAGGCTGCTGCCCGGAAAATGCTGGCCGATGGTGATGTCTCTCAGCATTCGGACACGCCCCCTTTCCGGCTCTGCTCACGGGGCAGGACGAGGCTCTCGCCCGCATCCCGCCGCTGTTTGGCTTCCAGGATCATCTTGACGGCATAGGGCACGGTGTACACGTCCGCCGGGACATCCACGCCCATCTCCCGCAGCTTCAGGAAGATCTTCGTCACCTGCGGCACCGACAGCCCCAGTGCGAGCAGCTCCGGCGCACGGGCGAAGACCTGCTCCACGGTGTCGTACATCGCGATCTTCTTGTTGGACATGACCAGCACCCGGTCGGCATACTTGGCGATATCCTCCATGCTGTGGGAGACCAGCAGCACGGTGGTGCCGGTCTTCTTGTGGTAGTTCTTGACTTCGGACAGGATCTCGTCCCGGCCTTCGGGGTCCAGACCGGCGGCAGGCTCGTCCAGCACGAGGATGCGGGGCTTCATGGCCATGACGCCCGCCACCGCCACGCGGCGCTTCTGGCCGCCGGACAGCTCAAAGGGGCTGCGCTCCAGCAGGGCCTCGTCCAGGCCGACAAAGCTGGCGGCCTCGTGGACGCGGCGGTCGATCTCGGCCTCGTCCAGCCCCATGTTCTTGGGGCCGAAGGCGATGTCCTTGTAGCAGGTCTCCTCAAAGAGCTGATATTCCGGATACTGGAACACCAGCCCCGTCAGGAACCGGAAGTCCCGGATCTTTTCCGGCTCGGCCCACAGGTCGCGGCCATCAATGAAGATCTTGCCGCTGGTGGGCTTGTTCAGGCCGTTCATGTGGGTGATGAGGGTGCTCTTGCCGGAACCGGTGGCACCGATGATGCCGACGAAATCGCCCTCTTCCACCTCGAAGCTCACATCGTCCAGCGCGGTGACGGCGTTGGGCATGCCGGGGTTATACACATAGCTCAGGTGTTCGACTTTGATGATGCTTCCCATTGCGTCCGCCCTCCTTTACTGCAGCAGCTCATAGAGAGCCTGTGCGCATTCGCCGGTGTCGATGATGCCTTCCGGCATGGGGATGCCGGCCTTGACCAGCTCGTCCCGCAGTTCCGCCGCCTGGGGCACATCCAGCCGCAGGGCGCGGACCTTCTCGGTCTGGCTGAACACCTCTTTCGGGGTGCCCTCCATCACCACATGGCCTTGGCTCATGACCAGGACGCGGTCGGCCTGCGCGGCCTCTTCCATATAATGGGTGATGGCGACGACCGTGATGCCCAGATCCTTGTTCAGGCGGTGGATGGTCTGCATCACCTGCTCGCGGCCGCGCGGGTCCAGCATGGCAGTGGCTTCGTCGAGGATGAGGCAGTCGGGCCGCATGGCGACGACGCCCGCAATGGCGACGCGCTGCTTCTGGCCGCCGGAAAGGTTGTGCGGGGCGCGCTCGCGGTACTCGTAGATGCCCGCCATCTTCATGGCGTCATCCACGCGGCGGCGCATCTCTTCGGGCGGGACGCCGAGGTTCTCCAGCGCAAAGGCAACGTCTTCTTCCACCACAGTGGCCACGATCTGGTTGTCCGGGCTTTGGAACACCATGCCCACCTTCTGGCGGATGTCATAGATCTTCTCTTCGTCTCTGGTGTCCATCCCCTCCACCAGCACGGTGCCGCTTTCGGGCAGGAGGATGGCATTGAAGTGCTTTGCGAGGGTGGATTTGCCGCAGCCGTTCGCACCCAGAACGGCCACGAACTCGCCGCGCTGGACCCCCACCGACACGCCGTTCAGGGCGTAGACCGGCTGCTCCGGGTCGTAGCGGAATTTCAGCGCATTCGCTGTCAGGATCGTTTCTTCCATTTGTGTTTCTCTTTCCGGTGGTGCGCCTTCTCAAAAGGCTGTACCCCATTCTATACGATATCTTTTCTGCAAAAAGGTGAGTCTTCGTACAACCTTTTATTCTTCCCAGATCGCGGTCGCGCCGCAGGGCACGACGCCGCCGGTGGCCGAGACCGGCAGGCCGATCTCATCGCAGCTGGTCTTGCCGCCAAAGCGGGGCACCAGCGTCGTGTGGAGCATATACTCCATGACGGCGGGCGACAGGCCGGTGGTGTAGCTGTTGACGGCAAAGAAGAGCGGCTTGTCGCTCAGCACTTCTTCGCACTGGCTGACGAGGTCGTAGATGCAGTCTTCCAGCTTCCAGATCTCGCCGCCGGGGCCGCGGCCATAGCTCGGCGGGTCCATGATGATGCCGTCGTAGGTGTTGCCGCGCCGCTTCTCGCGGGCGACGAACTTGGCGCAGTCGTCCACCAGCCAGCGGATGGGCTTGTCGGCCAGACCGCTGGCGGCGGCGTTGTCCTTGCCCCAGGCCACGATGCCCTTGGAGGCATCCACATGGCAGACGGTGGCACCTGCCGCCGCACAGGCCAGCGTGGCACCGCCGGTGTAGCCGAACAGGTTCAGCACCTTTACCGGGCGGCCTGCGGCACGGATCTTTTTGGCGTACCATGCCCAGTTGACAGCCTGCTCCGGGAACACGCCGGTGTGCTTGAAGCCGGTGGGGCTGACGATGAGGGTGAGCTTATCCTCGCCCTCGCCGCAGCTGATCTTCCACTTTTCGGGCAGACGGCGCTTGTACTCCCACTCGCCGCCGCCCTGATTGGAGCGGTGATAAACAGCATCCGCCTTTGCCCACAGCGGGCTTTGCTTGGGCGTTTTCCACACCACCTGCGGGTCCGGGCGGATGAGGATGGTCTCACCCCAGCGCTCCAGACGGTTGCCGTCGGTGGCATCCAGCAGTTCATAGTCTTTCCAGGTATCTGCAGGGCGCATAGCGTCCTCCCTTCTCTTTTCTCCGTTTCTTACTGGCCCAGAATGCGCTTGTTGATCTTATCCACGATGCGGTCGGCGCAGCGGTGGATGGCGTCCAGATCCTGGCCCTCCACCATCACGCGGATCTTCGGCTCGGTGCCGGACACCCGCACCAGCACGCGGCCCATGCCCATGAGCTTCTGCTGCTCGTTCTCAATGAAACCGGCCAGAACTTCGTCCTCTTTGTAGGCTTTTTTCTGGGCGGCGTTGGCGGTCACATTCACCAGCACCTGCGGATACTGGGCGTAGATGCAGTTCAGCTCGCTCATCTTCTTGCCGCTCTCAGCCAGCAGCTTGAGCAGCTTGCCGGCGGTCAGCTCACCGTCGCCGGTGGTGGCATGGTGCAGCAGGATCACATGGCCGCTCTGCTCGCCGCCGATGGCAAAGCCGTTCTCGCGCATGTTTTCCAGCACGTAGCGGTCGCCCACGGCGGTCTTTTCGGTGTTGATGCCCTGACTCTCCATATATTTGATGAAGCCCAGATTGGACATGACCGTAACCACGGCGGTGTCGCCGTCCAGACGGCCTTTTTTCTTCATGGTCATGGCCAGCAGGGCAATGATCTTGTCGCCGTCCATCTCGTGACCCTTTTCGTCGCAGCCAAGGCAGCGGTCGGCATCACCGTCAAAGGCAATGCCACAGTCGAAGCCGCCCTCTACAACAGCCTTTTCCAAATTGTCGAGGTGGGTGCTGCCCACGCCCTTGTTGATGTTCTGGCCGTCAGGCTCAATGCCGATAAAGGTGCACTTTGCGCCCAGACGGGGGAACAGCTTCTGTGCCACTGCTGCGGATGCGCCGTTTGCACAGTCGATGCAGACGTTCAGGCCGGTCAGGTCGCCGTGGATGGACTCGTACAGGTGATCCACATAGTCCTGCAGGCCGTCATCGCGGCGGTACACACGGCCCACCTCGGCACCGGTCTTCAGCTCAATGCCCGCGCAGTCGTTGTCAATGTAGACCTCGATCTCGTTCTCCACCTCGTCCGGCAGCTTATAGCCGGTACCGGCAAAGATCTTGATGCCGTTGAACTCCATCGGATTGTGGGAGGCAGAGATCACGATGCCGGCATCGGCATTGTACTTGCCCACCAGATAGGCCACAGCGGGCGTTGGCAGAACGCCCAGACTTTCCACATCCGCACCCACGCTGCACAGACCGGCGGTCAGGGCTGCTTCCAGCATATCACCAGACTGGCGGGTGTCCTTGCCGATCAGGATGCGCGGACGGTGGCCGGTGCTGCCGGTCAGCACCGCAGCAGCGCCGCGGCCGATCTTCATTGCCAGCTCACAGGTCAGGTCTGCGCCTGCAACACCGCGCACACCATCGGTTCCAAAATATTTTCCCATAATAAAACCCCACTTTCTATAGAAAGAAGCAAATTTTAATATTGTAAGCATCCTCGCCCTCTCCGTCATCGCTGCGCGATGCCACCTCTCCCTTTGGGAGAGCTGTCGAACGAAGTGAGACTGAGAGGGCAAGCCCGTTTATCTCAGAACAAACTCTGCTGCCCGTTGTCCTCGGGCGCAGCGGCCTCCGGCGCTTTCAGGCCCAGATGTTCGTAGGCCAGCCGCGTTGCGCAGCGGCCCCGGGGTGTCCGGGTCAGAAAGCCCATCTGCATCAGATACGGCTCACACAGGTCTTCCAGCGTGACGGATTCCTCGCCGAGGGCCGCCGCCAGCGTTTCCAGACCCACCGGGCCGCCGTTGTACATTTCAATGATCGCACGCAGCATACTGCGGTCCAGTTCGTCCAGACCCAGTGCGTCCACGTCCATCCGCTTGAGGCCCATCAGGGCCACATCCCGGTCAATGATGCCGTCGCCCAGCACGGTGGCAAAGTCGCGGATGCGCTTCAAAAAGCGGTTTGCCACGCGGGGCGTGCCGCGGCTGCGCTTGGCCAGCTCGTAAGCACCTTCCGGCGTGATGGGCTGGTCGAGGATGCCTGCCGAGCGCTGGATGATCTTGCTCAGTTCATCCGGGCTGTACAGCTCCAGCTTGAGCAGCACGCCAAAGCGGTCGCGCAGGGGGCCGGTAATCTGGCCTGCACGGGTGGTGGCACCCACCAGCGTGAACCGCGGCAGGTTGATGCGGATGCTCTGGGCGCTGGGGCCTTTGCCGATCATGATATCCAGCGCATAGTCTTCCAGTGCCGGATACAGCACCTCTTCCACCTGACGGGACAAGCGGTGGATCTCGTCGATGAACAGTACATCGCCCTCCTGCAGATTGGTGAGCAGGGCGGCAAGGTCGCCGGGCTTTTCAATGGCCGGGCCGCTGGTAATACGGATCTGTACGCCCATTTCGTTGGCAATGATGCCTGCCAGTGTGGTCTTGCCAAGGCCCGGCGGGCCGTAGAGCAGGATGTGGTCCATCGGTTCGCCGCGCCGCTTGGCAGCTTCCAAGTAAATTTTCAGGTTCTGCTTGACCTTTTCCTGCCCGATATAGTCTTCCAGATGCTGCGGGCGGAGGTTGTTTTCCTCGCTGTCCGCCGCCGTCATGCCGGGCTGCATCATTTTTGCGCCGTACAGCGCAGTTTCGTCCTGCATTCTTTACCTCCTGCCTGCCATGCTGCGCAAGGCCAGTTTGATGATCTCTTCCACGGGCAATGCCGCGTCGATCTTGGAAACGGCAAGCGCTGCTTCGCTCTGGCTGTACCCCAGCGACACCAGCGCCGCAATGGCCTGACTGCTGCCCTGAGAAGCCTGTGTGTCGGCGGAAGCGCCTGCCACATCCTCCAGCGAGATGCCGTCCACAAAGCCCTTGGCGACCTTGTCCTTCAGCTCCAGCACGATGCGCTGTGCAAGCTTCGGCCCCACGCCGGAAGCCGCCTTGAACGCCTTGTGGTCCCCCGCCGAGATTGCCAGTGCCACGCGGTCCGGCTCCATCACACTCAGGATGGCAAGACCCACCTTAGGCCCCACGCCGGACACGGCGGTCAGCATCTCAAAGCAGGCCTGCTGCTCCTCGGTGGCAAAGCCGTAAAGGCTCACGTCGTTCTCGGTGACGCTCATCACGGTATAAATGGTGGCTTCCTTGCCCACGCCGGGCAAGGCCCCGGCCACGCTGGCCGGGCACTGGGCATAGTAGCCTACACCGCCGCAGCTGAGCACCACCGCGTTCATGCTTTTTTTGACGATTTTTCCTGTCAGACAGTAGATCATTTAAAGCCCTCTCAGTTTCTGTGTCGGCCAATTTTCCTCTGTTCAGTTCGCCCTTCGGGAGAGCTCCGGTGCCGCGCCGCTGCAGGCGGACGGAACCGGTGAGAGGGTCAGATCGGCCCGGCCACACGGCGGACAAAGCGGTTGAGCTGGTTGCCGTTGGTGTGGCAGAAGGTGATGGCCATTGCCAGCGCATCGGCGGTATCGTCCGGCTTTGGCACGGCGGGCAGATGCAGCAGCACGCGGGTCATTTCCTGCACCTGCTTTTTCACGGCCTTGCCGTAACCGGTAACAGCCTGCTTGACCTGCATGGGGGTGTACTCGTAGATGGGCAGGCCTGCCTGCGCTGCCGCCAGCAGGATCACGCCGCGGGCTTCTGCCACGCCGATGACCGTGGTCTGATTGTGCTGGTAGAACAGCTTTTCGATGGCAAGCGCCTCGGGCCGGGTGCGCTCGATCACCTCTTTGATGCCTGCATACACCTCGTCCAGACGGCGCTCGAACGGCACGCCCGCGTCGGTGCACACCGCACCGAAATCCACCGGCGCAAACCGGTTGCCTGCGTAATCCACCACGCCCCAGCCCACGATGGCGTAGCCGGGGTCGATGCCCAAAACTCTCATTCTGCGATACCTTTCCTATTATAATCAGTTTATTATACCACACCCATAGGTTGGGAGCAACCGGGAACCTGTCGCTCCGGCCGCCAAAATGTGCGCATCCGCGTCCAAAAGCCGCCCAAGCCCGGCAGTTTCAAAAAACTTTTACAATTTTTGAAAAAAGGCTTGCTTTTTTTGCGCAGGTATGGTAATATAATCAAGCTGATTTCGGCAAAAACAGAATATGGACGGTTAGCTCAGCTGGTAGAGCATCTGCTTGACGTGCAGGAGGTCACAG
>ERZ1106919.1175-NODE-1175-length-18059-cov-7.071595_pt1 | contig 18059 bp, 9 predicted proteins | sample MGYA00403654_ERZ1106919 | MGnify/ENA primary metagenome ERZ1106919 (study PRJEB35170, sample SAMEA104062450) | human gut metagenome | biome: human gut; feature: human-associated habitat; material: faeces | place: Denmark | collected 2012-10-08 ... | reverse complement strand
GTTTTGCGCCAGATAATACCCAGTAGGATATGACGCACAGCATCATATCACTGGGCAAGGCGTTCCCCCTTGACTCCCTTCAAAGGGCTGCGGTCTCGCCTGTCGGCTCGGTCGGTGCTTCAAAAGGCCGGCGGCCTTTTGAGGTCGCCGCAGGCGACCCGCACCTCTCTGCACTCTTGCGCCGAACAACCTGACAGACAAAACTTTGCGAAGTCCTCTCTGCCAGCTTGCCCGGTTCTTCTTCGGTGTCGGTCTGCCTGCAAGCGGTTCCTGCCCGATCTCCTCCGGTGTATGGCTTCTTCTTGGTGCGCTCATATCATGGCGGCACTTCTCCGAAAAAGCATATTAACTTGCAGCCGATCATGTTGTTGTCAAGGTGCGATGCTGTGTTGCAAGAAGTCGAGGGCTTTCAAAAGTACGAGTGGGACTGTTTTGAAAAGTAGTCCCTATACCCTATACAAACTTAAAGGGGTATTTTTAAACGGGGTCTTATGAAAATTCGGAAATTTTTCACTTTTTCAAACAACCTCCTATATCTATAGCATTCTAAAACGGGTGTTTGGCAACCTGATTTTCAAATTTTGTTTGGAAAACTTCTTACACCAATATGAATCTATAGGGCCGTTTTGGAATACAATTTTGGACAAAAAGAAAAAACGGCAAAGTTCGCAATAGAACCTTACCGTTTTGGGGAATGCTGCACAGCAGCACCGTATTATTTCTTTTGGTTTATTATTTCATAACTGCGTTCAGCAATGTCTGATAGTCACTCACCACATCGTATACCACGTTTTCATCGTTCAGTGCCTTGAAATGTGCACGGGCACAATCAATTTTAGCCTGTTCTACCGGGGTGATGTGATTGAGCCTCATGGAATCCAGTGTGCCTTTGGTTTCAGCAACAAAGTAGATGTGCTTGACTGTGCCCTCATAGAACGCAATCGCCCAGTCGGGATTGTATTTTCCAACAGGTGTGGAAATATAGAATCCATCTGGCAGCTTTACATAGACTGCCACATCACGGTTCGTATCGAGGTCGGCGGCAAAATCACGCTCATTAGTAGAATCGTAAATCAAATGGTCATACAGATGCCGCTGTACTTTCATGACGTTCGTACCGAGTTTTCCCTTCAAGGTCGGCTCAGTGAAAATGTCCGTATCGTAATGTTCATCCAAAATATTGTAGGTGATATGCTGGATGATGGCCGTTGCCTTTTCGTCATTGATGAGGGCAGCTGCTTTTAGGATGAACTCTTCCGGGTTATCCTTGAACTGATCGAACACCACTTTTTCAATGCCAACCAGAATCTGTACAATCGCCTTGCGGGTCAGCTTGGTTTCAGCCACCAGCTTGCCAATCAGGTCATACTTGACGCTCTGGCTGGCGTGAATTTTGGTCTGTGGGTCATATTGATGCTGATCCGCTTTTGCGAAAGCAGAGCCATCTAACAGAGAATCCTTGGATTTGATCTCCGTCATTTCACCGGATTCTACTTTGAAGTAAATCTTTGATACATTCAGATTGCGGTTGAGCGAGCGAATGGATTTTTGCACCAGTTCATCCGTGTCAAAATCCACCACATAAACCGATTTCGGGCTGATTTTGTTCCAAAGGGCCTTGAACTCCGGCATGGCCAGCTTGTCCGGGTCAATTTTCAACTCCACATTGTTGGAACGTGCATTTTCAGGCAGCATGACCTTATCGCTGTAAACAGAGTCCAACAAATCAATGACCGATGCTGCACAGTCTGCAACTTCTTCTGCCACCTGCACCGCATGGTTTGCATGGTCGGCATAGTACTTGTCCGTCAGCGCACCATGGCGGTCCACATAGCCATTCTGCACCAGATCAAAGTAGATGGCAGCGGCGGTGTCTGCATCCACAATCTGTTCGTTGCCGTTTGCGTCCGTAAGAACTCTGCCAACAAACAGGGCAGCATCCACCTTTCTGGGGCGGTTTGCAACTGCTTCGGCCAGTTCGCTTTGCAGGCCTTTGGCGAAGCTGTCATAACTTTCGCTGGCAATGACAGTCAGGATATTGATGTTATGCACATCGTTGCCCAAAACATTCGCATCCATACGTTCACCGTTCTGGTTGACGCACAGACGCAGGCCGCGGCCAACCTCCTGCCGTTTGCGGACTTCACTGCTGCTCTGTTTCAGGGTGCAGATCTGGAACACGTTCGGGTTATCCCATCCTTCCCGGAGGGCAGAGTGCGAGAAGATAAAGCGGACGGGGGAACGCTTGGGGTCCCGGTCAAGAAGAAGCTCCTTGTTTTTCATAATCAGGTCATAGGCACTGATGTCATTGGAGGTTTTCTCCCGCTTGTCATCGCCTGCAACCTGATTGACAAAATGGCCTTTCTTATCCACCGAAAAATAACCCGCATGGGTATCGTGTGCAGAAATTGCTTTCAGGTAGCGGATGTAATCATCCTCGCCCAGCGAAAGCTGCATCTGGCCGACAATATCCTCGTACTCCTGCTCAAACATCTCTGCATAAATACCGTTGTAAGGCTGGCCTGCGGCATCGTAGCACTTGTACTTGTCCACCTCGTCAATAAAGAACAGGCTCAGCACTTTAATGCCTTTGTGGAACAGCTGACGTTCCCGCTCAAGATGCGAAAGGATCGTTTCCCGAATCTGGATGCGGCGCAGCTGGTCCTCGTCCACCTTGCCGACCACATCTCCGGCAAACAATCGGACACCATTCAGAAATTCGATGTGATTGTCCCGGCCATCAATTTCCTTGACGACATAGCCATCCTTATATTCATCCAGATTTCCGGAATAATCGTAGAGGTTGAATTTCAGCCCAACGGTGCGCGTTACCTTGCGCAGGCCGGATTTTCCCTTGCAGTCGAACTGGATCGTTGCCGTAGGGTCTGCCTTGGAAAGATTGATGCTTTCCAGATAGACAAACCCATCCGTAGCGGTACTGCCGGATTCCGTAATGCCTTTGACCACGATTTTCTTAACCAGACGCTTATTATAGGCTTCCATCGCATCCAGCCGGTAGACCATGTTGTAGATGCTGTCCGCGCGGTGGGTAGCCGAGTAGCGCAGGGTGATCATCGGGTTGAACTCTTTCATCCGCTCTTTGGTCTGCTTGCCCTCCACCGACTGCGGTTCATCAATAATCAGGATCGGGTTTGTCTTTGCAATAATGTCAATGGGCCGACGGGAACGGAACTCGTCCAGCTTCATATAAATACGGCGGGCATCTTTGCCTTTGGCATTGAACGCCTGCGAATTGATGATCATGACATTGATGGAACTATCCGAGGCAAAGCGGTCGATTTCCGTCAACTGTGCGGAGTTGTAGATAAAGAAGCGGATCTTCTTGCCGTACTCTTCTGCAAAGTGATCCTGTGTGATCTCAAACGATTTATACACACCCTCACGGATGGCAACACTGGGCACGACCACGATAAACTTACTCCAGCCGTAATGCTTGTTCAGCTCATACATGGTCTTGATATAGGTGTAGGTTTTGCCGACACCTGTTTCCATCTCAATGGTAAGGTTATAGTGTCCCTCCAACTGCTTGGATGGCTCAATCTGGTTGGTGCGCTGGATTTTTTGCAGGTGCTCCAGAATAATACTGTCGCTCAGCTCTGGTACAATCTGTTCATTGCGCCAGCCTGTGAAGCTTGTTTCCATATCAGTCTGGTAAATGCCGCTGCCGTTGTCGATGCGGTAATTCGTAGTCAGGTAGGGCTGACCTGCAAAGACGTCCACCACGGCTTTTGCAGCATCTGCCTGAAATTTCTGGTGTTTGAATTGAAGTTTCATCTGCTGTTCTCCCTCAAATCACCTTGACATCGGTATCCGGCGCATACAGCTTGAAAATTTCAAACACGTTGATCTTCTCTGGGCTGCTGGCAAAGGAAGAATCCCGGAACACTGCACGGCGCGGCTTGCGCTTGGCGATTTCCTTGATCACATTTTCCGGCACATTGCTGTCAAAGCAGGCAATCAGGGCATCGGGAACATTCAGCGCAGCATCACCGGGTGCGTAGGTGTGGACAGTACAGTTGCCGATTTTCTCAGACCGATACGGCATGGACAGCGGCAGTCCCCAATCCAGCAGACAGCCAAACAGCAAATCAAGGTCGGTGCGGTCCTCCTTGATGTTGCTTTCCAAATCTTCAAGGTTGGTCTGGGAGTATTCTTCGGCAGAATAATAGACGTCCTTCATATTGGTATCGTCCAGCTTGAAAACGCGGAAGCCCACATCGGGATGCTTGCTGATATCCACCATTTCAATCGGCGGCTTTCCATCTCCCGCGTCAATCGTTTTTACAATTTTAGCAGTGGTATCATCGCCCGGCTTAGAGCCATCCATGCGGTTCAGAGGAACGCACTTCCAGCAATTGTTTTCTTCATCCACTTTTTGTCCGGCACGGCGAATGCGTTCTTTTGAAAGTTCTGTAATAAAATGCGGCTTATGAATTTCATCCAGCACCGAAATAGCATTATCTGCCACTCTCTTTGCATTTGCTGAACTGCTAGAAAGCATCTTATCAATATCTTCAGCCAGCTGAACAAGAATAAATTTGTTGTTATTTCCACTAAACAAATTTGCGTTCATCACAGCATCTGCCGTTGTTCCAGAACCGCTAAAAAAATCCAAAACAATATCGTCTTTTCCCAAGCAGAAGCTCAGAAGAAATTCTATCAGTTTTACTGGTTTTGGATTAGAAAACACATCTTTTTTAAAATATTCATAAACATCACTCGCTCCGGTGCTTGTGGTTCCCTTAGTAGAAACAACTGGAGCCGTAGTAAAAATGCTGCGCGGCGTTTTTCCCTCAGGGATTCTCTGCTTGAATTGCACAGACCATTTTCCATTAGCGTTTACGAAACGAACGTCCCCTATTTTCAAGTCTGCTTCAAACCTAGCTTTAGAACGAAGCCAACTGATAGGATTCCCATCGTCATCGTATTCCAAAGTCGTTCCATCCGGGCAGGTAATAGGATAATACTGCTTTCCCGCCTTACGTTTGAATGTGTCCCAATAAAACCTACCAATGGAATCTTCTTCTTTATAACGCTTTATATATTCATCGGAATAACGCTCATAAAATTCAGCAAGCAGTTCTTTGTTGCTTGCATAAACCAGAATATACTCATGCTCAATTGCAATGTGCTTAGAATCGTTTCCGCCGCCCTTTTTATTTTGCCAGATAAGCTGTGCAACAAAATTGGAATTTCCAAAAATTTCGTCACACATATTTTTGAGATTGCGCACTTCAGAATCATCTATGGAAATAAAAATAGCGCCATCATTCGTCAAAAAATCTCGTGCCATCAGCAATCGCGAGTACATCATACTACACCAATCCGAATGAAATTTTCCATTCGTATCGTTATTTTTGAACAAGCGATTGTCTTCCTCGTCATACATTCCCATCTGACGATTTTCCTCGTTCTGAGAGCGCATAAAATTGTCTGCATAAATAAAGTCATTACCTGTATTGTAGGGTGGGTCAATATAGATCATTTTCACTTTATGCAAATAGCTTGTTCGTAGAAGCTTCAAAACTTCCAGATTATCGCCCTCAATGTAGAGATTCTCGGTATCATCCCAGTTCTTGCTTTCTTCCGGGCAGGGGCGCAGGGTCTTGCGGATTGGCTTGTTGGCTTCCACAATGGATGCCTTTTTGCCCACCCATGTAAACTCGTATGCTTCATCTCCGTCTACAACGTCCGGCGAGAGCATCTGCTTCAGCAGTTCAAAGTTGATACCACGCTTGTAAACCTTGTGGTCGGGGGTGCTTTTCTCCTCGTCCAGCATTTCCGTGATGCAGTTGGGGAAGAGCGCGGCGATTTTATCAATGTTCTGGGCTGTCAGGTTGGGGGTCTGAAGGGGAAGTTTATCATGTAAAATTGACATTAGTTATCTCCAAAAATATCTCTTTCCAATTGTTTATAAATTTCCATGTCAGGCGTGATAAGAGGTGCCATAGTATCTCTTAAAAAAGAATCCGGCTTATTTCCGCATTGTGTAAGGCCAAGAATCTTCTTTAGCGAAGTGTAGATATCCCCACGTGCGGATTTAAGGTCATCAGACGGATTTCCTCTGGCAATTGAACCAGAAAGTGCATCCTGCTTTTTTTGCAGACATTCTGCAATCTTATCTGGTTTTCCAACAGAAATGCATAATTTTTCTATAACGCTATCATCTAGGAGATAACTTTCAAGATTTCGCTTGGAAAGAATATGAATTCCGTTATTTCTGTATTCCGCCATCTCTTGATCACTTAAATCATCTTGATCCATAACTTTAATAATCGTTGTATCTTTTAATAGTACCTTTAGGACTTCCCCAAGATTAACATCAAGCTTATTAACAATATCCTCACAGGAACCGCCAGATAAGAAATATGTCTCCGGATGAGTATTTTCAAATATTGTGGAATAGATACTACTATCAAAACTTTTCCGTACTGTTCCGCAAGGATTTCCTTCACAAAAAACAATTTTTTGTGGGAGCAATAATTTAGAGAAATCTCCAAAAGCCAGCTCATAAAACTTATCCATAACAGCTCGTCCGATTTTTGATGGACGGATAATCTGATCATCATCAAAATCTCGCCCATCAAAATCAAGGAAAATTACTGTTCCCGGAGCTTCTTTTTCAATATCTTGAGCTTCCTGCAACATTCCAATTGAGTGAGTAGAAAGCCACAACTGTGAGTTTCCCGGAATTAGGCCATAGAGTTCCCGAAGCACCTTTCCTTGGAGCTTTGTATGCATATGCGTCTCTGGCTCATCAATACAGTATACTGCATCTGGATAATATTTTGACTGTACAACCAAATCCAAAATAAGATCAAATGCCGACTTTTCACCAGCGGAAAGATTCTTGTAAGGAAAGTCTTTTGTCGTGCCTTTTGTAAAATAGAAATTGCCATTTTGTAATGGATTTCCCAAAGAGGAAAAATGAAGATCCTCAAATACTCGCTCAATAGAAGCACTAATTTTTCCTGTCAGTTCATTTCTCAATGTTGCAACATCTTTCTGGTTGTTTTCACTCTTATACAATTCAGAAATGCTATTTGCAATCAATCGTTGATAGTTGGAAGAAACAGACTGATCATTTTGAATAAGTGATTTAAGATGAACTGTTTTTGTAGGGTCATCTTGCTTACGCATTGTATCAATTACAAAATCGGGTTCATTTCGATAGGCACTTCGAAAATAAAAGTGTCCTTTAATATTACTTGTTCCGACATCTTTAGGATAGGCCGCATCATAGAAATCAATATCAACTGTTTTAGAAGCTAAGCTATACCACTCACCGAACTCAAATTTCCTTTTCACATCGATTTTACTCAAATAGTTTGATTCACCAACATCACCATATCCGGCAAATTTATAATAATGGTTCAATGCCTCCATAAATGAGGTCTTGCCAGACCCATTAGGCCCCACAAGAACAATAAGCTTTGCTGTTTCTGGAATGTCTTCGACTGTCAAATGTGTAAATCTTTTGAAATCGTTTAATTCCACTCTTTTGATTCTCATAGCATATTCTCCAAATTCCTTCTTAGCTGTTTTAGTTCCGCATTCATCTCCACCTGACGATTGAACTGTTTTTCTTTCCGAATCTTATTCTCCAATGCTGCAATCTGCTTTTGCAGTTTTTCACGTTCCGCAGAGCGTTGGATGTTGTCCGCAATGCTGTATGCGGCACTCCAGCTCTCACCCTGCAATCGGGCAATCTGCCGCACCAGTCCATCGTAAACCGCCTCTAAGCTCAGGCCGCTTATCGCAAGGGACAATTCTGTTTCTGGCATCCAGTCTGTATGCAGATAGCGGCTTACCTTGGCACTGCTGTTCGCAGATGTATCTTTACAGCCGATCCAAGCCTGCACCTTATTCTCATAAGAAAGAACAAACAGAATGTGATAGGGGATTTCACTGTCGATTTGGCGCAGAACAGCTTCATCCAGTTTTGGTCCGGTCAGACACAGCTCGAAAATCTCGATCTCTGTCACCCGCTCTCCGGCAGTGAGATTCAAGGTGGACACCGCCAGCTTGTTGCGCCAGTAGATACAGCGCAGCTGGTCTGCAAACAATCGCTTGACTGCCGCTGGAACGGCAGCGTTTTCATAGAACTTCTGTTTCGGAATCCGTTTGTTAAACTCCGTGGAGGGTGGAAAGCCCAGCATTGATCTCACCTCTTATTGTACCACAAGGAAGCAAATCAGTTCAAAGTCATCCAGCCCGGAAATCGAAGAAAGCAGGGCCGTCGTACCGCCCATCTTGAACAGACTGTCAATGTCGCTCTCTTCCTTTGCATCCAGAATGGAACGGATGGCCTCACTCAGCAATTCAGAATAGGCAGACATATTCTTTCCATCGTCCGTGGCCTGATTGAACTGTTGGCAAAGGCTCTGGTCGGGTTCGGTTTTGCCTTTGCAGAGCAGCCGCAGACGATCCAGCAGCTCTTTCGGAGAAAGATAATCGCAGACAGTCGAGCCATCCTGCCCAATATAAACCATGTAGAATGGATGCAGACGGTTTTGCTGATCCACATTGATCTCATTGTTGATGTTTTTCAGAACAAAGATCACACCCGGAGGGGCATCGGGCGTAGATGCAACAATTGCGTGCATCCCAAGCGGCGTATGCTCCACATCATCGTGTTTCTTCATATAGTCCAGCAAGTCCAGCCGGAACTCGTTCAATCCCAAGTCCATGATGGAAATGCCGCCCGACATTTCTTCCAGATCGACTACCTCATTCTTTAACCGTTTGAGTTGTGCGCTGCGATATTCCAAATCGCCTTTTTCTTCCGGGCTGATGAGGTTATCATCCCCTGTGGAAGTCATGACCGTCAGCTTCATTCGGGTTTCCACGCGGCCTTTCAGGTTGATGTACTCATCCAAATCCACATCCGGCCAGAAGTTGACCAACTGGATGCAGCGATTCTGGCTTCCGATGCGGTCAATGCGGCCAAAACGCTGGATAATGCGCACAGGATTCCAGTGAATATCATAGTTGATCAGATAATCACAGTCCTGCAAGTTCTGACCTTCGGAAATGCAGTCGGTGGCGATCAACAAATCAATATCCGCATGGTTTGCGTTCGGCAGGCTGTCCCGCCGCTTGGAAATGGGCGAAAAGCAGGTGAGAACTGTATTCAGATCACCACTGAGTTTGGGAATGGTTGTTTTACCATCCACGCTGCCGGTGATTTCGGCAGTGTTCAGCCCAAACGCTTGCTTTACATAGCCGGAAATATTCTGATACAGATAGTCAGCAGTATCTGAAAACGCAGTAAAAATAATGATTTTCCGGTTGCCGGGATTGATGGGATGCCTTTGCTTTTCGTCAATCAGGCGCAGCAGTTCTTGCAGCTTGGCATCGTATGCAGGGGTGATATCCTGCACCATCAGGGAAAGAAGCTCCAGATTTTCAGCATCCTTTTCCAGATCATGCAGCCACGAAACATGATCCATATCCGCAAGATCAATCTTTACTTTGCGGCCGACTGTAAAAATGTCGTTGTTCTGGTCATCATCGTCCCAATCGGTTGCATCGGAAATGTCGTTCAGCTCCAGCACACGGCTGCCATTTTGATAGGAACGTACCGATTGCATGGTATCTTCAATCAGTTTACTGATTCGGTCAATCGTCAGCCGGAACGCATAAACAGAACTTTCCAGACGTTTGAGCAGGTTAATGCTCATCAGACGGCGGATTCCCTCTTCACGGCCTGCCTGCGTCAGTCCCTTTCCATGTTGGCTGGGGTCGATGTATTTGGAAATCCGAGAGGACAGAATAAAGCCGGTTGGTGTGTAAATGTGCAGCGTCAGCGAATCCAGTACATTATAAATCTGCTGATAGTTGATTGCATTATCAAGACTTGTCAGGCACGGCTGCACAGAAATCGGCTTCAACCGTTCCGGGAAAGTACCAACATCAGAAATATTATAGTATTTTTCGATATGTCGGCGAGAACGTGCAATCGTCACACTGTCCAGCACCTCAAAGAAATCGAAGTCCAGTGCCGCAAGCAGCGCATTTGTGGTACGCTCTGTGACAGGAAGCTTGCTCCATGTATTGAAAGCCTTTTGCGCCTGCCGGAAAATTTCATCAATCGGAGACGAAGTATTCAGCTTTTCATTGATTTTTCCGGCATCTCCCTCATAGGCAAGCGCAAGTTGGTTTTTCAAATCCACAAAACGATTATTTACGGGTGTTGCCGAAAGCATCAGCACCTTGGTGCGCACCCCAGAACGAATCACGCGATTCATCAATTTTGTGTAGCGGTTTTCTTTCTCATCAGTAGAGGTATTACTGCCATTGCGGAAATTGTGGCTTTCATCAATCACAACAAGGTCAAAGTTCCCCCAGTTAAGTGCAGCAAGGTCAATACCGTTAGAGGTTCCGCCGGAACGGCTCAAATCTGTATGGTACAACACATCGTAACGGAAACGGTCTTCTACCAGTGGATTGTTGACATAGTTGCCTTTATAGATGTTCCAGTTTGCTGCCAACTTTTTGGGACAGAGTACCAAAACGGATTTGTTGCGATTTTCATAGTACTTGATTACAGCCAGTGCAGTGAACGTCTTGCCAAGGCCCACGCTGTCTGCAAGAATGCAACCATTATACTGTTCCAGCTTGTGGATAATGGCCAACGCTGCATCTCGCTGAAAATCATAGAGCATATTCCAGATTTTACTCTGCTTGAAGCCCGTAGCTTCATTTGGAAGATTATCTTCTGACACATCCTCCAAAAATTCACTGAAAATATTGTAGAGGGTGAAGAAATAGATAAAGTCCGGGCTGTTTTCTCGATAAGCTGTGCTGATGCTTTGCAATACAATGTCTGTAACATCCTGAAGTCGGGAAGAATCATTCCAGATTTCATCAAACAGCGATAAAAAGTAACGGCCGTTTTCAAAGGCTTCGGTTCTCTGAACAGGGTAGTATGCGTTGTTTCCGCGTTCACAACCAAGGTCAACCGTTGTAAACCCACTGATTGGCATATAGGAACTTTCACCAACCGTCATGAAACCGGGCATTTGCTCTCCACTGACGTTGGAACGAAATTTTACTTTCCGTCGCACCCAGTCGGCACATTCTTTCGCCAGTGCTTTTTGGGTGAGTTCATTCCGCAAGCGAACCTCAAATTCTGTTCCGTAAAGGCTCTTTTCGCGGGTCAATTTCGGAATATAGAACTCTCGCCGCTCTTTTGGCGTGTTTTCCTGCACAAAGGTCGGTGAAGTAAAAATAAAGCGAAGTTCCGAGATTTCTTCCAACTGTTTCTTTAATTCCTGATACGCATAAATGGAAAAACAGGCCGCAGCAATGGACACACGGCTCCCTTTCTGCATAGTATCCTGTAAATCTTCCCGAACAGTATGGTTGATATTATCCAGAATTTTCATAGAAGAGTCCCCGCAATCGACTGACTAAAGCGAAAATTAACTTTCAACGACAAGATACAATAACACATTTTAATGATACTCTAATCAGGTCGGAAAATCAATCGTTGCTCAGGCAGAAAAGCTCAGCAGGCACTAAACAGATAAAAAGTTTTGAATTTGGCCTTCAAATAAGGTATAATGAATTTACAAACGCTAAAGATTAAGAAGCGAGCAGGTGATACCATGCCTTTCCCCCTCGACCATTACATTGAAGCCTCCCATGTGGATTACAAGGAACGTCTTGAAGAGAAAAAGCCGCGCAGCTGGCTGAAATCCGTATCGGCATTTGCCCAATACCGAGGGCGGACACCTGATTTTTGGTGTAAAGAATGAGCCGCGTGAGGTCGTAGGATTGGAAAATCCGCAGGCTGTGGTGAGCAGATTGACGGAACTTATCAAAGTCCGCATTGACCCTACACCACGCTATCGAGTGCGGGAGGTCGAAATAGAGGGAAAGTCCTGCGTTGATCTGGAAGTACAGGACGGCCCGGCGTATCCATATTATTATGCCTTTGACGGTTCCCATACGGCCTATGTGCGGCATGGCGACCAGTCCGAAGAAGCCACTTCACGGGAACTGAACGAATTGATTTTGCAGGGCATGAACCAGACCTTTGATGCACTGCCCAGTTCTTATCGAGTGGGTGATGTCAGTTTTACACTGCTGGCCGCGACGTTTAAGAATCTGAAAAAAGAGGATTTCGACCTCGAAAAAGACTTGCCCTCCGCAGGATTGGTAACAGACGATGGACAAATCACGAATGGCGGCCTGTTACTCTGCGATCAGGGCGTTCTGAAACAATCCCGTATTTTCTGCACCCGCTGGAAAGGCAACTACAAGGGTAGCATTGAAGAAGATGCTCTGGATGACAAGGAATTTCAGGGTGCAAGTCTGATCACGCTACTGCAAAATGCGGAAGATTTTGTCCGCAACAACAGCAAAAACCCATGGAGCATCCGTGGTATGACCCGTGAAGAACGCAGTGACTACCCGTATAAGGCCGTTCGTGAGGTGCTGGTCAATGCGCTGATTCATCGGAATTATCAGATTCTTGGTTCGGAGATTCATGTGGAAGTGTTCGATGATCGGCTGGAAATCACTTCGCCGGGCGGCATGATGAATGGCCGCAGGGTGCAGGATATGGATATCCGGCATATTCCGTCTATGCGGCGCAATCAGGTGATCTCGGATGTGTTCTCACGGCTTGGCTTTATGGAGCGCCGTGGCAGCGGCATTGACCGCATCCTGAACTCTTATGTGGAAGTGGCTCAGAAGCCGACTTTCTACTCGGATTCAGATTTTTTTATCGTCACACTGCCGAATAGAAGTGTAGCGACTCCGGCACAGATCAGTATGGAAAGTGTGGCAAGTGGTGCGGAAAGTGCGGAAACCTCTGCGGAAAGTGCGGAAACTTCTACAGTGCTCCACGGAATGAGTACGGATGCAGAAGTGAGTGAACTTTGCGAAAGGCTGAATGGCACGAGACTAACTGCAAGTACAAAAGAGCGGACGCTTGAACTTTTCAAGAGATATCGGTATCAATATCAGTTCCGCAGCATAAACGTTGCACAGCTATATGGCGTTCAGAAATCTCGTGCATCCTCTATTATCAAGAATCTTATCAAGCATGGATTGGTGACGTCACCAGAATATGGCGTATACCAATTTGTGAAGAAGTAACACCGCTATCAACAGGTGATTTTTGAAAACCAAGCGGTGAAGCTGTTACAGCCCATGGAACGTCTTAATATAATTTGAATTATCATAATCGAAATTATATTAACCGCCTGCGCAGAATGCCCACTCCCCTGAGAACTCCTCAGACGAGTGGGCATTCTTCTTTCCGTGTATCAAATTTACCTTTGTGGTCACTCAAATCGCCACCAAGTCATGGATCAAAAATCATCATTTTTTATTTGTCCCAGAGTAAGTGCACGGTTTCTGCACTGTTTTTGCACGGTTTCTGCACTGTTTTTGCACGGTTTCAAGGGATACAATGGGCACTCTGACTTGCAAAATACGGCAAAGGGTGCAGAAATTACACAGCGAAAAATCACGATGCTTTGCACAAAAGCAACGAAAGCTCGAAACTTCTAAAATCAGAGTGTTCTGCCCGGTGGGCTCTTTTAATCAGAGGGCCAGGGATTCGAGTTCCCTCGAGCGCACCAAAAGGACGATAAATCGTTGAATCAAACGGTTTGTCGTCTTTTTTGTTTTATATGGGCTTTTTGGGCTTGTACCTATGATTTTTTCAAAAAATTCAGAGGTCAGAGGTACAAAAATGAAGAAGATTCAGAAAAGTGCAGTCCGGTTTGATAATCTAAAGCAAGATTTTTTGGACGATAAGAAGTATTCTGGCACAGCAGAAGCCACGTTGAACGGCTATCGGTACCAGAAACCGGAAGCGTTCACCGCCCTTGCCGACCCGGTACTGGAACAGACCGAGGGCAAAACGCTGGATTCCGGCTATGATTTCGGGGAGTACCGGGAGCGGGTCAACCGCTACATCATGGAGCACCGCAACGATACACTGGCCATCCACAAGCTGACCCAGAACATCCCGCTCTCGCAGGGCGATTACATTGAGCTGGAACACATCTTCACCAGCGAGCTGGGCAGCAAAGAAGATTATGCCCGGGAGTTCAAAGATACCCCGTTTGGTCTGCTGGTGCGCAAGGTGGCAAAACTTGACCACGAAGCTGCCATGCAGGTATTCTCCAAGTTCATCAACGATGAATCGCTGAATGCAAAGCAGATCGCTTTCGTGCAGAAGGTCATCCATTACATCGAGCAGAACGGCTATGTGGAAAGCAAAGCCGTTCTGATGAAACCGCCTTTCGACCAGCCCATCCTGTTCACCCGCCTGTTTGACGGCAAAATGGGCGGTGAGCTGATGGAAACCATTGATGCCGTCCGGAAAAATGCGGTCCATGTGACGGCGTGATACGGCGGAATGCAGAGCGCAGCAAAAAATGTGACCGGGAAGAAGGTCCACCGGCTTTACAATTGCCGGAAAAGGCGGTATTCTTTATTTATGACAAACATCCGCAGGAGGAAACCATGGACATCCGCCAGCTGCACTACTTTCTGGTATTGTGCGAAGAAATGAATTATACCCGGGCCGCACAGCGGCTGTTTTTGTCGCGGCAGGCGCTGCGGCAGAGCATCTCTGCGCTGGAAGCGGAACTTTGCGGGCCGCTGTTTCTCAGTGCCCACCACAAGCTCACCCTCACCGACCGCGGCATGAGCCTGCAGCGCCATGCCACCCCGGTGGTGGAGCAGTTCCAGCAGATGCAGGCCGCCCTGCGGGCCGAGATCCAGTCGGCCCAGCCGGTGCACATCGGCATCAGCGTGGCGCTGGTGCCGGACTACCTGCCTGGGCTGGAAACGCAGCTGGACAAGTTCCGCCAGCAGTACCCTCATGTGGAGATGCGGTTCCGCCTGCTGGACAACGACGCTGTGGCCGATGCCGTGGAGCAGGGCGAGCTGGACGCCGGTCTGGTCATCGACCTGGGCTGTGCGGCCCCGGTACTGGCCCGCACCACCCTGCGGGCCGACCCTGCCTGCCTGCTGGTGCCCCGCGGTCACCCCTTCTGGGACCGGGAGAGCATCCCGCTGGCCGACCTGCGGGGGCAGCGGGTGCTGCTGCCCAGCCTGCGGCAGGACCTGTTCAGTCCGCTGTGGTCGGCCTGTGCCCGGGCCGGGTTTGCGCCCAACGCCGAGATCGGCCCCAGCTTTTACCAGGCCTATTATCTGGTGCAGGAGCAGCTGTGCACCTGCCTGACCCGCTACGAGCCCGGTGCCCGGCGGGAGCTGGACCGGGTGCGGGACGTGCTGCTGGAGGACCTGCCCCCGCTGTGCGTATCGCTGGTACAGCGCCGGGACTATACCTCGGCCTACATCGACCTGCTGCGCAGCTACCTGATGGAGGTGCTGGGCGGGGCCGCCTCGCTGCCGCCGCGCCGGGGCCGTCCGGCCAAGCCCTTCTACAACTTCCCGGTGCTGTCCAGCACGGCGGCAAAGCCTGCCGCTCCGGTGCACCCGGCCCCTGGCACCCAGCTGCCCTTTGCGGGTGCGACCAACTTCCGGGAGCTGGGCGGTTATCCGGCCGATGAGGGCAAGACCGTGCGCTGGGGCCAGATCTGGCGCGGCGTGTGCACCGCGCGGCTCACCGACCCGGCGGACCGTGCCCGGCTGGATGCGCTGGGCTTGCGGCTGATTCTGGACCTGCGCAGCACTGCCGAGGCCCAGGCCGAGCCGGACTATGTGCCGGACGGTGCCCGGCTGGTGCAGATCTGTGCCCTGTGCGGCGACGACGGCCATGAGATCAGCTTTGCCCCCGGTGACATCGAGCGCATGATGCACACCGCCCGGGAGGGCGAGAACATCCTGTACCGGATGTACCGACAGATGCTGTTTGGCAACAAGGCCTTCAAGGAGCTGTTCCGGGCGCTGGAAGCCGGCGAGACGCCCATCCTGTTCCACTGCTCTGCCGGCAAGGACCGCACCGGCGTGGCCGCCATGCTGATCCTGCTGGCGCTGGGTGCGTCCGACGAGACGATCTGCGCGGACTTTGTGCAGACGAATGTCTGCCGCAAGGCCGAGATCGACGCCCTTCTGGCGGGCCACGCGGAAGAGATCGCTGCCGACCCGTCCAAGCGGATGCGGTTCTGCACACAGGCGGGCGTGGATCCGGGTGCGGCACCCTATGTGCTGCAGGTCATCCGGGAAGCGTGCGGCAGCGCGGAGGAGTATCTGGCCCGGGAGTACGGCCTGACTCCCGCCCGGCGGATGCGCCTGCGGAGGATGTATCTGGAATAATGATGCAGAATGAGCCCCGGTGTATGCAGATGCACCGGGGTTTTTGCGGCATAAAATCGGCCATGTGCACAAAAAATATGCGACGGGATCCGGTTTTCCCTTGACAAGCGTGCAAATGTTTCGTAATATAATTAGTAGTATGGAATAAAAGACGCTGTGTGCAGGTCGTCCCCATGACCGGAGTTTCTCCACAGGCGAAGCGCGCCTGTTTTATATAAGCCAGAACCGGATAGAAAAAAGCCGCAATGCCCGTGCAGGGTCTGCCTGCGCGTGTGATTTTTGTTGTCACTTTTTGCATGGAAGGCTCCCTTATAGATCGTTGCCCACAGCCTGCCGCACAGCGTCTCCTGCTTGTTTGAACCTGAATGAAAAATCAGAACAAAGGAGAGTGAACACGATGACCGCGATCGAAGTGATCGTGGCCCTGATCGTGGGTGTTGTCGGTGCAGCTGCGGGCTATTTTGTTGGTTATAACAACCGGAAAAAGACCGCCGAAGCACAGATCGGCAGCGCCGAAGCCGAGGCGACCCGCCTGGTGAACGAAGCGATCAAGACCGCAGACCAGAAGCGCAAGGAAGCGGTTCTGGAAGCCAAGGACGAGGCCTTCAAGCTGAAGGCCGAGGTCGATGCCCAGAAGGCAGAGGCCGACAAGGAGATCAAACAGCGCCGTGCTGAGATCAGCCGTCAGGAAAACCGCATTGACCAGAAGGAAAATGCCCTGGACCGCAAGACCGAAGCCCTGGAGCGCAAGGAAGAGGACCTGAAGAAGCGTACCGCCGAGGCCGACGCCCGTCTGGCCGAGATCGACGCCCTGCGCGCCAAGGAGATGGAGCGTCTGGAAACGCTGGCCGGCCTGAGCCAGGAGGACGCCCGCGAGGTGCTGCTGCACAAGGTGGATGAGGAGCTCACCCACGAAAAGGCCGTGCGCATTGCCGCCTACGAGACCGACCTGAAGGAGAACTGCGACAACATCGCCCGCAACCTGATCGGTCAGGCCGTGAGCCGCTGCGCCGCCGACCACTGCAGCGAGACCACCGTGAGCGTGGTGCCGCTGCCCAGTGACGAGATGAAGGGCCGCATCATCGGCCGCGAGGGTCGCAACATCCGTGCGCTGGAAACCGCCACCGGTGTGGACCTGATCATCGACGATACCCCGGAGGCCATTACCCTGTCCTCCTTCGACCAGACCCGCCGTGAGGTGGCCCGCATGACGCTGGAACGCCTCATCGGCGATGGCCGCATCCATCCTGCCCGCATCGAGGAGACGGTGGAAAAGTGCCGCCACGACCTCGAGCTGCAGATGAAGCGGGAGGGCGAGCGCGCTGTCATGGAGCTGGGCATCCATGGCCTGCACCCCGACCTCATCAAGCTCATTGGCCGCCTGAAGTACCGCACCAGCTTTGGTCAGAACGCGCTGACCCACAGCATGGAGGTGGCATGGCTGGCCGGTCTGCTGGCAGGCGAGATGGGCGTGAATGTCACGCTGGCCCGCCGTGCCGGTCTGCTGCATGACATCGGCAAGGCGCTCGACCACGAGATCGAGGGCAGCCACGTCCAGATCGGCGTGGACATCTGCCGCAAGTACAAGGAAAACACCCAGATCATCCATGCCATCGAGGCCCACCATGGCGATGTGGAGCCGAAGACGCCGCTGGCCTTCATCATTCAGGCCTGTGACGCCATCAGCGCCGCCCGCCCGGGTGCCCGCCGCGAGAACGTCGAGAGCTATGTGAAGCGTCTGGAGAATCTGGAGGAGATCTCTTCCAGCTTCGAGGGCGTCGAGCAGG
>ERZ1106919.1171-NODE-1171-length-18091-cov-2.856897_pt1 | contig 18091 bp, 14 predicted proteins | sample MGYA00403654_ERZ1106919 | MGnify/ENA primary metagenome ERZ1106919 (study PRJEB35170, sample SAMEA104062450) | human gut metagenome | biome: human gut; feature: human-associated habitat; material: faeces | place: Denmark | collected 2012-10-08 ... | reverse complement strand
GTGTGTTGCATGCAGAAGCATTACAAACCAACTTCAGCCGCTTAAGCGCGAATTGTTGGCAAAAAGTGGATTCACCAAGTGTGACACAAGGGATCTACGATGCAATGCGTGATTTGCAAAAAGGCAAAGAGCGCGGTGAAAATGACGCCTACATTTCCCAAGGTAGCGAAATGCTACTCAAAGCCTGTACCGGCCAATAATCAATTTGAGCTGTTGATGAGAGACCTCATCAGCAGCTTTTCTTTTTTTAAATCATCAATGTGAAGGAGCAAGAATGTTAGAACTTTCGGAAAGCAACATTCATTTAAATGCTACAGCAACAAATAAGCTGCAAGCTATTGAAATGGCTGCAAGTGCGTTGGAGCAAGCTGGTAATGTTGAACAAGGCTATTTACAAGGCATGCTTGGACGTGAACAACAAACCTCCACTTTTTTAGGCAATGGGATTGCGATTCCACACGGTACATTAGAAACCCGTTCGATGGTAAAAAAAACTGGTGTGCAAGTTTTCCAATTCCCACAAGGTATTGAGTGGGGAGAAGGCAATATTGCTTATGTTGTAATTGGTATTGCGGCCCGTTCTGATGAACATCTTGCTTTACTTCGTCAATTAACGCATGTTTTAGGTGATGAAGACACTGCAGCACAGTTAGCGACATTAACAGATGTTGAAAAATTCCGTGCTATTTTATTGGGTGAAAGTGATGCTTTTAGTATTACTGATGAAACATTAAGTTTAGATATTGAAACGCAAAGTTTGCTCATACTTACAGCCATCAATGCAGGCAAATTACAACAGCAAAGTGCGGTTGAAAATAGCTTTGTTTCTGAAGTGGTTTCCAATTCTGCTCTGCCACTAGGCAAAGGTTTATGGGTAACCGATGCTGTATCAGGTAACGTGAAAAATGCCTTGGCATTCAGTCGTGCGAAAACTATTTTTAATCATAATGGCAAAGCGGTGAAAGGCGTATTGACGATTTCGGCTGTCAATGACCAAATCAATGAGACATTAGCGCGTTTACTGGATGATGAAGTCCAAAATATTTTATTAAGTGGTAATACGCAGCAAATTTTGACCGCACTTAATGGCGGTAAAGTGCCAGTTGTAGCTGCTGCTCAATCTGAAGGTCAAATCGCTACGGGTGCAGTGATTGGTACCTTTACTGTTCGTAATGAACATGGCTTGCACGCTCGCCCAAGTGCGGTGCTCGTCAATGAAGTGAAAAAATTCGCCTCCAAGATTACGGTACAAAATCTTACTCGAGAAACCGCACCAGTTAGTGCAAAAAGCTTGATGAAAATTGTGGCATTAGGTGTCACTCAAGGTCATCGCTTACGTTTTGTTGCGGAAGGTGATGATGCGAAACAAGCCATTGAAGCCTTAGGTAAGATTATTGCGAGTGGGCTTGGCGAAAGCGTATCTGCCGTACCACCGGCTGAACCAGATACTATTGAAGTAAGCAGCGAGCATGCACCACAAATTCACGAAGAAAAAACAGGTTTACCAGCCGATGCCATTGAAGCCGTATTTATGATTCGTAATGAACACGGTTTACACGCTCGTCCAAGTGCCGTGCTTGTTAATGAAGTGAAAAAATATAATGCGTCTGTTGCGGTGCAAAACTTAGATCGTGACACCCAATTAGTCAGTGCAAAAAGTTTGATGAAAATTGTGGCACTTGGTGTCGTGAAAGGTCATCGCCTACGTTTCGTAGCGAGCGGTGAAGAAGCTCAACAAGCGATTGACGGTATTGGTGCAGTCATTGAAAGTGGTTTAGGCGAAGGTCGGGGGTAAGTGATGGCAAAAGTAGCAACAATTACCTTAAATGCCGCTTACGATTTAGATGGGCGTTTGCCGCGTATTGAAATTGGCGAAGTGAATACCGTAGAAGCCCTTGGTCTTTTCCCTGCCGGTAAAGGCATCAATGTCGCTAAAGTGTTGAAAGACTTGGGCGTAGAGGTGGCAGTTGGTGGCTTCTTAGGTGAAGACAACGTCGGTGATTTTGAAACCTTATTTAAAAAACAGGGATTGGAAGACAAATTCCATCGTGTTGCAGGCAAAACTCGCATTAACGTAAAAATTACGGAAACCGAAGCGGATGTAACAGATTTAAATTTCTTAGGTTATCAAATCATTCCAGAAGCTTGGCAGCAATTTACAGCAGATTCATTAGCGTATTGCCAAAATTTTGACATCGTTGCAGTCTGCGGCAGTTTACCGCGAGGTGTGAGTCCTGAATTGTTTGCGGATTGGCTTAATCAGTTACATCAAGCTGGTGTGAAAGTCGTATTAGATAGCAGTAATGCCGCACTCACAGCTGGTTTGAAAGCGCATCCTTGGTTGGTGAAACCGAATCATCGCGAATTAGAAGCGTGGATTGGTCATCCATTAAATTCTCTTGATGAAATTATTGCGGCAGCCAAAAAACTCAAAGCAGAAGGCATTGCTAATGTGATTATTTCGATGGGTGCGAACGGTTCTTTATGGCTGAGTGAACAGTCTGTGATTCAAGCTCAACCACCTAAATGTGAAAACGTGGTGAGCACCGTAGGAGCGGGTGATTCTATGGTGGCAGGCTTAATTTATGGTATCGAAAAAGGCTTGTCTCAAGCGGAAACCTTAGCGTTTGCGAGTGCGGTTTCCGCTTTTGCGGTTTCGCAAAGTAACGTGGGTGTGAGCGATATCGCCTTGCTTGAGCCAATTCTGGCGAATGTCAAAATTTCTGTGATTGAAGGATAATGTAATGAATTTGTTTTTAACTCAATCTCCGCAAATTGGTGCGGCAAAAGCCTATTTACTTCGCCAAGCATTGAGCGAGGTAGCGAAAAAAGCCAATCATACTGTGGTTGAACAAGCCAAAGAGGCGGATTTAGTGATTGTTTTCGGATCTAGTTTGCCAAACTCTGCTGAACTTGTGGGCAAAAAAGTCTTTTTAGCCAATGAAGATGTGGCGATTGCTTCACCTGAAGTCACGCTGACGAATGCACTCAATCAAGCAGTGGACTATGTTCAACCTGCTCAAAGTGCGGTTGGATTTGGTGGCGTTTCTGGCGTCAAAAATATCGTCGCGGTGACAGCTTGTCCAACGGGGGTTGCGCATACCTTTATGTCTGCTGAAGCCATTGAAACCTATGCAAAAAAACAAGGGTGGCAGGTCAAAGTGGAAACCCGTGGCCAAGTGGGCGCAGGTAATGAAATTACTCCTGAAGAAGTCGCTGCGGCAGATTTAGTCTTTGTTGCGGCCGATATTGATGTGCCGTTAGATAAATTCCAAGGAAAACCGATGTATCGTACGTCGACCGGTTTGGCTTTAAAGAAAACGGCACAGGAATTCGATAAGGCATTTAAAGAAGCGAAAATTTATGAAGGTGGCGCAGCAAAATCTTCTGCTAAATCAGAAGAAAGTGGCGAGAAAAAAGGTGTTTATAAACATTTGATGACCGGGGTATCCCACATGCTGCCATTGGTGGTTGCCGGTGGTTTATTAATCGCGATTTCCTTTATGTTTGGTATTGAAGCCTTCAAAGATGAAACGATTTTCCATGGTATTCCAAAAGCCTTAATGGATATCGGTGGTGGAGCGGCATTCCATCTGATGATTGCAGTATTTGCCGGCTATGTGGCCTTTTCTATAGCAGACCGTCCGGGGCTTGCGGTAGGTCTTATTGGCGGTATGCTAGCCACCACGGCAGGTGCCGGGATTTTAGGTGGTATTATCGCCGGTTTCTTAGCGGGTTATGTGGTGAAAGGATTAAATGCAACCATTAAATTGCCGGCAAGTTTAACTTCCTTAAAACCGATTCTAATTCTCCCGCTCTTTGGTACCTTGATTGTTGGTCTTACCATGATTTATGTGATTAACCCACCGGTTTCACAAATTATGACCACCTTAAGCGATTGGTTAAAATCCATGGGTGAAGTCAATGCGATGGTATTGGGTGGGATTATCGGTGCTATGATGTGTATTGATATGGGCGGTCCAGTAAACAAAGCAGCTTATACGTTCTCTGTGGGAATGTTGGCCTCTCAAGTTCACACCCCAATGGCCGCTGCTATGGCAGCTGGTATGGTGCCACCAATTGGGATGGCGATTGCAACTTGGATTGCACGCAGTAAATTTACCCGTAATCAACGTGATGCAGGTAAAGCTTCTTTTGTCTTAGGCTTGTGCTTTATCTCTGAAGGGGCATTGCCGTTTGTAGCAGCCGATCCATTACGTGTGATTATTAGCTCGGTGATCGGTGGTGCAACTGCCGGTGCGATTTCAATGGCATTAAATATTTCTCTGCAAGCACCACATGGTGGTTTATTTGTGATTCCGTTTGTTTCAGAACCATTGCTCTACCTAGGTGCAATTGCAACGGGGGCATTATTAACCGGCGTGGTTTATGCGGTGATTAAGCCGAAGGCGACAGAATAATCAATTCTTTGATTAAAAAGTGCGGTAATTTTTAACCGCACTTTTCATTTATCAGGTATAATTACAATGATTTAGGGAGAAATTATGGATAAATACAATAAACTCCGCATTGAATGGGATTGTCGTCGAGGTATGCTTGAGCTGGATAAAATCATCATGCCTTTTTATAAAGCGCATTTTGACCAACTGACTGACGACAAAAAAGATATTTTTATTCGTTTACTTGCCGCCACGGATTTACAACTTTTTTCGTGGTTTTTTAATGGCAGTCAATCAGACGATGCTGAAGTACAAGCGATGGTTGAATATATCCAAGATGTGCAGAAAACGAATGTCCGTTAATTTTTTTGAAATTTTTTATACATAAGGAACTTTTCAATTTTAACTCTGTCTGATAAAGCAACAATAGCTTGCTGTCTTGAATATATGAAGGCGTGTTAGACGTAGCATAGGAGATATATGGCTGAACAGCTAACAGATCAGGCTTTGGTAGAAAGAGTGCAGCAAGGCGATAAAAAAGCCTTTAATTTATTGGTTTCTCGTTATCAAAATAAAGTAGCCGGACTTTTAACCCGCTACATTTCTCATAACGACATTCCAGATGTTGTACAAGAATCCTTTATTAAGGCCTATCGTTCCATTGAATCCTTTCGGGGCGATAGTGCATTCTACACTTGGCTATATCGAATTGCCGTTAATACGGCAAAGAATTACTTAACGGCACAGGGGCGCCGTCCACCGAGCGAAGATATTTTGGCTGAAGATGCCGAAAGCTACGATGTGGGAACCCATCTACGTGATGTAGATACCCCTGAAAATGAAATGTTATCTAGCGAATTAGAAAAAGTGGTATTTGATACCATTCACAGTTTGCCAGAAGATTTAAGAACCGCGATTACCTTGCGTGAGCTTGAAGGGTTAAGTTACGAAGAGATCGCAGAAATAATGGATTGCCCAGTAGGCACTGTACGTTCTCGCATTTTCCGTGCTCGGGAAGTGATTGAGAACAAAATACAACCGCTTATGCAACGTTAAAATAAAGTCGGAGTTTATAAAATGCAAAAAGAGTTACTTTCAGCCTATATGGATGGAGAAGAAGTCAGTGCCGAGTTGACGAAACAACTCTGTCAGGATAAAGATTCACAAAAATCTTGGGCGGCATATCACACCGTAAGAGCGGTCATGCGTAAAGAGTCACCAGTGTTATTAGGTGCTGACTTTATGGCGAAAATGGCGGACTTAATTGAATTAGAAGAAGTAAAACACGTTGAGATTACTGTTTCTCAACCAACACCAGAAGAAGCAGACAGCTTACCATTCGTGCAAAAATTAAAAGCATTCTTTGCACCAATGACACAAATTGCGGTGGCTGCAGGTGTGTGTTTAGTGGCAGTAGTAGGCGTGCAATCATTTAATGCGAAAAGCACGTCGGTTACACCAGAAAACCCTGTTTTACAAACCTTACCATTTAACAGTTCAGTTCAAGAAGTAAGTTACAACGCTCCGACCAAAGATGTAGCCACTTCGGAACAGGTTGAGCAAAAAAATCGCCGTATTGGCACGATGTTGCAAAACTATGAATTACAGCGTCGTATGCATGCAGATAGCTTAAATGTGGGTAGCAACCAAGCGAAATAATTACAGCAATTAATCGATAATTCACCACCTTAGGCGTGGTGAATTTTTTTATGGATCAATTGATTTATTTATGAAAAAAACGTCTCTCAAATTAACCGCACTTTTAGGCTTATTCTTATTGCCTTTTACGGCATTTGCAGAAGAGCCAATCCAGTCATTAAATAAAATGTCGCAAGCCATGCGAGATTTAAATTATGAGCTTGCTTTTGTGCAAACTACGCCAACAAATATGGACTCATTCCGTTATCGTCATATTAAGCAAGGGCAAAAAGTGTATGCACAATTGGTGACATTAGATGGTGAACAGCAAGAAATCATCCAGCGCGGTAATTTAGTCAGCTATTTCCAGCCGGATTCACGTGCTTTCACGATTAACAGTGGTGAGATTGTGGATGTGCTTCCGGCAGTGATTCGCACTGATTTTAGCAAGCTGAGTCAGAATTATGATTTTATTAAGCTTGGAAAAGATCGAATTGCAGGCCGATTTGTCGATACCATTCGTATTGTGCCCAAAGACGATTTTCGCTATCAATATCTCGTTTTCTTAGATGAAGAAAATGGTTTGTTATTGCGTGGCGATATGCTTGATCGAGAAGGCAAGTTATTGGATCAGTTCCGTGTGGTGACGTTATATATCGATGATCGTCTGCGTGGTTTGACAGATTACCTTAATAAGGTGTCAGTACCTCCACTTTTAAATGAAGGGAAACAAGAGTCTTCACTTTCAATTAATTGGAAAACTGATTGGTTACCGCAAGGGTTTGATTTAATTCGCCAGAATCAAGATGTGATAGATGGTGAAGTGATTGAAAATGCGTTATTTAGTGATGGTCTTTTCACTTTTACACTTTATATCAATAAAGCTGATAGCACCTCTGCAAAAGAAAACACGTGGAAACAAGGGGCTTACACAATTTACAGTGAAGTCATAGGCGATAAAGAAATTACCTTTATCGGACAGCTTCCAATTGCCGCAGCGAAACGAATTGTACAAGGTGTAACATTCCTAAAATAATTCAGTAGAAGCGAGAAAGTTGCTATTTTGTTTCCCCTTGCTATACTTTCTTCACCTAATGGATTTTGATAGCTAAACCCCGTCCTGCGGGGTTTTGTTTTATCAAGTGCGGTCATTTTTCTTAAGGTTTTTACAATGAATAATTCCCTTCCTCTTCTTGGCATCACGGGTTACAGCGGTAGTGGCAAAACCACATTGCTGGAAAAATTGCTTCCTCAATTAATTAAAAAAGGCCTACGTGTTTCAGTGATTAAACACAGTCATCACAACGCTCATGTGGATAAAGAAGGAAAAGACAGTTGGCGCATGAAAGAGGCGGGGGCTGCGCAAGTTATTATGGCTTGCGATAGTCGTTGGGCATTAATGACAGAAACGCCTCAAGCGCCGGTTTCGTTAGCTTATTTAAGCCAACAATTTGATCGTCATTTAACGGATTTAGTGTTAGTGGAAGGGTTTAAACAAGAACCCATTCCAAAGATTCTGTTGCATCGGCGAGAGATGACAAAACCTTTGCCAGAATTAGATGAAAACGTGTTGGCTTTAGCAACAGATTATTCGCTTGAAACTGACTGCACTTTATTAGATATTAATCACATTGAACAGATCGCTGAGTTTATTTATCAATGGTGGAAAAAGACGCAGTAATAGAAAGTCAGCATTATAAAGGGCTGGCTTGGGTGGCTTCCATGGCTTTGTTTATGCAAAGCTTGGATGCGACTATTTTAAATACTGCCTTACCCACCATCGCAACAGATCTGCAAACCCCCGTCTTTGAAATGCAAATGGCGATTATCGCCTATTCTCTTGCTGTTGCCTTATTTATTCCTTTAACTGCTTGGGCGGCAGCTAAATTCGGTACACTCACTGTTTTCCGCTCTGCTGTTTTTACCTTTGTATTCGGTTCAGTCGCTTGTGCGATGGCAACGTCTCTCGAGACCCTTGTGCTTGCACGGATTCTCCAAGGTATTGGCGGGGCATTTATGATGCCCGTTGCTCGTCTTGCGATTATTCAAACCGTACCGAAAAATCAATTAATTAACGCCTGGAATTTAATGGCAACAGCAGGACTCATCGGCCCGATTCTTGGCCCGATTTTAGGTGGTTGGCTTGTTGTACATACGTCATGGCATTGGATTTTCTTAATCAATATTCCTATTGGCATGTTAGGCTTTTGGGCAGCGGCTAAAGTGATGGGAAATCATAAGGGTAATGCGAATAAGTTAGACTGGACGGGCTTTTTGCTCTTTGCGTTTGGTTTAGTGGGTTTAACTCTCGGGCTTGATTTACTCGGTGAAAGTCATAGTGATCGCATAACCACATACAGTGCATTAGCGATTGGTATGGCATTATTGATGGCTTATTATTTTTATGCGAAAGGTAATGAACGTGCTATTTTGCCTTTATCTCTTTTTAATACAAGAACATTCCGATTAGGCATTGCTGCCAATATCTTTATTCGTCTTTCCGGTTCGGCTGTGCCATTCTTATTACCATTAATGTTCCAACTTTCTTTTGGCTATTCAGCTGAAGAGTCAGGCCGGTTGCTTGCACCCATTGCGCTAATGTCTGTCGTATTTAAACGTTTTATTGGGCATATCTTAAATATCTTAGGTTATAAAACCACGTTAATTTTATCGTCACTTTTAATGGCTGGTTCAACAGTTTCCATGTCATGGCTTGATACCTCATCATCAACGACGTGGATTATATGTAATCTGATGTGGTATGGTGCCTGTATGTCGATGATTTTTACCTCAATTAATACACTTACCGTTGGCGATCTATCACAGGCACAAAGCGGTGTAGGCTCAACGGTGCTGAGCATTGTGCAACAAGTAGGAATCGGATTTGGTATCGCTGTAGCATCGATTATTTTGACGTTATATCGTCAATTTATGGGTAACAACGGCGACGCATTACAACATGCTTTCAGTTATACGTTTCTGACCACTTCTGTTTTTGCTATCGCATTAGTTTGGATATTGAGTTATTTACGTAAAACAGACGGGGATCATTTGCGGAAAAAACGCTGATATTGAATATCTTAGTTTAATTTGTTATAAGAAAGATCATTTTCTTATTTTGTAAAAGTTTGATTTGCTTATATCTTAAGTAAAATTTTTATATACAGGGTGGATTTTAATCTACCACAATTGATGGTTAGGTAAGCGAGAAACTTACCTTACAAAGAAAGGACAACTTATGAAACTAAAAGCGACATTAACACTTGTTGCAGCGAGTTTGTTTTTAGCTGCTTGTGATCAATCTGGCTCTGCTGCAAAAGAAAGTGCGAAAGCAGAAACAGCAAAACCTTCAGGCAATAACACATTTGTGTACTGTACGGCAAAAGCACCACTTGGCTTTAGCCCAGCATTGGTAATGGAAGGCACATCTTACAATGCGAGTTCACAACAAGTGTATAACCGTTTGGTTGAATTCAAAAAAGGTTCAACTGACCTTGAGCCAGCCTTAGCTGAAAGCTGGGAGATCAGTGATGATGGTTTAACTTATACGTTCCATTTGCGTAAAGGGGTGAAATTCCATACCACAAAAGAATTTACGCCAACACGTGATTTTAATGCGGATGATGTGGTCTTTTCTTTCCAACGTCAGTTAGATCCTAACCACCCTTATCACAATGTATCGAAAGGGACTTATCCGTATTTCAAAGCGATGAAATTCCCAGATTTATTAAAATCAGTTGAGAAAGTAGACGACAACACCGTTCGTATTACTTTGAATAAAAAAGATGCGACTTTCTTAGCAAGCTTGGGTATGGACTTTATCTCTATTTACTCAGCTGAATATGCAGATGCGATGTTGAAAGCGGGTAAACCAGAAACAATCGATAACAAACCGGTAGGTACAGGTCCGTTTATTTTTGTGGATTACAAAACTGACCAAGCGGCACAATACGTAGCAAATGAAACCTATTGGAAAGGTCGTACACCACTTGATCGTTTAGTGATTAGCATCGTACCCGATGCAACGACGCGTTATGCGAAGTTACAAGCGGGTTCTTGTGATTTAATTTTATTCCCGAACGTGGCGGATTTAGCTAAAATGAAAACTGATCCGAAAGTACAGCTTTTGGAACAAAAAGGTTTGAACGTGGCATATATCGCATTCAATACGGAAAAAGCACCGTTTGATAACGTGAAAGTGCGTCAAGCATTGAATTATGCGGTGGACAAAAAAGCGATTATTGAAGCGGTTTATCAAGGTGCAGGCACTGCAGCGAAAAACCCACTACCGCCAACAATTTGGAGTTATAACGACGAAATCCAAGATTATCCGTATGATCCAGAGAAAGCGAAACAGCTTTTAGCGGAAGCAGGTTATCCAAACGGTTTTGAAACGGACTTCTGGATTCAACCAGTGGTGCGTGCGTCTAACCCAAATCCAAAACGTATGGCTGAACTTGTGATGGCAGACTGGGCTAAAGTGGGCGTAAAAGCAAATCCAGTAACGTTTGAATGGGCAGACTATCAAAAACGTGCTAAAGCAGGTGAATTAACGGCAGGTATCTTCGGTTGGTCAGGTGATAACGGTGATCCGGATAACTTCCTTTCTCCATTACTTGCAAGTGCTAACGCTGGCAACTCAAACTTTGCTCGTTTCAAAAATGCAGAATTTGATGCCTTATTAGATAAAGCAATTGGCTTAACGAATAAAGAAGACCGTGCGGCGCTTTATAAACAAGCTCAGGTGATTTTCCATGATCAAGCACCATGGATTCCAGTTGCGCACTCTGTTGGTTTCGCACCACTTAGCCCTCGCGTAAAAGGCTACGTACAAAGCCCATTTGGCTATGATGCGTTTTATGGCGTGAGTGTTGATGGTAAATAATTAACGGACTATACTAGCCCTTGCAGTTGCAAGGGCTTTTTGTTTTCAAGCAAAAGGAGAAAGAAAATGGACTTACATGATATTCGTGAGGATTATTGCAAACAGGCGCTTTCTCAGCATGATTGCGATCCAAATCCGATAAAACAATTTGAAAAATGGCTCAACGAAGCGATTACCGCCAAAGTAAATGAGCCAACAGGTGTTAATGTTGCGACAGTCAATGAAGACGGTCGACCAACAAGCCGTATGGTACTATTGAAAGAAGTGAACGAACAAGGCTTTGTATTTTTTACGAATTATCACAGCCGAAAAGGTCGAGCCATAGAACATAATCCTTTCGTTGCCCTAACATTCTTTTGGCCTGAATTAGAACGTTCTGTTCGTATTGAGGGCAAAGCCAAAAAAATCTCGCCTGAACAATCAGATGAATATTTTGCAACTCGCCCTTACACTAGCAGAATTGGCGCTTGGGCTAGTGAGCAAAGTGCGGTCATTTCTAGCCATAAATCTTTATTAGCGAAAGCCGCATTGATTGCAGCAAAACACCCATTAAATGTCCCACGCCCACCACATTGGGGTGGCTATCTTGTGATTCCTGATCGCATCGAATTCTGGCAAGGTCGTCCAAGTCGTTTACATGACAGAATTTGTTATTTATTCAATGATGGAAAATGGGAGAGAGAGCGGTTATCGCCGTAAGTTTCTTAAAACATGGAAAAAAACAACCGCACTTTGACTTCTCAACCAAAGTGCGGTTAATTTTTACGTTATTTTTATTTACCGATGATTTCGGCTAAATCAACTTTGCGGTTTTCGTAACGAGAGCGGGTACACGCATCAGCAGTGGCGATAGCTGCACGAGCGGCTTCACCGGTGAGTAATTTTACAAATTCTTCAGTTGGTTCCATACCATGAAGAATATCGTTTAAATAACGCATTTCTTTTTTCATGATAGAACTCAACCAGAGCGGTGTGCGTTTACCCGGTTTACCATATTGAATTGCACCATCCATTTCTGTGCTGTTGTAAATACGGGTACGGTCATCATCTTCTTCTTGGGTTTCGTGAATGAGGAAATAGGTGTCTTTTCCATCCACGCGAAGGGTGCCTTTGGTATTGTACATATCAAGTTTGATCGCGCCTTTTTCCCCTTGAATTAATACGTAATGTTCACCCCAACGGAAAGCGGAACCCCATTCTAGAACAGCGAAGCGATTATCATCGTATTCCATGGTGACAAAAATCATATCGTCTTCATCACCGAATTTTTCGCCTTTGTGTGCAACATTGGCGGCTGCCATAGTAACGGTTTTTGGCATACCACCCATAATGAATTGTACACAGTCTAATTCGTGAATATGGTGGTATAAGTGGCCGCCAGATTTTTCACGGATTTTTTTCCATGAAATGGTTGGTTGTTGTTCTTCCCAGCCGTTACGTGCGGTGTGGCAATAAAGCACTTTACCGATCACGCCTTGATTGATTAATTCTTTGGCGTGGTGAACACCGTTAAAGAAGTTCATCACATGGCCAGCCATAAAGGTAACGCCATTTTCTTCGCAAGCGCGCACCATGTCGTCACAGTCTTGATAACTTAAGGCGATTGGTTTTTCACAGAAAACATGCTTTTTGTTTTTCGCTGCAAGAATGACAGGCTCTTTGTGTAAGTAGTTAGGGGTGGCGACAATCACGCAATCCACATCAGGGGAAGTGACCAATTCTTCAAGAGATTTTGCTGCTACGCATTGCAATTCTTGAGCAATGGTTTCACCATTTTCAGGGTCATATACCATGGTAATCTGTGCATCATCAAATTCATTCATGAAGCGTGCTAGATCTGCACCAAAATAGCCAACGCCAACAACACCATATCGCATCATAATAAACTCCTTATTTTTTCACTGAGATTTGTTTTTCCGTTACCATGGATTGCTTCGCTGCTTCTGCAACTTCGATGGCTTCAGTTAAACATAGACTTAATGGGCTGGTTTTTCCTTGCGTTAAGTGCTCTACCACGCTTTGCACTTCGATTTCAGCGGCTCGGCTTAACCAAAGTTGGCAAGGTGCGTGGGTGACATTATATTGCTGAGTGCCTTTTGCACTTTCGCGTAAAGATAAATCAGCCTCAAATTCATCAAATAAATCAACGTGTTCTATTTTTCCATCTAGATAATTAAATGTGACACTTGAGGTAAAGAAATTGACTTCAATCACACCATTTTCACCATGAATTTGAATGCCCCATTGGTGTAATCGATAAGCCGTGCCCATTTCGAGCGAACCTAACACGCCATTTTCAAAACGTAGTAACAGTTGCAACACATCACGACTATCAGGTGTATCGAGATGCGCTTGATTAGCGGCTTGAGCAAAGACCGCCTCAATATCACCTAATAACCAACAGAGTAAATCCAGTTCGTGAATGAGGTGGAAAAGCTCACCACCCGTAAGATTGGCATCTAATTTCCACCATTCTTTGTTTGGTAGGTTTTCAATCCAACGTTGGCGCATAGCTCGTGCAACCGTAATGTGGCCTAATTTTCCTTGTTCTAAAGCCGCTTTGACTTTTAACATGCCAGGTAACGTACGTTCCAAATGGCCCACAAAAATGAATTTGCCTTTTTCTTCAGCAAGACGGCGTAAATGTTGCCCTTGAGAAGAGCTTAAGGTAAAAGGTGTTTCAATAAAGACATGACAACCAGCATTTAACGCTAAGATAGCTGGGGAATAATGGGCATAGTTTGGCGTGGCGATAACCACTAAATCCGCTTTAGTTTCTGCCAACATTTCTTCTACACTAAAAAAGGCTTGGCTACCGTATTGGTCTGCGAGTTTTTGTGCAAGAGAAGGATTGATATCGGTCACTGCAATTAAGTTTGCTTGGGCTTTGTCAAATGCTGAAGCCAACTGAACACCAAAAAAGCCGCAGCCGATTAAGGCGATGTTTAATCCATTAGTTTGCATCATGCCCTCCTTGTTGTAAGCGTTGGCGAATACTTTGGAAATATTGCAAGATCGCACGTTGCATGCGCACCAAATCATGCGCTTCTACGGCATCAATTAATTCACGGTGTTGCATGGCTAATTTTTCAGGAGAAAGTATTGGTGGCGGTAAGCCTTTTTCTACTTGTTGATAAATTTGCCAAAACGCATCTAAATACTGAATCAGTAACGGGTTATTTAATGGTTCATAAAGTTTTAAATGAATGTGGTATTCATCTTTTGGGGAAAATTTTTGCTCACGGGCATTTTTTTCCATATTGGCCACTGATTTTTGCAAAAGTGCGGTCTGTTCTTGGCTAATTTTTCCCAACACCATAGGGGCAAAACCGTATTCCAAAATTTCCCGAATATCCAAAATATTAATCAGCTGATTATGATCATTATGCAAATTCAGTTGGGTGTGAAAACTTAATCCGCGAATCATTGGCACAAGAGATGATTCACTCACAAAAGTGCCGACGCCATGGCGAATGTCTAAAATGTGTAGCGCCTCTAAAGATTTAATGGCTTCACGCAAACTGGAACGGCTCACACCAAGCTGTTCAATCAGCTCATTTTCTGTTGGCATCAAATCGCCGGATTTAAGATTTTGTTTAATGATGAGCGATTTGATTTTATCCTGCAAAACGAGACTTGCTTCTTTTTTACTTGTTTTTTTCATTTCTGTTCTCATTTTCTAATCTATTTTCTGAATTTGTGATCCAGCTCTCATTCTCTTTAATTGACATAAGACATCATACGTCTTATCTTTATTTATGCAAGCAGAAATTAGCAGTGATTTTAAATTCTGTGATCTATACCACAAAATTCTCAAATACAAGGAAGGGAGGTTGTTATGACAACATCATTACCATGGTATAAAGAAGTCAGTCCTACGCAAAAAAAAGCGTTATTTGCGGCTTGGTTAGGTTATGTTTTTGATGGCTTCGATTATATGCTGATCACTTACGTGCTTTTGGATATTCAAAAAGAATTCGCCATGAGCACAACGGAAACATCCACATTATTACTTGCAGCCTTCGTGGCGCGTCCATTAGGTGGGGCGATTTTTGGTAGTTTTGCCGATAAATATGGCCGACGTTTGGCGATGATTGTTTCCATTATTACGTATTCTGTCGGGACATTCTTGTGCGGCTTATCCACCAGTTATATTTGGCTTTTCATCTTCCGTATGATTATCGGTATGGGGATGGCAGGTGAATATGCGTGTTCTTCCTCTTATGCCATTGAAAGCTGGCCAAAACATTTGCGTACAAAAGCCAGTGCATTTTTAGTGAGTGGTTTTTCCATCGGTAATATTCTTGCTTCTCAAGTGATTCCTTGGGTATCTCAAACTTATGGTTGGCGTATGGCTTTCTTTATTGGTTTGGCTCCGGTAGCTTTAGTACTCTATGTTCGTCGCCATGCCCCTGAAAGTGAAGAATGGGCGCAAGCGAAAGCAGCGGGTAAAGTGAATAAAGTTCCACTTACTGACTTATTCACTGAAAAACAATTACCAATTACTTTAATTATTTTCTTAGTTTGCTATTCAATTTTCTCCGTAAACTGGCCGGTAGTGGGCTTACTTCCACTTTATCTCAAAGAAAACGGCTATGCTGAAAATGTGAAATCACTGATGTTCTGGGCAGGCTTTGGTATCCTCATCGGTACCTTAATTGCAGGCTTTATTGGGGATAAATTGGGTGAGAAGAAAACCTTTGTATATAGCTTATTGTTATCACTTTTCTTCCTCTTCCCAGTATTCTATTTGCCAGAAAATAATGTGTTAGCGCTTGGTGCATTGCTCTTCTTCTTACTCGCAACTAACTTAGGTATTGCTGGTTTAGTACCAAAATATATGGCGACTTTCTTCCCGGCCGAAATGCGAAGCACAGGTATTGGTTTCATCTATAACTTCGCTGCGATCGGTGGTGGGGTGTCTCCTGTAATTGCCGCCGCACTTAGCGAAAGAGTAGGACTTGGTTCAGCCCTTGTGTATGTCACCTTATTCTGGACAATTGTCCTTGTTGCTCTCGTTGGATTAAGATTGCCAGAACGTATTCAAGCTCGTATGCAACAATAAAAAACGAAAGCAAAACAGACCGCACTTTTAGGTGCGGTTTGTTGTTTATACAAAAATAGTTTGAAGCGTGTCACAAATTTGTTAAAAATATGTTTTAATTTTTTCGGTTAAATGCTAATTAATAATCTCCCCTATCGTTTTATAGGAGATTGTATATGCAAACTCAACAAACCTTTCTCTCTAAATATAAAAGTCTCATTATTCTTGCCTTAGACTTTGTCTTCATGTTGGTGTTAATCAAAATATTGCCCTTTTCTGCTCAAGAGAATCGCGGGTTAGCCTTGCTGATTTTTATTGGTATTTTATGGTTAACGGAAGCCTTTAATATTACCGTGACATCCCTTATGGTGCCTGTCGTGGCCATAGGATTAGGCTTGATTAATACACAAAAAGCCCTTGCACCATTCTCCACGCCAATTATTTATATGTTCTTTGGGGGATTTGTGGTGGCTGCGGTGTTGCAAATTCAGAATCTAGATAAGATTATTGCGAATTACATTATTCGTTTGGCCAAAGGAAACTTAAAACTTTCTATTACCTACCTCTTCACCGTAACTACATTCCTTTCTATGTGGATTAACAACACCGCTGTGGCGGCGATGATGTTACCGCTCACGATGGGGATGTTAAAAGGTATCAATGCAGAGAAAAACCATCGGTTGTACGCCTTTGTATTGTTAGGCATGGCATTTAGTGCCAGTATCGGTGGTATTGGTACCTTGGTGGGAAGTGCACCGAATGCCATTTTGGCATCTCAAATTCAAGTGACCTTTACGGAATGGCTAGGCTACGGTTTCCCAGTGATGGTACTGCTTGTGCCTTCAATGATTTTTTCTTTATGGGTGATTTTACGTCCAGACTTTTCTGTGGATTTTAATCCATCACTTGAGAAAGTCAGCTTTAATCGAAAAAATATCATTACCTTAATGATCTTTATCGGTATGGCGATTATGTTGCTTTTCAGCTCTCTCTTAAACCCATGGATTACGGCTTTCCTTGAATTGCCGAAAAAAATCGAAAACTTTGATACCGTGATTGCACTATGCGTTGTGATCTTTATTTGTGTTTCAGGTGTCGCGAGTTGGAAAGAAATTCAAGAGCGCGTTGAATGGGGCGTGCTCGTTTTATTCGGTGGGGGTTTAACACTCAGTATCGTGATGAAAGATTCTGGTGCCAGTAAGATTATGGCGGATAGTATCGTTCAGTTTGTGCAAACCAAACCACTTTGGGTACTTTGCTTTGTGATGACGGCATTTATTATTTTCTTAACGGAATTTACATCGAATACCGCCAGTGCAGCGTTGATTATGCCAATTGTGATTTCAGTGGCTCAATCTATGAATTTACCGCCTATTGCTTTAGCCGCAATTATCGCTTGTGGGGCAAGTTGTGCATTTATGTTGCCAATCGCTACACCGCCTAATGCTATCGTGTTTGCAACAGGAAATGTGAAACAACTCGATATGGCCAAAGTCGGTTTGATTCTCAATCTATTCTGTATCGCCATCATCGGCAGTATGACTTATTTTGTTTGGTTGTAAATGTGGTTAAAACTGACCGCACTTTATTAGCCTATAAAAGTAAACCGCACGTTAACGTGCGGTTTATTGTTTATCTCGAAATAACCTCTTTTGTGAAGGCTTCCATTTCGGCTTTACGCCATGGTGTTGAGAAGAAAATAGTATCTTTCAAACCAGATTCACTATTTAGTGGACGAACACCGAATTCTTGGTTTAATTTCTGTTGTACTTCAGGTGAGGTAATCCAATGCACGAAAACAAGTGATGCGGCTGGGTTAGGCGCATTTTTTGCTACGGTTACAACATTACCACCGCCAGGCATCCCAAATTTTGGTACATAGAATTTTAAACGGTCAGTAATTGCACCTTGTTTTTGCAAGCTGAACAAGTGATCTTGCCATGCAGAGACAATCACTAACTCACCATCGTTTAAACGGGTTAGACTATCAGCATTCGAAGCTGTACGGATTAGCGCATCTTTTTTACTGCTGAACCAATCCCAGGTTTTCTTCCAATTAGCAATCTGTGCTTCATCAATTTTATCGGTACGGTAATCATAATCACCATTAATATACACTAAAGC
>ERZ1106919.1169-NODE-1169-length-18101-cov-16.774853_pt1 | contig 18101 bp, 15 predicted proteins | sample MGYA00403654_ERZ1106919 | MGnify/ENA primary metagenome ERZ1106919 (study PRJEB35170, sample SAMEA104062450) | human gut metagenome | biome: human gut; feature: human-associated habitat; material: faeces | place: Denmark | collected 2012-10-08 ... | reverse complement strand
ACAGTGCCCTCGTTGCCGTTAACTATGACAGAATTCACCCATGTAGGGGCTTTGGCGGTGAACCAGCCGTCTTCACCCTCATCCATAGCCTGACCGGGCCACGCCGCAAATGCATTGGTACCATCGGGGGCGGACCATGCCCAAAGATTTACGCTTTTCCATGTCAGCGGCACATAAGCATGTACTGTAAACTTCTCCACATACTCGGGGACCTCTGCCATACTCTGCGCTTCATAGCTTACAGAAGCGGTCGCGTCATCGGCAACCGTGATCCAAACGGCTTTGCCGGCCTCTACCGCAATGCCTTCCGTCTGGACAGAGGCCTCGCTGGCATTGACAATGATGTTCTGCACAAAGCGTGGAACATAAGTGTAATACCAGCCATCATCCAAAGGTTCAAGCTGCTCGCCAGGCCATGCCTCAAAAGCGTTTGTGCCATCATCCGCCCAGGCCCAACAGCAGGGAGCGTCCCAGCCTTCAGGTACGGATACGCAAACAGGAATCATCTCGTTGCTCTTCTCTTCTTCCGCAAAGGCAACCGTATAAAGCGAGGAAATGCACAAAGAAACAGCAAAAAGAATGGCCAATACCTTTTTCATCTTACTTTCCTCCATATTTTTTTGTCCCAATATCACTATAGGGCATTTTTATTATAATTCACGCCAAAAATGCTGTAAATCGTTTTCTGTGAAACTGTTTTCCGTCCTTAAACTCGCCTGTCTCCCTCGATATTGCCGATTTTATTTGTGAAAATAGCCAATTATTGCGGCTGCGTTGTGGCAGTTTAACCAGCAAAACGACATAAGTCTGTTAGCTGCATAGGAAAGCGGTTTCTCATTTTCTTTGCTTCTCACCCGTTCCCTCTGTACAAAAAAGCAGGAGGATTACCACCACCGGCACTCCTCCATAACCTTTCAAGTGAACAATTGTGAGTTTTGAACCCAGGACAGCTTTTTTCAACAGACACTGCCGTGGTCGCAAAGCAAGCCCTCAGCCTTTAGGCTGGTGTTTACGGAAGCTCTTGCAGTATTCATCAACGCCGCCGCTTGGTACAAGGTCGGCGTATGCCCCTCCGTCAGTATTTGGACGCCAGCCGTCCATAAGCTTGTCGTTCTCCATGATAAAGGGGCTCGCCATATCCTGTCCCCATGAGGTGTCATATTTCCCCATAAGGTAATCGCTCAGTGCCGTTCGGTCCGCAAAGCGCAGCAGCCGGTACGGCTCCTGAAAGGCGACCTTTTCTACGAAATACAGCGTCCCGTCCTCCGCCGTCAAAAGTACGCCAACATGCCCGACAAACAGCAGAGATTCCTCCTCGGTCGGCTTATCGTGGAAGAATACCGTGATGAGGCGGATTCTTTCATTCTCCCGAAAGGTAACGCCGCGGGAAGTCCATTCCTCTTGTACGGTTTGTACATGACGCTTGATCTCCGTGGTATCCTCCGCCTTCATGGAGGAATACAGTGCGCGGAAATCTGCAAGGCTGCTTCCGCCCAGCGCATCGGGATCTGTTTTCAGCGCTTCCTCGTCCACAAACAGCACATCTTCACCGGCATTGATTTGAGAGTCTGCGCTCACGGAGAGGAAGTCCCCAAACAGGTTCATGGCGGTGATCCGGCAGTTATAGCCCGGAAACGTCCCGTTTTTCGCCGTCCATTCGTCCTGCATCGCGTAAGGGTCATATTTCGTATACAGCAGCTCTGCTTCCTCAAAGCCATCCGTAAGCCATTCCTGCTTCACGCTGTCATTAAAGCGGTCCACACGGCGGAAAAAGCTCTGAATACGCCTGTCCGACACGCCTGTGTCGGACAGCAGCTCCTTCAAAAGTTCCCTTGATCCGCTGTCGTTCAGGTTTGTGTACTCGATTTTATTTACTGCCGGCTGCAGTTCAGAAAAATCTCCACTTCTTCCACAGCCTGCAAGTACAGAGACTCCAAGAAGCGTGCATAACGCAAGTGCTGCTGTCTGCTGGTTCAATTTCATCTATTTTGATCTTCCTTTCTTCGTCTGCAAAACTCTTCATGTTGCTTAGGATACCTCTTAGCGCATAATATCTTTGTTAAGAGCGCGCAGTTTACGGAGAAGCCTTCACAACTGGCATGCTGTTAATTTCGTAATGACGAAGCAGGATATCTGCCCTCGGCCGTACTTGTCATCACACACATCGCAGAGATCTTCTATCATTGCCACCGCATTGAGGGTAGCGACATAGCGAAGGGATTCTTAACGCATCCGCGAATTTGTTCTCAATGGTCTTCAACCATCGGTGCGGCGCGGTCGCTGTAACGGGCGCAGATGGCGCATTCGTGCAGACCTCTTTCGCCATGACTTTGACATCTCGCTTTTCCCGCAGGAGCATCTGTGTATAGCCTTTCCCGACATTCGTCCGTCCCATACCTTCGTACTCCATAAATAATTCACAAGGGCAGAGCCCATTTTCCCCATGATGACGTTTCGCTTTCAGCCTTACCCTGTGTGCCGATTATTTCTTGCATCCCTAAGCACATGGTACTGCAAAAGGTTCACGCTGCATCTCCGTTCTTGATGTAGGCGGCAAGAATGGCAATAAACTCCGAAGGAAGAGGCTCCCGCTTCAAGGGATACTTCGTAATGGATCTCAGCGCTTCTCTTTTCGTTTCCCATACCCGGTCTACTGCAACGCAGGCGCTGTGTTTCACGTTGAAAATGCAGGTGTGATAGTGTCCGGCAACTGCCGGGTACAGCCACCATTCGGCAAACGGCGTCCGGGCTGGCTGCCGTGTCGTCAGATAGACCGCATACGAAACGTGAAAAAAGCGAGTGCTTTCCGCAGATAGGCCAAGATAGCGCAAAAGCCCGTATATGTCCCCCATTTCCATGGATTCCTACGCCACCTCTCTGCCCTCGACTTTTTCGATCTCATCCCGCAGGGGTGATAAAAGCTCCTTTATCTCCCCCTCCTCCAGCATGAGCAGCAGGAACACCAGCGCAACGGCGGAAAAGCAGTATATGCCCCGCTCCAAATCGCTGTATGCCCGTCCGGTGATGCGAAGCTTCTCCGCCATCTGCTCCTGTGTCAGTCCCCTGCGCTTCCTTAAAGCGCTGACATATTCCGAGAAGAATCTTCGGAGTATTTCTTTATATGGATTCATGTGCCAAGACCTCCGTTTCGACAGATTTCTGCATCTTCTGCAAAAATCTTATCCCATCACGAAGTACGCTTCCATGTAGCACACTTCGTGTCTCCTTAGAAACCGAGGGCAACGGTCAAAGCCCTCCGTTTGCACCGTGGCCGGAATACAAAAAGCGCAGCCGCAGATGTTCTCTGCGGCTGCGCTTCGATCCATTTTCAAAGCTTCGGCATCACTCAACGCCATATTGTTGTCTAAATAAATCAGCGACGATGTTTTGCTTTTGAGGCATCGGGCGGCCGGACGAAGCCAGACTCGCCGCTTACTCCGCGCAGAGCTCCGCCACCAGAGCGTCCATCTGCGCTTCGCTGGTTTGGTTCAGTGCGCCGCGCAGCGATACCTCCGTTTCACACAGTCGGAGTTCCTTCATCTTTTCCAACTCGGCGCGCATCAGCCGCGCGGCAGCAGGGGCCCATGAGCCGTTTTCCATGAGGCCGATCCGGCGGTTTCGGAATCCCTTTGTCTGTAAATGTTCCAAAAACTCCTTCATGGGCGGGAACAGTCCTCCGTCATAAGTGGAGCAGGCCAACACCAGTTTCCCACAGTAGAATGCGCTGGTCACGGCATAGGAAAGGTCTGTTGCCGTCAGATCGCACATGGTGACTTGCGCACCTTTTCCCTCCAGCTTGCTCTTGAGGGCCTCCGATGCATATGCGGTATTTCCATGGATGGACGCGTGGACGATCAGGATGCCCTCCGGTTCTTCCGGTTTCCATTGTGACCAGAGATCATAGAGCCGCAGATACTCCCCCAAGTCTTCTGTGAGCATGGGGCCATGGAGCGGGCAGATCGTTTTGATCTCCAGCGCGGAGATTTTTTTCAGCAGCGCCTGCACCTGTGCGCCATACTTTCCGACGATGTTGTAATAATACCGCCGGGCCTGCGGCGCCCAGGGGGCACGGGCAGTCCGTTCCAGTGAACCGAAGCGGCCGAAGGCATCCGCCGAGAACAGGATCTTTTCCTCCTCTTCATACGCTGCCATCACCTCCGGCCAGTGTACCATCGGCGCCAGCAGAAAGCGCAGCCGGTGCAAACCCAAGGAAAGCGTATCTCTTTCGCCAACCTCCAGCATACGGTCTTCCGACAATGCACCTGTGCCGAAGAACTGCTTGATCAGGGTAAATGTTTTCGCGTTTCCCACGATCTTCATCTCCGGGTACTTTTGTGCCAGCCGCATGAGGCTGCCGGAATGATCCGGCTCCATGTGTGTGACCACAAGATAGTCGGGGCTGCGCCCCTCCAACACCTGCGCTACATTGGAAAGCCATTCCTCCGCCGCCCGTGCGTCCACGCTGTCCATCACGGCGATCTTCTCATCCAGAATGACATAGGAGTTGTAGCTCACTCCCATAGGCTGGACGGGGTACTGGTTTTCAAAGAGTGCCAATGTGTTATCATCCACCCCTACATAGCGGATGGCATCTGTTACCGTTCGGATAGCCATATAAAAAATACCTCCTATTTTCCTTACTCAGACTCTGACTGATAGGTTCTTCTTTTCTAATGGAACATACGCTCAACCGCGGATCGACGGTCGCGCATTTTACCGTTGCCTTGCTTCCCCCAGAGTCGTTACATGTGGTACACCGCAGCGGAGCGAAGTCCTTCCGGCAGGCCGTCGGGCGCAGCAGGTGAAAGTTCCCAGCGTACCTGCCCCGCCCACTGGGAGGCGACGGCGGAGAAGTGGAGCATGACAATACCGAGATCCAATGCGGCATCCAAATTATCGGTGTAGGCATCCTCCTGCTGCACCAAATAGATGCTGTGATCCTGCACAAGGAAGCCATAGGGCTGACGGTTGAGATAGCTGGGGGAGAGCGAAGCGGCGTAGAAGGACTGCCAGAGCATATCGTCGTAGAAGTCCATCATCTCGTCAAGCCCAGACTTGTTGCTCCAGCTCCCCATGTGAACCAAATCGTGCACGCCCTTTTTGGGCGCGTAGTACTGCTGCTCGGCCCGCACATCGATCTGAGACATACTTAGGATATTCAGCCGCAGCTTTTTTGCGGTCTTTTCCCCGTAGCCAAAGGCAACGATTGCCGCCACCTCTAACGGGGTGGCGAGAGACAGTGCCTTTTTGATTTTGTCGCTGTCGGTGAAGGTCATCCAGCAGGTGTCAATGTCCAACTCAGTCAGCTTGAGGACGAGATCTTCCATCATGTAGCCGGCGTTGATGGCCGCATAGGAATGCGGGGCAGACATAAGGAGCAGGTAGTGCGGTGCTCCGATGAGAAATTGCTTATAGCCCGCTGAGCTCTCCAGCGCCGGCTGTGCATCCTTGTCCAAGACGATCAACTCCGTTGCAATCTCCGGGACAAGACGGGGGCAGGTCTTTTCATAGTAGGATCGGAGCTGGCCGATAGCCTCGCTCGGAACTTCCTTTTCGCGGAATGCGTGAACGGATCTGCGATTTTGAATCATAGCGCTGTAATTCATAGTAGTATCTCCTATTCTGATGTCTTTGGTTTTCTTATAAATCGTCTATCAGTGCGGTGCTCTTGGCGTAGGCGGTACTGCGTGCCTCAAAGAAATCGGTCTTGACCATGTTGGCGTCGGCGTACTGGCTGACCCATTCCATGCTCTCCGGTTCGCTCTCAAAGCCTGGATACAATGCGGGATAGCCAAGGCTCGTCCAGCGGAGGTTGCCGAGATAGCGGATGTAATCGCTGATCATCTGCCGGTTCAGCCCCGGGATGTCGTCGCCGATCACATAATGCCCCCATGCGATCTCCTGCTCCACGCCCTCACGCATCATCTCGCGCAGCGCTTGTACGCTCTCGGCGGTGAACAACTCCGGCTGCTCCTTTTGCAGCTCCGTGATGATATTGCGGAACAGCCACAAGTGCGTGTTCTCATCGCGGTTTATGTAGCGAATCTCCTGCGCCGAGCCGGGCATCTTCCCGTTTCGGGAGAGATTGTAGAAGAACATAAAGCCGCTGTAAAAATAGATGCCCTCCAAAATATAGTTCGCCATCATCACGCGCAGCAGCGTGGGAGCGTCCTTCCGCTCCTGAAACTCGTTGTAGCAGTCCCCAATGAAGGTGTTGCGGCGCAGCAGATGCTCGTCCGTTTTCCATTGGTAGAGGATGTCATTGCGCTCCACGGGGGAACAGATGGTGTCGAGCATATAGCTGTAGCTCTGTGAGTGGACACACTCCTGAAACGCCTGAATGGACAGGCAGAGATTGACCTCGTTGGCGGTAATGTAGGCGCCGATATTAGGCAGGTTCGCTGTCTGAATGGAATCCAAAAAGACAAGAAAACTCAGAATTTTATCGTAGGCGCTGCGCTCGGCTGACAGCAGGCGGGGATAGTCCTTCACATCCTGCGAGAGATTGATCTCCTCAGGGATCCAAAAGTTGTTCATGGCCTGCCGGTACCAGTCGCTGACCCAAGCGTACTTCATATTGTTGAAGTCGTTGAGGTTGGTGGTATTGCCGCCGATCATGCGCCGCAGGCGCACATCAAGGTCGCCCTCCGGGTTAAAGAGGGGCTTTTTCTTCAGTTCCGTCATGCTATCCTCCTTATGACGAGCAGCTTTCGCAGTCCTCGACCTCAAGGGCCTTGCTGCGGACATAGTAAATGGTCTTGACGCCGGCCCTCCACGCCTCCAAATACAGTCTGAGCACCTGACGCATGGAATAGTCGTTGGTGATATAGAGATTCATGCTCTGCGCCTGGTCAATATGTCTCTGGCGAAGGCCCGCGGCGCGTACCGACCAGCTTTGGTCGATCAGATGCGCCGCCTTATAGTACCACCATGTATCCATAGAAAGCTCCGGGGCAACGCGGGGCAGCATGCTGCCCTTTTTCTCCTCTAAGAAGAATTTCTTCATAATTGGATCGATGCCCGCCGACGTGCCGGAGAGGATAGATGTGCTGGAGGTCGGTGCGACCGCCAGCAGATAGGCGTTGCGCATTCCCTGCACCGCCACCGTTTTCGCAAGCGCCCGCCACTTTTCGGAGGTATAACCCCGCTTTTCAAAATACGCGCCCGTCTGCCAGTCGCTGCCCTCAAAGAGCGCGTAACGACCCTTTTCCCGTGCCAGTGCTGCGTCCGCCTTGACGGCGGCGTAGTTGATGTGCTCGAACACCGCGTCGGTGAAGGCAAGGTGCTCATCGCTCTCCCAGCGGATGCCGCGCTTTGCCAGCATGTGGTGGTAGCCGCTGACGCCCAGGCCGATGCTGCGGTACTTCTGATTGGTAAGCCGCGCGTATTCCAACGGGTAGAAGTTGAGGTCGATCACATTATCCAGTGCGCGGATGGCCGTTTCCACCGTGCGTTCCATATAGGCCTCGTCCTCCACCGGCAGATTACCGAGAGACAGACTCGCCAGGTTGCAGACCACAAACTCACCTGGGCGTGTGGCCGTCACCACCACTGTGTCGCCGTTCTCCGTGTGCACCTCAGTGCTGATATGCTCGATGGGCGCCATGTTCTGCGCGATCTCCGTGCAGAGATTGGAGCAATAGATCATTCCCGTGTGGCCGTTTGGGTTCATACGATTTACGCTGTCGCGGTTGAAGGCGAAGGGCGTGCCGGTCTCCACTGCCGAGCGAAGCACCAGCCGCACGATGTCCTTGACGGTGACGCTGCGCTTTTCGATGCGCGGGTCATTGACGCAGTCCAGATACCGCTTCTCCCATTCCGTACCCCAGTAATCCTCCAGTGCGTAGCCCTTGACCGTGAGGATCTCATGCGGACACATGAGATGCCACGGCGCGTCTATGTTCTCCTCCGCCAGTCGCCAGAAGAGATCCGGATAGCACACGGCGGGAAACACATCATGTGCCTTCATGCGGTCGTCGCCGTTGTTGGTGCGCAGTTGAAGGAATTCCGGCAGATCCCGGTGCCATGCGTCTAAGTAAACCGCCACAGCGCCCTGCCGCATCCCCAACTGATCCACCGCCACGGCGGTGTCGTTGACCAGCCGGATCCAGCGGATAACACCGCCCGCCGCCCCTTGAAAGCCGCGGATGGTGCTGCCTGCAGCGCGCACCTTACCGAAGTACATCCCCATTCCACCGCCGAATTTAGAGACCTTTGCGAAGTTGTCCAGCGAGCGGTAGATGCCGTCCAGACTGTCCGGCACAGTGTCCACAAAGCAGCTTGAAAGCTGATGGTAGGGCTTTCGTGCGTTGGACATGGTAGGTGTCGCCATCGTGACCTCCATACGGCTGAGCATATCGTAAAAGCGTTTTACCCACCCCATGCGGTCAGAGCCTTCGTTCATAGCAAGATGCAGCGCGATACCCAAAAACATCTCCTGCGGTGTTTCCAGCGGCACGCGGCTGCGTGACTGGATCACATAGCGTTTGAGCAGCAGGTCAAGGCCGGAGTAGGTGAACAGCTCGTCCCGTTCCGGGCAGAGAAAGTCCTCCGCCATGGCAATCTCCTCGTGGGTATAGTGGGCAAGGATATAGTCACCGTAGAGTCCCTTATCCGTCAGATAGCGAAGCCTGCCATAGAGGTCGCCGATGCCGCGCCCCTCCCATTCCTGTGCGTTGCGACAGCGAAAGGAGTGGTTCAGAAGCCGCGCCGCGATGAACTCCCACTTGGGTGCCTCTGCCGTAGTCAGCTCTACCGCCGCCTTGGTCAGTGCCTCAGCCCGCTCATCCTCCGTCATGCCCAGACGACAGAAACTCTCAAACTTCATTTGAAGCGCCGCGAGGGAGTAGACTTCCTCGGTAAAATCCATCTGGATGCGGCGCAGCACCTCGTCAAGCGAGTCATCCCCCACCGTCCGCGCGATGGTATGCCGGACACGGCGCAGCGCAGACCGCTTTTCGCGGTAGAGGATGTACGCCTTGGCCACCTCATAGTGTCCGCGCTCCATGAGCGTTCGCTCCACCTCGTCCTGCACACGTTCTACGGTGAGCGGCACTGTGACGGAGAGATTGTTGAGAACGGTGGCGAGGATCTCATCCATCTCTCTGCTCCCGATCTCCTTGCCCTGTCCGTCAAACGCCTTTTTCATGGCGTTGAAAATTTTCTCCTGTTGAAAGGGAACAGACTCCCCGTTTCGTTTTCTGATCTCCATTTCGATCCTCTCATCTTCTCCGGTCACTTCTCATGTCCTTTTGGGCAAAGAGCGGGCAAGCGCAGTATCACGCTTGCCCGCTCTGTTTTTGAAAGCCGGTTTTTCTGCAGCCGACGCGGCGGGGCTGTTTGTTGTCTGTTGTCTTGGTTTTGGCTTTCCTGCCAGTTACTTCATAGATTCCAGAATGGCGTCCGCCAGTGCTTCCAGCTCAGTGCGCTTGTCCGTGCCCATGGACGAGGCGAGGCTGAGCCGCTCGTTGAGCACCGTCATGTTCTTAAGCTCATTGTTGACGAATTTCTGCATGAGGTCACCGGACTTCACCGCCCATGAGCCGTTTTCAATGATGGCAAAGGTGCGGTTTTGCAGATTCAGTGCCTTCATATCCATGAGGAAGTCATGCATGGCGGGGTAGATGCCGAGGTTGTAGGTCACAGAGGCCAGGACAATGTGACTGTACTTAAACGCCTCGGAGATCAGCTGGGAGACATGAGTGGAGGACACATCGTACATCGCCACCTTGCTCATGCCCTTATCGCAGAGCGACGCCGCCAGCGCCTGCGCCGCGTTCTCCGTGTTGCCGTACATAGAGGCGTAGACGATGAGCACGCCCTGGGTCTCAGGGGCATAGCGGCTCCATGTGTCGTACTTTTCGATGAACCAGCCCAGATCCTTGCGCCACACGGGGCCGTGGAGCGGGCAGATGTACTTGATCTGATCCAAAACGCCGCCGGCCTTTTTCAGCAGGAGCTGGATGTGGGGGCCGTACTTGCCCACGATGTTGGTGAGGTAGCGGCGGGCGTCGTCCAGCCAGTCCCGCTCGAAGTCCACCTCGTCGGCGAACAGCTTGCCGTCCAGCGCGCCGAAGGTGCCGAAGGCGTCGGCGGAAAAGAGGACGCCGTCGGTGACGTCGAGGGTCACCATGGCCTCCGGCCAGTGAACCATAGGCGCGCCCACAAAGGTGACGGTGTGCTTGCCGAAGGAGAAGGTGTCGCCCTCCTTCACCTCGATGCACTCATGTCCGTCCACATGGAAGCCGAACTGCCGCATGAGCATGAATGCCTTCTCGTTGGAGATCAGTTTCACCTTGGGATGGCGCAGCAGGATCTCCTCGATGCAGGCGGCGTGATCCGGCTCCAGATGGTTGACCAGCAGGTAGTCCAGCTCGCGGCCATCCAGCACATACGCCAGATTTTCCAAAAGCTGGCGGCAGGCAGACCAGTCCACCGTGTCAAAGAGCACCGTCTTTTCATCCAGCAGGCAGTAGGCGTTGTAGCTTACGCCCCGGGGAATGGGAAAGCAGTTTTCAAACAGGGCCAGGCGATGGTCGTTGGCGCCCACCCAGTAGAGGTCGTTCGTTACTTTACGCACGCAATACATCTTATCTTGCCTCCTTCACGGCCTCAAGCCTTTACAAATTGATCCTTCGTCTCCGCGCACTCGGGACACACCCACTCGGCGGGAAGCTGCTCAAAGAGCGTACCGGGCGCGATCTCGCCGTCCTCGTCGCCCAACTCCGGCACATACTCGTAGCCGCAGCCGCTGCAGACGTAGCGGTCGCCGATGGGGGCGGGCTTCGGCGGCGTGGGCCGCTTCATCTTTACCATGGGCGGCGCGGGCAGCTTTTCGCCGCTATCCAGCGCGGCAGTGAGCAGGGGCAGGATCTCCTCCACATCGCCCACGATGCCGTAGTCGCAGTTCTTGAAGATAGGCGCGTTACCGTTCTTATTGATGGCCACGATGGTGGAGGCGTCCTTGATGCCCTTAAGGTGCTGGGATGCGCCGGAGATGCCGCAGGCGATGTACAGATTGCCGGTGAACTTCTGACCGGACATACCCACATAGCGGTTCAGCGGCAGATATTTGAGAGTCTCCGCCACAGGGCGGGAAGAACCGATGGCCGCGCCGGCGGCCTTGGCCAGCGACTCTACCAGTTTCATGTTCTTTTTCTCCCCGATGCCCTTGCCCGCGGAGACCACCCGCTCCGCCTGCGGGATGGGCGTATCCATAGGGATGCCCACGGAGAAGTCGTGACCATCCTTCTTCAGCGCCGCCACAAGGTCGGCCACCTGCTGGGCAGCATCCCCCTCCCGGAAGATGGTCTTTTTGCGAATGCCGGTGATGGGCGCGGGTTTCTTGGCCGCCGAACGGCTCTCGCCGCCGGAGCTCTTGCCCAGCCTGCCCAACAGATGAGAGGCGATGACCACCCGCTGGATCTCGTTAGTGCCCTCGTAGATGGTGGTGATCTTGGCGTCGCGGTAGGCCCGTTCCACCTCCATGCCCTTGAGGAAGCCGCTGCCGCCGTGGATCTGCAAGGCATCGTTGGTGACCTCCAGCGCGATGTCCGAGGCGTACATCTTCGCCATGGCGGACTCCATGCCGTAAGGCGCGTGCTGCTCCTTCAGCTCCGCCGCGGAGTAGATGAGGAACCGGGCGCAGCGCAGCTTGGTTGCCATATCCGCCAGCTTGAAGGCGATGCTCTGCTGGGCCGCGATGGGCTTGCCGAACTGGACGCGCTCCTTGGAATAGCTCAACGCGTGCTCAAACGCGCCCTGGGCGATGCCCAGCGCCTGCGCGGCGATGCCGATGCGTCCGCCGTCCAGCGTGGACATGGCAATCTTGAAGCCCTCGCCCTCCTTGCCCAATAGGTTTTCCTTGGGAACCTTCACGTTGTTGAAGATCAGCTCCGCCGTGGAGGAGGAGCGAATACCCATCTTGTCATAGTGGTCGCCGAACTCAAAGCCCTTCCAGCCCTTCTCCACGATGAAAGCGGAGATGCCCCGGGTGCCGATGTCCGGCGTGGTGACGGCGAAAACCACATAGGTGTCCGCCTTAGGGGCGTTGGTAATGAAGATCTTGCCGCCGTTGAGGAGGTAGTAGTCCCCCTTATCCAGCGCCGTGGTCTCCGTGCCGCCGGCGTCGGATCCGGCGTTGGTCTCCGTAAGGCCGAAGGCGCCGATCTTCTCGCCCTTGGCCAGCGGAACCAGATATTTCTTCTTCTGCTCCTCGGTGCCATAGGCGAAAATGGGCCATGAGCCGAGGGAGACGTGGGCGGAGAGGATTACGCCCGTGCCGCCGTCCACACGGGCCAGCTCCTCCACCGCGATGGCGTAGCTCAGGGCATCAAGACCGGCACCGCCGTACTCCTTGGGGTAGGGAATGCCCATCCAGCCCAGCTTACCCAGCTTCTTGACAGCCTCCTCGGGAAACTCATTGTTCTGATCCATTAAAAATGCGAGTGGCTTGATCTCCTCCTCCGCAAAACTCCGGATCTTCGCGCGCAGCTCTTCGTGCGCCGACGTGGTTTGAAACAGCATACGGGTACCTCCTTTTAAAATTTTACAGCTTGCTTGTATCTTGGGGATCGGATCCGCCGGTCAGCAGCCTGCGCAGGCTCACGGCACGGAACGCCTCGTCCTGCTTTTGCTGCAAGGCCGCCAGCTGACAGTGGATGGCGCACCGCCCATGCTTGTCCTGCCAGCGGCATTCATATCCCGGCTCCATGCAGGCGCACAGGATGCCCCGCTCCCCCACGACCCCCATGAGATCGTAGAGGGAGGTCGCGTCCAGATCGCAGGACAGCTCGCAGCCGCCGAGAGCGCCGCGGCTCACCCGCACCAAATTGCCGGCGGAGAGCTTGCGCAGAATCTGGTAGGCAAACTGATTGGGGATCAATTCCGTTTCCGACATCTCGGCCACCGAATGCTTCTCCCCGTCCAGCAGCACCCGCAAAATGCGCAGCGCGTAGTCCGTCTCTTTGGTGATGATCATGCTCCACATCCTCTTTTCGCTTGCTTGTTAATACTATCATATCAATCTTGATAAATTTTGTCAAGATTATTTCAAAAAAAATATTGCTTTCATACAGACCGCCCCAGCCCGGGTCAGCTTCGCTTTCCATTCAGCGAAAAGCCATGTTCCTTACAATTATAGAAGCCGAAAAAGCTGTGCCGTGGCAGTCCGCCGAAAGCAGAAAAGACTATGCCTGAAAACCAGAAAGCGGAGAAATTGGTTGGGGCTCGCAGGGGTCGCCCATCCAAGGCGGATGAGGCGATCCCTGACAAGCCTAAGCCATCCAACCGAAACAAGCAATAAAGTGCGTGCTTTTCATTTTATTCATGCCGATCATTCTTGGGAGACAGTAGAAAAATTTCCATTGTTATTGACATGATGTGCGTTACAGAGTAAAGTATTCATCAAGACTGATTCGCAATAAAGAATATCATGGTCGTTCCGTGATCGAGGTCGTTATGATAAAAGGAAATGTAAAAATAGATCGCAAAAATCTCATCAGCATCCTGCAAAGCTGCCTTGTGCTGATTTTGGTGATCCTTGTCGCTCTGATGATGGTCGAGATCGGCAACCTGAAGGGCACGGCCCGCGTCATCAATTATGCCGGGCTGGTGCGCGGAGACACGCAGCGGGCGGTAAAGCTGGAGATCACAGGCACCCGAAACGATGAGTTGATCGCGTATTTAGACGATATCTTAAGCAATCTGACATCCGGAGAAGGGCACTACGAATTGGTAAAGCTCAAGGACGCGGCCTATCAGGAAAGGCTGGACAGCCAGCGTGCCTACTGGGAGCGGCTCAAGGCGGAGGTCGCGGCGGCCAGACAGCGTGGATATGAGAACACCCAAATCGTTGCCATGAGCGAGACCTATTTTGAAATGGCGGACGAAACGGTGTCTGCCGCGGAACACTATTCAGAAAAGATCGCCATGAAGATCCGCACTATTGAGATCCTCTCGGCACTGGATATGCTGTGCCTGGTTATCCTAATCATGCTCCAGACCGCCATGGCACTGAAAATGGCCCGGAAAAACCAACTGCTGGAGCAGAAGGCATACATCGACATCCATACCGGCCTGCCCAACAAGGGCTCCTGCGAGGAGCTTCTCAACAACAGGGAAATTCTCCGGGAGCCTACGGCCTGCGTCATATTTGACCTGAACAATCTGAAAACCGTCAACGATACGAGGGGTCATTCGGCGGGTGACCAACTGATCCTGAGCTTTGCCCGGCTTTTACGCCGGGTGATCCCGGAAAAGCATTTCGTGGGCAGATACGGCGGCGACGAATTTATGGCGGTCATTTACCATACGGACCGGCAGGAGGTGGAGGGCATACTGGACAGTCTGCGCAGGGAAGCCGACGCTGCAAACCGTGACGGCAATCAGCTTCCTCTCAGCTACGCCTACGGTTGGGCGATCTCCGCCGATTATGAAGGCTGCATCATGCAAACGCTGCTGGACAAGGCCGACTATTGCATGTACGAAAATAAGCGAGCCTACTACGCCACCCACGACCGGAGAGCGCCCAGGTCATAAGGCTCTTTTCAAACGAAAAACAGCAAGAACGAATTCGTCGCCACTATTGCGAAAAAAGCCTGGCCTGACGAAGAAAGGACAGGGAGGCGGCACTGAACGTCCACGTCGCAGTTGTGATGGAGGTACTGAAGGCTGGTGGCAGCGTGCAGTTCATCAGCTTCGTTAGCTTTGAGGTGAAGGGGTGCGCTGCCCGATCTGCCGGTTCGATGGTTGGCTGTACAGGAAACTCACCAGCAGGTACTTTACGATGAACGCTGGGGCGAGGGGCGGACGACTATCTTCTTTGCTGCACAACTGCACCATTTTCTCATACACGGACGATAGATCCAGCACTGCCTTACATTTCCGGAGGATGGTCTCCTGCTGCATTAGATACTCGATTAATCCGCCAAGCTGATCTGGCCATTGCTGTAACGATACATAGCTGCCCTCCAGGTACAAGGTTTTTGCTGGATTTTTGCCAGTTCTCTTGCTCCAATTATACCACAGATTGGCCTCTATGGATTGAAATATAAGGCTTTTTCTTTTATTCAGTGCATATTAAGTTAGGATGTGCAGTAGATGCTCCATTTTAGCGTTTATCTGGAGATTGCCAAAGGATAAATAGAAGCAGTATTATGATGAGCAGCTTGCCGCAGAAAAGCAGCGCACCGAGCGTGTGCCCAAGCGCATTCTGACCGAGGAAGAAATGTCGGCTCTGTCCGATCGGCTGATGCAGGTCACCAAGGGCATGACCATCACGGTGCGGTACTTCAAGGAAGACACCGCCCACCCGGAGGTTCCAGCAGTGGGTAACTACATCACACTGACCGGAAAAGCAGACCGCATCGACCCGGTGTTCCGCACCTTGCAAGTGGGCGACACCGTGGTGCCCTTTGAAAATCTGGTGGAAATCAGCGGGGAGGGCATCATGGAGATCGACCAATATCTCGGTATTACAGAGGATTAAGCACAAAAAAGGCCACCAGTCGAAAAAACGGCTGGTGGTCTTGCTTACTTATGATGTATCGTCGGTAACTGCTTGACTTTGTTTCCGACTTTTTTGCGTTCCAGTGAGAACACCATATCTGGAGTACGTTCAAAAAATCCTATATCACGCCGCCAGCTTGTGCCGCATTTGCAGTGGAACAGACCAATGAACTGCTGTTTCATCTTGCGCCCGCAGTTTGGGCAGATATGTTTGCTGGCTCCCATAGCCCCTCCGTTTAATATCGAAATTCAGCTTGCAAGAAAGCTGATTCAAATTAAAACGTGCAAAGCCGCTTAACTGGCGTCAGCGGGAATCTTTTTTCCACGCCTGCCATGGTGCACATTTGCGTGCCGGGCAGTTCCAGAGAAGCGTGTGCACAGGAAACTGCCATTTTAAGCAGCTGATCTCCTTGGGTGTGCTGTTCGGCAATCGCATAGGCAAAGCCGGACACCATGGAATCGCCCGCACCCTGAACGCCTTTTACATCGACAGAAACAGGTTCCGAATACCATGCGGCTTCCGGTGTGACGAGCAGTGCGCCCTTTTCACCCAGAGAGACTGCACCGTAGGCGATGTTATGCTCCATGAGGATCTGACGATAGCTTGCGCAGAACTCCTGCGTTACACTGGGGTGAACGCCAAAGGTGGCGTAGTATTCTTCTTCATTGGGTTTGATCAGAACAGGAGATGCCTCCATTCCATTCAGAAGCAGCGGCCCCGATGCGTCCAAAATAAAGGGCACATCATATTCCTGTGCACTTTTGCCCAGTTCATAGTAGAAATCGTCAGGAAAGCCCGGAGGCACACTGCCGCCAAGGATCAGCACCGATGTTGTGGGCAGAACATTTTTGACAGCGCGAATAACATCCAAGGCGGTTTCACAATCAAGCGGGGTGCCTTTTTCGTTGAACTCTGTCATGCAGCCCGTAGATGTTTCAAACAGCTTGATGTTGATACGGACATTTCCGGGGACGGGGATAAGTTCTGCATCCATATCTTTTTGCTTGAAGAAATTGGCCGCTTCTCCATCCGAATGGCTCAGACAGACGCTTTTGACCGGCATTCCAAGCTGGGTAAGTGCCAGCGAAACATTGATGCCCTTGCCGGAAAAGTCGCATATCGTTTTTTGAATGCGATGGCTATGACCAAGGTTGACCGAATCCACCTGAATCGTGCGGTCAATGCAGGGGTTCGCAGTAACAGTTGTAAAGTGCATGGGTTCTCTTACCTCCTATCCGGGGAGCGTTGTTTCAGCATCCCGGAAACTGGATATGTTTATTCTTTTTCACCGGAAGGAATGTCGGCGTACAATTCGATCTTGCCGCAGGAAGGACAGAATGCCGCCTTTATCTTTTTCTGGTCACTGCCCTTTTTGATCGTGATCATGTTAAAGAGTAAATAGTTTTCGACCTTGATCTTGTAATCCATGACCATTTCAGCATGACAAATGGGACAGTTCATAAAACACCTACTTCCTGACATTTTGATACACCTAGTCTAGCATACAAAACGAACGCTGTCTATTGGCGGAACGAAAACGGCTATCATGAGAAAAATAATAAAGGACGCTCTTAAAATCCCGATAGAAAAACAAGATTTTTTACAGATGATATGTTATAATAAAAGAAATACAGCACCTGCTGAACGGACGGAAAGGACACCACGATTATGGAAGAAAACAAGAAACCGGAAACTACCTCGCATCAGGATTCGGCACCCGTGGATTACAGCCACTACATGGGAACGCTGAACCGCATCTACCGCCGCAACAATAACCCCAAAAAGAAGCGGTTGGGGGACGGTATCACCTCTTTGAAACAAGAGCAGAAGCCCACGGCACCTGCCAAACCGGAAAACGGAAAGAAAGACCACAGCTTCCTGATCACGCTTGCTGTGTCAATCGCCATTATCCTGATCCTGTGGGTCATCAAAATGTTCTGAATACTATAAAAACTGCCCGGAACGACCTTCTCCTATCGTTCCGGGCAGTTTTAGCAGGAGGAATCTGCTACCGTGGATGTCAAATCAGGTGAGACGATCAAACGTTCTCATTCAGGAATGCAGCAATTTCTTCTGCGGCGACGGTCTCATCCTCACCCTCAACCGTGACGGTGATGGTTTCGCCCTGCTTGATGCCAAGTCCCATGACTGCCATCAGCTTGCGCATATCACAGGTCTTGCCATCTTTTTCAATGGTGACCTTGCTGGCATACTTCTTTGCCAGCTTGACCAGCAGACCGGCGGGGCGGGCGTGGACACCAAGTTCGTCCTTGATGGTATAAGTAAACTGTTTCATGGGTTCTCCTTCATTTCCTTCTTCTTTGGTGTGCAAAAAGGGCAGATCAGACGGCGCTCTCGTAGTCCAGCATGAACTGCACAATGCCGTCCATAGCCAGCTCACGCGGGTCGAGCTTCAGCTGACCCTCACGGATCTTGGCATAGCTGATGGGCATATACTGGTGCAGCATATTCATGGGGATGGGGTACTCGCGCAGGTTGTCGAACAGTTTGTTCATGGCTGCAACGACTTCCGGCTGACCGATGTAGTAGCGGGCACGGTCGGAGTAGCTGTACTTGCGGCACTGTGCCAGAT
>ERZ1106919.1146-NODE-1146-length-18348-cov-4.045045_pt1 | contig 18348 bp, 15 predicted proteins | sample MGYA00403654_ERZ1106919 | MGnify/ENA primary metagenome ERZ1106919 (study PRJEB35170, sample SAMEA104062450) | human gut metagenome | biome: human gut; feature: human-associated habitat; material: faeces | place: Denmark | collected 2012-10-08 ... | reverse complement strand
AGGATACACAGAATCCGGCTCCTCGCCGTCCCAGAGCTCCAGCACGATCTCTGCGCCTTGATCGGTACGGCGGATGGTTCGGTTGGTGATCGCAGTGCGTGCCATCCCTTGTTTCGAAAAGCTGATCTGCTGCACCTCGGTGATGGGAACCGCTGGTGTTTTGGGTGTTCTGGCACATCCCGGCAGTGCCAATGCTGCCCCAAACAGCCCCAGCAGCGAAGTCAAAAGTGCCATTTTCCACTTCCTTTGGATCCATCGTTTCATAGAATCTGCCCTTTCCTGTTATGGTGTTACGGTGATCCGGCCATCCAGCCAGTGATCAAGCCACTCGTGCTCCTGGAAGTATTCTAAAATCACATCCTGGCAGGAGGTTGCAATGGTACGTGGCTTTTGCAGGCGGGCGATCTCCTCCCGGGTGACATCGAAGAAGCTGGTGATGTTCTGGAAGTGGAAGTTCTGCATTCCGACAGTAAAGATCCTCTCGTCCGTTATTTCCTTACCCTTGTAGTTCAGCGGCTCGAAGTCATGGTTGCTGCGGCTGTACCGCAGACGGAGCGCTGCCGGGATCTGGTAAAACTCGGTGTGGCCCGCGAAAGATTCTTCCCGCAGCATAAAACGCAGCATATGCCGCAGCTGTCTGCCGGTGACCTTGAACAGATACACACCGTCATCGTAGGGGGAACGCCTCGGTCAGGTCTCCGTAGGTCACCACAGGCCCAAGCCTTTCGGTCCGGATGCTGCCGGAACCCAGCAGCATGACATCCACGCCAAGGCTTTGGGTAAAGATATCAGCCAGCAGGTCGCCCAGTTCCGTTTCCTGATTGCGTTCCGGGTGGGTCAGTTCCCGGCGGAACTGTGCCACGATGTGGTTGTACTTCTCGTCTACCTGACAGGTAAATTGTGCAATGACCTGTTCCATCACCGGGTTCCGAGGACAGTTTTCATCGGTGATGGGAACTGCTTGCCAGGTGTAGGAGTCGATGCAGTTGTTGTCGGTATCCACTACAATGTCAAAGCGGCCGATCTGTTCTGTGCCGGTGCCGGCCTGTGCGATTACAATGCCGTTTTCCTCCCATGCCTGCTCCAGAAAGGTGTGGGAGTGGCCGCCGATGATGAGGTCCACACCCCAGGCCGGGTCCAGCTGGCTGGCAAGCCGTCGGTCCTCCTCAAAGCCGATATGGGTGAGCAGGACCGTAAAATCAATGTCGATGCTGTTGTGGGCGTTGCAGATCTTGCCTACCTCGGCGGCAGCGGCGGCGGTGTCCACAAAGGAGCCTACCAGTGACTCGGATTTGGTCTGGTTGATGACGTCCTGGGTGATGATGCCGATGAACAGGATGTTCATCCCGTCCATCCGCAGGATCTTGTAGGGAGTAAACAGCCGGGTGGGTGTGTTTTTGATATAAAGGTTTGCGTTGATGATGGGGAACCGGGCGCATTTTTCGATAAACAGCAGGTGTGCGATGCCGTAATCCACCTCGTGGTTGCCGATGGTGACCACGTCCGGGGCAAGGGCGTTCATGATCTCGATGGTGGAAAGCCCCTTGTATTCGGAATCAATGACCGAGCCCCGGAACATATCACCTGCAATGGCGTAGATGGTGTTGGGCTCCTCTGCCCTCACCTTTTCGATGTAGCCGGACAGCATGGAAACGCCGCCCACCAGTTTTTCGTCCACCTGCTCTGCCAGAAAGTCTCCGTGCAGGTCGTTGGAGTGGAGGATGGTGATCTTTTTGGTGTGTTTCATGGTGCATTCCTCCCGGTGTGGGTCGGCGGCGGTCAGCCCATGGCCTCCTGCCGCGCAAAGTAGACCGTGTTGACCAGGCTCAGGTAGCTCTCCTGGCCCTCCAGATAGACCTTCAGGGCAAGGGTGTCCTCGTCCTCCAGGGTGACGGCGTAGCGGGAGCCATCCTCCCCGGTAAAGGTGGCATACCACTCCTGATCGGACTGGAAGGGTACCTCCGGGGTGCCCTCCTGATAGAACAGGTCGGCTTCCTCCACGTTCAGCTCCGGGTAGGGGGTGATGTAGCTGGCGGTGAAGGGCAGCTGGCTGCCTTCGGTGTCGGCGTCGGTGGGCAAAAAGCACATCCGGTCGGCGTCTGCGGGGTCAGTGTCAAAATAGCCCTCGTCGGTGTCGCGGCCGGTCTCCAGCCAGTTGCCCTCCAGCGACCACGGGCTGGTGTCGTTCTCCCAGTCGTCCCCATCCGGGTAGATGGTGAAATCGCACACGCCGTCTGCCTGCACCACATGGCCGTTCTCGCCGGAAAGGGAGGGGCTGAACACCAGCTCTTCGCCGGTGCTGGGGTACAGCTCCACCTCGGTGTTGGGGGCGATATCGCTGATGTTGCACAGCAGCAGGATGGGCTGTCCGTCCTCGCTGTAATAAAGCTGTTTGCCGCGCTGGAGCGGGTGTTCGGCATCGTCTGTCAGGCTCGTCTCGTAGACGAACAGGGTGGCATCCGGGTCCTGCGGGAAGATGCAGTACAAATCGCACCCGCCATCCGGGGATACAACGTAGTGGTCCTCCGGGATGTCGTAGACGAAGCCCCACAGCTCCCGCAGGTCGGTCTGGCTGTCCAGCACCTGCTGCACATCGGTGGTCACCTCGTAGGAGCCGCCCAGATACAGCACACAGGCGCGGTATTCGTCCTCCCCTGCCAGAAGGCGCATGTAGGTCACGTCCTCCGGCCCGGTGTATTCCTGTTTGGCGGAGGGCGATGCAATCATGTTGTCTCCGTCCAGCATTTTTTCGGGCTTGGAGCTGGGGGTGCTGCCGCCTTTGGACGACCCGCCGCAGCCTGCAAGGCCAATGGTCAGCGCCAGCAGCGCCGCCAGAAGTTTGATTTTTTTCATAGGTTCTCCTTTCTCGCACCCATGGGGTCGGGAGCGCTGTTATCGTAGTCAATGGTCAGCAGCGGGTTCCACACCGGCAGAAAAGTCCGCCACACCCTCCGGCAGTACCGGCTGCCCGGTACTGCCGGAAAGCTGCGGGTTCCAGTCCAGCGGGCGTCCGGTGCTGCAATAGATCGTTACCATGGTGTCCTCCCTGCTGCCGTTGCACAGCAGCAGAATGGGCTGGCCACCCTGCCTGCCGTAAAGTTCTTTCCCCAGCTGCGCGGGATACGCGGGGTCCTGTTTTTCATAGACAAAAAGCGTATCCTCCCTGCGCACGGCAAAGATGCAGTACAGCTCGCGCCCGCCGCCCGGCGCTGTGACCCAGCGGTCTGCCGGGATGTCCGCAACGAACTGCCACGGCTGTTCCGGTAAGCTGTCCAGCACGGCATGCACATCGGTGGTGCGCTCCGGAACGCTGCCCAGATAGAGCACCCCAGCAAGGTCTCCGTTTTCCCCGGCCAGCTGCCGCATTGCGGCAAGCTGCTCCGGCTCAGCGGAATCGGCACCGGAAGCCGCTGTGCTGCTGCCCTGCCCGGCGCTGCCGGGAGCGGGGCGGACGGGGTCGCCGTCCACCGCACCGCACCCTGCCAGACTGAAAGCCAGTGCAAGCAGTGCTGCAAAAGTTTTCATGGCTTTCATGTCAGCTCCTTTGTTTTATGCCCACGGGTCGGCCGATGTCGGGACGCGGATGCCGGTCATCAGGTACTGCTCCCACAAGAACCACTGCCCGCTGCCCTTGCGGCGCAGCTTGATGGGGCGGGGGTCGTCGGCACCGCCGCAGGGGATGAACAGTTTGCAGTAGCCCTCCTCGGTGTTGGAGGTGTGGTCACTGCCCACCAGAAGCGTGAAGGGCTGGCGGGGAGTATAGCCGTTTTCCGGCGATGCACCCACAAAGTAGGAAAAGGGAATGTAGCTCTTGCCGTCCCGGAAGCGGTCGTTCAAAAAGGAGATCTCCTGCCCGTTCAGCGGGCGGGGGCCCCGCAGCCAGTTGAGCATCTCCAGCCCGATGTTTTTGTCGGCACCGTAGGCGCACAGTGCGCAGACGGTGAGGGCTGCGGTCTTAAAGGGGGTGTCCAGACTGGCCTCCGGCAGTGCCTGCATCTGGGCAAGGCTTTCCGGCAGAGCCTGAAAGGTAAAGGTGACGGTCTGGTTTCCACCAGCGGTGGAGACGGCCTGCTTCATCTTATCAAAAAGTCCCATGAAAATACTCCTTTCTGTTTCAGCTGTGAGGGTTCAGCCCCGGTTCGGGTCATGGCGGGGCACGGTCCGCCTGCGGACGATCTTCTGGTTCAGATCCAGACTGAGGTTTACAAAATAACCGTTTTCAAAATACCATGCAAGGTCTTTGGGGTCCATGCCAACGCTGTTGCACAGCCACCGCAGGGGCACCTCCGGCCCGGAGTGGCTCTCCACCCGGCGGGCGATGGTCCTTGCATGGTAGCGGCGGGCCTCCCCGCGGGCAAACAGCGCGAGGGGCACGGCCCCCACCACGATCCAGAACACATAGCCTCCCACGTGGGAGGTATCCTTGGCCTGCAGGTCCAGGCAGAGGGTATACAGCCCGCCGACAGAACAGAACACGCAGAAGGCAAGCCCCGCGTTCCGCAGCCATTTGAGGAAACGGGGGATCTCGCTGCGGGCTTTTTCCGAAAGATAAGGGTTCATAAACATGCTCCTTTCAGAACGAGCCGCCTCCGCCGCCGTGGGTGGTGCCGCTGGAGGAGGTGTGGGTGGAACTGCCGCCGGAGCTGTCGGAATCCTTTTCCTCCACACGCTCGGTGCGGTGTACATCCCGGTACAGGAACAGCTCCCGGCTGTTGGTCAAGTTCATGCTGCCCTCCCGTACATAGCTGGCGGCATTCTCCTGGAACGCCACGCTGCGCAGCCGGCTTTTCATCACATGGACGACGACCCATGCCAGCACAAGGCCAATGCCCAGCGCAAGGAACAGGTACATGAGGGAAAGCGGCTCCCGGGGCAGGTTCTTCACGTCATAGGGATGGCCCGACCGGGCAGCGTCGATGTAGGCGTCCGACCACTGGACAAAGGTACGGAAGGCGGCGGCGTAATCGCCGTCTGCCATGTCGGGGGTCATCTGCTCACCAAGATACTGGATGCCGGCATCCGTAAAGGCGGTGATGCCGTAGCCGCAGGTGGAGATGTGCCACTTGCGGTCGCCCACGCTCACCAGCAGAAGCACGCCGTCCATATCGGAGCCGTAGCCGAACTGGCAGAAATCATAAAGATCGTCTGCATATTCCTCCATACTGGTATAGTCCACGCTTTCCAGCGACTCGATGGTGGCAATGACCACATCAAAGCTCTGGCGGAGGCTCAGCTCTTCCAGTGCGTCCTCCAGCTCGTTGTCCTCGTCCTCGGTCAGGACGTTTGCGCTGTCGCTCATGCGGTAGTACAGGTCGGCAAAGCCGCCCTCCACCGCAAAGGCCGGAACAGCCAGCGCCGCCGCAAGGACCAGTGCTGCCAGCGCCGCAAAGAGGGAGTGCAGTCGGTTGGAAGTCTTTTTCATCGTTCGTCCCTCCTTTACAGGATCCGTGCCAGCCACAGCAGCCACATCACGCCGTAGGATGCGGCGGAAAGAGCAGCTGTAAGACCCAGCATCCACTTGCGGGCCGCGCCTTTGTCTACGGGCAGGTCGCCCACAAATTTTCCGCTCTGCCCGTTCATGGCAAACAGGTAATTCTCGCCCCGCCAGCTGGTGCTCAGCAGCCAGACCGGGAACAGGGCATACTTTGCCTTACCGCCGTGCAGCTGGATGCTGCTGTTTTCCACCTTGACAGAATCGTAGCCGGTAACGGTCTGCTGGAACGTCTCCTCGGTGGAGCGGCGGATGCGCTTATTGGCCCGCTCGATGCTGTCTTCGGCGCTCACATCGTATTTGTCTGCCACATAGCCTGCCAGATAGGCGGTCTGGAAGGGGATGGCATCCTGCATGGCAAAGGGCTCGATGGATTCCATCAGGTCGTCCTCGATCTTGGACGAGCCGTCCACCGGCACCGCATCAAAGCCGAGGGTGCCGTCCCGCCGGACGGAGTAGTAGTTGGTCTCGGTGTAGTCGTACTTGTTGTCCGACCAGCTGCGGGTCCGGGTGGCGGTGAACCGCAGCTGAGCGTCGGCGTCGCTGTCGAAGAGCCAGAAGGGCACATACACGCCCTTGATCTCGTCGATGTGGTTCTGGCTGCGGAACACCCGGGGCAGCAGGGTCTTGCCCTTGAGGTGTTCCTGCAATTTGGCCTTGGCGGCCTTTTTGTCCAGTTTGAAGGGGATGATAAGGTCGGGCCGCAGCGTTCCGGCAAACTGTCCGGTGAGGACGATGGGGTTGCCGCAGAACGGGCAGGCGGACGCGGCCATGGTGTCGTCGCCCACGATCTCGCCGCCGCAGCTCTTGCAACTGTAAGTATGCAGACCGGCGGTCTCCCCTTCTGCCCAGCTGCCGCCGGGGGTCGCCCACTCCATCTCGCTGGGCTTTTCGTCCTTCAGCTCCTCGTCGTAGTCCTTGAGCGTATCCACCTCGAACTCGGTGTCGCAGTAGGGGCATTTCATCTTCTGGGTGGCGCTGTCAAACTGGATGGCGCCATCGCAGCAGGGGCACTTGTATTCCAGCATTCCTGCCATAGCGTTTCCTCCTGTTGTTCCAAAGTGGGCCGGGGGCTCTTCCCCGGCCCCGCTGTTTTTGCGTTGGTCTTCCCGCCGAAGCGGTCGGCTCAGAAGTCCGTAGTGATGCGGAACACCACCGGCTCGTCCGGCTCGGTGGCTTTGCCGTGGTGGCCCACTGCCAGGAAAGCGTTTTCTTCCAGCGGCAGGAAAACATCAAAGGTGCAGAAGTCGCCGCACAGCTGGCACAGGGTCTCGCGCTCACCCACGGGGAGGGACTTTTCCAAAAAAGTGCCGTCCGGCGCGTACAGCTCCCACATATAGCCCGTGTCCAGCAGATAGCCGTTGGGGCGCTTCATCATCACGGCGTCAAAGCTGCCCACCGGCTGCGAGCTGCGGGCCAGCTCATTGCCGTCCAGATCAAAGGCAGCAAAGTAATCATCGCCGCTGGATTCCAGCTCGCCCACCGTCAGCAGCTCGTCCTGACTGAGGTTCAGGGAGGGCATGCTGCAGAAGGGGCCGATCTCGTTATCCCCTTCCAGTATCAGTTCGGTGTACTCGTCGTCCTGCACCAGCACCGGCGCGGAGTTGGTCCAGTAGATCACGGTCAGATCCCGGTCCTTGGAGGAATAGCAGCTGCCCGTGTAGTCCAGTGCGTCGCTGGGCTCCTCCGGGTCGCTGCTGTTCAGATCGTAGCAGTAGACATCAAAGTTATCCATGGCGTACAGGATGCCATTGCGGTCGATGCTGAGGGCGTTGCTGCCGCCAATGTTGTACTCTGCCACCGGGGTCAACCGGTCGTCCTGGATGGCATACTCGAAGATCTTGGCAGACTGCTCTTCATCGTCATCGTTGTAGAAGCTGAAGAAGTAATTGCCCCGATAGCTGTCCGCGTGGATCAGATGATAGGCACCGCCTACCTCGCGGCGGACGTCAAAGGGAATGTACTGTGCCTTGAAGGTGTAGCCGCCGATGGTCAGCTCCCCGGTCTGGAACTGGGTCACAGGGGGCCCTGCGGGGGCGGCTTTGTCCTCTGCTGATTCCGGCTGTGCCGAAGCGGACGGGGCACTGCTGCTGGAAGCCGGTGCACTGGAAACGCTGGATGCGCTGGCAGCACCGGAGCCGCCGCAAGCGGTCAGCCCGATGGCGGCGGTGGCAAGGCCCATGGCCTTGAGGAAATCTCTGCGCTGGATCTTTCTCATATCCGTTCCTCCTTTTGGGGTCACTGCACTTTTGCAAAGGCTTCGTCAGCACGGCGGCTGTACACTGCCATGCCGCCTGTCTGGGCGTCGTTTGCCAGATTGATGTTCTCCACAAAGCGGGCCTTTTCCTGCTCAGAGAGCTGCCCGCCCTTCATGGCGGCAGATGCCACGGCACCCATGGCACCGATCATGCCCATCTGGCCCTTCAGCTCCCGTTCCTCGGCCTTGGACATCCGGCGGCCGAACATGCTGGTCTCATTATCGTGGACCCCGAAGATGTGGTCAAGATGCTGCCGTGCGATGTGGGCATAGCCGATCTCCCGCCGGTCCCGCTTGCTGAAGCAGATGACCAGCTCCTGCTTGATGTAGGGGTGGGGATGCATGCCCCGCTGGGTCTGGGCCTCGGTGATGCTGCGGGGCTGCACCAGCTTCAGCTTCAGGCCGCCGCCGTTGAGGGTGGGTTTCTGGCCCGGCTCCTTGGCGGGGGTCTCGTCCAGATACTCCTCGTAGCTGGCGATCTGGTCGTAGCGGATCAGCTCCGGCATCTTGCCCCGGCCGCCGGTGCGGTCGTCGATGTACAACATTCCAAGCTCATCGCAGAACACCAGCCCCATTTGCGTCGGGGTGGAGGGGTATGCGTTGACCCGGAACTCGGTCTTGTCGAACACCTCGTCGAATACCCGCTTCATCCGGGCCATGTACTCCATGTGCTCCTTGGCCTCGTCCAACGTCAGCTCACTGAGCCGGATATATTTGGAGCACTTGTTGCCACAGTCGTCGCAGAAGAACTGTCCGTCCCGGAGCTTGGAGCGGTGCAGGGTGCCGCACTCCTTACCGCAGACGGCACAGTTCTGTTTTGCGAATAAATTGGAGAAGAATCCCATCATGGTATGCTCCTTTCCATGTTTGCCGTTTATCAGGTCCGGTCGCTCTCGTCAAAGGGGTCGCCGCACTCCGGGCAGAACTTGGGCGGGTGAGCAGGGTCTTCCGGCTCCCAGCCGCACTTGTCACACTTATACTTGGGCGTACCGGCAGGCTTGGGTTTGCCGCACTCGGAGCAGAAGCGACCCTTGTTCACTGCGCCGCAGCTGCACTGCCAGCCTTCTGCTGCCGCCGGGCGGGGCTTGCCGCACTCCGGGCAGAACTTGCCGGTGACGGTGGCACCGCAGCTACAAGTCCAGCTGTCCGCAGCGGGCTTCGGCTCCGGCTTTTTGCTGCCGCATTCCGGGCAGAATTTGCCGGTAACGGTAGCGCCGCAGCTGCACTGCCAGCTGTCCGCCGGGGCGGGTGCAGGACGGCTAACCTGCTGGGGCGCGTCCACGCTGTCCGGACGGGCCTGCTGGCCCATAGCGAACAGGTTCTGGGCGCTCATGCCGCCCATACCGCCTGCACCGGCTGCCATGCCCATGCCCATAAAGCCGGTCATAGCACCGGCGGTATTGCCGGCGGCGGTCTTCATGGCGTCGATCTGACCACCCACCAGACGGGCGGCAGCGGTGGTGGGGTCGGTGGTCATGGCGTTCTCTTCCCACTCGGTGATCTTCTTCTGCTGCTCCTCCGGGATGGACAGGGAGTTGATGTTGAAGGAGAACACTTCAATGCCGCGCTTTTTGCGCCAGACGCTGGACAGCTGCTCGTTGAGCGCCTCGGAGATCTCCAGTGTGTGGGCGGGGATCTCGTAATACTGCACCTTGTTTGCCGAAAGGGTGGCAAGGGCAGGCTGCAGGGCGTTCATCAGCTCGCTCTTCAGCCGGGGTGCGATCTCGGATGCGTCATACTGGGTGGAGACGTTGCTGCACACGTTGGTGTAGAACAGCAGCGGGTCGCAGATGCGGCAGGTGAAGCTGCCGTTGCACCGCAGGTTCACCGAGAGCTTGTAGCCCCGCTCCTCGCTGACCACCACCCGGAAGGGGATGGGAGTGGCGGTGCCGTACAGGATCTCGCCCAGCTCCTTGGTGTTGATGTAGTACACGCGCTGATCCTTGCCAGTGTCGCCGCCGTAAGTAAAGCGCTTGGCCACGGTCAGGAATGTTTCCGCCAGACTGTCGCCGAAGTTGCCGGTAAAAACGCTTGGCTCGGTAGAAGCATCGAAGGTGAACTCGCCCGGCTCAGCGCACACCTCCACCACGCGGCCCTGCTCCACGATGAGCATGCACTGTCCGTCTGCCACGGCGATGCCGCTGCCGTTGGTGATGATGTTGTCCTCGCCGTTGTTGGAGCTTCGGCGGGAGGTGCGCTTCTGGCCCTTGACCATCAGCACATCCTTATCCAGAGAATCGCAGTAGAAAAATTCCTTCCACTGGTCTGCAAGGGTTCCGCCCAGTGCGCCCATACCTGCTTTGATAAGACCCATAGTAATTTCCTCCTGTTATTTGTTTGGTGTAAGCGACAACGCTTTGTCATCGCATTGCGTTCGGTTTCAATCACGGTACAGGGGTTCGATCCGGGGAGTCGTTTTTCCAGTAAATGGGACGCGTATCCCGGTCAAACAGCACTTCTCCGGCGCGGTATTTCAGGCTGCAGCCGCTGGGGCTGCCGTCATCGTTCAGCAGAATGGCCCAGAACTCGCACGGCTTGCCGTTCTGATCGGTCAATGTAAAATGCAGCTCGGTGCCGTCCTCGGTACGGCCCTGCGTTCCCTCTGCGGTGCCGGTCAGAATGCCGCTCCACCCGTCCCATTCCACGCTCATACAGCAGCTGCCGTCCGGCAGGAAGGTCATCCAGCGGATCCCCTTTGCAGACTCGTCTCCGGCGCGGTAAGTGCCCCACAGCCTGCGGGGGATGGCGGTGAAGCCGATGTCGTCCCATGCCTCGGTGCGCTGAAAAACGTACCAGACCTCACTGCCCTTTTTGAGGCCGGTGGACTGCATCAGCAAAGAACCGTCCTCCATCCTGGAGATGGTCCAGCGGCTTCTGCCGTCCTCGCTGAGGCATGTCAGGTTCCAGCCCTGACTTTTTTCCCCGTCCCAGCCGGTCACAGCGCCGACATTCAGCTCTCCGGTGCGGGTCTCGGCAGCGGACTGGATCTGCAGGCTGTGGTATTTTTCCTGTATGAAGACGGCGTTCACCGTGCCGGTGATCTCGGTCTGTTCCAGCCGCAGGGTGCAGCTTTCGTTGCGGTCGGCGGGGGCATAGCTTTCACCCTGCGTCACCGCCGTGACTGCCATCCACTCGGCCAGCACCTGCCACTCCCAGTCCGGTGGCAGCGGCTGTGCATCCAGTGGGATGACCGGGACATCGTTCACATACTGTTCCCGGACTGCGCTGAACCTGTGGACCACGAAGGAAATGTTCCCCTTACCGTCCAGCGAAAAAGGCAGCTCGTCCAGCGAAGTCCACCATGCGGTGTTTCCCTCTTTCAGGCTGCCGGTGGGCAGCAGTCCTCTCTCGATGGCGGCTTGACGGTCCAGCTCATCCCGGCGCTTCACGTCGCGGTAAAGCGCCTCTTCCAGCGCAACGGGGTCTGCCCCCATGCGCTGCAGCATCTGGGTGACGGTCAGCTGGTTTCCGCTGGCAAAATCGAAGCACCAGCCGTCGTAGAAGGGGGCGCCGGTACCTCCGTAGCTGCTGCTGACCACAAGGCTGACACAATCGTCATACCAGCTTGCTTCCCAGTTCATTTCAATGCTGAAATCCCACACGGCCGGGTCGGCCGCCGCCGGGCTGTCCGCATAGTCCAGCACATCGTATTCGTAGGAACGGGCAAGCTCGGCGTTGATGCGGGCGGCGTCGGCGCTGTCGCTTTCCAGCCGGGGCAGGTGGATGTTCAGTCGGACAGTGCCGCCATTTTCCGCCTGCACCACCTTTTCAAGGGTGTACTGCTCGGTGATCGCCGCGGTGGCGTGCATGGAATCCGGCGGGGTCGATTTCAGTTCCCGGCTGCCAGCCGGGCGGGCAGAGGCTGCGGTCTTTGCCCCGCAGCCTGCCAGCAGCGCCGCCAGCAAAGCCGCCAGCGCGCCGCACAGTGCCAGGTGTTTCATCTTGCACCTCCTGCTCGTTTATCAGCCGTAGCTGTGGGTCAGCACCAGCGGGACCGTTTCGTTCGTCAAGGGGTTCTGCCCGCTCAGGGGGGTAAGGATCAGGCAATCAATGCGATAATCAAGCTTCAATGCAGCGCTGAACGCAACCCATTCCGGGCCGTTTTCGGTGTCGCGGATAAGAGAGAAGCCCAGCGCGGTGCCGTCCGGGGTAGCGCCCAGATAGGTGACAGCACCCTGATAGAAATAGCGGTTGTTGTGGGTAGCCAGCTGGCAGCCGCCGCCTGAATTCAGGTCCAGCCAGCACCAGTCCTCCCCTTCCCCAAGGCTGAAGCTGCCGGTGGAATCTACCGTCTGCGGGCTGTTCCACTCAGCGGTCAGGGGGGCAAGCTCTGTTTCCGTACCGTCTGCACACAGCAGGCTGACCTCGGCGTCCCGCAGCGCCAGCGCAGTGCCGTTGTTGGCAATATAGATGGGGTCGGCGCAGAACAGGCTCTGGCCATACAGCAGGCAGCGCAGCACATCCACATACTCCACAAAGCCATCCTCGGTAAGCAGGTAGACCACGGGGTGGAAGGACGCGCCCAGCTCACCGATGCACACATCTACATAATTATGATAGGCGTTGCGGATGGGCAGGGTGACATCGCCGTCCAGACGGATATCATAATCCTCTGCCCATGCGATAGTCTCAGGGGTGCGTTTGATGGTAATGGTGCGGATGTCGCCGTCCAGCAGCACCGAAACGCTTCCGTAGGTATCGGTAAGCGCCGGCGTTTTGGCAGGGGCGGCGGGGGTCAGCGGAAGCTCCACCTCCAGCGGCCGCCAGCCGCTGCCGGCGGTAGTGTGGTATCCGGCAACAAGGGTGACGGTATTTTCGTTTTTCAGCAGCACGGTCAGGTCTTCCAGCCCGTTGTCCCGCAGGGTGTCGGCGCGCATCCCGGAGAGCATGCCGTTTTCCCGCAGGGAATCGTAATATTCCTGTTGCACCATGTTGCGGTCAAAGGTCTGTATGGCAGCGCGGCACACCGCAAGCTGCGTCTCGTCCGGGTCCAGTCCCATGCGCATGAGCAGCTCGGTGACCGAAAGCTTGTGCCCGGCGGCAAAATCGAAACACCAGCCCTGAGAATAGATGGGGTCGGTACCGCCGTAGTAGCTGCGCACCACAAGGCTTACGCAGTCGCCGTACCAATAGGCGTCCCAATCGATGTAGATCTGCGGGCACCATTCGTCCTGCGACACCTCAGCCTGCGGGTAGCTTTCATAATCCCGATATTCCGCCGCATACATGGCGGCAAGCTCATTATTGATAGATTCAGCATCCGGGCTGTCGCACACAAGCTGCGGCACATGGATGGTCAGCTTCTGTGCGCTGCCCCATTCGTCCCGGACGGTTTTTTCCAGCGTGAACTGCTCCGTGATACGTTCCTTTTGGGTTGCAAGCGCCGGGGCATTCTGGCTGCTGCCGGTGCTCTGGCTGGCGGCAGCGGAGCCGGAGCTGCTTTTTGTGCCGCCGCACCCGGCCAGCACCAGCGCGGCAGCCAGCACCAGCGCGGTAAGGCGTTTGTGTTTCATGGTCGTTCTCCTTGTTTTCTCAGCCGTAGCTGTAGGTCATTTGCAGCTGGGTCTCCCCCTCGGCAAAGGGGTTTTGCCCGGCGATCATGGTCAGGGTCAGGTCGTTGGACAGGTGGTCCATCTTGAACGCCGCCACAAAGTCGATTCCCGCATCCGTAGAGATGCCCAGCACCATGCCCTCCGGCACCACGCCCAGATACGCGGCGTCGCCCTGATCCATGCGGCTGTTGTCCTGCACGCCCAGCTGAACGCTGCCGTCGCTGCTAAGCTCCAGCCAGTTTCCGTTGGTGCAGTTGAAGGAACCGGTGATGGAACAAGGGATATCCTGCACGCTCCACTCTGACGACAGGTCAGCCAGCTCCAACACAGAGCCATCCTTCCGGCGCAGGTTCACCTTGCTATTGCCGCTGCGCTCCAGCGACACGCCGTTGTTGGCAATGTAGATGGGGTCCTGGCAGACCATGGCATCCCCGTACAGCAGGCAGCGCAGCACATCGACATACTCCACCACGCCGTCTTTGGTCAGCAGATAGACCACCGGGTGGAAGACCGAGTCGGTCTGCTGACCGATGCACACGTCCACATATTCATTGTAAGAGCCAAGGATCGGGTAGGTGCGCGCCTGCTCCAGCCGGAGGTTGAGCTCCGTGTCCCAGGTGGCGGTCTTGGGTGCAGGGCTCAGGGTGATGGTGGCCTGCGTTCCCTTCAGCTGCACCTGCACGCCGTCGAAGGTGTCAGTCAGCACCGGCTGCGCCTGCGGCTGGGCAGCGGTCTGCAACGGGATCTCCATATCCAGCTGCTGCCATCCCGCTTCGGACGCGTAGCTGTATCTGCCCCGGATCACCAGCTGATTTTGCTCCGGCAAAAGCAGGCAAAGGTTTTCCAGTTCATTGTATTCCAGCGTGTCCATCCGCATTTGCGACAACTCTCCGCCGAGACGCAGGCTCTCGTAATACGCGCCCTGCGCCATCTCCCGGTCAAAGGCCTGCATGGCCTGCCGCTGCACCTGCTGCTGCACGGTGTCCGGGTCCAGACCCATCCGCTGCAGCATCTCGGCCACAGTGATCTGCTGGCCGGTGGCAAAATCGAAGCACCAGCCGCTGTAACGCCACGGGGCGGTGCCGCCGTAGCGGCTGCGCACCACCAGGCTGACGCAGTCGCCGTACCAGTAGGCATCCCAGCCCACACCGATCTGCGGGTACTCGCCGCCCGGCTGCCCGGCCTCCTCGTAGGCCTCATATTCCCGGAAATCCGCCGCATAAATGGCGGCAAGCTCCTTGTTCAGGCTTACAGCATCCGGGCTGTCGCATTCCAGCTTGGGCACATGGACGGAAATGTACTGCACCGCGTCTTCCCCCCACACGCCCGAAACGTTCTTTTCCAGCGTGTACTGGTCGGTGATGCGGTCTGTCTGGGCGGCCAGCGCCGCCGCGCCAGGGGTGCTTCGGCTGCTGGCGGAGCTTTGGTCGGCAGCGGCGCTGGGGCCTGCGGGAGCAGCGGCGTCCGATGCACCGCCGCAACCAGTCAGCGCCACAGCGGCAGCCAGCACCAGTGCCCATGCGCCAAGGGCCCACCGGGCACTGCGGTGTTTTGTCTCCTTCATAGGGTGCTCCTTTCTTTGCTCCCTCTGTTTTTTGAGGGTGGGGCTTCGGGCTCTGGGGTGTTCTCCGCACTTGCAGTTTGTTCCATCTTGTGCTATCTTTATAGATAGAATCTTAATGCGCTTGTTGAGACACTTTGTACACAACAACAGGCATCCCGCACCCGGCATGGGAAATCTTCTGTCTGTACTGTATCATACTCAAGAAAAAAATGCCCCCCTAGAATAACCGTTTTTGGGGGGCATTTCAAAAATAAATTTTGGGGATTTTGGGCCTTCCCCGTAAGGAATCCCCCCAAAAAGCCAAAAATTGGGGGGATTTGGGGGCGGTTTTCCGCCAAAACAGGGAACTGCGGCCCTTCTTGTGCCGGTTTTCCCTTGGCTGCAACATGCGGAAAGGAATCACGAACATGGAACGAAGGACATTTTTGAAGCTTGCGGCAGTCCTCCCCGGTCTGGTCCTTGCGGGCTGCGGCGGCAGCAAGACCCTGCTCTCGCCCAAGGACCCCACCATGCTCAGCATCTGGCATGTGTACGGCGAACAGGCCGACTCGCCCATGAACCGCCTGCTCACCGAGTTCAACGATACGGTGGGAAAGGAGAAGGGCATCCTGCTCAATGTGACCAACATGACCAACAGCGCCGCCATTGGCAGTCAGCTGCAGGATGCCAAGGCCGACAAGCCCGGTGCGCTGGACCTGCCGGACCTGTTCTCGGCCCACGCTTCAGATGCCAGTGCGCTGGGCATCGAGACCCTTGTGGACTGGAACGACTGGTTCACCGCTGAGGACATGGCGGCCTATGTGCCCGGCTTTGTGCAGGACGGCATCATTGACGGGCGGCAGGTGGTGTTCCCGGTGTCCAAATCCACCCAGCTCATCTTTTTGAACGGCTCCCAGTACGCCCGCTTTGCGGCGGACACCGGGGCGCAGCTTTCCACCCTTGCCACATGGGACGGCTTTTTTGAAATGGCGGGTGCCTACCGGCAGTGGTCGCAGGGCAAGCCTTTCTGCGCGCTGGACTATCCGCTACGTCTGGTGGAGCTGAACGCGCTGGAACAGGGCGGCGGAGAGCTGTACAAGGGCAGCTGGTACGACCTGACCAACAAGGCCTTTCGTGCTTCGTGGATGGAGTTTGCCAAGGCCCTGGTGCAGGGCGATATTCTGGTGTCGGACCTGTACTCCAACACGCAGGTGATGACCGGCGAGACGCTGGCGGGCCTTGGCAGCTCTGCGGCCATCCTCTATTACAACGATGTCGTCACCTACCCGGACAACACCACCGAGCCCACCGACCTGATGCTGGCTCCCCTGCCCCACGCCGCAGGCACCGCCACGCCCCTGATGCCGCAGGCCGGTGTGGGCCTGTGCGCCTTTAAGACTACCGACCAGAAAGCCGAAGCCGCTGCGGTGTTCCTGCGCTGGCTCACTGAACAGCAGCGCAATCTGGAATTTGCCGCCGATACCGGGTATATGCCGGTGTCTCGTGATGCCTTTGATGCCATTGCGGACTATCCGTTCGAGCAGCCGAGCTATCAGCGGCTGTACGATGTTTACAACGAGATGCGCATCCAGAATACCCCGGTGTCAGAGCCGGGTATCGTGGGATACCACGCCAAAACGAAAACCTTCTACGACAGTCTGCGCCAGCGTCAGAAGGACTACCCCCGGCGTCTGGCCAATGGCGAAACGCTGAAGGCTCTGACCGAGGAGACATGGCAGCTGCTGTGTGACAATGCCTGAGTCTGCCGCTCAGCCGGAAAGGAGGGACTTTGATGCACTTTTTTGCCCGGCAACGTGAGAAGATCCGCCAGAGTTCCATGAGCTCCCGGCTGCTGTGGCCCTGCCTGCTTCTGGTGGTGCTGCTGGTGCTGACCTTTGGTGCGGCGCTGTTCCTGTTTGCCAGTCTGCACAACACCAAAAAGGACATCACCCGCAGCATGGAGATCCAGTTTTCGGTGTTCCAGAACGATATGGAACGCTATTTTGACCAGCTGGCGATCATGGGCGTGAACCTTTCCGAAGATATGGGCAGCCTTGTAGACAGGCAGCTTGCCAGCCGGGAGATGACCTTTGACCAGCTGAACGATTCCCCCGAAGTGCTGAACGCGCTGGAAGAGGAAATGATCGAGCCGCTCTGCCGCACGCTGCGCCAGAGCAGCTGTTCCGGAGCCTTTGTGCTGCTGGATTCCACCGTCAACACCCGCATGGAGGGTGCCGGGCATTCCCGCGCCGGGCTGTATGTGCAGAAAAGCGGGGCCGACACCCCCACTGTGCCCCTGCTGCTCTACCGGGGCAGTGCGGAGGTGGGCAAAACCCACAGCGTGATGCCACACCGCAAATGGCGCATGGAGTTCCAGACCGACCAGTTCCCGGACTACGACCGCTGGATGACCCCCAGCGACACCCCGCTGTACCAGTCTTATACGCTGACCGAGCGGTTCAACATTCCCGGCACCTCAGAGGAGGTGCAGCTGTTCGTGTTGCCCCTGCGGGGACAGGACGGCACAATGTACGGGCTGTGCGGCTTTGAGATCAGTGAGAGCTACTTCAAGCAGAACTTTGCCCAGCCAACAGGCTTTGATCGTCTGAGCTGCCTTCTTGCCCCGGCGGGCAGCGAGCTGAGCGCCGGAGCCGCTCTCAGCAGCGGCACCACCGATGGCTACTACCATACCCTCCGGGATACACTGGTGCTGCGCAGCATGGGCGGTGGGCTGACCCAGTTGATCGGTGCCGACGGCGCCTATGCGGGCATCACGGAGATCTGCCGCCTGAATGAGAAACAGTCCTACCGGCTGGCTGTCTGCATCCCCATGGCAGACTACCAGCGTCTGGTCTTGTCCGGCGATCTGCAAATGCTGCTGATCGGCCTGTTCATCACCTTTTTTGTGGTATTCTGCTGCATCTACTTCCACCGGCACATCCTTTCGCCTGCGTTCCGGCAGCTTGAGGAAGACCGGCGGGAGTCCCGGCGGCGGATGGACGAGCTGCAGATGGAACGCCAGCAGATGCAGACCGAGCTTTCCCGGCTGGCAGACGTGTGCCGCAACGAGTCGGTGCCCGATGCCTTCCAGACCTTCGTGGCGGGCATCCCCACCCTGACCAAGACCGAACACCGCATTTTTGACGGCTACGCCGCCGGGCTGCGCTCCAGGGAGATCGTGGAGCAGCTGGACATCAAGGACAGCACCCTGCGCTTCCACAACAAGAACATCTACGAAAAGCTGGGTGTCAGCTCCCTCAAGCAGCTGCAGCAGTTCGTGGCGATCCTGAACTCCGGCAGCGGCAGCGCCCCCGACTCCGCCCCGGACGAAAAGTGACCCAGCAAGCAATATTTTCGTCTATACGGGTGCGAGTAAATTGCAAAAGGCCGCTGTACCGCAGAGCACTTCTCCGGCACAGCGACCTTTTCGTTTTTGGCTGCGGCTTATCGCATCCGTCCATCGCCGCCCATCAGGGCGGTCATTTCTTCAAGATAGTCCAGCGGG
>ERZ1106919.1137-NODE-1137-length-18448-cov-6.809438_pt1 | contig 18448 bp, 11 predicted proteins | sample MGYA00403654_ERZ1106919 | MGnify/ENA primary metagenome ERZ1106919 (study PRJEB35170, sample SAMEA104062450) | human gut metagenome | biome: human gut; feature: human-associated habitat; material: faeces | place: Denmark | collected 2012-10-08 ... | reverse complement strand
CATCAACGAGGCTCCCACCAAGAAGATCCCCTACTTCGACTTCGAGGTTCCCACCGTGCTGAACGGCGTGGACACCGGCATTCTGGATCCTCGCGACACCTATGCTGACGCTTCCCAGTGGGAAGAGAAGGCCAAGGATCTGGCAAGCCGCTTCATCAAGAACTTCAAGAAGTACGAGGGCAACGAGCACGGCAAGGCTCTGGTCTCTGCCGGCCCCCAGCTGTAAGCTGATCTCCGCCTGATACTGAAGCGATAAAAAAGGACGTGTTCCCGCAAGGGAGCACGTCCTTTTTGTTTTGTAAGCCGGAAGGTAAACGTTCCGTCGGTTGTATTTTCCACATTCCTGTGTTATCCTGTGGAAAAGGATGTGAGCAGAATGGATGCAAAAGAATTTGGTGCATTCCTTGCACAAGTGCGCCGGGAGCGGAACATGACGCAGGCCGAACTGGCTCAGCAGCTTCACGTTACGGATAAAGCCGTCAGCCGCTGGGAACGCGGCATCGGGCTGCCAGACATCAACACGCTGGAGCCGCTGGCCGATGTACTGGGCCTGACCCTCGCTGACCTGATGCACTGTCATGACTCCCGTCAAAAAGATGACACTCCTCCCGTTCCTCTGGAAGATTTTTTCACCATGCTGCGCCGCCAGCACACTGTAGACTGGCATTCTGTGCGTACTGCTCTTCTTGCATTAAGCATTGCACTTGCCCTGTGGGGAATTTTTGCCTGTCCAGGCAGATTAGCTGTGCACTGGCGGACTCTCAGCGATGGTTCGCTTCAGGCCGACGGCTGGATGTCCTCCCTGGTCATTTTTCCATTGTTTGCCGGATTTGAATTTCTATCTCTTGAGCTCTGGAACAATTTTGAGCAAACCGGTTACTACCGGCGCTGGGGTGAGGTGAATCTTTTTATCATTCACGCCATGTCTTTCGGCACGCCGCTTACCCGTCTGATGCGGCTCGTGCTGGATCTTCTGTTCTTTTTCTGTTTTGGATTTCTGCTTCCATGCTGCGAAGCATGGCTGATCCTTTTGAATTAAATGCCGCTTTCCTCTCCGTCCCCACCCGTGAAAAAGCAAAAGAGCAAAGCCCACCGGCTTTGCTCTTTTGCATAAGGATCAATCATTTTCCGCTGCTATGCCCAGAGCGCAGCGGAGGGCATTTTAAATCGTTTTTACTTGGCAGCGTCGAACTCTGCCTCGATCTCTGCCGAGGGTGCCGGGGTGACAAGGCTCACCACAACACAGACCAGCAGAGACACCAGGAAGGCAGGCAGCAGCTCGTAGATGCCAAACACGCCGCCCAGCGGGCTGACGATGTACTTCCATACAAAGACCATCAGGCCGCCGGAGAGCATACCGGCCAGTGCGCCCTGCCAGTTGCAGCGCTTCCAGAACAGGGAGCACAGCACCACTGCGCCAAAGGAGCCGCCAAAGCCGGCCCATGCAAAGCTGACGATGCCGAACACGCTGGAGTTGGGGTCGCGGGCCAGTACCACGCCCACCACGCTGATGCAGATGATGGTCAGGCGGGCAGCGAACAGGCTCTGCTTCTCGGTCAGCTTCATGTGGCCGAACTCCTGCAGGATGTTCTGGGATACGCTGGAGGCCGCTGCCAGCATCTGGCTGTCGGCGGTGGACATGGTAGCGGCAAGGATGCCGGCAAGGATCAGGCCTGCCAGAATGGCTGCCAGCACGCCGTGCTGAGCGATCAGGCTGGCCACCCGCACGATCAGGGTCTCGCTGGAAGAACCGCTCAGGAACTCCAGCGCGCCCGCCTTGGTCATGCCCAGACCCACCATGCCGATGACGATGGAAGCGGTCATGGCAATGACCACCCACACGCTTGCAATGCGGCGGCTGAGCACCAGCTTCTTTTCGTCCTCAATGGCCATGAAGCGCAGCAGGATGTGAGGCATGCCGAAGTAGCCCAGACCCCATGCCAGCGTGGACGCGATGTCCAGCAGACTGTAGGAGGTGGCGGTGTTGTCTGCCGCATTGTGGCTTGCAGCCATGGTCAGGTAGCCGGGCAGGCTGCGGGCGTTGTCCAAAACCACGTCCCAGCCGCCTGCCACATTGACGCCATACACCAGCACCGCGATCAGCGCCATGCTCATGACAACGGACTGGATCAGGTCGGTGGTAGACACCGCGCGGAAGCCGCCCATGATGGTGTAGCCCACAATGACCACAGCGGACAGGATCATGGCCGCCATGTAATCCACGCCAAACAGGCTGTTGAACAGCTTGCCGCAGGCGGCAAAGCCGGAAGCGGTGTACGGGATGAAGAACACGATGATAATGACCGCGCCCAGCGCGTTGAGCAGGTTGCGCTGGTCATGGAACCGCAGGGAAAGGAACTGCGGCACCGTGATGGCATCCAGATTGGCCGAGTAGCGGCGCAGGCGGCGGGCCACGATGAGCCAGTTGAGCCATGTGCCCACAGCAAGGCCGATGGCCGTCCAGCCCGGCGACGCGATGCCGGTGAGATATGCAAGGCCCGGCATACCCATCAGCAGCCAGCTGGACATATCGCTGGCTTCGGCGCTCATAGCCGTGACCAGCGGGCCCATCGTGCGGCCGCCGAGGTAGAAATCGCTGCTGTCCTCGTTGGATTTGCTGTAGACAAAGCCAACCAGCAGCATTCCCACCAGATAGATCACAATGGTGGCAATGATGCAGATATTGATCATTTGATTACCCCTCTCTTTCTTCCCCTCAACGGGAACACATCTTAAATATTACCACAAAAACCTGCATTCCTGCAAGCTTTTCGGGCAATTCAAGGGCACAAACTGCTGTTTTTCCGGGTTTTGAACAGAAAAAGCAGCATTTCTGGTGCAAAATCCATCAGAAACACTGCCGTCGTAAATTGATATCCGCAGCCCGGCGTAAAGCCGTATCCGTATTGAACCAAAAAAGCACCCCCTGCCATGGCCTTGTAAGGGTCAGCAGCGGGTGCTCTTTCTGGTTTATGTCCGTACAAAGAAATCCGGGAACCGTTCCAATATCTTCTGGAAATTCTCGCGGTACATGCCAAGGTGATGCTCAAACAGGGCTTCTACGTCCACGTCCAGCGGCAGGCCGTCCCGCAGGTAGCCAAAGATCTGCTCGTGCTCTTTCTGCACCGAGGCAATATTTCCCCGGCAAAGGGCCGAGTCCAGATACCGCACACGGTCCATATGGGAAGTAACGTTGTGCATGGCCTCCCAGATGCGGTCGTAGCCGGAATCGTGGTACAAAAGCCTGTGGAAGTCGTTATCCAGCGAGATGAAGAAGTCATCTGCTGCATCCTGATCCAGATAAAGGTCTTCGTTCTGCCGGTTCAGCAGTTCCTGAAATTCGTTCAGCTGTTCCCTTGTCAGCTTTCCGGCCAGCCCGCGCAGCAGCGCCGGTTCCAGAATGCGGCGCATGGCAAAGCCTTCGTTCAGGTATGGAACGCTGATCTTGGACACAATGCTGCCGCGCTGCGGCAGAACATCCACAAGCCACTCGCTTTTCAGCATCATCAGCGCTTCGTGTACCGGTGTGCGGCTCATGGCCAGCTGTTCGCACAGTTCGGCCTCGCTCAGCTGACAGCCCGGCTGCAGCTGCAAGGTCATAATATTTTTGCGCAGCATACGGTAGGCGTAAGCCCGGTTATTTTCGTCCATTCTGCGCACGTCCAGCAGCAGCGGCAATGCGCTGGCCTTTTCTTCTCTCATAGCAGTTCCCTTTTTTGCTTGCCGTAATTTTACCGCAGGGCGCACCGCCCCGCAGACATCTGAAATCATTCTTATTATAAAGCATCCCGCGGCACATGTCAAAAAGAAAAAGCACCAAGCATTGCTGCTTCGTGCTTTTTTGTGGTGCGCCTCGCGCACTCCTATCCGAACGGTCTTACAAACATCCCCTTTGTGTTTTCTTTCCGGAGGAAAATCGGTTACTTCTTCCGTTTGTTCGTCTGATACATCGCCCCGATCACCTGAAGCCGGTTCACCCGGACATCTGCGCCAAGGGTGGACTCCGTTTCCGGGGTGACCAATTCATTTTCTACCGCCCAGCACACGGCTTTCAGAACCTCTTCATCCTGTACGTCAGTGTATGTCTGCTGAGAGGCCGGTTCCGGCTTGCCTGCCATGTTCCACAGCACTACAGCCAGCTCCTGCCGGGTCTCAGGAACCGCAAAGCCTTCGGGCAGGTTATTTTGAATGTAGCTGTGCGCCAGCAGAATGCCGCCGCCCACAACGGCCGTGCCAACGGCCAACGCAGCGATCACAGCACCTGCGCCGCCGTCTTCAGAACCAGCACCGGGCTGTTCCGGGTCAGGCTCCGGATTATCCAAAATCGCATCGCCGCCGATCGTTCCGCCATTGTTCGTGATCATGCAACCCCTGAAATCGCCGGCCGTAACGGATGCGCCCTCTTGATTGACCAGTGTTCCGGTGAATTGAGTGACCGGCGTGCCGGTTGCCTGGATCGTTCCCTTGTTGGTCACTTTGCTGGTCACTGTGCCGCCATTTGCATTCAGGACGCCGTCATTTTCAATGGGGATGCTGAGGGTGCCGCCGGTGCTGCTGTCGATCAGCGTCAGGGTGCCATGATTGATGATCTTGAAATCGCTTTCCTCTGCAGAGAGCGTTTTGCCCGCCAGATCCACCGTGACTGTGACCCCCTTCGGGATCTCCAAGGTGTTTTCCATTACCGGTGGTAAATAGCTCGAAACCTTGAGGGTGATGCTTTCACCGGCTCCGCTCGGGATCTTCCAACTGCGGCCGAGCAGATAAACATACTCGTCACACGGCGAGTCTGTAATTGTTCCTTTATAAGGGGAGCGATGCTCAATTCTGTGGATCTTGCATCCTGTAATTCCAGCTGCCGCATATCCCGAATTTTCTACTGTACCGGTAAACTCGGCGCTACCCTGACCCGTGATCTTGCCCATGTTCAACACAGTTCCGCCGACCTGAGTGTTGTTCACCGTCAGTGTGGCCCTGCTGCCAATATAGATATCATAACGTTCGCTGCCCTTGACAGAGCCTCCGCTCATCACAGCAGATCCGTTATCCACCCATACACCAAACCCACTGTTGTCTTCGATGGTGCCGCCGCTCATGCTGAATTCAGATGTACCGCCTATTGCAGCGATCGAGACACCATCCTGATTGCAGTTTTTGATCTCGCCAGAACCGCTCATGCTGAAGCTGGCTTTTCCGCTGGAGGCAAGCACTTTAACGCCTGCGCCCTCATGTGCTGTGCAATTTTCAATCGAGCCGCCGGACATCTCAAAGGAGCCGCTGGACACATATACGCCGCCGCCCGCGTTGGTCGCATTGCAAGTGGAAATTGTTCCGCCGGACATCTCAAAGGAGCCGCCATCCACATATACACCGCCGCCGTCGGTTGCAGTAAAGCCGCGGATCGTGCCGCCGGTCAGCGTCAGTGCATTGTTGCTGTCACTGCTGCTCATCCAGATGGCACCGCCGTTGCCAGTCACGGTCCCGCTGCCCTGAATGACACCCGTTCCGATGCTGTCCTCGATCGTCAGCGCGCCGCCCTGGATCCGGAACGCTTGGCTGTTTGCCGCTGCCGTAAGTGTATGGCCGTTCAGATCAATGGTCAGACTGTTTCCATTGTTAACTGTAACTGCCTTGGTCATCACAATGTCTTTCGTCAGCCGGACCTTGCACTCGTTGTTTATATAGGTCAGCTGATCCAGCGAAGAGACCTCTAAATAGTCCCCACTGCTGTTTTGCCGGTCGATCTCCTGTCCGATCACAGTTTCAGGTTGCTGCCCCCCCCCGGACGCAAAAGCAGGGGCAGGCATGATGCTGACGGCCATACTGACCGCCAGAACCATGCTGATCAAACGTTTTTTCATTTGCAAAGTCCTCCTTGAAAGTAAAATTTTTCCTGCCTGTTGCAGACAAATCATTGTTTTTATTCTAACGCTTTTGAACGGTCATTGCAATAGACTGCAGCAATCCAATGCAATGTATTTTCACACAAGACCGGTTTCCCTGTTTTCTATTTTTGTACAATCTTGCTCTTGTGCATCGCAGCGGAATCGATTACAATAAAGTCTGATAAAGGCAGTGTGGCCCCGGCGGGCTGCACTGCCTTTTCTTTTTTATATCGAAAACCCGAATCTTCTGGCAACCAAGATCATCGTGCCGCACCGGCTCATCCAACGGGAGAGCTGCTGCCCGCCGCCGGAGATCTGATGTGCAAAAAACGAGGCCGTTCCCTCTCTTTTCCAGAGAGGCAGAACGGTCTCGTTTTGCTTATTTTTTCCGGTACTCCCGGGGTGTCATGCCGAAGTGCGCCTTGAACGCCCGGTTAAAATAGGAGAGGTTCTCAAACCCGCACCGGGAAGCGATGGTCAGGACCGTCTCATCCGTGGCCTGCAGCGCTTCGGCGGCGGCGTTGAGCCGGTACTCGTTCAGAAAGGCCACAAAGCTCTGCCCGGTCATCTGCCGGAACCACCGCATGAAGTGGCTGGCACTGAAGGAGCAGACCCCGGCGGCATCGGCGACCCGGAGTTCCTCGGTATAATGGGCCGAGAGCCATTGCAGGAGCGTTTTCAGCCGCTGGGTGTCGGCTGTCTCGGCGGCAAGCCGCTGCCGGCCCTGTGCAAGGAGCAGGGCAAGAAACCGCAGCAATGCCCCCTTGACCTGCAGCTCGTAGCCGGGGAGCTTGGCGCGGTTGGCATCCTCCACCTCCCGCAGGCAGGCGGCGGCCTGCAGATAGCACAAATCGTTCGGGGTCAGCCGCGCAGGCAGCGACAAGCGCCCGCTTTGCAGCGGAAGCAGATATTTCTCGGCACAAAGGTCCTCTGCGCCGCCCAGAAGCTCCAGCTCAAAAATGATATTTTCGTATTCCATGCACTGCCCTTCGGCCTGCCGCAGGGCATGGAGGGTGCCGGGCGTAAAAATAAAGATGTCCCCCATGCGGGCCGGGCAGCTCTCAGCGCCCACCTGCACCAGTCCTGTGCCCCGCTTGACAAAGACCAGCTCCATGCTCTCCTGCCAGTGGAGCGCCACCTGCGGAAAGTCCCCCGGAATGGTGCAGGGATACAGATTGAAGGGAAACCGCACGGCACCATGCTGCTTGGTCTCCTGCAAAGATGCCTGATTTTGCATTGTTTCACCTCCCGATGATAGGATTGTACCACAGTCTGCGCTTTTTAGGCAAGATTTTGATTGTTTTATGTGGTATATCTGGAAGTACAGATGTCAAACCTGTTTTCCGCAAGGTGTATTTGAAAACAAAGAAAATGACGAATATTTCGCAAGCACAAACGGGATCCAAGGCTGTTTCACGCAAGATCCGGCTGTGCTTGTAGAAATAGACTAAATTTTCGACTTTTCAGATACACCCTAACAAAGGAGGATGCATTTATGAGCTTTACCGAAACGTTACAGGGTCTCACGGGCAAGCCGCTGGCAGACTGCACGAATCAGGAGCTGTATCTCGCGCTGCTGGAACTCGTCCGGCAGAAGAGCGCCGACCGTGTGCAGCCGGTCACCGGCCGCAAGCTGTACTATATCAGCGCCGAATTTCTTATCGGCAAGCTGCTGTCCAACAACCTCATCAATCTGGGACTGTACGATGAAGCCCGCGATGCACTGGCTGCCGTCGGCAAGAGCCTTTCCGATATCGAAGAGGTGGAGCCGGAACCTTCTCTGGGCAACGGCGGTCTGGGCCGTCTGGCTGCCTGCTTCCTCGACTCTCTGGCAACGCTGAACCTGCCCGGCGACGGCGTGGGCCTGCGGTATCACTTCGGCCTGTTCCACCAGTCTTTTGAGGACGGCGTGCAGAACGAAAAGCCCGACCCGTGGCTCACCGCCCACAGCTGGGCAGAAAAGACTGACATCACCTACCCGGTGGAGCTGGCGGGCAAGGAGTACACTGCCCGGCTGTACAAGCTGGCCGTTACCGGCTACGAGGGCCGCACCAACACCCTGAACCTGTTTGACCTTGACACCATCGATGAAAGCATCGTCCATGACGGCATTGCCTTCGATAAAACTGCCATCGACAAGAACCTGACCCTCTTCCTCTACCCGGACGATTCCGATGAGGCAGGCCGCCGCCTGCGGGTGTACCAGCAGTACCTGATGGTCTCTGCCGGTGCCCAGCTCATTCTGGCCGAGTGTGCCGCCCGGGGCTGCGATTACCATGATCTGGCCGACTACGCCGCCATCCAGATCAACGACACTCACCCCAGCATGGTCATCCCGGAGCTGATCCGGCTGCTGGGCGAAAAGGGCATCGAATTTGAGGAAGCCGTAAAGATCGTCACAAAGACCTGCGCCTACACCAACCACACCATTCTGGCCGAAGCGCTGGAAAAGTGGCCCCGCGCCTATCTGGATGCCGTGGTGCCCCAACTGATGCCCATTATCGAAAAGCTGGACGCACTGGCCCGCACCCGCACCAAGGACGAGAGCCTTGCCATCATCGACAAGGACGACCGGGTGCACATGGCCCACATGGACATCCACTTCACCCACTCCACCAACGGCGTGGCAGCACTGCACACCGAGATTTTGAAAAATTCCGAGCTGCATGGCTTCTACGAGCTGTACCCGGAAAAGTTCAACAATAAGACCAACGGCATCACCTTCCGCCGCTGGCTGCTGGAATGCGACCCCCGCCTGACCGCCGCGCTGGAACAGCACATCGGCTCCGGCTTCCGTAAGGATGCCGCCGAGCTGGAAAAGCTGCTGGCCTTTGCTGATGACGAAGCTGTGCTGGACCAGCTGACCGCTGTGAAAAAGGCCAACAAGGAAGCACTGGCAGACTGGCTGCTGCGCACCCAGAAGGTGAGCGTGAACACCGATGCTGTGTTCGACATCCAGTCCAAGCGCCTGCACGAGTACAAGCGCCAGCAGCTGAACCTGCTGTACCTCATCCATCAGTACTACGAGATCAAGGCCGGGCACCTGCCCGCTGCTCCGCTGGTGAGCATCTTCGGTGCCAAGGCGGCACCTGCCTACACCATTGCAAAGGACATCATCCATGCGCTGCTGACCCTGTCCAAGGTCATTGCCGCAGACCCGGAAGTGTCCAAGTGGCTGCAGGTGGTGTTCGTGGAGAACTACAACGTTACCGCCGCCGAAAAGCTGATCCCCGCCTGCGACCTGTCCGAGCAGATCAGCCTTGCCTCCAAGGAAGCTTCCGGCACCGGCAACATGAAGTTCATGCTGAACGGCGCGCTGACGCTGGGCACCATGGACGGTGCCAATGTGGAGATCAGCCAGCAGGTGGGCGAGGAGAACATCTATATCTTCGGCCAGACCTCCGATCAGGTCATCCACCGCTACGCCGTGGGCGACTACGACCCCGCCCAGTGGGTGGAGGGCGATGCCAACATCCGCCGCGCCATCAACTTCCTCACCGGCCCGGAGATGCTGGCCGCCGGTCACGCCGAAAACCTGACCCGCCTGCACAACGAGCTGATCCATAAAGACTGGTTCCAGACCCTGCCGGACTTCAACGCCTACGTTGTGCGCAAGGGGCAGGCCCTCAGTGATTACGCCTGCGACCCGAAGGGCTGGCGGCGCAAGTGTCTGGTGAACATTGCCAAAGCGGGCATGTTCTCCTCCGACCGCACCATTGCCGAGTACGACCGCGACATCTGGCATCTGGGCAAGTGATGGAACCGGCCTGCTCTGCGGTTTCGCAGGATCCTGTTTTTTGAAGAAAACGAAAGATGGGGCTGTTGCACAAGGATAGAAGCCAGTGCAGCAGCCCTTTTTCTTGTTTTCATCATCCTGCAAACAGATGATGAAGCACTACTGGGTATTCATATCAAAAAAGTCTTTATTTGAGTTCAGAATTCATTGAAGATCAAAGGATCATTCGGATTGCAATTACTGTATGAATATGATATGATTACGTTGAAAACTATTTGTGTTTCGACTGATCAAACAGGGAGCGTATGAACAGCCATGAAGCGTTTGCAGGATATTGCAGATCAAGTTGGTGTAAGCCGGACAACAGTGTCCAATGTGCTGCACGGCAACACCAAAAAGGTTTCCAAGGAAATGATCCGGAAAATTTCGGAAATTCTGAACCAGGAGGGCTATGTCCCGAATACATCTTCCCGTGAGCTGACCCGCAAAGGGTCCTGCATCATTGGACTGGTGCTGGGCTACAACTGTGTCCACGGCATCCCTTCTCTGCGCGATACCTTTGTGGCAGAACTTCTGTCAGGTGTAGAAGAGACAGCCCATCGAAACGGATATTATGTCATGCTGATCAATGGCCAGGACCAAAATACGGACCGGGTGGCAGAGATTGCCTCCCGATGGAATGTGGATGGTCTTGTCGTCCTGGGACTGGACGAAAAGAAATACAAGCAGCTGCGCAGGCAACTCAACAAATATATGGTCCTGATTGACACCTATCCCGAGGCGGAGTACCACTACGTCAACGTGGGGACGGATGATTTCGGCGGCGGCGCCATGATTGCAAAGTATCTGCTGGACAACGGGTACACCCAGGCCATCTTTGCCGCCGAGTGTGATACCGGCGCAGACCATTACCGCTGGAAAGGATTTCAGCATCAGATGCGCTCTGCCGGGATTGACTGCGGAGAAGAGCGCCATATTCTTCTCCCCGAGGATCTTTCTCTGCGCCGTGTCATGTACGGCCACTATTTGGATCGCTTTGTCCAGGCCGGGGCTGTGGCCCTGGCCTCTGACTATGATGCGGCGGAAGTGATGAATTATCTGAAGGACCACGGCATACAGGTGCCGGAGCAGGTCTCCGTCACCGGGTTTGACGACTGCATCTATGCAGAACTCCTGCATCCTCCTCTGACGACAGTGCGTCAGAACGTCCCGGCCAAAGCAGAGGCCGCCGTGGAACTGCTGGTGCGTCTGATTCGGCAGGAACCGGTGGAGTGTAAAAATTACGTTCAGCCTGTTGAACTGATCCGCCGCAACTCGGTGCGCGAATCAACCCCCAACGCCGCGCCCTGGTCACAAGATCTGCACAAAACCCACAAATAATTCTTGTGGTATTTATCAGTTTCGTAGGAAACGTTGCGCAAAACCCACAAATAATTTTTGTGGTATTTATCAGTTTCGTAGGAAACGTTACGCAAAACCCTTTTCAAATCCTCTTCGGTATTGTACAATGAGCTCGTCAAAAAGACACGCTGCGCAGCCTGTCAGAACGAGACATATACAAGCTGGAAGAGGATTTGTTTTTTGTATCCTGGATGGAGCAGACAAAAAACGAATTCCGGAAAATCTGACTGAACATCGTGGAGGATTTTATCATGAGAAAGATTTCGCGCAGATCATTTTTGAAGGCTACCACCGTTGCCTGCGCACTCACCGCACTGACCGCCTGCGGAGGCGGCGATGAATCTGCCGCCGTTTCTGTGGCTAAGGACGAAAACGGAGCCTATGTGGACACCCTGACCATCACCCTGGGCCGTTTTGCGGAACCTTCTGCCGCTGCCCTGTTCCCGGAAGGCCAGACTTTTGAAGACAACGCCTACACCCGTTACATTGAATCCAAGCTCAACGTGGATCTGGTGGACAGCTTTGAAGCAGGCGGCGACGCTTTCACCAACCAGCTGGCCACCTGCGTCGCCTCGGGCGAACTGCCCGACATCATGACCGTCATCAGCTACGACACCTTTGTCGAGATGGTGAACAACGGCCTGACCTATGACATGACCGATGTGTACGAGGAGTACGCCTCTGACTACATCAAGAGCCTCTACGATTCCTACGACGGCCGCTGCCTGAGCATGGCAACCTTTGACGGCCGGCTGATGGGTATTCCCGGTACGAACCCCGACAACAGCGTCCCTGTCCTGTGCTGGATGCGCAAGGACTGGCTGGACAAGCTGGGCATCAACCCCGACCCCGACGGCGACCTGTGCATCACGCTGGATGACATCGCCGCTGTGGCCAAGGCCTTTGTGGACGCCAATGCAGGCGGCGGCAACAGCACCGTGGGCATGGCTTTTTCCGGCAATGATATCGGCGATGCCATGTGCATCGCCAACGCCATGGGCGGCTACATCGACCGATGGATCGAAAACCCCGACGGCACCATGAGCTGGTCCACCCTGGCGCCCGAAGTCAAAGCTGCCTGGGCCAAGATGAACGAGTGGTACGAGGAGGGCATCCTGGATCCCCAGTTCGGCACCCGCACCACCGATGACATCAACGCCATGATGATCAACAACGAGCTGGGCATCGTCTTTGGCGCATGGCATATCCCCGACTGGCGTCTGAGCAGCGTCAAGGCCCTGGTGCCGGAGGCCGAGTACATCGCCTATACGGTGGCCGATGACAACGGCATCGTCCACGCCTACCACGAAAACGCCGCCGAGCGGTTCCTGGTGGTCAGCAAGGACTGCAAGTATCCCCAGGTGGCAGTGGAAATGCTGAACATCCTCTATGACGATCTGGCCCGCGCCACCGCGGAAACCGCACCGGATGTCATCGCCTACATCAACGCCGGCGGACACAACGAGGGCCGTCCCTATTACATGGAAGTCCTGCCCTCCAACAATCCCTCCATTTACTACACCGAGCACATGGCCGTCATCAACGGCGAGATGACCCCTGAGGAAACCACCATTGCCGAGAACAGAGGCTCTTCCCAGGCCATTCTGGACTACCTGAAGGATCCCCAGAACGTCACGGAGGAAACCCTGGGCGGTTGGCACTTCTATGAGTCCCGCATCATCGGCCTGGGCGCATCCATCGATGCGCTGGAAAAGAACGGCAACGCCGAATGGATCACCCCCAAGTATCCCCCCACCACCCCCACCAGCGAGCAGAAAAAGGCAACCCTGGACAAGACCGAGCTGGAGGCCTATGTGGCAATCGTGACCGGCGCACAGCCCATCGATTATTTCGATACCTTTGTCAGCGAATGGAAGCGTCTGGGCGGCGACGCAATCGCCCAGGAAGTCCAGGAATACTTTGCACAGTAACAAAGGGGGTGGAAACGGATGAAAAATCAGGTCAAAAAGAGCCACGCAAACCAGGCCTATCAACTGTATTACCACGGCATGATGCTCCCTGGTTTCATCTTCCTGATTCTGTTCAACTTTGTTCCGATGTTCGGCGCCATCATGGCCTTTCAGGACTACAGACCCGCCAAAGGGTTTTTCGGTTCTGACTTTGTGGGCCTCAAACATTTCAAATACCTGTTCGAAATGCCAGACAGCTTTGAGCTGTTCCGCAACACCCTGATCATCGCCCTGGGCAAAATCGTCTTGACCACCATCATGTCCATCGCCTTTGCGATTCTGCTCAATGAGGTCAAGAACCGGACCCTGAAAAAGTCGGTTCAGACGGTGGTTTACCTGCCTCACTTCCTGTCCTGGGTTGTGCTGGCTCTGGTCGTCAAGAATCTGTTCAACCTGGACGGCTCCGTCAACGCAATGCTGGGCACCTCGCTGAACTGGCTGGGCAGCAACTCCCTGTTCCAGCCCCTGCTGATCCTGACCGACACCTGGAAAGAGTTCGGTTATGGCTCCATCGTCTATCTGGCAGCCATCACTTCCATCGACTCGACCCTTTACGAGGCTGCTTCCATCGATGGCGCCACCTGGTGGAAAAAGGTCTGGCATGTCACCCTGCCCGGCATCCGCACCACCATCGTCCTGATGGCCGTCATGAATTTGGGCAACATCCTGAACGCCGGTTTCGACCAGGTCTATAACCTGTACAGCGCATCGGTCTATTCCACCGGTGATATTCTGGACACCTATGTGTACCGCGTCGGCCTGCAGGGCCTGCAGTACAGCTTCGGTACCGCCGTGGGCCTTTTGAAGTCCGTGATCGCCTTTGTTCTGATGATCGGCGCCAACAAGCTGGCTCAGAAGTACACCGACAGCAAAATTTTCTAAGGAGGTCCGTCTGGCAATGAAAGTTGATAAACTCCGCACTGTCATCATCTACATCATTATTATTCTGCTGGGCCTAGTCTGTCTGCTGCCGCTGCTGAACATTGTTGCCATCTCCTTTTCCTCCTCTGCAGCAGTGGAAGGCAACATGGTAGGGCTGATCCCGGTGGGATTCAGCACCGCAGCCTATAAGAAGATCCTGGAGGACTCCCAGTTCTGGCACTCCTTCCTGATCTCGGTGGAGCGGGTTGTGCTGGCCCTGATCATCAACTTTGTGCTGATCGTACTGATGGCTTATCCCCTCTCCAAAACCAACGCACAGTTCCGGGGCCGCAACATCTATGCAAACCTGATGATTTTTGCCATGCTTTTCAACGGCGGCATGATCCCCACCTTCCTGGTTGTCAAATCCTACGGCCTGCTCAATACCGTCTGGGCCCTGGTTTTGCCGGGAGCCGTGCCCATCTTCAATGTCATCCTGGTGATGAACTTCTTTGCTGCCGTTCCCAAAGAGCTTGAGGAAGCCGCCTTCATTGACGGTGCCAACCCGTTCCAGGTTCTGACCAAGATCTTCATCCCCATTTCCAAGCCGGTTCTGGCCACCGTATCCCTGTTCAGCATTGTGGGCAGCTGGAACGACTTCTACAGCGGCCTGATCTACATGTCCAAAGCCGCCTATTATCCCCTGATGACCTATATCCAGAGTCTGCAGATCAACGTGGAAGATCTGATCAAGCAGGGCAATCTGTCTGCCGTGGTGGATTCTGCCTCCCTGGGCAACACCAACCTCAATGCAGCCAAGATCGTTATTGCAGTTATCCCGCTGCTGCTGATCTATCCCCTGCTGCAGCGGTACTTCGTTTCCGGCATTGTGGTGGGCTCGGTTAAGGGCTAATTTATATTCTTGCTAATTTATATTCTTTCAGAGCGCTCCGGAGACGGGGCGCTCTATCTGACAAAACAACCATTCAATCGCTTTTATTTGGGAGAACGGTATGATTCAAAAGTATCTCTATGGTGCCCCCTTTGACACCGAATCGGTGGTCGCACCAATCCCTGCAAGCCAAGGCGAACCCCCTGTGGGAACGGTCAAAACCAGCGAGTCCGGCTTCTGCTTTGCCTGCCCCCTGGCGGAGGGCGACCGGGTCTACGGCCTGGGCGAAGCCAACCGCGGCATCAACAAGCGGGGCTTTGTCTACGTCAGCGACAATGTGGACGACGGCCTCCACACTGAAAACAAGCAGCGAATGTACGCCGCCCACAACTTCATCGTGATCTCTGGCCAGCAGAATCTGGGGCTGTTCTTCGACTATCCCGCCCGGATTCGGTTTGACGTCGGCTTCACCCGCAGGGATTGGCTGGAAGTCACCTGTGAGCGGGCCGACCTGGCCCTTTACGTCATCACCGGCGACAGCGCCTGCGATGTGGTCAAGCAGTTCCGGGCCATCATCGGCCGCAGCTACATCCCGCCCAAATTTGCCTTTGGCTTTGGCCAGAGCCGCTACGGCTACAAGACCCAGGCCGACTTTGAAGAGGTGGTTGCCAAACACCGCCAGGCCCACATTCCCCTGGACATGGTGTACATGGACATCGACTACATGGACCACTACAAGGACTTCACCGTCAACCCGGAGGCTTTCCCCGATTTTTCCGGCTTTGTATCCAAGATGAAAGAGCAGGGCGTCCGGCTGGTGCCCATCGTCGACGCCGGCGTCAAGGAGGAAGCAGGCTATTCGGTCTGCGACGAGGGCAAGGAAAAGGGCTACTTCTGCAAGCGGGCCGACGGAACCGATTTTGAGGGAACCGTCTGGCCGGGGTGGAGCCACTTCCCCGACGTGCTGAACCCCGAGGCGCGGGCCTGGTTCGGCAGCCAGTACAAGGCTCTGACCGACTGCGGCATCGAGGGCTTCTGGAACGATATGAACGAGCCTGCGCTGTTTTACTCGCCCGAGCGGCTCAAAGCTTTCTTTGAGAGCATGGACGAACTGAGCCGGAAGGACAACATCGTGCAGGATGAGTTCTTTGGCAAGGTGGTGGGCGGCGCGCTGGGCCTGATGAACGCCCCCGCGGACTACGCCAGCTTCTACCACGATGTGGACAGCCAGCGGGTGCGCCATGACAGGGTGCACAACCTCTACGGCGGCAATATGACCCGTGCGGCAGGCGAAGCCTTTGCCCGCCTGCGGCCCGGCAGACGCACGCTGCTCTACAGCCGTTCCAGCTTCATCGGCAGCCACCGCTACGGCGGCATCTGGCTGGGTGACAACGCTTCCACATGGGCACAGCTTCTGGCCAATATCCAGATGATGCCCAACGTGCAGCTGTGCGGCTTTCTTTATGCCGGTGCCGACCTGTGCGGTTTTTCCTACGATACTACGCCTGATCTGGCTCTGCGCTGGCTGGAGTTCGGCCTGTTCACGCCGCTGATGCGCAACCACGCCACCGACGGCTCCCGGATGCAGGAATACTACCGCTTTGCGGATATGCTGCCTGCCCTGCGGAAGATGCTCCGGCTGCGGTATGCCCTGCTGCCCTACCTTTATAGTACCTTCATGAAGGCGGCATTGGAAAATACCAGTTACTTCCGGCCCTTGGGCTTTGATTTTCCCGCTGACCCGGATGCCCGCGAGGTGCAGGACCAGCTGCTGCTGGGCGAGGGTGTGATGGTAGCGCCTGTTTACACCCAGAACGCCAGCGGACGGCATGTCTACCTGCCGGAAGCAATGAAGCTCTACCGCATCCGCAGCGTGGACGACTACGACACCGAGCTTCTGCCCGCCGGGCACCACTACGTCCGCTGCGCACTGGACGAAGTGCTGCTGTTCATCCGCCCGGGCCATGCGGTGCCGGTGGCAAGACCCGCCAGCTGCACCGCCCAGCTGGACGACACCGCCCTGACCCTGTGGGCCTGCCCGGACGAAAATGGCAGCGCCCGCTGCCGGATGTACACCGATGACGGCGAGACGAGCGATTTTGCCGCACCAGAGCACTGGAAGGTGCTTGAATCCAACTGAAAAGCCGTTTTCCTGTGGCATTGCCGGAAAAAACTGTCTTTTTTCGGCGGTGCCACTTGTATTTTTCTGCGCCGCGCGTTATAATATGCCTTCGGTTCCCTTTATTTAGGAAAAATTTACATTTCAGATGCTGTCCTCCTAAGCAGTGTGCAATGCTTCGGAAAACGGCTTCTCCGCGTAAACGATAAAAAGGAGGCACTTTTCTCATGGCTCAGACAAGCCGCTCCGCTGACCTTACCAGCGGCCCGATGCTGCAAAAGATCATCCTGTTTTCCATCCCGCTGGCAGCTTCCAGCATTCTGCAGCTGCTGTTCAACGCTGCAGACGTAGTGGTCGTGGGCCGCTTTGCGGGCAGCACCGCGCTGGCCGCCGTCGGCTCCAACGGCTCCCTCATCAACCTGCTGGTGAACCTGTTCGTAGGGCTTTCGCTGGGCGCAAACGTGGTGGCCGCCCGCTGCTTTGGTGCAAAGGACGAGCGCGGTGTTCAGGACACGGTGCAGACCTCGGTGACGCTGGGCCTTGTCAGCGGCGTGCTGCTGGCTGTGGTGGGGTTCTTTGCAGCCCGGGGGCTGCTGGAGCTGATGAGCTGCCCGGAGGATGTGATCGACCTTTCTGCGCTGTACCTTAAAATTTATTTCATCGGGATGCCCATGACCATGCTGTACAACTTCAGCAGTGCGCTGCTGCGCGCCGTGGGCGACACCAAGCGCCCGCTGTACTGTCTGGCAGCAGCCGGTCTCATCAACGTGGTGCTGAACCTTGTGTTCGTCATTGGCTTTTCCATGAGCGTGGCAGGCGTGGCGCTGGCTACCATCATCAGTCAGACCGTTTCCGCCTGCATGGTGACGCGGATGCTGATGAAGGAGGAGGGCGCGCTGCATCTGGATCTGCATCATCTGGGCTTCCACATAGGTGCCCTGAAGCAGATTTTGCTCATCGGCCTGCCTGCCGGTCTGCAGAGCACCGTGTTCAGCCTGTCCAACGTGGTCATCCAGTCGGCCATCAACTCCTTCGGCTCCACGGTGGTGGCAGGCAGTTCGGCCTCCGCCAATCTGGAGGGCTTCGTCTATACCGCCATGAACGCCTTTTCGCAGGCTGCCGTCACCTTTACCAGCCAGAACATGGGCGCGCGCAAGTATCAGAACCTGAACCGTGTTGTCCTCAACTGCCTGCTGTGCGCCATCGTGACCGGCGTGGTGCTGGGCGGCGGTGCGGTGCTGGCAGGCACCCAGCTGCTGCACTTCTACTCCTCGGATGCGGCGGTGATCACCGCCGGATACGAGCGCCTGCGGGTGATCTGCGGCACCTACCTGCTGTGCGGCATCATGGATACGCTGGCCAGCAGCCTGCGCGGCCTTGGCTACAGCGTGCTGCCCATGGTGGTGAGCCTTGTGGGCAGCTGCCTGCTGCGGCTGGTGTGGATCGCCACCATCTTCCAGCTGAACCGCACACCGTTCATGCTGTACATCAGCTACCCCATCAGCTGGGTGCTGACGGCTGCCGTGCACCTGGCCTGCCTGCTGGTGGTGCGGCACAAAATGAACAACGCAGGGCAGCCGGCAAAGA
>ERZ1106919.1136-NODE-1136-length-18478-cov-64.188949_pt1 | contig 18478 bp, 9 predicted proteins | sample MGYA00403654_ERZ1106919 | MGnify/ENA primary metagenome ERZ1106919 (study PRJEB35170, sample SAMEA104062450) | human gut metagenome | biome: human gut; feature: human-associated habitat; material: faeces | place: Denmark | collected 2012-10-08 ... | reverse complement strand
TTAGGATACAAGATTCTCAATCTTGGCATAGGGGTTCGATTCCCCTATCGACTACTTTATGGTTTAAGGGTTTTAAAATGAGGCTTTTCGTAGCGCCGTGATGGCGCTCGAAAAGTTTTTTTGTTATGTAGTCCTGTTGTCTTTTTTTCGTCGTCTTTTCTCCCCGTCATATTTTCTCCCTGTCATATTTTCTCCCTTTAATATTTGCGTATCTCGCAAACTTACTGTAACTTTGCACGTCGAAATACAGATATAAAGATACGATTATTACAATGAACATTTTATTCATAGGTTTTGTCGCGCTCCTTCTTGTCGCGCTCGCCGGATGGGCGATTGCCGAGTTGAAAGGCCGTATGGGCGACTATCAGAATGATGCCGAGGAGGCAGAGGAGTTGGCCGCGTTTGTCAAGGCTGGTGGCTACACCGAGAAGACCATCTACGACAGTCAGAAGAAAAACTCCATCAAGGGGTATCAGTCCGTAGGATAACTGCTTCCGTCGCGCCAGGGTGTGCGAAGGACTTGATTGCTGCCGGCAAGAGGTAGTAGTATGATGGGGGAGGGTGCCGTCTGCGCTCCTCCCGAGGATGGTTGCGCTATAGCCCCGAAGCTCAGTGGAGAAGGCAATGACCGTGCGCAACAAAGAAATGTTAAAACTCATGCCAAAATGAGGCTTCCTTTGTTGTCTTCCAATTATTTTCACTACCTTTGCACACACAAATCAACATTCGAATCGCTCGGTTTCAGTTCTGAAACCAGCATCATACATCGAAAAATTTCCCTACACATATAACATATATGTTGAGTAAAGAAGAATTATTGACCAAGGATATTTCCGAATTGGAAAATATCGCCCAGTCTCTTGGTGTCACCAATGAGTTTGATGATGACAAGGAGGGACTCATTTATGCCATCCTCGATCGCCAGGCGGATCGTGGTGCCGCCGAGCAGGCCGCGCCACTGAAGCGCAAGCGTGTGAGAATAGCCAAGAAAGATACAGACCGTGTCTATACTGTCAATGGCCGCGAGGGTGAGAATTTTGACGTAAAGAAAAACAAGATAAAGAACGAGGCTCCCTCCCTCTTCAAGGATTTGCCCGCTGGGCTGCCCGAGGAAGAAGAGGAGCCCGCAGCAGAGGAAGAACCGATTATGCTGAACGAACAGAATTGGGATAACATGACCCCTGAGGAAATTATGGCCTCTATCCCTAAGCATAGGGGACGCAAGTCAAAGGCCGAGCAAGAAGCCATCGCGCGTGCAGAGGCTTACATCCAGGCTCGCGAGCAGCGCGCCGCCCAGCAGCCCAACGACGAAGCGGATCTCCAGCACGAGTCTGAGGAGCCTGCCCAAGAGGCCCGCCCAGTGGCAGTGGAAGTACCCGACTTCATCCAGGAGCAGGCGGCAGCACGCCAAAGCGAGATCGAGACGGCAGCGGAAGAAGACCACGCGACCACGGACCAGGATCACAATAATCTGTTGGCCCAGCTCCAGGCCAAGGTCAACGACCGCAAGGAGCTTCCCAAGGATGACCCAGGCATGACCGAAGACGGTGTCTGGGCTGGCGATCCTGGAGACGGCACGGATTTCATCGTTGTCGAGGACCTGCCGATAGAAGACCAGGGCGCACTCCCCACATTCGATATCTTTGATCGTCCGACGACGCAGCCAGCGGCTGCTGCTCCAGCTTCCTTCAAGCCGGTGGCCGCCGCTCCCGCACAGGCAGGTGTGGAAAAGTTTGATTTTTCCGATTTGGTGAAGGCTAATGGCGTTCTTGAGGTGATGTCCGACGGCTATGGATTCCTTCGCTCTTCCGATTACAATTATCTTTCTTCCCCCGACGATGTCTATGTCTCCGTCCAGCAGGTCAAGCACTTTGGTCTCAAGACGGGCGACGTGGTGGAGTGTCATGTGCGCCCGCCCCACGATGGCGAGAAATACTTCCCGCTGACGAGCATCGACAAGATCAACGGGCGTGTGCCCTCCGAGGTGCGCGACCGCGTGCCTTTCGAGCACCTCACGCCGCTCTTCCCCGACGAGAAATACATGCTCTGTGGCAACCGCGCCACCACCAATCTGAGCACGCGTATCGTCGATCTCTTCGCCCCGATTGGCAAGGGTCAGCGCGCGCTGATCGTCGCCCAGCCCAAGACTGGTAAGACCATGCTGATGAAGGACGTGGCCAATGCCATTGCCGCCAACCATCCCGAAGCCTACCTGATGATGCTGCTCATCGACGAGCGCCCTGAGGAGGTCACGGACATGGCCCGCACCGTCAATGCCGAGGTCATCGCCTCCACCTTCGACGAGCCTGCCGAGCGCCATGTCAAGATCGCCGGCCTTGTCCTGGAGAAGGCCAAGCGCATGGTGGAGTGTGGCCACGACGTGGTGATCTTCCTTGACTCCATCACGAGGTTGGCGCGCGCCTACAATACCGTGGCTCCCGCCAGCGGCAAGGTGCTCACGGGTGGTGTCGATGCCAATGCCCTTCAGAAGCCGAAGCGCTTCTTCGGTGCTGCGCGCAACATCGAGGGCGGCGGTTCTCTGACCATCATCGCCACGGCCCTGATTGATACGGGTTCCAAGATGGATGAGGTGATCTTCGAGGAGTTCAAGGGAACGGGCAACATGGAGTTGCAGCTCGACCGCTCGTTGAGCAACAAACGCATGTTCCCAGCCGTCAACCTCGTGGCCTCCAGCACGCGCCGCGACGATCTGCTGCAGGATGACACCACCGTGAACCGCATGCGCATCCTCCGTCAGTATATCGGCGATATGACGTCGATCGAGGCGATGAACACCATCCATGACCGCATGATCAAGACGCGCGACAACGAGGAGTTTCTGATGTCCATGAATGAATAGTGGTGCAGGAGCGTGTCTGTCATAATCAAGACTTAGAAAAACTGGTAATAGATACTTTTTTAAGGTTTAAAGAATTTAGAACGATGAACATCAACGATTTCAATTTCGCAGGACACAAAGCTATTGTCCGCGTCGACTTCAATGTGCCATTGGACGAGAATGGCCATGTTACGGATGACACCCGCATTCGTGGCGCGTTGCCTACGCTGAAGAAGATTCTCGCCGATGGTGGCGCGTTGATTATGATGAGCCACATGGGCAAACCGAAGGGCAAGGTCAATACCAAGCTCTCCCTGAGTCAGATTGTCAAGAACGTCAGCGACGCCCTCGGCGTGGACGTGAAGTTTGCCAAGGATGCCGGCAAGGCCGACGCCGAGGTGGCTGCCCTCCAGGGTGGCGAGGCGCTGCTGCTGGAGAACCTCCGTTTCTATGCCGAGGAGGAGGGTAAGCCCGTTGGTGTCGAGAAGGGCACCCCGGAATATGACCAGGCCAAGGCCGAGATGAAGGATCGTCAGAAGGAGTTTGCCAAGAAGCTTGCCTCCTACGCCGATGTCTATGTCAACGATGCCTTTGGCACCGCCCATCGCAAGCACGCCTCTACGGCCGTGATCGCTGACTACTTCGACAAGGACCACAAGATGCTCGGTCTCCTGATGGAGAAGGAGGTGACGGCCATCAACAACGTGATGAAGAACGCCCAGCATCCTTTCACCGCCATCATCGGTGGTTCTAAGGTGAGCTCCAAGCTCGGCGTTATCAAGAATCTGCTCGACAAGGTGGACAATCTCATCATCGGTGGCGGTATGGGCTATACGTTCATCAAGGCCCTCGGTGGCAAGATCGGTATGTCGCTCCATGAGGACGACCTCATTCCCGAGGCACTCAATGTGATTCAGACTGCCAAGGAGAAGGGCGTCAATCTGAGCCTCTCTGTGGCTACTGTCTGCGCTCAGGAGTTCTCCAACGATGCTCCCCGCAAGATCTTCCCGATCAATGATATTCCCGACGATTGGGAGGGAATGGATGCTGCTCCGGCCAGCCTCGAAAACTGGGAGAAGATCATCCTCGCTTCCAAGACCATCTTGTGGAACGGTCCGGTCGGTGTCTTCGAGCTTGAGAACTTCTCTCATGGCACGGGTGAGATTGCCAAGTGCGTAGCCCAGGCCACGCAGGAGAATGGCGCCTTCTCGCTCGTTGGTGGTGGCGATTCCGTCGCAGCCGTCAATAAGTTCGGCCTTGCCGACAAGGTGTCTTATGTCTCTACCGGTGGTGGCGCCATGTTGGAGGCCATCGAGGGCAAGGTGCTTCCCGGCGTGGTAGCTATCGAGAAGTAATAGCTATCGATCATTATTAGCAAATCGAATCCTATAGTAGCAAAGGGTGGTTCCATTTTGGATCCGCCCTTTTGCGACTTCTGGTAATTCCACTTTCTGTAATTGATCTGATCCAATTGTTTACCAAGCTGGTAAACAATATATAAAACAAAGAAGCATCCCTTTTGAGGATGCTTCTTGCGGTGCGTACGAGATTCGAACTCGTGACCTCCTGCGTGACAGGCAGGCATTCTAACCAACTGAACTAACACACCATGCGTTGTTGCGCTGGGCGCTTTTCTCATTTGCGGGTGCAAAGGTACTATTATTATTTCACATGACCAAACTTTTGCAGGACTTTTTTCTGATAATTTTGAAAATACGCAGTTTTCCGCCGTTTACGCCCTTCGTTCGCCCCGATCGATGAGGCGCTGGTTTGGCTCTTTTCTCTCCGAACGATGAGGCGGCTGGTTGGTTCGCGCCTATCATTATTGATAATGATTTTGAAAGCACGGTGGCCAGTATCTCCCCGATTTTGCCTACCTTTGCAGTCCCATTTACATTTATATATAATATATTATCAGCGATATGCAAAAATCGATCTTTGGGTCTCTCGCTCTGCTTGCCCTGGGACTTCCCCTCGGAGCAGTTGCGGAGAACGACCAAGAGCCGCGCAGTATCCCTACCGATACGGCGAAGGTCTATGATATTGACGAGATAGTCGTCATCGAGCAACCGAAGGAGGCCTACCGCCTGCGTCGCCAGCCGTTGAGCAGTACGCAGTTCTCTGCCTCCCAGCTTGCCAATATCAATATGCAGAGTCTCGGCCAGCTTTCTTCCTACGTCCCCTCGTTCTCCATGCCCGAGTATGGCAGCCGCATCACCTCGGCAATGTACGTCCGTGGCATCGGGTCGCGCATCAATTCTCCCGCCGTGGGCATCTATGTCGATGGCATGCCGATTCTGAGCAAGAGCGCGTTCAACTTCCATACCTACGACGTGGAACGGGTGGATGTCCTTCACGGTCCGCAGAGTACGCTCTATGGCATGAACACCGAGGGCGGCCTGATCCGACTTTTCACCCGCAATCCCTTCTACTATCAGGGCACGGACCTCCGCCTCTCCCTCGCCACCAAGTTTGGTCGCAAGGCCGAGGTGAGCCACTACGCGCGCGTCAACGACCGTTTCGCCTACTCCCTTTCAGGATTCTACAATGGTACCAACGGTTTTTTCACCAACCAGTATAATGGCGAGCGCGCCGACCAGATGAATGAGTTTGGCGGCCGGGTGCGCCTCTCGTGGCGTCCCACTACCCGCTGGTCGCTCGACTTTATCACCGACTATCAGCATGTCAACCAGCACGGTTTCCCTTATGGCGAACTGGTGACGGCCGACATGATCGCTTCTGCCCCGATCACCTCGCCCTACTATGGACTGCAAAAGGGCACGCAGGACCCCAACACCAATCGCCCGGGCTACTACCAGCGCAACTATCTCAACACGGGCGTGATGGCGGCCTACAAGGGCGAGGGTTTCGAGGCGACCAGCACGACGACCTACCAGCTGCTCAACGACCGCATGCAGATGGATGTCGACTACCAGCCGAAGGACTATATGAGCCTGACGCAAAAGCAGTTGCAGAACACGCTCTCGCAGGAGTTCTCCGTCAAGAGTCGTGGCACGGGCATTTGGCACTGGGCTTTCGGCGCCTTTGGATCCTACCAGTGGCTCCGCACCGACGCCCCCGTCCACTTTGGCGAGGCCATGAACAAGACTTTGTCTGCCACCACTACCCAGGCGGCCTATACGGCCATCTCTTCCGCCATGCAGAAGAAGATGTATGACGCGCTGATAGCGAAGGGGACACCCGCCGAGGTGGCAGGACCGCTCGCCCAGGGTATGGCCGCGACAGCCATCACGGCCGCAGGTGGCGTCAACATCAACCTTCACATGGCGGGCGTGCCCGGCAACTATCACACGCCGACCTACAACCTCGGTGTCTATCATGAGAGCAACGTCGAGATCACTCCCCGACTGACGGCCACCCTCGGCCTCCGATACGACTACAGCAACGTGGCCATCGACTACGAGGCCAGTGCTGCGGTCAATGTCGCCGCCAGCGTCATGGGTCAGCAGGTGGCTTCTGCGGTGAGTTCGGCGCTCGCCGACCACCAGCGCAACCATTTCGCCGAGTTTCTGCCGAAGGTCGGACTGACCTACAACCTTGGCAAGGCAGGCAACGTCTATGCGCTCTTTGCCAAGGGCTATCGTGCCGGAGGCTACAATATCCAGATGTTCTCTGACATCCTTCAGAGTGAGCTCCAGGCCGCCTCGCGCAATTTCCGCCAGCCAGGCGACATCCGCATCGACCATGACGCAGCGGCCTACGACCGTATCGCCAAGTCCATCACCTATAAGCCCGAGACCTCCTGGAACTATGAGCTTGGCGCCCATCTCAACCTGCTCGACTCGCGCCTGCAGCTTGACCTCTCCGCCTTCTATATGCAGATACGCGACCAGCAGGTCTCCGTCATGGCCCGCACCTATGGTTTCGGCCGCATGATGACCAATGCTGCCAAGAGCCACTCCTGTGGCCTGGAGGCGCGTCTGCGCGGCATTACAACCGATGAGCGCCTCTCGTGGTCTTTGGCCTATGGATTCACCTCGGCCTGCTTCGATGACTACACCGACTCGGTGCGCACCGCCACTGGTTATGCTCCTGTCAGCTACAAGGACAACCACGTGCCCTTCGTGCCGCAGCATACGCTCGCTGCCACTGCCGACTACAAGATCCTGGTCGATCCCGCGGCGCTCCTCGATCCGACCCATCGCCTCCACCTTCGCGATGTCACCGTCGGACTCAACCTTGCGGCCCAGGGACAGACCTATTGGGACGAGGCCAACACCATCAGCCAAAACTTCTACGCCACCCTGGGCGCCCACGCCGAGGGCAATTTCGGCCCGCTGAAGTTGAACCTCTGGGTGCGCAACCTCACCGATACCAAGTACAACACCTTCGTGGTGCAGAGTGGCGCGACGGGCCAGACGCTCTCCTTCGCCCAGCTTGGCAATCCCTTCCAGCTCGGTATCGACCTGAAATACCATTTCTAAAAGGTTATCTGCTGCAAGGTAGATAATAAAACACAACGCTTCGCAAGGAACCTCAAAAAAGCCGTCCTTTGCAGTTGGAATACTGCAGAGGACGGCTTTGTAATGAGTGGTTAGGCTACTCGGCTGTGGGCCTTACTTCTTGATCTTTTGGAATCCCAGGCCATAGACGCCGCTGACGGGAGCCTGCGAGACGAAGGCGTGCGGGTCGATCCGGTTGACGACCTGCATCACCTCGCGGCTCTTGCGTCCGTGGACGATGATGAAGAGCATGCCCTTCTTGGCACCCGTGTAGAGGCCGCGCGCCTCGATGACGGTGCAGCCGCAGTTGGCCTCCTCGTTCATGGCGTGGCCCATCTCCTCCCATTTGTCGGAGATGATGAAGAACTGCACGCTTGAGCGCATACCGTTGATGACGTAATCGACCGACCACGATATCACGCAGAGCGTGATATAGCCGTAGATGACCTTTTCCCAGGATTCGAGGACGAGGTAGCTGGAGGTGATCACACAGAGGTCGCACATCAGGATGACGCGTCCCAGCGAGATGTCGCGATACTTATTGACGATGGCGGCGATCACGTCCGATCCTCCCGTCGATGCGTTGTATTGCAGGGCGACGCCCATCGTCACGCCCATGATGACGCCTCCGACCACGCAGGCCAGGAAAGTCTGGCCGGCAAACGGGACTTGTCCCTCGAACACCTTCTGGAAGAAACCGACACTGAAGGAGAACACCGTGACGGCAAAGATCGTTCGGACGCAGAATCGCCATCCGAGGAGTTTCAGGGCTGCAATCATCAAGATGCCGTTGACTACGGCGTAGGTGTAGGGAATAGGGATGCCCGTGCCCCAAAACAGGACGGAGGAGATACCTCCCAGGCCACCGATCGTGATTTGGTGGGGAAGCAGGAAGGCGCACCATCCCAGACTTCCGAGAATCATTGACACGGCAATGATGCAGAATTCTTTGATTTCTTTTGTCTTATTCATTCTGTTTGAAGTGTTGTTTCGCTGTCGTCAGTAGTTGTGACTTGCTGTCGTCAGTAGATACGACTTGCTGTCGTTTGTCGCTGCTCTCCGCGCGCTCGCGCAGCCTCTGTAGCGATGCTTTTGGCTCGACGGTGTGCGTTTTTCGTGATGCCGACCGTCTGCTTTTTGCAAATTCGGTGCAAAATTACAAAGAAAAAACGAGACTTCGGCGGTCTCGTCGTTTCATTTTGCTCTCAACGGTCAAAAGCCCCTCGGTTTGAGGGCTTGAGCTGGTGCCAATACGTCCTGCTGAGTTAGGGAAGACAACAAATACAAGTTGTCTTCTATGTGTCCACGTCGAATCACCGTGTCCACGTCGAATCACCCCATTTCCCGGAAGAACCAGTTAGAAGGGCAGTCCCACGGCGAAGTGGAGCGTCTGCGCATCCTTGAAGTGGCCGATGTTGAAGAATCCGCTCTTGCCCGTGTCGTAGGGCAAGTGGAGGCCGAGACCCCAATCGACGCGGAGGATGAAGAAGCCCACGTCGTAGCGCAGTCCCACACCCGTGCCGAAGGCCACGTCTTTGAATATCCGCTTGAGCTGGAACGTCGTCTGCTCCATCTCGTCGTGCTTCTTGAGCGTCCACACGTTGCCCATGTCGAGGAAGGCCGCGCCATAGAGCGATCCCACAAGATGCGGGCGGTATTCCAGGTTGGCCACAAACTTCAAGTCGCCCGTCTGTTCCACATAGGAGAAGAGGGGAGAGACGCTGCGGTATCTTCCCGGTCCTATCTCGCGGGCGTTGAAGGCGCGGATACTGTTGGCGCCACCCACGAAAAACTGTTCCGTATAGGGCGCATAGGTGCTGTTGCCATAACTGAAGATGCCGCCTGCGCCGACGTGCGCCACCAGGGTGGATTTCTCGCCCGTGCTCCACTGCTTGGTGAAGTTGGTCTCAAACTTCACAAACTGTGTGTAGGGATTCTTGAACATCAGTTTGCCCTTCTCGTCCCACTTTTTCCCAGCCACCATGTAGCCCAGCGACAGGAGGTTGGAAGCCTCCGATAGCGTCGTCCACCACTTGATGGGGTTGGGCGTGCCCGCCTTGCTCTGATAGGTGTAGCTAAACTCCAGTTTGGGTATAAACTGGTCCGAGAAACTCATGGCGAGGTAGGGCAGCTCCTCCGTCATCTGGTCAAACCGCTCTGTATGGCTCGGCATGTATTCGTAGGTCAGCAGCAGGGGCGAGAACTTATATTCGCTCCGCTCCGTCGGCTTCCAGTTGTATGTCAGTTCTCCCGACACCACATGGCGCTTGAAGTAGGCCTTGCGGTTGATGACGCTCGTCGAGGCGCGCAGCGTGGTCATCGGCGTCTCGTAATAGACCTTGCGGCGGCGTCTGATGGTGGCCGGGTCCTCGCCCCTTGCGATGGCCTCCTGTATCCTGCGTCGTGCCTTCTCATGGCGCTGCTTCGCCGTGCCCCGGAAGGGGATGAGCAGTCGCGGCAACTGGAGGCTCACCTCGCCACCATACTCGTAGCTGCTCATGCCCGAGCTCTCTTGGTTGTCTGATCGTCCCCAGGTCCATTCAAACGCGCCGTTGACGCGGAAGTTGAGGAGTTCGCCACCCCGAAAGGCGTTGCGCTTGGTGAGACCCATTATCAGCTCCGGCCCAAACTTGCCGCTCGTCTTTCCCTTGCTGTAGGCTTCGATGAAGAAGTCGTAGGGCTTGTCAAAGACGCAGTCGGCCACGACGTCGAGCTGGCTGCATTGGTCCGTGCTGTCGATGGGAACGAACGAAAGGCGCGTCTGCGAGAAGATGCCCGTGGCGTTGAGCCGCTGCTGCGTCTCCTCCTGCAGGCTCGCGCTATAGAGGTCCCCCCGCTTCAGTTTGATTTGGTTGCTCAGTACGCGGCGGCGCAAGGGCGAGTGGGTGCCGTTGTAGTGTACGCGCAGGGAACGTCCGTGGCTCGTCGTGTCGATATTCTCAAAGAGGCTGCGCCGCAGGTTGACGTTGATGTTGCGGATGGTCCAGGTCCTCAGGGCGCGCCCATCGATGGAGTCGAGGAGCTGGAGGTTCACCGCCACCGTTCCTGGTCGCGAGACCGAGTCGGCCAGATAGCTTGCCATTCCCTTCTCATAGTAGAAGTAGCCATTGTCGCGAAACAACTGTGTGATGCGCTGGCGCTCGCTTTCGAGCGTCGAGATATCAAAGGGCGCGCCGCTTCTCGTCATCGCCTCGTCGGCATGGGCGCTGATGAGGCTGTCCTGGCCCGGCGTGAATCCGACGTAGCCGAGCGTGTCGATCGTCCAAAGCTGGCCCATCTTGACGGCGTATTGCAACTTCATCTTCTTCGGGTTCTTCTGCGGTACGAGACTGTAGCTGATGTCTCCATTGAAGTAGCCGCGCTTCTTGAGCAGGTTTCTGCCCACCGTGGTGTGGAGGTCAGGGTTGGCATAGCTCATCAGCACTGGCTGCGTGCCAAACGCCTTCACCATCCATTTGTCAAAGGACGTGGTCCCCTGGGAAAAAGCGTTCCATATCCATAGACCGATCTTCAGCGGCGACTGTAGGGTAGGGCTTCCGAAGAGCGAACCGTTGGGCTTGGTGGCGAGCACCACGTCGAGCTCCTCGCGCACCGAGGTGGCGTGCTCCGACTTGTCAGCATCCACATACTCCGTGGGCTTCATGCCCGTATAGAGCTGCTCGCCGTCCGGTATGGCGCTCGTCGAACTGCAGCCCGTCGAGAGGAGGACCACGCCGATGGCGGCCCATAGGAAGAGGTATATCTGTTTCATGGGAGTTTTCGTTGTGTGGAGTCAGTACGGATGACGGGGATGACGGCGTCGTCGTCAGACTTCAGTTTGAAGATATCCTTGAAATGGCGCAGCTTCCGTCGCCAGGAGAAACCACCTCCGAAGACGCTGATGTTGCCTTCGAGCCAGTCGTAGGCCTCCCGCTCGTAGTAGAGCTTGAGATATTGCGTCTCCTTCTGGTTGAGTCTGTACTCCAGCGAGAAGTTGTCGAAGTAGGCCCCGTTGTCGTCCGCCGCCGAGGCTCCTGTCGAGACGCGTCCGCCCATGCTGATGCGCAGTCGGTTGTTGAGGATGCGTTTCGAGAATTTGAACGTATAGTCGGTGTGGAGCGCTCCTGTCGCGTCCGCCGTGCTCTCGAGGTTGGCCGTCAGGTCCAGTCCCATCGACCGGAAAGCGCTGCCCGTGATCTTGTTGACCTCCGTCTGCAGGAAGCTCGCCAGCGCCGAGTTCATGGCAAAGTTGCCCACGTTGCTGTCCAGGTACATTCCCGAGGCCAGCATGGAGACGGCCAGTTTCGACCGCTCCTCCGCGCTCTTCATGTTGAGCTCGTTGCGCATCTGCGCATCCTCCGGTGCGTCGATGACAAACTCCACGCCCATGTCGGGGAACGTCTTCGACAGTCTCACGCCGCAGTCGAAATCCACGATGCGTCCCTGTGAGTTTTCCGACGATGCCACGGCCGTCTTCACGTTCTCCGTGGCCGTGATGTTGAGCGTCGGCTTCATCGGATTCCCCGTCCATTGTATATAGCTGCCGTCCTGTATCTGGAAGGTGCGCAGGGGGATGATGGGCAGCGAGTATTTCATCTCGCCGTTGCTCAGCGTGTATCGTCCGCGCAGCTGCAGTTCGTTGGTCGGATCGTAGGTGAGGAAGAGCGTTCCTCCTCCGATCAGGTCGATGTAGTTGGAGTGGTCCGCCGTGAGGTAGCAGACGATGCGTGCCTGCTCGTCCACGTTGACGTTGAGGTTCATGTTCAGACCCGTGATGTCGGGGCGGTTGAGCGTCTCGGGGATGGTGTCGCTGAAGTTGCTAAACTGCACGAGGTTGTCCAGTTCGGAGTCGGATGTTAGTTGCGCGTCCCTCATGACGTAGGCCATGTCCGTGGCTCCCAGCACGTCGATCTTTCCCCCCAGCCATAGGTTGTTCAGCGGTCCGCGCATGAGGCCCCTGAAATTGACGAACGCCTTGCCATAGGCCTCCGATCGCGCGTTCTCCTTGGCGTCGATGATCTGGAAGTTGTCCGCCCTCATTCTCACGTCGAGATACATCTTGTTGAAGTCGCTGAAGTCGAGATAACCCTGTATGTTGAGCGGTCGGTCGTTGTTGGCAAACATCTCGAAGTTCTCAAACTTCAGTCGGCTGTGCTCGATCGTCACGGGGTCGTCTGCGAAGCGCATGGAGACGCCGTAGGGCACGCTGACCAGTCGTGTGGAGTCGAGGTAGAGTTCGCCGTTGATGTCCAGTTGGTCCAGGGGTCCGTGCAGCGAGAGCGTTCCCTCTCCGGCTCCTTGCAGTCCTACGATCTGATCGGGCACGAAACCGTTGACGAAGTGGAGCGGGAATTGGTTCATCGCCAGTTCCGCGTCGAGCAGTCCCTTGCCCTCGTCCTTGTAGGTACCCGTGAGCGTTCCCACCTCCTCGTCGTCCTGTCGGATGATGGCATCGACATAGTGCGATCCGTCCTCCTTCGGCATATAGACCACCTCGGCCCCCACGTTGCCCATGGGCGCGTTCTCATAGATGAAGTGGTGGATCGTCATGTCGCCCGAGACGGTGAGGTCGCTCTCCGTCTGCACGACGTGGTAGTCGCCGTTGAGCGTGCCCGAGATCTTGGGTGCGAAGGGCAGCACCGCCAGCACCTTCTCCAGTTCAAACTGGTGCATGGCGAGGGTGACATCCTGCAGCACCGTCGTGTCGGCGTCGTTGGAGTAGAGCTGCACACCCGTTCCGTCGCTGGCGCGCAGGATCATCTTGGCCGATACGCGGCTGTCCTGTCCCAGATAGACGTAGTTGTCCTTGTTCACGTCGAAAGCCTTGTAGCCGAGGATCGCCGTCGGCGAGGTGATGTCGAGTTTCACGCCGTTGCCCTCCATGGCCGCGCGCAGTCCCAGGTCCAGTCCCGTCTTTCCCTCCTTGTCCTTGACGACGGCATGGGTGACGAGTCCCTTCTCGAAGAACGATCCGTTGATTTGTCCGCTATACGGATAGCTATTGGACGGCAAATTGCTCACCGCCATGTCGTAGTTGAGCGTACTGCCGTCGCTCTGCAGGTTGATGTTGAGCATGTCGATCGTCACGTTGTCCTGATAGACCAGCGAAACGACGCTCACAAACCCGTTGATACCCGTCTCCGGCGACGACGTGATGTCCGCCTGCGCAGCCCGGAAAGCGTAGCCGCTCTGCCGCAGCAGTTGACTGATGAAGTTGCTCGTGCCCGTATTGAGGATGAAGTGGCCGTTGGGCAACTGGCTCAGCAGCGCCTTTTGGTCTATCACGCGCTCCTCCGTCTGCCGCTTGATGGTCTCGGCGATGCGCGTTCCCACCTCGGCCAGATGGCTGTAGCTGCCCTCGAAGTCGGCGTCGAGCTGGAAGTCTCCCCCCGTGATGTCGGCGTGGGTCGTGTCGCGTCGGCTCAGCACGTCGAGCGAGAGGTCGCCCGGCGCCAGCGTCTGGTCCTTCTCATGGAGCAGCAGGTCGCCCACCAGTCCCTTCACCATCAGCTCGTCCTTCTGGTCCGTGAACACCTGTAGGTTCGCGCGGGTCGAGAGAGCCAGCGGCTGCTCCGTCAGTCCCAGTTGGTAGAGATCCGCCACCGCCACCTGGCCCCCCACGCGTCCCTCCACGGTCTTGCCCCTCGTGCCGCCGTCGAGCGAGAAGTCGCCCGCGAGCAGGCGCACCAGCGCCGTGTCGCGCCGTTCGGTGAGCAGCAGCCGGTCTATCGATCCCCTCACGCTATGTGTGCTTCCGAGGTTGGACCTCACGCTGATGTCCGTCTCCGCCTGCAGATTATACGCCTTGTCCACCAGGCCCAGCCCCTTGAGGTCTGCCTTCTCCAGTTGTCCTTTCAGTTGTGCCTCCAGCTGGTTGCCCTTCAGCTGCGCCATCACGTCAAACGAACCGTTGAGCAGTTCGTGGGGCGCGTGTTTCTCCCTGCTGGTCAGCCGCAGGTGAGAGACGGGCCCTTGGATGTAGTGAGTATTCTTGAGGTTGGAGCCGACTTCCACGTCCGCGTAGCCCGAGAGCACAAACGGATAGTCCTTCACTCCCAGGCGCGCCAAGTCCGCGTGCGCTATCTGTCCGCGGAAATGGCCGTCGATGCGTTTCCCATCGACGCGTCCGGAGAAACCGAATTTGCCACCCACCATCGGGTTGCGACTGTCCACCTTGGCCGTCATCCGCCCTTTGTGCAACTGCAGGTCCGCCCGGATGCCGTCGAGCGTATAGTCGCCGTAGCTCATCTGTCGTATGTCCGCCCTGACGATCGCCGTCGATCGCGGGCTGAGCACGTCCGTGCCTCGTCCTTCCGCCGTCAGGTGGCCCGTCAGCACGCCCAGTTCCATGGTCGGAAGGAAATGGCTCAGGTCGAAGCGCGTGGCCTCCAGGCGGGCGTCGTAGTGCGCTGTGGTCGCATGGTAAGCTCCGTCGATATGCAGCCATCCGCTGCCCTCCGTCACCCTCAGGTCTGCCGTATAGGCCGAGGGCGTGATTCCCACGGATCCGTTGAATCCGATGCCCTTTGGCAGACGTACCATCTCCCTCACCTCGCGTGGCAGGAAGTGGTAGGCGAAGTCCAGATCCTCCGTCCGTCCCTTCAGCCGCAGGTCAGCCCGCAGCCGATTCGTCGCCGTGAGGTTCTCCACCCGTCCCGTCGCGGTCAGGTCGAAGTGGCGGTCCATGCGGAGGTGGATATTTTGAAGCGTGGCCCGCTGCAGGTTGCCCGTCAACTGGCCCTTCACCGTGATGCGCGACTTCGGCAGTGCCCGTAGTACGTCGGCGGGCAGGGAGGCCAGGAAAGGCCGCAGGTCGCCGAGGGCCGTATGGCCCGCCAGTCTTGCCAGCATCTGTCCTGGGTGGCGGTCGGCGAAGGCGTTCATGTCCATGCGGAACGTCCCCTTCAGGTCGGTCTCCGGCATGGTGAGGTGGAAGTCCTCCAGGGCGAGGCGCGTGCTGTCGGTGTGGAAAGTTCCTTTGAGCGTGTTGACGCGCATTCCGCTCTGCTCTGCGAAATGGGCCGCGCGGATGCGCAGGTCGATGGTATTGGCGGCATAGCAAAACGAGTCGATGCCGAGATGCAGGTCGCTGAGGCTGATATGGGCGGCGTCGAAACCCCTTCTGGCGCGGGGCACGAAGTTTTGGTCGTAGGCCAAAGCGCCGTCGTGCCAGTCGAGCGCCCCTACCTTGTATGTGTTGTCTTTCAGTTGGAGAACCGCCCGCTGCGCCGTGGCCTCGCCGAAGTGGGCCTTCACGCTCATCGTGTCGCCCGGCAGGTGTAGTCTAAAGTCGGTGTGGGCCAACTGAAGCCGGTCCACGTCTATCTTCCATAGCATCTCCTTCTTGGCCGTGTCCTTTGGCATGGTGTCGCCCAGGGCCACGTCGATGTAGCCTCCCCTGATGTCGGCGAGATTCACCTTCGCCCGCTCCTCGCCGAGGCTCACGCCGTGGCTCACGAGGTGGAGGCGCTCCAGGTCGGCCTTGATGCGCAGGTCTCCGATGAGCTGGTCCGTGTTCATCCGCAATCCCTTGAAGGTCAGCCAGTCCACCTCTACGCGCCCGCTGAGTAGCGGCAGCATCTGCACATGGGTTGTCAGGCTCCTCACGTCGGCGATGGTGTCCGTCTTTCCGGGCAACGAGTCGTTGGGCTGCAAGGCTTTCAGGCCCTGCAACCGAAGGTCCAGCGGAAAACTGAGACGCAGCTGCTCGACCGTAATCCTCATCCCCGTCTTCTCCGACGCCACCTGGGCCGCCCGGTCCACCGCCCACTTTTGCACGGGAGGGCAGTAGAGGAGCAGGGTGAGTATCAGAAACAGTGCGATGGGCGTGATGACAACAGCCAAAAGCACTTTTAGCGTTTTCTTCATGTGCGGAATCTCTGAACGACTATGCGATGATTGCTTCAAAGTGCAAAGTAACGAAAAAAAAATGAGATGTGCAAAAAATACCCGTACATATCCTTGTGTACTGTCTAAATAACACCGAATGGGTAAAAAAAAAAAAAATCACAGAAAAGATTTTTCTATTCGATAAATTTTTGATACCTTTGCCGTAGTGATTCAATCACCCATGCCTGGAGTTTACAGACGTGAACTAAGTAATAACCAAAAAAATAGGAGAGAAAGCTTATGAAGAAGACATTACTTTCAATGGTGGCATTGCTCGTAGCAGGCCATGCAGCAATGGCTCAGAACGGTTTGACTGAAATCCCCGATCCGGATGGTTCGCAGTTTATGTGTACGGTACTGTCGCCGAACGGCAAGTATATCGGCGGCGTGTGCTATGGCGTGAACGCGGGATTCATTTTTGACGTCCGGGAACAGAAGATGGTGAAATACGATGCTCCCGATCCTGACACCGACGTACAGTTGAAGGCCATCGCCGACAATGGCGTTGCTGTGGGATGGAACGGCCCGGCTGCCATCTTCGATTTCGCCAGTGAGAAATGCACCACCTACGGCGAAGCCGAACAGTATCTCTTCACGGGCATCAGCCCGAACGGAAAGCTCATCGTGGGCGCGCGCTACGACGGTACCGACGACGAGGGCACCCCATGCCTCTTCAACGAGGGCGTGCCGACAGACCTGCCGCAGCCTTCCAACAAGTTCCTGGGTGCCGAGAGCGCGGGTGCCTCTGCCCTTTCCGTGTCCAACGATTCCATCATCAGCGGCTATTGGGTTGACGCTATGGCCACCCGTCCCGCACTCCTGTGGGCACCCAACCGCGACGGCGAGACCTTCTCGGCTTATCCGTTCTCGCGCGGCTATTTCGCTTCCTCTTATGAGTCGACGATGCCCTACAGCATATTCAGCTGCGACCAGACCATCATGAGCGCCAACGGAAAATACGTCGTGCTCAATGTGGAGAAGCTTCTCGACGATGGAGGCTCCGAGTTTGGCGTAGCGCGCTACAATACGGAGAACGACCTCGTCGAATACTTCATGGCCAGCCAACTTGAGGGCATGGAGAATAGTGAGCTGTACGGCTTTGCCGTTTCCGACGACGGTACCATCGTAGGCTGCTGCGGCAGTCTCTATTCCGGCCGCACGGGCTTCATCTGGAAGAAGGGCGAGACGCTTCAAACGCTCGCTGAGGCCTTCCCCAAGGTTGCGAAATTCGCCGAATACGACGCTGGCGGTATGAACTCTCCTTGCGGCATCTCTGCCGACGGTCGCTATATTGCCGGATTCGCCTTTGTCGATAGCGAGACTGCCGATGAAGATTCCGAGGAAACTGGTGGCATGACGACCTGGCTCTTCGACACGCTGTACGAGACCAACGACGTGGCAGCAGCACCGGCATCCGAGGGAGCCGGCAAGGTAGTTGCCCGTTTCTCTGCCGATGGCAAGCGTCTGAATGCTGATTCCAAGGTGCGCGGCTTCAACATGCTGCTGATGAAGAACGGCAAGACCATGAAGACTTTCAACAAGTAGGGCGCGCAGGCTCTATGAAGCCATCATCTCATCCGAGATAAAAGACGATCATCTCATCCGAGATATAAGAAGAAGGAGTACACCGGTTTCTTTGCTGGGCGTGCTCCTTCTTTTGCTTTTCCACTTTCCGAGTGTGGCAATATCTCTCCGTGCGTCTATTCGGTTGAGGCGGAGTAGGGGACTTGTCTGAGCTGGCGGCCTACCGCTTCACGAGGTGGCCGAACTGCGTGAGGTGGATGTGAAATCCTTAATGTAACATGTAACATGTAACAATGTAACAATGTAACAATGGTGGCTGCATCTCCCCATGGTGAGATTTCTTATAAACCCCGCTTTCGAACCTCTAACCCCCGCTTTCTTGCTCATATTGCTTAAATCCGCAATGTCATAATACTCCAAAAGTTTCTTCATTCTATTCTCCACAAGAACTTTTAGACATAGTAAAGGTAGACAGTCTTTGTTTTACAGCTACAGATGGGGGAATTACATTTGGAGGTGGTGAACCTTTACTTTATTAGGACATGGGAATCTGAGCCTATCAATCTGATACCAATTTCTAAGTATAAAAAATGTAAAAAATCACAATTTCTCGGTATTGTGCAATTTCTTAATACCCCCTACCTTTGCACCCCGATAAAAGGAATAGATATGAAAAAAAGATTAGGAATAATTAGAAAGATTAAAAAGAAACACATCTTTCTGGCCTTATTGGCCGTGATTGTTCTGGGAGGTTTGGCGAAGGCTTACTCTGCCTGGGTGGGTA